>Ga0265327_10001231_pt1 | contig 34376 bp, 31 predicted proteins | sample 41621metaG_FD_202089 | JGI IMG/M metagenome (GOLD analysis project Ga0265327, IMG submission 202089) | Rhizosphere microbial communities from Carex aquatilis grown in University of Washington, Seatle, WA, United States - 4-16-21 metaG | ecosystem: Host-associated > Plants > Roots > Rhizosphere...
TGCTTCGCGTGCAGCACAGGTGCGTGGTAAAACTCCATGAAGGCGTCGATGAAGAGCTTCCAGTTGCTCCCGATCTCCGCCCGGTAGGTGTGCTTCTGGGTCATGAGATGGAACGGGTACGACTCGATGCCGGCCCCCAGGCGCCCTAAGTACTCCCCCAGCGGTGGCGCGTCCGCATCGAAGTTCACGAAGACGAAGCCCGCCCATACCTCGACCCGCACGGGGACCAGGCCGAACTTCGACTTGTCGAGGTCGAAGAACTCTGACTCCTGCTGCACGAAGGTCAGCTGTCCCTGTAGGTCGTAGCGCCAACCGTGGTACTTGCAGGTGAACTGGCGGCAGACCCCGTTGGTCTCCTGGCGCGGGTAGTCGTTCCACACCAGCTTGTTGCCGCGATGCCGACAGATGTTGTGGTAGGCCCGAATCTCACCGTCCATGTCGCGGACGAGGACCACCGAGGTACGCGCCGCGTCGAGTTCCTTCGTGAAGAAGGTGCCGTTCCTCGGCAGCTGCTCGACTCGGCCCACGTTCAGCCACGTGCGGCGGAAAATGGCGTCGCGCTCCAGCTCGAAGTTCTCGGGAGAGATCGAGTCGTCGTAGGAGACCGGGTCGGTGGCGAGCCCGAAATGCTCCGTCCAACTGCCCTCGACGGGCTTGGTGAAATGGGCCATATGGCGCGGCTCCTCCTCCCGTAGGCACCCAGCACGATAGCAGGAGTCTCCAAGGGCGAGAAGAACGTTTCCGCTTTGCTGAACTTCCCTGTTCGGATGGTCAGGGGCCACGCGGAATCCCCCCGCTGCCGAGTTCCGGACCAGGTCAGCGGGGTGCGACGCTGAGCCGAGGACCGAGCCGAGCTCCGGCGCCGCGCGCCCCCGGCGACGGCCCGCAGGGCCGTGAAAGACTCCAACCTCGATGAGCGGGACCCGCCGGATCGGTACCGAAAGCGCCGCCAGCCGGACCGCCCTCCTCGACGCCGCCCTCCGTCTGATGGTCACCGAGGGCTATGCCGCGGTCACCTCGCGCCGGGTGGCCGCCGAGGCCGGCTTGAAGCCGCAACTCGTCCACTACTACTTCCGCTCGATGGACGACCTGTTCGTGGCCGTGGTCCAGCGCGGGGCCGCCCAGAACCTGGACCGCCAGGCGCGTGCCCTCTCCTCGTCCGAGCCGCTCCGAGCCTTGTGGGAGCTGAGCAGCGACCCGACCGAGACGACGCTGCTCACCGAGCTGGCGGCGCTGGCCAATCACCGCAAGGCCGTGCGGTCCGAGCTGGCCGCCTTCGCCGAGCAGTTCCGCGGCCAGCAGGTGAAGGCGCTCCCGGCCATCCTCGAGCGCTGCGGCTTCGACGCTGACGCCGTGCCCCCCCAAGCGGCGGCGGTGATCCTCACCGCCCTCTCGCGCATCATCGGCATCGAGCGGGACCTGGGCCTCACCACCGGACACGCCGAGCTCCGCCATCTGGTCGAGGGGTGGCTTGACGTCTACGAGGGAGCACCCTCGGCGTCAGCCTCGCCGACGGCGTCGAATCGCCCGAGGCGGTCCTGAGAGTGGCCGGCCACAGCGCTCGGACGGTCGGCCGTTCGTATGGCATCGTGGGCTTGTGCCGACCGACCCCGTGCTGCGCGCCGAGCACCTGGATGTCCGCTACGGCGGGTCGCGCGCCCTCACCGACGTTTCGATCGATCTCAACCCCGGTGGTGTGGTGGCGCTGCTCGGCCCCAACGGAGCCGGGAAGAGCACGCTGGCTCGGGCATTGTCGGGCCTCGTCCCCCTGACAGGGGGTCAGATCCACTTCGGCGACGACGACATCACCCGTTGGGTGGCGCATCGGCGCAATCGCGCCGGACTCACCTACATTCCCGAGGGTCGCGGCATCTTCCCGGGACTCTCGGTGATCGACAACCTGCGCATGTCGGTGCGACACGCGGGGAACCGCGAACAACGCCAGGAGGCGGTCAATCGCGCGGTGGCGCTCTTCCCCGTCCTCGGTGACCGCAGCATGCAGCGGGCCGGGAGCCTGTCGGGTGGCGAGCAGCAGATGCTGGCCATGGCTCGGGCCTTGGCCGTCGAGCCGAAGGTCCTCATCGCCGACGAAATGTCCTTGGGCCTCGCCCCGCTCATCGTCGACGTCGTCTTCGACGGGCTTGAGCGGGCCCGGGAGATGGGCATCGCCATCTTGCTCATTGAGCAGTTCGTCCACCGGGCTCTGGGGATGGCCGACGACTGCGTCATCCTGTCGCAAGGGCAGGTGAGGTGGAGTGGCCGCGCCGCCGAGGCCGGCCCAGAGGTGCTCGACCACTACCTCGGCTCGTCGACCTCCGTCTGAGCTCGGCGGCCTTGCCGCTCAGGCCGCGCCGACGCCTACCTACGTGCCGTCGTCGCCATAGGGGTCGTCCCCGAGGTAGGCCGTTCGCACGGCAGGGTCGCGGCGGATCGCCCCTGCGTCGCCCTCGGCGATGACCGTCCCGAAGTCCAGCACGTAGATGTGACCACAGAGTCGGAGCACCGTCGCAACGTCGTGCTCGACCAAGAGGAGCGAGATCTTCTCCTCGTCCACCACCCGCAGGAGCGCGTGGGCCAACTGGGTGCTCTCGGTGGCGTCCAGGCCCGAGAGTGGCTCGTCCAGGAGCACCAAGGAGGGGTTCGCCGCCAGAGCCCGTCCCACCTCCACCAGCCGCGTCGCTCCCAGCGGCAGGACGTCCACCACCCGGTGGGCCTTGTCCGTCAGCGAGAGCATCTCGAGCAGCCCGTCAACGCGCTCGGTCTCCTCTGGTCCCGGGCGGCGGAGGCTGGCCGCCGTGAACATGTCGGTTAGCAGTCGGCGCCGCGCCCGCGAGGCGCGGTAGGCGAGGGTGAGGTGCTGGCGGACGGTGAGCCCCATGAACAGTTCGGGCTGCTGGAACGTCCTGGCCAGCCCGAGGCGGGCCCGCACCTGGGGCGAGGCCTCGGTCACTTCTCGTCCCTTTAAGACCACCCGGCCGCCGTTGGGCTTGATGAGGCCGGAACACACACCGAAGAGGGTGCTCTTCCCGGCCCCGTTCGGACCTACCAAGCCGGTCAGCGAGGCGGCCTCCACGCGCAGGTTCACGTCATCGAGGGCCATGAGCCCCCCGAAGCGGACCCGGATGCCGGCCGCCTCCAGGACGGGAGTTGCGGCCGGTTCGGCGACGGCGGTCAACGGGCGACCTTCGGTCCCAGGCCGTCCGCCGCGGAGAGTTCGAGACCAGCCTCGGCCGGGGCCATCCCCTGGGGAGATCCGCGGTGGCGACGGGCACGCCCCCGTGCCGCCAACGTGCGGAGCTGACGGGCGTAGTCGGCCAGGACGCCGTCAGGCGAGCGGGCGATGCCGATCGCGCCCAGGCCGAAGAGGATCGGAGGGATCTGCTGGAACCACGCCGGGAGGTAGTTCTCGGCGACACCCGGCAACAGGGTGGTCATGAGACCGGCGACGAGGGCGGCGATGTTCGACCTGATGCCGCACAAGACCACCACGGCCAGCCACGCCACGCCGAGGAGGGTCGCGTAGTTGTTCGGTAGGGCCACGCCGAGCGAAATGGCCAAGAGCGCGCCGCCGATGCCGGCGATGAACGCAGCTAATCCGGCCGTCACCACCTTCATGTGCAGCACGCTCAGCCCGATGGTCTTGGCCCCCGGCTCGCTCCAGCGCACGGCGGAGAGCGCCATGCCGGTGGTCGAACGTCGGAGGTTGACGATGAAGACGGCGATCACGGCAAAGATGGCCAAGGCCAAGTAGGTGAAGGCTTTGGGCGTGGTGGCGAACCCCGGCATGAGCACCGTGACGCCGAGGCCCTGATTCAAGAACCGCTCCTGGCTGAAGACCAAGTTCTCCATGAGCAGACCGAAGGTGAGCGTGACCAGGGCGACATAGAGGTTGCCGAGCCGGATGGTGAGCGCACCGAGGATGAGGCCGAACGGCACGGCCACCAGGCCTCCGACCACCACGGCACCCAAAACCGGCCATCCGTGGAGCCCGGCCAGCTGTCCGGTCATGAGGCCGCCGACGGCGGCGAAGGTGGGAACGCAGAGCCAGACCATGCCGCCCTCGCCGGTGACCAGCGTGTACCCCAAGAAGAGGACGCCGTAGGCGACGCCGGTCGCCAGCAGGCCGATCCACAGTCCGCTCAAGATGAACGGCAGGGCGCAGACGACGGCAAACCCCAGGATCGACGGCACCCAGCCGACCGGTCGCGAGCTCAACCGCACCTCGCCGGTCTCGTCCTTGACCGCGCTCTCGGCACCCTGGACGGCGATCGCGCGGTCGAGTGCCCCGCCGGTTCCCTCTGTCTCGATGAGCCGGCCACGGCGGACCAGGAAATAGATGAGGAAGACCGCCATCACCACAAATGGAATGCTCGGGATGACAGCCTGGGTGAACGGGCTGTTCGGCGGCAGGTATTGAGGGATCACCGATCCGGCGATCCCCATGAGGAGGCCAACGACCACGGCCACGGTGAGATTGCGCAGCTGGGCGGCAATGACCGCGGCGAAGGCGGCCGCCATGAGGTAGGTGAAGTCGGTGGCGTCGAGCCCGATGATCGGCGCCGAGAGCACCCCGACCAGGCCGGCCAAGAAGATGCTCACCGCCCACACGCCAACCGACACCGCGGTGGGGTTCGTGCCCGAAAGCGACGTCATGGCCGGCGAATCGACCATGGCCCGCACCCGCAGCCCCACGTCCGTGTAGCGCAGCACGCCGGCGCCGACCACCACGACCAGCACCACGAAGATGAAGACAAAGATCTCGTTCATTGTCACGGGCGCGCCGAAGACGTGGAAGACCTTCGGCGGCTCAGGGGCAAGGCCCGGTGCCTTGCCCAGGATCGAGATGTTCCCAAAGAGCAGGGTGGCCAGGTAGGGAAGCATCAGTGAAAGGCCGAGCGTCGCCACCACCTTGATGAGCGTGGAGGACAGCGTGAGGAACCGGAAGAGGGCGAAGTAGAAGAGAACGCCTAGGGCCGGGCCGGCTAGCCCCACCGCCACCAGCGCCGCCGGGGCGATGCCCCAGCCGTGTTGGGTATTGAGGAAGTAGAAGAAGCGCGCGATGAAGTAGGCCGTGGAACCGAAGGCGAAGTTGAGGATGCCCGACGACAGGTAGGTGACCACCAGGCCGGAGGCGGCGATCGCGTAGAGGCCTCCGAGCGCAAGGCCGGCGATCACATACTGCAGCATGCGTGCCTTTCTCCCCACCCGAAGTCTCGCACGACTCGCCTTGGCGCGCTCGGTGCTGCGAGGTACCGGAGGGCCGCTCTACCCCTTATCCGAGGTGGTTCGGTGCCCTCCGGCTCGCTCGCCATCGGATGCGGGGTGTTAGCCCGACGTCGTCCCGGTACCCGGAATCGCTGTGCCGCAGATGGCCTTGGGGCTGAGCGTCTGGAAGCCGCTCTGCACGGCCTTCACCGTGTACAGGCAGCTCGGACCGTAGGTCTTCATGATGGTGGCGTAGTTGATTGGCTTGGCAAGCAGTGTGTTGGCGGTGAAGTTGGTGACCTTGCGAAGCTTGGAGATGATGCTCTGCGACGTCGCCTTAGGCCCAGCCTGCTGGAGGCCCTTGATCATCAGTGTGGCCCCGCCCCACCCCTCGTAGACGGCCCAGTCCGGGAATGTCTTGGTGGAGACGTGCTCGTACTTTTTGAGCGCCGCCTGCATGGCGATGTTCGCCTTTGTCTTCAGCTGGGAAGGCTTCCACACCTGGAAGAAGTACGAGCCCTGCAGGGCGGGCCAGGCACTTGAGCCGATGGCTGTGGGCTCGAGGCCGGTGGCCAGCATGCCCTTGGCCTTCGAGCCGGCGTTGCGCAGGTCCTGCAGCAAGGCGAAGTTGGAGTTGTCGTCCATCGACGGTGCCACGACTGTGGCGCCCGAGGCTTTCACGGCCAGCGCCTCAGAGCTGAAGTCCGTGGCGCCGAATGTGACGGTGGTGTTCACGTACGGCGCCTTGATGTGCACGTACTTGGCCGCGGCTGCGAAGTTCTTGGCCGCCTGGGACGACAACGGCGAGATGCTGTAGCCTAGTGATGCCACGCTCTTCGCCCCGACCAGCTTCATCAGCTTGCTGAGGGCGGCGGTGGCCGGCGAGTTCGGCTGCACCGCCGGGGTGTCGCTCGGGAACATGTTTGTGTTCTTTGGTGTGCCCCACTCCGGTCCGTCAGAGCTGGCACCGGTCACCGGGATGTGGTTCTGCTGCAACCAGCGGTAGGACTCGAACATGAAGGGGGTCACCGACACGATGCCGATGGCGCCCTTGGTCTGCACGGCGCCCTGGACGATGGAGGTCTCCTCGGTGTAGTTGCCAGCGTCGTTCACCACGACCCCGTTGATCTTGTGGCCGTCGATCCCCCCCGAGGCGTTGGCGAGCGCCACGCGTGCTTGGAACCCTTGGGCCGCCCGGGCGTACTCCGCGCCGGCCGGCCCGGTGGTCGACACGATCTCGGCGATCGTGATCGGTGCCTTTGTCGATGCGCCCGCTTCCACCGTGGCGACCGTCACCCCCGCCAGCACGCTCGTGGCGACCGTGGTCGCTGCGAGCATCGCCCGCATCGGCTTCCTCATCGTGACCTCCTTTTGCGGGCGCCTGTCCGCCCAACCGGATCCCCAACGCGGGACTATAAAACGGAAGTACCGGCAAATGCACGTCACATTGCCGGAAATTGATATGGGCGTTCCGAGACGACGGTAACTTCGCCTCCACCGCCGTAGCGGGCCGCTGGCCTGGGCAGATGCGCGCTCACTCCGCAGGACCCGTCGGCGATGCCTCGGCCTGCATGGGATCGGGTCGCACCCGGGGACGTGACTCGGGGCGACCCCTCGCTATACGATCGTTCTTTAGATACGGAAATGATCTTCTCGGAGGGTTCCATGGCCGCGGTCGATGACCTCATCCTCATCAGTGTCGACGACCACCTGATCGAGCCGCCGGACCTGTTCGTCAACCATTTGGACTCGAAGTACCTGGACCGGGCGCCGAAGCTCATGCGCAACGACGAGGGCTCCGACGTCTGGGTCTTCGGCAAAGTGGTCATGGAGACGGCGGCCTTGAACGCGGTGGCCGGACGGCCCAGAGAGGAGTACGGCTTGGAGCCCCAGAGCCTCGACGAGGTCCGGCCCGGCTGCTACGACGTGCACGAACGGGTGAAGGACATGGATGCCGGTGGGGTCCTCGCCTCGATGAACTTCCCGTCCTTCCCCACCTTCACGGCCCGCGTCTTCCAGAGCGACGACCTCGACCTCTCGAACGCATTGGTCCGTGCCTACAACGACTGGCACATCGACGAGTGGTGCGGCTCATATCCCGGCCGGTTCATCCCCATGGCCGTCCCGATGATCTGGGACCCCGAGCTCACCGCCGCCGAGATCAGGCGAGTCGCCGAGAAGGGCTGCCACTCACTGAGCTTCACCGAGAACCCCGCCGCCCTCGGCTCACCGAGCTTTCACGACCCCTACTGGGACCCGGTTTGGCGCGCCTGCTGCGATACGGGAACGGTCCTTTCCATCCACCTCGGCTCGTCGGGGCGGCTTTCGATCCCCGCGGTGGACTCCCCGCCAGACGTGATGATCACGCTCCAGCCCATGAACATCCAGTCGGCCGCGGCCGACCTCTTGTGGTCACGGGTACTGAAGGAGTTCGGCGACCTGCGCGTTGCCTTGTCCGAGGGTGGCACGGGGTGGATCCCCTACTTCCTCGAGCGCGTCGACCGCACTTACGAGATGCATCGCGCCTGGACGCTCCAGGACTTCGGTGGACGGCTTCCGAGCGAGGTGTTCCGTGAGCACTTCCTCACCTGCTTCATCAGCGACCCGGTGGGAGTGGCCTTACGCGAGCAGATCGGTGTCGACAACATCGCCTGGGAGGCTGACTACCCCCACAGCGACTCGCTGTGGCCCGGGGCCCCCGAGGAGCTCGGTGCGGTGTTCGCCGCCAACAACGTGACCGACGACGAGGCGTCCAAGATCACCCATCAAAACGCCATGCGCTGGTACTCCTTCGACCCCTTCAGCCATGTGGCACGAGACGAGGCGACGGTGGGCGCCCTTCGGCGCCGGGCCGTCGGCCACGACGTGTCGACCATGGCCAGGAGCACGCGAGTGCGGACGCCCGACGAGAAGCTCGAAGGCTTCCGTCGGCGGGCACGCCAGGCCGTGGCGGCGAGTCGTTGAGCAGGTGGCCGAACTCCCCCAGAGGCTGGTCGCCAACTCGCTCTCCTCGCGTGACGATTGGCGCTGCGCGCGGCTCGTAGCACGCGGTTCGATCGAAAAGGCCGGGGGGTGACGGTGGCGAAGCGCACGATGTCGCTGGTCGGGTTCATGCAGGCCGGCAGCACCACGGTGTACGCCGGCTCGTGGCGGCACCCCGCCACCGAGCACGGGTTCCTGACCGCCGGCTACTACGCCAAGCTCGGGCGGATCCTCGAGCAGGGCTGTTTCGACATGATGTTCTTCGACGACCGCTTGGCGATGCCCGGTATCTACGGCGGTTCGGTGGCCGAGGCGGTTCGCGTGGGGGCACGCCCGGTGAAACTCGACCTGAGCATCGTCCTGGGCGTCATCGCCGGAGCGACCGAGAGGATCGGCCTGGGGGCGACGTATTCGACCACGTACTACTCCCCGTTCCACGTGGCCAGGACCTTCGCCACCCTCGACCACCTGAGCGGGGGCCGGGCCGCCTGGAACGTCGTCACCTCGGTCAACGACAGCGAGGCCCAGAACTTCGGGCTCGACGAACACCTCGGTCACGACGACCGATATGACCGGGCAGACGAGTTCCTCGAGGCCACCACCGGACTCTGGGACACGTGGGACGACGAGGCGCTCGTCCTCGACCGCGAAGCCGGGTACTTCGCCGATCCCGACAAGGTCCACGAGCTTGGGTACCGCGGCAAGTGGTACAGCGTCCGAGGGCCGCTCACGGTACCCCGCTCACCCCAGGGCCGTCCGGTGCTCCTCCAAGCCGGCTCTTCGGGGAGGGGCCGCGACTTCGCCGCTCGCTGGGCCGAGCTGATCTTCACCGGCGATCCCGACATCGACATCGCCCGATCGCACTACAAGGACCAGAAGGAACGCATCGGAGAGCTCGGCCGTGACCCCGAGATGGTCAAGATGCTGCCCATGGCCTACACGGTGGTCGGCGAGTCGCAGGCGCACGCCGAAGAGCGTGAGGAGCTCTTCTTGAACCACCTGGTCGACCCGCTGGCCTCGCTGACGCTCCTGTCCGAGCTCATGAACTACGACTTCTCCTCCATGTCCCTCGACGATGAGATCACCGACGAGCTCGTCGAGTCGGTGTCAGGCATCCGCGGGCTGGTGCAAAACCTCCGGGCACACATCGGCGAGACCGTGACCTTGCGTGACCTGGCCGGTCACCGGGCCACGCTCCTCCAGGGTCCTCGGTTCGTCGGCACCGGCTCGCAGGTGGCGGACCAGATGGAAGAGTGGGTGACGTCGGGAGCGTGCGACGGGTTCGTCATCGCCGCCACGCACACTCCGGGCGCCTACGAAGACATGGTCAGGATGGTGGTGCCGCATCTGCAGCACCGCGGCGTCTTCCGCGACCGCTACACCGGCCAGACCCTCCGCGACACGCTCGGCCTCCCCCGACCGGCGGCGGCCTCCTGTGGCTGAACCCTCGCGGCCGCTCAGCGGCCTTCGGGTGATCGACACCGCCACTCTGGCTGCCGGACCGGTGGTGGCCACTGCCCTGGGCGAGTTCGGGGCCGAGGTGATCAAGGTCGAGCAGCCCGGGGCCGGCGACCCGCTGCGCACGTGGGGCGAGTGCAAGAACGGCATCGGCCTGGTCTGGAAGAGCGTCAGCCGCAACAAGCGCTGCGTCACCCTCGACCTGCGGGTGGCCGACGGCCAGGAGCTCTTCCACCGCCTCCTCGACGTGAGCGACGTGCTCATCGTGGGCAATCGTCCGAGCGCCCTCGAACGGTGGCATCTCGACTACGAGTCCGTCCACCGGGACCATCCCCGCATCGTCATGCTCCACGTCAGCGGCTATGGGCGCGGCGGCCCCAAGAGCGACCGTCCCGGTTTCGGCACCCTGGCCGAGGCCATGAGCGGTTTCGCCCACCTCACCGGCCAGCCCGATGGTCCTCCGACCCTTCCCCCCTTCATGCTGGCCGACGGGGTGGCCGCTATGGCCGCCACCTACGCCGTCGTCATGGCCCTCTACCACCGCGACGTCAACGGCGGAGAGGGCCAACTCGTCGACGTCAACCTCATCGAGCCGCTGGCCCGCCTGATCGAGTCGTCCACCCTCACCTACGACCAGCTCGGGACCATCCCCGTCCGCGTCGGGAATCGGCTCGACGCCAGCGCCCCCCGCAACGCCTACCAGACGGCGGACAAGCGATGGCTGGCCATTTCCAGCGCCTCGCCCAACATCGCGGCCCGGCTCTTCCGGGCCATCGGCCGGTCCGACCTCGCCGCCGACCCGAGCTACGTCGACCCCGTCTCGCGCAAAGCGCGCGCCCTCGAAGTCGACCAGCTGGTGGCCGACTGGGTGGCCCAGCGCACGCTGGCCGAGGCCATGGACGCCTTCGAGACGCACGAGGTGGCGGCTGCTCCCGTCTACGACGCCAGCCAGCTCCTGAACGACCCGCACCTCGTGGCCCGCGGCACCTTCGTCGAGGTCGACGACCCGGACTTCGGACGGGTGAGGGTCCAAGCACCGGTTGCCGTCCTGAGTGACACCCCAGGCAGGATCGAGCACCTCGGCCGTAGTCTTGGCGCCGACAACGACGCCGTCTTCGGCGGGCTTCTCGGCGTCGACCCGACACACCTGGCGGCCCTCCGGGCGGCCGGCACCATCTGAGGGGAGCTGGATCCGTGCACCCACCTCGCGCTCGACGTTCCGAACTGGCGACTCCCGCCAGCAGCGAAAAGATGTGCGAGAAGGCGGCCTCTTCCGGTGCCGACCTCGTCTTCTTGGACTTGGAGGACGCCTGCGCCCCGGTGGCCAAGGTGGCGGCGCGGCGCACGGTCGTCGAGGCGCTGACCACGCACGAGTGGGGCCGGACCCTTCGGGCCGTACGCGTGAACGGCATCGACACCCAGTGGTGCCACGGCGACCTCGTCGAGGTGGTCACCGGGGCCCGCGAGGCGCTCGACATCGTCATCGTGCCCAAGGTCCGAGCGGCACGTGACGTGTGGTGGGTCGACGTGCTCCTCACCCAACTGGAGACCGACCTCGGTCTCACCAAGCGCATCGGCCTCGAGGTCCTCATCGAGGAGGCCGAGGGGTTGCTCAACGCAGGCGAGATCGCCCGGTCCAGCGATCGGCTGGAGGCCATCATCTTCGGTGCGGGGGACCTCTCGGCGTCGCTGCACGCTCGAGTTGACGGCAACTTCGATCCGCTCGGGGACTACCCGGGCGACTTCTGGCACTTCGCACGGGTCCAGGTGCTGGCGGCGGCGCGTGCCGCGGGCGTCGACGCCATCGACGCCCCCTACCCCGCCTACCGCGATCTCGACGGCTATCGCCGTGCCGCCACCGAGGCCAGCCTTTTGGGCTTCGACGGGAAGTGGGCAATCCACCCCGACCAGATCGCCGTGGCCAACGAGGTCTTCTCCCCCACCGCCGACGAGGTGGACGAGGCCACCCGGGCCATGGCCGACTACCGGGCCTCGGAGGCCGACGGGGTGGGCGCCATCGGTCGCGATGGTCGGCTAGTGGACGCAGCCCACATGCGGTTGGCGGCCAACGTGCTCCACAAGGCTTCCCTCGCCCAGTCCGAGCATCCGGAACGGTGACCCCGGACAACGGCCGCCGCCTGCGGGTGGTGCAGTGGGCGACCGGCAACATCGGGGCCCGGTCGCTCCGCGGTGTGATCGAGCACCCGGAGCTGGAGCTGGTCGGGGTCGTCGTGCACTCGCCGGACAAGATCGGGCGCGACGCCGGTGACCTCGGGGGCACCGGGCCCACCGGCGTCGGCGCCACCGACGACCTCGACGCAATCCTGGACCTCGGCGCCGACTGCGTGCTTTACATGCCCCAGGGCTGCGACTTCGACGTGGTGGCCCGGCTGCTGGCGAGTGGGGTCAATGTGGTCACGACGCGGGGCGAGTTCCACCGTCCCGAGAGCATGGAACCCGAACGGCGGGCGCAGATCGCCTCGGCCTGTGAGCGCGGATCGACCTCGATCCACAGCACCGGCAGCAGCCCCGGGTTCATCACCGAGGCAATGCCGTTGGCCCTGCTCTCGTTGCAGCGCCGGCTGGACGCCTTCGCCATCGACGAGTTCGCCGACCTCTCCCGCCGCCCCTCCCCCGAACTGCTCTTCGGGCTCATGGGCTACGGCACCGACCCCGCTTCCTTCGACACCGGTCGGTGGGCCCACGGCGTCCAGAGTTTCGGCCCTTCACTGCGCCTCGTGGCCGAGGCGGTGGGCCTTCCCCTCGACACGGTGGAGGGCAGCGGCTCAGTGGCGGTCGCCCGCCGGACCACCACTATCGCGGCGGGGACGATCGAGGCCGGGACGGTGGCCGCCCAGCGCATGCGGGTGGCCGGGATGCGTGACGGCGAACCGTTGTTCACGTTCTCGGCCACGTGGTATTGCACCGAAGATCTCGATCCGGCCTGGGACCTCCGTCCGACCGGGTGGCGGGTGCAGGTGGCCGGTGACGCTCCCCTCGACGTAGGGATCAGGTTCGACGTACCACTCGAGCGAATGGGCGATCTGTCCCCCGGCTTCACGGCCAACCGGGCGGTGAATGCCGTCCCGGTTGTCTGCGCTGCGCCTCCGGGCATCAGATCCACCATCGACCTGCCGACCATCGTGGCCGACTTGAGAACCCGGCCCCAATGAGGCCACTGCCGGAGGTGACCCCGGTCACCGAGTGGTTCTGGTCCTCTGGTGCCGATGGGATCTTGCGCATCCAGGGTTGCAACGATTGCGGGAAGCTCGTGCACCCGCCGGTCCCCCTCTGTCCCGCCTGCTCGAGCCTGTCATGGGCGCCGACCGTCGTCTCGGGAAAGGGCACCGTTGCCGGCTACACGGTGAATCACCACCAATGGCATCCCGAACTCGAGCCCCCCTACGCGCTGGCGGTGGTCGCTCTGGACGAGGACCCGACCGTCCGCCTCACCACCACGGTCGTCGGTTGCGCGCCGGAGGAGGTGCACGTCGGTCAGACCGTCAAGGTTCGCTTCGAGCACCACGAGGACGTCTGGCTTCCCTTCTTCGAACCGACCGGGGAGCCTGACCGGCCCAACCCCGTTCCCGACCCTGGCCCCTTCACCCCCCGGGCCCCGCTCGGCCCCGAGCGGTTCGAGCACAAAGCCGTGCTGTCGGGCATCGGGCGGTCGGCCCTCGGGCGGCGCCTCATGGTGGACCCGCTCTCCCTCACCGTCGACGCCTGCCTTCGGGCGATCGGCGACGCCGGCCTGTCCCCCGACGACATCGACGGGCTGTCGACGTACCCGGGTGCGGCAGGCATGGGCATGAGCGAGGGTGGCGTCAGCGCGGTTGAGGAGTCCCTCCGCCTTCATCCGACCTGGCACAACGGCGGCGGCGACCTCCCCGGTCCCGGTGGCGCGGTGATCGCCGCCATGTTGGCCGTGGCGGCGGGGCTCTGCCGGCACGTGCTGGTTTTTCGCACGGTGTGGGAGTCCACCTTCGCCGCCCGGGGCCAGCGGGGCCGGGGAGGGGGTCGAGCACCCGGCCAGTCCGCCTGGAGGGCCCCGTTCGGTGCGTTGTCGCCGGCCAACTGGATCGCCATGAACGCCAACCAGTACCTCCACCGCTACGGCGCCACCCGCGAGCTGTTGGGCTGGATCGCGCTCAACGGACGAGCCAACGCGGCGCGCAACCCCGCCGCCATCTATCGCGACCCCATGACGATGGACGACTACCTCTCGGCCCGGCCCATCACCTCACCGTTCGGTCTCTACGACTGCGACGTTCCGTGCGACGGGTCGATCGCCGTCATCGTGTCGGCGGCGGCGGTCGCCGGTGACCTGCCCAAGCCGGCCATCCGTGTGGAGGCGGTGGGCACCCAGATCCTCGAGCGCGTCTCGTGGGACCAGGGCACCCTGACCCACGAGCCACAAGTGCTCGGACAAGCGGCGCACCTGTGGACGCGCACCGATCTTCGCCCGGCCGACGTCGACGTGGCCCTCGTGTACGACGGGTTCACCTTCAATGCGGTCTCATGGCTCGAGGCCCTGGGCTTCTGCGGGTTCGGGGAAGCACAGCACTGGCTGGACGGTGGCAAACGGATCGCCCTCGGCGGAGATCTTCCCGTCAACCCCCACGGGGGCCAGCTCTCGGAAGGACGCACCCACGGGTTCGGCTTCCTCTACGAGGCCGTCACCCAGCTCCGACACGAGGCTGGCGACCGCCAGGTCGGCGACGCCGCCACGGCCGTGGTGACCTCGGGCGGGGGTACGCCTTCGAGTGTCTTGCTCCTCCGGCGCTCCTAGTCTCGGCAACGGACCGTGACCGCTTTCGTGGAACGTGCGAGCTCGGGTCGCCGGTAAGCGCGAGATGCTTCCCGGCCGTCGTCCACGTTGGATGTCGTCCCCGCCACCCAACGCGCCGGGAGTCACCTCTCGGGGCACTGCTCGACACCCACTGGTACTGTCCGGCTACGGCGGACGATCATGGAGGCGAGCCCGATGGCAGTGTTCAACGGCGCATTCCCGATAGTTGCTGGCAAAGAGCAAGAGAGTAGGGACTTCGCAGCTGCGTGCATGGGAGAACGCCGTAAGGGGTTCGATGCGCAGACGGCCAGGACGGGACTCACCCGTGAGACCTGGTCCCTGCAGGAGACCCCGATGGGGAGCTTTATGTTGGTGTGGTTCGAGGCTCCCGACGTCGAGAGCGCGTTCACGGACCTCGCCACCTCCGATGACGAGTTCACCGTCTGGTTTCGTGGCCGAGTCAAGGACCTGACTGGCGTGGACCTGGGCGCTCCGCCCGAAGGCCCGCCGCCCGACGTTCTGGTCGATTGGACCCCTTGAGGACACCTTCCCCGACGAGGGACGGGACCAGTGACGCCGAGATCAGATGAACGTGGGAGCACTTCTCAGCGTGGAGGCGCCCAGGGTGGGAGGATGGCCACATCGTTCACTCTTTGAGCGACCGGTCGAGAGGAGACGCCATGGCTGATCGAGGCGGGCGCACCAATTACACGAGCCATGCCAGAAGGTGGGGTTCACTCGCGACCCTCTGGTTCCTGTCGGCGACGATTCTCACGCTGGGACCGTCGGCGAGGGCCTTCGCAGCGACATCAACAACGACATCGACATCGACATCCACATCGACAAGCTCGACGACGACGCTTCCAGTGACGACGACCACCTACGGCGGGTCCCCGACGACGCTTGCCCTCAGCGGCGCTCTGCACGGGACATTGCACCTCGTGCCGATGAACAACTGCGGGAGCGCTGGCAAGTTTGGGGCCACACTCGACACAATCACTGGAAAGCTCGGCGGTGGTGGCAGCGCACATGTCTGGCACATCACCGTCTACACGCCGAGCACGGGGAAGTACAAGTACGTGAAGAACCCGAAAGGCGGCTTGGAAAAGTTCTCCTTCGTTCTTGAGACCCCTGGAAAATCTCAAGTGAAGTCTTGGGCGGACACCGGCGGCACATTGACGAACAAAGGCGGCAAGGGAACGGTCAACCTGGTGCTAACGGGGCGGACTGGTGGTGCCCATGGAACCGTGCACGTCAAGGGAAGTTGGGACTGCCCCCTCACAGGTTGATCTCTGGGGCACTGCCCCGACGAGATCGCCGGCGCACTCCCCGCCGCGCCTGAGCGACCCCCGATCAGGGTCTCGGGGCACCAAGACAACGTCGCCGGAAAGATCACGGCAGGATCAGGTGGACATCTCCAAATTCGTGCCAGAGGTAGCCGGAGGCCAGCGCCATGTCGTACGACGCACGCACGAGCTCGGGTCCGGCAATGGCTTGGAGCATCATCAGGTGTGACGACGCAGGCTCGTGCCATCCCGTGATCATGCCGTCGACGGCCCGGACCCCTCGTCCCCTCGAGACCACGACGTCGGTCCAGCCGTCGTAGGCAACGACGTTGCCGTCCTTCCCAACCGACGTCTCGAGTGCCCTCACGACGGTCGTACCAACGGCGATGACTCGCCGGTCCATCCGGTGGGCGGCATTGACCCGCTCGGCAGTGGTTGCAGGCACCCTGACCCGTTCAGGATACGGAAGCTCATCAGCTTCGAGGGAGGCGACGCCCGTATGGAGCACGAGCGGGGCGATCCCTACGCCCTTGGCGACCAGGCGCGTGATGATCTCGGGGGTGAACGGCCGGCCGGCGCTCGGCATCTCGGCGCTTCCCGGTTCGGTGGCGTACACATTCTGGTACATCTCGATGGGCCACGGTCGCTCGACATAGCCGTAGCGAATCGGTCGACCGAATCGGGCCAGCCAGCTCAAGGTTCGCTGACCAAGGTCGAGGGTGGCAATCCACAGTCGCCCCCGCTCTTCGTAGGGCTCATCGAGACTGAGGGACCCCCCGCCCTTCAGCTGGAGCCGCTTGGGCGGCGGTGAGCCCGCCCACCGTTCGGTGGTCCGACCGACCACTCGCCGTGGCTCGACGACCCACCGTGTGTCCTCGAGCTCGGTGGACAGGTGAATGACGAGTGAGTGTCCGGCGTCGTCGACGGCATCGAGGGCCGCAGGAATGGTGCCCGACGTGTTGATGACCAACAGGTCACCGGGCTCAAGGAACTGCGGGAGGAAGACGAAGCTGCTGGGCACGAGCTCACCGCTTTCGCGAAAGGCGACGAGCATTTGCACAGCGTCGCGGGTGAGCCCCCGAGCCTCGGGCGGCTCGGACGCCTCGAGTGCGACTGGGAGGTCATAGGTGTAGCGCTCTTGGTCCATCACTGCGGTCGTCATGGGTTCCCCCATTCATTTGCTGTGTACCGACCGCTCGGCATGTCTGACGCGAGCAGCCTTCGCAGCGCCGGAACGACGGATTCGGGATCCGGTCGATCCGAGATGTCTTCGCCGGGGAAGGCAGCTTGGTGCATCTCGGTCCGCATGTCCCCGGGGTCGAACGCGTACACCCGTACTCCCGGCTCCTCGGCGGCCAGGACTCGGTGCACCTGATCGAGGGCTGCCTTGGAGGAGCCGTAGCCACCCCAGCCCTCGTAGGCCTCGACCGCGGCGTCCGAGGACAGCGAGACCACCACGCCGTTCGACCGGCGCAGCAACGGCAGTGCGGCCTGCAGGAGGGCAAGCGGGGCCACCACGTTCACCTCATAGACGCGCCGTAGATCGTCGAGCGGGTAGTCCTTGAGTTTGGGTAGTGGGCTGGGTCCGAGCGAGCTGGCGTTGTTGACGAGGAGATCCAGAGAGCCGCGACCTTCTGCTGCCCCGATGAGCTCGGCCCGATGGGCTTCGTCGGCGATATCGCCGAGGATCCGATCCACGTGCACTCCCAGACCCTCCACTTCTGTCCCGAGCTCGTCCAACGGCTCCTGCCGACGGCCGTCGACGACCAGGTCCCAGCCGCTTTTGGCGAGATCGATCGTCAACGCCCTCCCAAAGCCTCGTGATGCACCCGTAATCAGCGCGACCGGCATCTCGTTGCCTCCCCTTCCGGCACCACTCACGGTGCCTTTCCGGTAGTGTAAAAGTTAAAGTATTGTTTAAGTCAAGAGGAAATTTGCGAAAGGGCGAAGATGGACGGCCTCACGATCGGGGAAGTCGCCGAGCGCAGCGGTCTTGCCACCTCCGCACTGCGGTTTTACGAAAAGGTCGGCTTGATCCACGCCGACCGGACCCCGAGAGGCCAACGTTGGTTTCGACGCGACGTCCTGCGCCGCATCGCCTTCGTTCGCATCGCCCAGCGCGTCGGCATGTCACTCGAAGAGATCGTCACGGCCCTCGAAGGGCTCCCCGCTGATCGGGCGCCGACCGCGCAGGATTGGAAACGACTCACGGCGGGATGGCAGGAGCAACTGGACCAGCGCATCGCCGTGCTCGAGGCGTTACGCAGCGGGTTGACGAGCTGCATCGGTTGCGGATGCCTGTCACTTCGCACGTGCCAACTCGCCAATCCGCATGACGTGGCGGCGTCCCTCGGATCCGGACCGCAGTACCTCATGCAGGACTAGCGATGGCGGCATCCCATCCGGCGCCAGCACCGCGTTCCCTCGACCGCGCCGAAGCCCCAGGGCGACGACCAAGTCGGCGGGCGATACGATCCCTTGCAACACGGGAGAACGCCCTTCTCTAGATCGGGGGACCAGATGGCGTCATCGACCAGCCAGCGCACCGGGGGGCGTCGGAACGGCCCTGAACTGGTGCACCTGAGGGCCGATCGGCTGCTCGACGTGGTGAAGGGCGAGCTCCTCGAACCCGGGAGCATCCTGGTCAGCGGCGAGCGCATCGCAGAGGTGTCCCCCACCACGGTGCCCGATGAGGCGGTCATCGTGGACTTGGGCGACGTGACCCTCCTCCCAGGGCTCATGGACATGGAGGTCAACCTCCTCCTCGGCGGACCCAACCACGCCAGCCCCCTCAACCCGGTCCAGGACGATCCGGCCCTTCGGACCCTTCGGTCGGTGGCCAACGCCCGCCGCACGCTCTGGGCCGGCTTCACCACGGTACGGAACCTCGGACTCTTCGTCCCGACCGGCGGAATCCTCCTCGACGTCGCGTTGCAGCGCGCCATCGACTTCGGCTGGATCGACGGTCCCCGAGTTGTGCCCGCCGGTCACGCCATCTCCCCCACCGGCGGCCATCTCGACCCCACCATGTTCCAGGCGCTGGCGCCACACATCATGCCGCTCACCGTCGAAGAGGGAATTGCCGACGGCGAAGCCGAGATTCGGCGGGCCGTCCGCTACCAGATCAAACATGGGGCCCAGCTCATCAAGTGCTGCGCCTCGGGTGGGGTGATGTCCCATACCGGACCGGCCGGGGCCCAGCAGTACTCCGACGGCGAGCTTGCCGTCATCGCCGACGAAGCGCACCGGGCCGGCCTGCGGGTGGCCGCCCACGCCCATGGGGACCAGGGCATCCGCGCGGCCATCGAGGCGGGTATCGATTGCATCGAGCACGGGTCGCTCATGAGCGACGAGACCCTCGAACTGCTCATCGAGCGCCGCCGCTTCCTCGTCCCCACGACGTATCTGGCGGACGGCATGGACGTGTCGCGGGCCGCTCCCGAACTACAGGCCAAAGCAGCCGACGTGTTCCCCCGCGCCAAACAGACCATCAGCAAGGCCATCCAGAGAGGGGCGCGCATCGCCTGCGGCACCGATGCGCCGGCCATCCCCCACGGGAAGAACGCCAAGGAGCTCATCGCTCTGGTCGACCGTGGCATGACCCCGCTCCAGGCACTGCGCGCCGCCACCACCGTGTCGGCTGAGCTCATCGAGAAAGAGGATCGGGGGCGTCTGGAGGCCGGCCTCTTAGCCGACATCATCGCCGTGCCCGGCGACCCGCTGGCCGACATCACTCGGACCGAGGAGGTTTGCTTCGTGATGAAGGGCGGCCTGATCTACCGCGACGACAGGTAGCCAGCGAGGGAACCGGCGGACATCCAGTGTCGGTCGCTCGTCCGGCAAGTCCTTTGTGTAGCTGAGACTGCCGGCGCCGAAAAGCACCTAAGTGCTGGCCGCTAGCCCTGGGTCTCGTAGTTCATGGTGCCCTCAGGGCGGGCCGCCAACGCTCGGCACTCCGGTGAGGTTCAGGCTCCGGATGTAGAGCGCGCGGTTGTTCGAGCCGCCAACGGCGCCTGGCTGCCAGCCATGGAAGGCCACCCAGAAGTTGCCGCTGGTGTCAGCGAAGACGGACTCCCCTCCCGGACCGCTCACGCCGATGCCGCTTCCAAGGACCGGGGTGGTCGACAGGTCACTACACGGTCCGAGCGGGCTCACGCAGGCCGCCGCCCCAACCGCGTAGTTGGCAGTCTTCCAATTGTTCCCCGAGTAGAAGAGCAGGTACCGGCCGTTGGCGTCCACGAGATCGGGGGCTTCGATATTGCCGGCCTCCCACCCTTGATCCGGGGCGAGGATGCTGACGGGGTTCGACCCTGCCGCGAAGGTCACGCCCGAAGGGTCCAGTTGCTGCCCCCAGAGCTTCGCCGTGCCTGTCGTACCCGACTTCCACAGGAGGTAGACGGACCCGTCCGAATTTATGAAGGCATCGGGATCGATCGACCCTCCGAGCGTGGGCTGGCACTGCAGCGGCGACGCCGAGTTGTCCAGGAACGGACCCGACGGCGAACTGGCGGTCGCCACGGAAATGCAGTCGGTCGGGCTGCCGGTGGGATCGACGGCGTAGTAGAGGTCGTACTTCCCCCCGATGAATGCCACAGACGGGGCCCACGTGTTGAACGCAGTGGCCCACGAGGGGAGGTGGGGCAGGGCGTTGCCCACCACCGTCCAGTGCGTGAGGTCGGTGGATTGGATGATCTGGATGTTGCCCGACACCGCGTTGGTGGAATAGGCGTAGTAGGTCGAGCCGACCAGGAGCACATCGGGGTCCGGGAAGTTGTACGGATAGACGAGTCCCAAAGCTGTTCCCCCTTCCAACTGGGTGCAGGCTGTCGCCACGGTTGAAATGTCCTGCGTGGCCTGGGGGCTGTTGCTGGCATTGAGCGCGTCGATGGCGTTTTGGATGCCTCCAAGGCACGAATCGAAGGTGGTGATGTTCGAACCCTGCAGAAAGGCCGTGGCCTTCACGCTGTCCAGCGAGACCGTCATGCCCCAGAGCTGACTGGCGGCCTGGTGGACGGACGTCTCGACCTTCGTGCCGCTTGTGGTGGTGGTCGCCTGCAGGACCTGCAGCTGTTCGACCTCTTGGTGCAGCAGGGCCAAACGAGCCTCTGCCGACGCGAGCGCAGCCGTCTCATGTCGAGTTCGCGTCCGAGCGCGGACGTCGGTGACCACGGCGGCAGCGAGCACCGAGGCACAAAGCGTCACGACCACGGCGACGACGAACACCCGGCCACGCAGTGACACGGACTCAGCCACCCAAGGCCGACGCACAACTCGACGACACCGCGCCGAGATCGAAGCGCGCGCTCGACGGATCGGCGAGCGCAAGGGCATTGAGTGCTTGTTGGACGCCACCCATACACACATGCAACGCCGCGAGGCGGGTCGTCTGCTGCGACACGTCAGCCTGAGTGAACGTCAGCGCTGCTTGTACGGCCGAGAGTTGCGCCTCGTCCTGCTGCAAGCTCACCGAATCGGTCCGCACTTGCGTTTTGAGCTTGGTGATCACCTGGCGAAGCACGGCCGCGTCGTGGGTGGCAGAGCCATTGGCCGAGCGAATGACACCGAGAGCGTGCTCGGCGCTATTGAACTGCCGGCGCTCGGACACCTGTTGGTTGATCAGCGCGGTCACACTCAAGACGAAGAGTGCGCCAACCACGGCGACGATGATGACCGCTACCCAGCGGACCCTACGGCGCGGCTCGCCAACGGGGGTCTCGGCAGAAATCAGAAGGCGTTCTGCAACGAGCGTATCCATCCCCTGCCCCCACAACTCTTGTTGCGAACTGCGTGTGCTCCCCACCAGCTGCTCGGAGAGCAGCATCACTGCGCACGGTCACGATGCAGTCGGCTCGTAGCGCCAGCCCCCACAGCAGGAAGCCCTCACCGACAGGTCAATTCGTACCATGCTCCGGGCACGGGCTGAGCCGCGCCCACCTCTCGCGTTCCCCAGGGCATCGGCATCGGCCGGGGGCCGACGGCCGAACCGGGATTCAGGAGCCGTTCGGCGTCCCGATCCCGCGGTAGAGGAGGCCCCAGAGCTCCTCGGCGGCGCCGTCGTCGGACTTCTTGGTGACCCCGCCGATCGTCGAGGAGAAGGCGTTGAACATGATGGCCTGCAGCACCACCCCGGTCATGCGGAGCGAGACGTAGTCCGAACGCACGGCCCCGGCCGACACCGCCTTCTCCAGCAGCTCCTCGTACATGGTGACCAGCGGGACGAAGGCCCGGGCAGCCTGCTGGGGGTGCTCGGTCAGGAGCTGCCAGGCGAACTCGGCCATCACCGGGAGGGCCAGCGTGTGGTCGCGATCGGTGCTCTGTTCGGGACGGCACAGCTCGTGGTACTCCACCACGAAGCAGTGCAGACGCTCCAGGGGACCCTCCACCTCGCCGATACGCTGCTCCAAGTACTCGGCAGTGGAGTTGACCGACTCCTCGAAGAGCGCCAGCAGCAGCTCGTGCTTGCCCTCGAAGTACTGATAGAAGCTGCGAAGCGATTGCCCTGACCGCTCGACGACCTCCTGGACGGTGAAGTCCTTGCCGAGTCCCGAATTGACCAGCTCCAGGGCGGCGTCCATGAACCGCTGGACGCGGCTCTCGGCGCGGGTCCGGGCCGAATCGAGGGACCGAGCCACGGCCAGCTCTCGCCACGTGAGGCCCTCGTCGGTCGAGGACGCGGCGGCGGGTTCGTCCGTCGTCATGGGCGCCAGCGTACTCCAGGACCCCCCGCGGACCGCCTGATCGCGGGCGTCTTCACGAGCCCTCCGACGGGGTGTCCGACCCCTCTGACCTGGCCAGAAGCCGGTCGAGGTTCGCCCGGAGCTCGGGTGAGGTGAAGGACCGGTCCTCGGCGGTCAGAGCGAAGTCCACGGCGCCGAGAACGGCCCGTTCGAGGTGGAGGTTGAGGATCCGCTTGGTGTCCTCGACGGCTCGCCGCGGAAGCTTGGCGATGCGCTGCGCGCAGGCCAGCGCCTGGGGCACGACCTCGTCGTCGGGGCAGACGTGATTGGCGAGGCCGATCTGCGCGGCTCGGGCCGCGGGGATCCGATCGCCGGTCAGCGCGTACTCCTTGGCCAGCTGCAGGCTGATCAGGAGGGGCCAGGTGACGGGTCCGCCGTCGGCCGCCACCAGGCCGACCATGACGTGGGGATCGGCCAGGTGGGCACTTTCGCCCATGAAGACGATGTCGGAAAGGGCCACCAGGCTGCAGCCGAGCCCCACGGCCGGCCCGTTGACGGCTGCCACCACCGGCACCCGGCAGGCGACCATGCCGGCCACGATCTGGCGGCCGTGGGTGAGCGAGTCGCGCCGCAGCGCCGGGTCGCGGGCGAGCTCGTCGAGGTACGAGAAGTCGCCGCCGGCCGAGAAGGCCCGACCGTTCCCGGTGAGCACCAGGGCGCGGGCGTCGTCGTCGGCATCCACCTGGGGGAAGAGCCGGGCCAGACCGGCGTGGAGCTCGTGGTTGGTGGCGTTCAGCTGTTCGGGTCGGTTGAGCCGGACGATGCGCACTGCGCCCTCGGACTCGATCTCGATGTGCGGACCCACGTCGTAGTCGCTCATGTGCTCGGCAGCTCCAGGATGCGGCGGGCGACGAGGTTGCGCTGGATTTGCGAGGTCCCGCCCATGACGCTCTGCGCACGACTGTAGAGGTAGACCTTCAGCCAGGTGTCGTCTCCCCCGCCCGAGCCCGTCCCCCCGACGGCCAGGCCGGCGTGGCCGACCGCCTGCTCCACCTCGGTCATGAGCAGCTTGTCGACCGACCCCTCCGGCCCGTGGGTGACGCCCTCGAGCTGGCCAGACAGCCGGCGGCTCACGTGGTGGCGGAGCATCTCGCACTCGACGACCGCCCAGCCGAGCTCGCGCACCCGCGCCGAGTCGTAGGCGGAGGGCTCCTTGCGCACGGCGTCGAGCAGCTCCTTCACGAGCTTTCGGTAGCGGGCCACGTACCCGAGCTCCCCCGGCTCGCGCTCGTGTGAGACGACGGTCATGGCCAGTGCCCATCCCTCGCCGGGCGCGCCGATCATGTCGGCCGCCGGCGCCCGTGCCCCGTCGAGGACCACCTCGCCGAACTCCTTGGTGATGCCGTTGGCCATGCGCAGCGGCCGTCGCTCCACCCCCGGCTGGCGCATCGACAGGGCGAAGGCCGAGATCCCCTTGTGGGCAGGGACCGCGTCGTCGGTCCGGGCCAGCAGCAGGCACCAGTCGGCCTCGTCGGAGTAGCTGGTCCAGACCTTGTGGCCGGTGATCACGTACTCGTCGCCGTGGCGGGTGGCCCGGGTGCGCAGGGAGACCAGGTCCGACCCGGCATCGGGCTCGCTGAATCCCTGGCACCACCGCACCCGGCCGTTCACGATGCCGGGCAGAAACCGCGCCCCGACGTCGTCGCCCCCGTGCTCGAGGATGCCCCGCACGAGGTAACCGAGGCTCGGGCGCGGTGGCGCCCCGGCCGACGCCAGCTCGTCGTCGACGATGGCGTCGTAGACGCTCGGCAGCCCACGGCCGCCGATCGAGGTGGGCCAGGAGAGGCCGAAGAAGCCGGCGTCATAAAGGGCACGGTGCCAGTCGGCCATCCCAGCCCAATACTCGTCGTCGGTCGACGACGGCGGCAGGCCAGGATTGTGCTCCTCCAGCCAGGACCGCAGCTGCAGCCGGAACTCGCGCTCGGGCGGCGAGTCACCGAAGTCCACGGTCGCCCCCGATACCTTCGTGGGCCAGCACCCGGTCGAGACTGGCTTCCACGCCCCCCAGCAGATCGATGGAGAGAAGGGCGCGACGCAGGTAGACGTGGGCGAGGCACTCCCAGGTGTTGCCGATGCCGCCGTGCACCTGCACGCACGTCTCGCACACCGCCCGCGCCGCCCGGGCGCAGTAGGCCTTGGCCACGGCCGCCGCCGACAACGCCTCGTGTGGCGGGCCGGCATCGAGGGCCCAGGAGGCGTGGAGCGCGGCGCTGCGCGAGCCCTCGGTGGCCACGTGGGCGTCGGCCAGGAGGTGCTGGACGGCCTGGAAGGAACCGACCGCCCGACCGTACTGGTGCCGCTCGACGGCGTAGTCGCGTGCCAGTGAAAGTGCGCCGCGCATCACCCCGACCAGATCGGCGGACGCAAGGACCAGACCGAGCGCGCTCCACGCCGCCAGGTCTTCCTCGGTGAGGTCGCGCGTCCCCTCCACCGGGCGCGCCGAGCCGGCCACCCCGGCCGCGCCAGGACGGGTGAGGTCCGAGGGCAGCCCGGGCGCCTCTATGTCGACCTCGGCCAACCCCTCGCCCGAGGGTCCGGCGACCAGCGCCAGGGCGGTGGCGGCACCGGCGGCATCTACGGCCGTGATCGGGGATGCCAAGCCCCGGGCCAACCGGGCGGGGGCCGAAAGGTCAAGCGTGCAGGCGACGGTCTCGGGCTGGAGCGCCGGTGGGACGCCGGCCAGCCGACGCAGCTCGGCCGCCAGCGTCGGGCCCACGAAGGCCACGTCGCACAAGCGACGGCCGAGTTCCTCGGCGACCAGGGCCACCTCCACCCCCGAGGCCAACGGTCCACCCTCTGGGCCGGGGGCACGCAGCTCGCGCCACCCGGCTGCGGCCACGGCGTCCTCCAGTCGGTGGCGGCGCCTCTCGTCGTCGAGCGCGCCGACCGTCGCCGGCCCGAGATCATCGGCGAGCCGGGCCGCCGTATCGCGGAGCTGGCGCTGCTCGGGCGAGAGTCGGACGTCCATCAGGCCGCCCCGCTGTCGGCGAACTCGGGCGCCCACTGTTCGCGCAACGTGCGGCGCAGCACCTTGCCCGACGGGAGCCGTGGGATGGACGTCACCACCACCACGTGGCGCAACTGTTTGTAGGTGGCCAGCCGGTCCGCCACCAACCCCTCCAGCTCCCCGTCGGCGACCGGCACTTTGGGGTCCAGCTGAACGGCGGCCACCGGCACCTCCCCCGACCGCTCGTCGTCCACCCCGAACACGGCGCAGTCGACGACGGCGGGGTGCTCGAACAGGACCGCCTCGAGCTCGGCCGGTGCCACCTGGAACCCGCTGACCTTGATCATCTCCTTCACCCGGTCGGTCAGGTGCACCCACCCCTCGGGCTCGAGCCATCCGACATCGCCCGTGCGGTACCAGCCGTCGGCGAAGGCCTCGGCCGTGTCCTCCACCGGCAGGTAGCCGGCCATGGCCGAGGACGCCCGCACCTGGATCTCCCCCACCTCTCCGGGCTCGAGCACGCGGCCATCGCCGATGTCGGCCACCCGCAGCTCCACGCCCTCGGGAGGGAGTCCGGCCGAGTCGAGCCGCCACGCCTCGGGTCGGTCCACCGGGTTGGCGGCGATGACCGGGACCTCGCTGGCACCGTAGGCGGGGAGCCAGCGCACCCCCGTCCGTTGGGTGACCACCCGGGCGACGTGCTCGGTCACCGGGGTCGCCCCCCACATGATGTAGCGGAGCGACGACAGGTCGTAGTCCTCGAGTCGCGGGTGGTTGGCCATGGCCAAGGCGATGGGGGCCACGGCCATCTCGAGGGTCATCCGCTCGGTTTGGATGCGGACCAGCACCTCGTCGAGGTCGAACCGCCGGTGCAGCCGCACGGTGGCCCCGGCCGACAACGCGGCCAGCAGGTTGAGCAACCCCAGGATGTGCGACGGCGGCGTGGCCACCTGGAACCGGTCGTCGGCGGTGAGGCCGAGGGCCCGGCACCAGTGGTCGGTGGCACAGCCGATCGAGCGGTGGGTGTGGCGCACCGCCTTGGGGAGCCCGGTGGTCCCCGAGCTGAAGACCAGCACGGCCTCGTCGTCGTCGGCTGGGACCGGGCCGGTGGGCCGCTCGTCCGCCGGCACCAGCAACTCGGGCTCGTCGACATCGGTCAGCCCCTGAGCGCCCAGGAGCTGGGCCAGCACGGGCTCGGTCTCGGTGTCGACCACCGCGTGCGCCGCCGCCGTCACCTCGAGGGCATGCCCGACCTCGGTCGCCTTCCACGCCGGGCTCACGAGCACGGCGGCCGCCCCCAGCTTGCTCACGGCCTGCACGGCCACCGCGAACTCGACCCGGTTCGGCAGCATCACGGCCACCCGGTCGCCGGCCGCGATGCCGCGGCCGGATAGGACCCGGGCCAGCCCGTTGGCCAGGCGGTCGAGGTCGCCGAAACTCCACGAGCTCTCTCCGGCACGGATCGCCACCCGGTCGCCCAGCCGATCGGCGGCGCGCTCGAGTGACCCGTGCATCGGACCAGCTCCCATGGTGAGAACATACTTCTCTCGCACGAGATCGTCGTCAACACTGTCGGTGTGTACGCTTCTCGCATGGGGGACCCGGCGGGCCGGACGACCGACGAGGACGTCCGCAACGAGATCGTGGAGACCGTCCGGCGGTTCGTGGCCAACGAGGTGATCCCCGTGGCCAGCGAGTTCGAACACGAAGACCGGTTCCCCGACGACATCGTCGGGCAGATGCGCGAGATGGGGCTCTTCGGTGTCACCATCCCCGAGGCCTACGGCGGCCTGGGGCTGGACCTGCTGACCTACGTCGGGGTGATCGAAGAGCTCTCCTACGGCTGGATGTCCCTCACCGGCATCGTCAACACCCACACCATGGCCGCCACCCTGCTCATGGAGCACGGCTCACCCGAGCAGCAGGAACGCTGGCTGCCGGTCATGGCCACGGGCGAGCGGCGCGGCGCGCTGTCATTGTCAGAACCCGACGCCGGGAGCGACACCCGCAACCTCTCCTGCCGGGCCACCCGCGACGGCGACGAGTACGTGGTCAACGGCACCAAGGCCTGGGTCACCAACGGGGAGCGGGCGTCGCTGGTGGCCCTGGCCGTGCGCACCGAGGAGGGCATTTCGGCCCTCATGGTGGAGAAGGAGCCCGGCCCCCGCTCCGGCGGGGTCTCGGTGAGCAAACACATCGGCAAGCTCGGCTACCGGGGCGTGGAGACGGTGGAGATGAGCTACGTCGACCACCGGGTGCCGGTGGCGAACCTCATCGGGGTGCCCGGTCGTGGCCTCCAGCAGATCCTGAGTGTCCTGGAGGTCGGGCGGATCAACATCGCCGCCCGGGCCGTGGGCGTCGCCCGGGCGGCCTTCGACGCGGCACTGCACTACGCCACCCAGCGGACCACCTTCGGCAAGCCCATCGCCGAACACCAGGCCATCCAAATGAAGCTGGCCGACATGGCCACCCACCTCGAGGCGGCGCGTTTACTCACCCACCACGCGGCCGAGCGCAAGATAGCGGGGTTGCGCTGCGACGTGGAGGCCGGCATGGCCAAGCTCTTCGCCAGCGAGACGGCCTTCGAGTTGGCCACCGAGGCCATGCGCATCCACGGGGGCGTGGGCTACACCACCGACCTGCCGGTCGAGCGCTATCTGCGCGACGCCCCGCTCATGATGATCGGTGAGGGCACCAACGAGATCCAGCGGCTGGTCATCGCCCGGGGCCTCCTTGCCCGACACCGAGGCTGAGCCGGCGACCTCGCCCGCCCATCCCCCATTGAGGCGAACTCCATGGTGCTACTTGGCATGATGCCAAATAGCACCACGGAGCCACTGTCCTCTCACTCCGAGCGTCCAGGCGAGTCCAGCTCCGCCAGCACCTCGTCGGTGTGCTGGCCCACGTGCGGCACCCGGGCGACGGGGGGCGCCACGTCCGAGAAGCTGACCGGACCGTTCACCGAGCGCACCGCCCCTGTGTCCACCTCGACGACGCCGTCGTTGGCCAGGAGCTGCGGGTCGCGCACCACCTGCGCGGGGCTCTGGGCCGGCGCCCACCAGACTCCCTCGGCTTCGAACCGCTCCACCCAGTCCTCCATGGTGCGCTCCTTCACCACCTCGTCGAGGATGGCGATGACCTCGGTCCGGTGGTTCCGCAACGACGTGGCGTCGGCGAAGCGCGGGTCGTCAAGGAGGTCGGGCCGGCCGAGAGCCCGGCAGACCGCGCCGATATGGCGGCCGGCCTCGAGACCGGTGAAGAAAAACCACTGTCCGTCGGCCGTGCGGTAGGGGTTCATGAGCGGCGCCTGGTTCTTGTGACGGGGCTCGGCCCCCGCCACCTTGCCGAGAGCCAACTGCAGGCCGAGGTCCCACCCCAGCACGTAGGCGCCGGTGCGAAGGAGCGACACCTCAACCACCCGGCCGCGGCCGGTGGCGCGTTGCTCGAGGACGGCGGCCAGGATGCCGCTCAAGGCCGCCAGCCCGGTGATGTGGTCGCCGACGCCGCCCCGCGCATTGAGCGGGTTGCCGTCGGCATCGGCCATCTGGAGCGACAGGCCCGGCCGGGCCCAGAAGGCACCGATGTCGTAGCTCGGCCGGTTGCGCTCCTCTCCGCGGAGGCCGTAGCCGCTGACGCTGCAGTACACCAGGTGCGGGTGTCGCTCGACGGTGGCTAACGGCTCGAGGCCGAGCTTGTCGAGGGCGTCGGGTCGCAGGTTGGTGACGAAGACGTCCGCTCCCTCCAGCAGCTGTTCGAGCCGGGCCCGCTCGGCTTCGTTGCGCAGGTTCAGGACCACGCTGCGCTTGCCCCGGTTGTCGAGCGCGAAGGCAGGATTGGGGAGGTCGTCTTCGATCCCGATCGACCCGAAGACGCGGCGCATCGGGTCACCAGCGGGCGCCTCGACCTTGATGACGTCGGCGCCCCAGTCCGCCAGGAGGGCCGTGGCTGCCGGCGCGGCCACCCAGACCCCGAGCTCGACCACCCGGAGGTCGCTGAGCGAGGACAGGCCCGAGGCGGAGGGAACGGACGTCACGCCGTGGCCCGCGCACGGCGGCGCGCCGCCTCCTCCCGCAGCTCGCTCTTCTGCACCTTGCCGGTAGCGGTCAGGGGGAAGGAGTCCACCACCTCGACGGCTCGCGGCACCTTGTAGTTGGCCATCCGGCCACGCGACCACTCGACGAGCTCGGCCGGGTCCAGGGCCTGGCCCGGGGCCGGGACCACGAAGGCCACCGTGACCTCGCCCAGCCGCTCGTCCGGTGCCCCCACCACGGCCACCTGGCCGACGGCGGGATGCTCCAGGAGGAAGTTCTCGACCTCGGCGGGGTAGACGTTGAACCCGCCGACGATGACCATGTCCTTCGACCGGCCGACGATGCGCAGGCACCCGTCCTCCCGGCGCACTCCCAGGTCGCCGGTCTTGAGCCAGTGCCCCTCGGCGAACGCCTCGGCGGTGGCGGCCGGGTCATCCAGATAGTGCGACATGACACTGGGCCCGCGGAGCCAGATCTCGCCGGCCTCCCCCGGCGGGGCGTCGTGCCCTGTCGGCTCGACCACGCGCAGTTCGAAACCCGGACGCGGTCGGCCCACGGTGGTGGCCACCGTCTCGGCGTCGTCGGTGGGTGAGGTGGCGGTGGCCGTCCCCGCCTCGGTCAGGCCGTAGCCGGTCACCACTAAGGAGAACGGCAGCTCCTCTTTCACCCGGCGGATCAGCTCGACGGGGATGTCGGCCGCGCCGGTGACGGCCACCCGCAAGGAGGAGAGGTCGGCATCGGCGCGCTCGGGGCAGTCGAGGATGGACTGGTAGAGGGTGGGCGGACCCGGGAAGATGGTGACTTGGTCCCGGTCCACCCGGCGCAGGACCTCGGGAACGTCGAACACCGCCACCGGGAGCATGGTGGCCCCGGCCGCCACCGACGCCAGGATCCCGGCCTTGAAGCCGAACATGTGGAAGTACGGGTTGACCATGAGGTAGCGGTCGCCGCCGGTGAGCCCGGTCATGGCCACCCAGTCCGTCGCCACCCGAAGCGTGCGCCCGTGGGTCTGGACGACGCCCTTGGGTGCCCCGGTCGTCCCCGAAGTGAAGAGGAGGTCGGAGGGGTCGTCCGGACCGAGGTCAGCGCTCCGACGGTCGACCTCCTCGCCCGCCGGCGTCGTCGCCGCCTTGGTAAACGACGCCCACGACTCGGCCACCTCGGGCACCGCTCCGCTCGTGACCACCCGGATCCGAACAGCCGAAGGTGCGACGTCCGCCTCGTCCAGCAACGCCAGGTAGTCAACGCCGAGGAAGTCGGTCGTGGTCACGAGGACTCGAACCGCGCCGCGGGCCAGGATGTCGGCGGCCTCGACCCCCTTGAACCGAGTGTTGACCGGCACGACCACGCAGCCTGCCGCCAGCGTCCCGAGGGCAGCCACCACCCACTCGAGGCCGTTGGGGGCCCAGATGCCGATCCGCTCCCCGCGCTCGGTCCCCGCCGCCACCAGCGACGCTCCGAAGGTCCGCACCTGCTCGGCCAGCTCGGCGTAGGTCAGGTGCCGGTCGCCGTCGAGGATCGCCAGCTGCGCGCCGTGGTCCTTCGCGGCCCCGGCAACCATCTCGGGGATGCTCCGCCAGCCCCCCTCGTTGGTCATCCGGCCACAGGGTCGCCCAGGTTCATGAGCCGGGCCAGGTTGGCGCCCATGATCTTGCGGACGTCCCGGTCGGGCAGGAACTTCGTCAGCGCCACTTGGGTCTCGTAGAGGTGGTTGTCGGCATCGAACACCGGGATGCCGAGGGAGTGGTTGGCCATCGCCTCACCGCCCGTCGCCGTGGGCCGCCCTCCGGATAGGTGGCCTCTTGCTTCTGAGAATAGCGTTTCCGCACAATCGGCGGTGGTGGTAGGTTGCGGCCGTGAAAATCGTCGTCGTCGGAGCATCCAGCGGCCTCGGGCGGTCGATCGCAATCGCCCTGGGCAAGAACGGAGACCAGCTGGCGCTCCTGGCCAGGCGGCACGATCGGGTCGTCGAGGCCGCCGAAGAGGTGGGTCACGGGTCGATCGGCATCCGCTGCGACGTCACCGACGAAACCTCCTGCCGATCGGCGATCGAACAGGCCGCGTCGGAGCTGGGCGCCATCGACGGGCTCGTCTACGCCGCCGGCATGGGGCCACTGGCCCCCCTGATCGAGACCAACGCCGCCATGTGGCGCCAAACGTTCGACACCAATGTCATCGGGGCGGCCCTGGTGACGGCGGCCGCCATCCCGCACCTCGCCGCCTCCAACGGGGCCGCCGCCTACCTGTCCTCGGTGAGCGCGTCGGTCACGCCACCCTGGCCCGGGCTGGGCGCCTACGCCGTCAGCAAGGCCGCGCTTGACAGCCTGGTCGACGCCTGGCGAGGCGAGCACCCGGCGATTGGCTTCACCCGTGTCGTCGTCGGGGACTGCGGAGGCGGGGAGGGACCCTCGGGCAGCGAGTTCCCCAATGCCTGGGATTTCGAGTACTTCGCCGAACTGCATCCGATCTGGGCAGCGCGCAGCTACCTGAGCGGGTCGCTCCTCGATGTCCAAGAACTGGCCAAGGTGGTCGAGACGGTGCTGCGCCTCGGGGCGACAGCCGCCATCCCCTCGGTGACGGTCGTCCCGCGACCCGCCGGCGGACCGCCGCCCGCCTAGAGAGTCAGCAGAAGGTCGGCGATCGGCGTCGCCGGGGGAAACGACCCGGTGATGCCCGAGGGCATGTACCCGGTGTCGGAGATCAAGATCACCCCGTTGATGGCGGCGGCGGCATCGCTGCAGAGGAACAGCAGCGGGTAGGCCTGCTCGAGGGGGGTCGACACCGCGGTGCCCACCTCCTGGCGGAAGTCCTCGCCGAAGGCCAGCCACATCTCCTTGTTGGCAATAGCCAGCGGGGTCTCGGTGGGACCGGGGCAGATGGCGTTGATGCGGATGCCCTTCTTCAGCATCGGGAACGCCTGGCTGGCCACGTAGGCGCAGATCACTTGCTTGGTCGACATGTAGTCGGCCTTCCCGTGCTTCTCGAACCAGGCGACCCCGCTGTCGAAGTCCGGTGCATCCAGCAGCTCCTTGTACTCCTCGAGATGGTTCTGCCACCCGAGGCCGGCGGCCGAGGAGATGAAGCCGATGGCCCCTCCCCGGCCCAGCGCCCCCGAGCCCACCAATCGGTCGATGAGGTACCGGTGGCCGACGAAGTTGACCTTCTCGATCCCCGGGGTGCCGTCGGCCACCCCGGCGCACGAGAACAGCGCGTGGACCGGTCCCCCGCACTCGTCGAGGGCGCGGTCGATGGACTCGCGATCGGTCAGGTTCACGTGGATGGCCGTGGCCCCGTCCAGGGTCATCTCGGCGTAGTCCATCACCACCACTTCGGCACCGGCGTCGAGAGCCAGCTGGGCCGTGGCCGCGCCCATGCCGGTGGCTCCCCCGACCACCAGCACCCGCTTGCCGTCGTACCTGAACGCGTCGAACATGCTCATCTCGAACTCCTTGTCGTCTCGGGTCTCACCTTGTCACGTCACCACGGCGCCGTCAGGCGACGACGCCGCGCACCTTCAAATCGACGATCTCCTCGTCGGCCAATCCGAGCTCGGCCAAGATGGCGTCGCCGTGCTCGTTGAACTCCGGCGCCCGGTGAGGCGCCGCCGCCTCGCCGTCGTACTGCACGGGCACCGAAACAAGCTGGAACGGGGACCCGCCGGCCGTCGTGCACTCCTGCACATAGCCGTTGGCCACCGCCTGGGGGTCGGCGGCCGCCTCCAGGGTGTCCTGCACCACCGCCCACTGCCCGCTGAACCCGCCGAGCTTCTCGCGCCACTCGGCCAGGGTGGCCGCGCCGAACACCTCGGTCAGCACGGCCACCGCCTCGGCGGCATTGGCCAGGAGCGAGCTGTGGTCGCTGAACCGCTCGTCGACCGCCAGGTCGGGCCGACCAACGGCCTCGCACAGGGGCGCCCAGTACCGGCCAGCCTGCAGGCAGGTGAAGGCGAGCACCCGGCCGTCGGCGGTCGTGTAGTTGCGCGAGAGAGGGTTCCCCGAGAGCCGGTCGGCGGGAGGAGGCGCCCAGCCCACGCCGAGCTGGAGCGAGAGCGCCAGGGCCTGGCCCATGGCCCACAGCCCCACTCCGAAGAGGGAGACGTCGACGACCGTGGCCTCGCCGGTCCGCTCGCGGTGGTAGAGGGCGCCCATGATGCCGCCGGCGATCGTCATCCCACCGATCGAGTCGCCGAACCCCGGAGCCGGGGGGACCGGCACCAAGTCGTACTCGGGCCGCTTGGCCCCCGCGGCGATGCCCGCACGGGCCCAGAAGGCCAGCGAGTCGTAGGACCCTTTGTCGGCGTCGGGCCCCCGTTCCCCCTGACCCGTGCCCCGTACGTAGATGATGTTCGGGTTGTGGGCCCTGATGTCATCCACCTCGATCTTGAGCTTCTTGCGCACCGAGGGGAGCTTGTTGGTGAGGAAGACGTCGGACGTGGCCGCCAGACGGTGGAGGATGGCCAGGCCGTCGGGTGCGTTGAGGTCGAGACCGAGGCTGCGCTTGCCCCGGTTGGAGTGCTCCAAGAGAACGTGGACGTCACCGGAGACCACGGCGATGCCGGTCGAGGCGAGCCCCCGCATGGCGTCGCCCCGCTCGACGTGCTCGATCTTGATGACCTCGGCCCCGAGGTCGGCCAGGGCCGCGGAGGCGGCGGGGACGAAGGTGTGCTCGGCCACCTCGAGGATCCGGACGCCTTGCAGGATCGCGGTCACCCGCAGCCACCCCCGCAGCTCCGGATCCGACCAACCACCACCGTCACTCCCTTGTGCGCAGCCCCGTCCCCGCAGGCATCGCCCCCAGGGCGCCGCCGCACGAGACTGGGAGTGTACCAATGATGATGTTTTGAACTTCCTTGGATCCGCCGCTTGACGGTTGCACGTCTCTAGGTTTGGAAGCACAGGGCACCGACTTGACCGAACTCGAGTTGTGCAGAGGATCCGTAGC
>Ga0265327_10001232_pt1 | contig 34372 bp, 30 predicted proteins | sample 41621metaG_FD_202089 | JGI IMG/M metagenome (GOLD analysis project Ga0265327, IMG submission 202089) | Rhizosphere microbial communities from Carex aquatilis grown in University of Washington, Seatle, WA, United States - 4-16-21 metaG | ecosystem: Host-associated > Plants > Roots > Rhizosphere...
GATACCCGGGGGCCTGATTGAATCCGGGTTCGAATTATAACCACGCTTTATTTATTAAATTGAAATGGGAGTTGATGGCGGTATAGCCGGGCATCTTAAACTGCGAAAGGCAAGGAGTTCTGAACTTTTAGTTTCTGGACAGACGCTCTAAATATCGGATTCTCTTATCTTTAGCGGTAGAAATAATCCTAGACATTTGCCTCATTTAAAGGAAGCATTGATTTAAAAAAAATTATTTAAACCCTATAATTATGAACCAAAATTCACGCCGGCTCCTGCTTCTCCTGATCAGCATCATTCTGATCCTTCCATCCTGCAAGCAAAATGATAATCCTGCACCGGTAAACACTGACAAGATTAAAACGATCACCACCATCAATAATCCTGGAAACTTTCCGGATACTACGACTACCACCATTACTTATAATTCGAACGGCACTATAGCCTATGCTGATGAAACACAATATGGAAATACCCTACGTACTACCTATACTTATACAACTTCCTACATTGTAGTCAATCAAAACCAGACGGGTAGTTCCGATTATGTAAGGGATTCCTTTGCAATAAATTCGAATGGGATCCCTACCTATCATTATGAGACCATTAGTTTGGATCCGACTTATAATACCGAAGAGATCTTTTTTTACAGTTCCAATGGACAACTAGCGAAAACCATTAGTTCCTTTCCGAATATTGGTCAGATAGATACTATTTTCAGCACCTGGTCAAATGGCGATTTGATCCAACAGGTTTCAACATTAGGGGAGCATGATATGGCCTACGGATTCAATACGGGAATACCTTGTCAGCCAGGCGATGCCTTGTTTGTGAATCAGCTATTGGCATTGGGCTATACCCAGGGACTTAATGATCACCTTGTAACTGCCATGGATCCAGGTGCCGATCAGGCTACGATTACCTATACCTATGATTCACAAAACAGAATTAATGGGTTTACCAGTGTCCAGTCTGGCAAGACAAATAGTATTGTTAGTATTGGCTACTGATTACCCAAGGATTGGATTTTAAATGAGCGATTCCCTTGGCATTAAACAAAGATCTTCCCCGGATTCAATATCCCTTTCGGATCAAAGACGGCTTTGATATCCTTCATCAATTGCAATTGCACTTTGCTGAAAGCAATATCCATGTAACTTTTTTGAACTAAACCGATCCCATGCTCCCCGGAAATCGTGCCGCCCAGACGAACGACTTCCGTAAACAGTTCGCGAATACCCAGGGGTAGCTTTTCATTCCAATCCTGTTCACTCAGTTCACCGCGGATAATATTGACATGGAGATTCCCATCACCAGCATGCCCATAACAAACACTCTTGAATCCATAACGTCCACCGATCTCTTTAATGATCTTCAATAACTCCGGCAGCTCCGCCCTTGGAACTACGGTATCTTCTTCTTTATACGTTGAATGGCTTTTAACGGCCTCTCCTACCTTGCGGCGGAGGGTCCAGAGCATTTGCTTCTGCTCATGGGTTTCAGCCAGTAATGGCTCGTCTATGTCGTAGTCTGACACAATCCCTGCAATCTGCTCCATATCAGTCATGAGCTGCTCCGGATTATTGCCATCCACTTCAATGAGCAGATGCGCCTGAATATCATCCGGCAGATGGATTCCTACACTTTGATTAAAACGCAAACTCCATTCCAAAGCATCGCGTTCCATAAACTCGATGGCGGAAGGAGTATGGCCCGCCAGGAATATCTGGTTTACGGCAGCACAGGCATCAACCGCCGAGCGGAAGGGTACCAACATCAGCACATCATGTTTTGGTGCCGGAATCAGTCGTAAAACGATCTTAGTGATGATTGCCAATGTGCCTTCACTGCCGGTGATGAGTTGGGTGAGGTTGTACCCGGTGCTATTCTTCAGTACATTAGCCCCCGTCCACATGATCTCGCCATTGGGTAAAACGACCTCGAGATTAAGCACATAATCCTTCACCACCCCATATTTGACAGCTTTCGGACCGCCACTGTTCTCGGCCACATTTCCGCCGATAAAACAGGAACCCTTGCTCGCTGGATCGGGAGGGTAGAAGAGGCCTTGTTCAAGAACTGTTTCCTGCAATACCTGGGTGATCACCCCTGGCTCGGTAGTGACTTGAAAGTTACGGGTGTCAATGTTGAGGATGCGGTTCATCCGGCGCATGTCCAGTGAAATACCACCTTGAATGGGTAGGGCACCTCCGCTTAATCCGGTACCGGCACCCCTTGGAGTGACAATAATATTCTCTTTAAAGCAATAACGCATAATGGAGCTGACCTCATCCGCGCTAATGGGTTGCAAGACCAGGTCCGGAGAAAAATGGAAATCCTCAGTCTGGTCAGAGGCACAGCGGTTGCGGTTTTCATCGTCTGCAAGTACCCGGTCTAATGACAGAATGCTTTTGAAATAAGCAAGGTCCTGTTCGTCGGGCGTTTTGTAAGGCATGGGGCAAAGTTACAAGGCAAAAAAAACACGGGTTCCAAATGGACACCCGTGTATTAAAGAAGCTTGTAGAAGAAGCTATACGCCTGCAATCAGATGAACGGTGCCATCGCCAATGCAGTTAAATAGCGTTCCTGTTGCTGACCACCAACAAATTATTTATTGGCTACAATATGCAGTCCGATATTTACGATCGGGCGGATAAAGTGATCCTTTAGGCTTTCATCATTACCATAAGAAAGTCCCCAATTGGTACGGTCAATATTAAAGTTGGCATCGGTTGTTACGGAGGCATCAGTAATAGCAACCTTGGCTGGGAAACTGATTCCCTTAGTAACACCCTTCAGGGTCAGGTTGCCCATAATGGTATAATTGGCGTCTTTCATGATGAGGCCTGTTGTATCGACACCCGCCTTTACACTGGTGATCTCAAAACTGGCTGTCGGGAATTTAGCCACATCAAAGAAATCCGGGCTCTGTAAATGCCCCATTAGTTTGTAAGAACCATTGGTATCCTTATCCATCGTCTTGATACTAGCAATATCGATATCAAATTTGCCACCTGTAACTGCATCCTTATCAACTGTAACAGCTCCGCTTTTCAGCATCATGGAACCCTCATGCTGTCCTGTTGGCTTCGTACCAGTCCAGGTGACCATACTTTGTTTCAGATCGGCATTATAGCTGGCGCCTTTACTGGCGGAAGCAGTCATGGCATCACCGGTTTTGGCCTGATCGGCTTTAGGATCATTTTGGCAGGCACCCAATAATAGGGTGCAGGCGGCGAAGAGAAGCACGTTACGTTTCATGTGTATGATTAATTTTGTGCAAAGAAATGGCGGGGGAGTCAATATTTTATAAACACCAATCTATAGGCCTATAATTAAATGCAAGAGATCACCGTTGCTGAATTGAAAGAATGGATCAATACCAGCAGACCCTATTTATTATTGGATGTTAGGGAACCCTATGAGCATGCTCAGTTTAATCTCGGTGGACTATTATTGCCGCTTAGCGAGCTGATGAATCAAAAGGACCAATTACCACGTGATATTCCAGTAGTGGTCTACTGCGAAAAAGGAATCCGGAGTATCATTGCAATCCAGCGCCTTGATCAGCATGGCTTTACAAACCTGTTCAACCTGAAAGGGGGTGTGAAAGCCTGGCATTTGTTCGGACAGGATTGAAATGACAGGATCCTGGTTTCATTCGGATGCCAACCTTTATGGCAGGGGTGAATTGCCCAATCCCCATTGTAGACTGTATGCATTTACATTAAACTTTCTTTTTGTCCCGCCGAATGGCGGGGACAAAAAGAACATTGGATGTACCATTCTCGGAAGTACCAATAACGAACGTACCATGAACGGAAGCACCTATACTTATCGGAATCCTCATTGACACCTTCCGTTGACCCAAACTTTGTCCCCGAAGGGAATCTGTTAGGGGCGTTAAAGATCTTTGAAACTTACACATTTACCTGGGTTCAAACAGATTTCTCCGGAATGCTTTGTCCCGGCGAATGGCGGGGGAAAAGTTTATCGGATGTACCATTATCGGATGTACCAACCTTTAAGGCAGGGTTGAAGTGCCCAATCCCTGGAATAACCCTTATGCTTATACATCAGATTTTCTTTGTTCATTCAGGAAGGATCTGTTTGGTGATAATCCACAAAAAAAACCGCCCCTGCAGTAAGCAGAGGCGGTCTGTAAATGTCAGGGAACCCCGAAACTACTCCATCGAAGTAGCACCTTCTATCAGGACCGTTGCTTTATTATTCAGCATTTCTACAAAGCCTCCAGTTATCTCATAAAGTTCCGTCTGACCCGTCTTCTCTTTCATGATCTTCATCTTACCTACACCCAGAGAGGCAATCATGGCAGCATGCTTATCCAACAGCTCAAATGAACCTTCGATACCCGGCAATTGAATGCCATACACCTTCCCACTATAAACCTTATGCTCGGGGGTTAATATTTCTAATTGCATTTACCTGATTTGATAATTTGGTGATTTGATAATTTGATGATGAAGGGCCAATTATCAAATTGGCACATCGTCAAATCACCAAATTAATTTTTTGCTTGTTCCATCATTTTCTTACCCTTGGCAATTGCATCATCAATGGTTCCTACCAGGTTGAAAGCTGCTTCCGGATACTCATCCACCTCACCGTCCATGATCATATTGAAACCACGGATGGTTTCTTCGATCGGTACCAATACACCCTTCAGACCGGTAAACTGTTCTGCCACGTGGAATGGTTGTGACAGGAAACGCTGCACCTTACGGGCACGGCCTACGGTTAGCTTATCTTCTTCAGACAATTCGTCCATACCCAGGATCGCAATGATATCCTGAAGTTCCTTATAGCGCTGAAGGATGAGCTTTACGCGGTTGGCAGTATTATAATGCTGATCACCAACGATGAGTGGGGTCAGGATACGGGAAGTGGAATCCAATGGATCCACAGCAGGATAGATACCCAGATCCGCGATTTTACGGGAAAGTACTGTTGTGGCATCCAAGTGAGCAAACGTAGTTGCCGGAGCCGGATCGGTCAAATCATCCGCCGGTACATATACCGCCTGTACGGAGGTAATGGAACCATTACGAGTGGACGTGATACGCTCCTGCATCAGACCCATTTCTGTTGCCAATGTTGGTTGGTAACCTACCGCTGATGGCATCCGTCCAAGGAGGGCCGATACTTCGGAACCTGCCTGGGTAAACCGGAAGATATTATCAACGAAGAACAGGATGTCCTTTCCTTTACCAGTACCATCACCATCCCGGAAATATTCTGCAAGGGTAAGTCCGGAAAGGGCCACACGCGCACGGGCTCCAGGAGGTTCGTTCATCTGACCGAATACGAAGGTTGCCTTGGAATCCTTCAACTCTTCCATGTCTACGGAGCTCAGATCCCAGCCACCTTCTTCCATACTATGCTTAAACTTGTCACCGTACTTAACGATACCGGCTTCAATCATTTCACGCATCAGGTCATTCCCTTCACGGGTACGTTCACCCACACCAGCGAATACAGACAAACCTGCATAAGCCTTAGCGATATTATTGATCAGTTCCTGGATCAATACGGTTTTACCAACACCTGCACCACCGAACAAACCGATCTTACCACCTTTTGCGTAGGGCTCGATCAGGTCAATTACCTTAATACCGGTATAAAGAATTTCGGAAGCTGTAGAAAGATCTTCAAACAATGGTGGCTTCGCATGGATCGGACGACCGCCATTATCCTTATTGGTTGCAGGCAATCCATCTATAGCATCACCGGTTACGTTAAACAAACGGCCATGGATCTGCTCACCGGTTGGCATCGCGATCGCTTTACCCGTATCCGTAACGTCCATTCCGCGTGTCAAACCTTCCGTACCATCCATCGCTACGCAACGGACACTGTCTTCACCAAGGTGCTGCTGCACCTCCATAACAAGCTTGTCACCATTCTCGCGGAATAGTTCAAGGGCATTAAAGATCTCAGGAAGCTTGTTTTCGTTTGCAAAGTGGACGTCCACAACCGGACCGATGATTTGCTTGATTTTACCAACGTTGGCCATATAAAAATTAGGTATTAGAAAAGCACGACTCAGGTGCTCCAAATTTTGCGCAAAGGTAGTATTCCCTCCCGAAAAGTCCAACCCATTTCAGCTTAAATATGATGACCTGATTGACAAGCTTGTAATCGCATATCCTATTCCCTGTTTTTTATCGGCTGGAATGGGCTCTGAACCTTGAAAATTAAATTTCAGCTACTTAATGGCCCTTAACTAATTGAAAATCCCCATTATTAACGGTAGAAGGGATCACTCAATTAATATCAATCTCTTTTTTTACCGCTTCAATCGGCACACTATCATCCTCTGCATCAATCATCGCGAGTATAGTATAATGCCCCTTCGCAAGATCCGTTGGCAGCTGAAAATCAACAAATCGCAGCTGGTTTGGGAAAAGGGGAATTTGCTTGGATGTGAGTGTGGTCTTGCTGCCCGTTGCTTCAGCTGTCAATTCGAACGAAAACTTACAGGATAATTGGGTGCCTCCTACATTTTTTGCCTGTATCCGGTAGGCTTTACCGCCGGGTAGTTGATTGAAATCCAGCATTTTTACCTCTTTATGGGTGATTTCCGGAGGGGTTTGGTAAATGTGTACCCCTATTGCCATGCTCTGCGTAGTTGCCAGGCTGACTTTTTCGGATGGAACCGGAGCAATCTTTTCCGTCACGGTTTTAAAAAGTAACATGGTCCACTTCATCTCGGGAACTCCCTTCAGACTATCCGGGACTTTCAGGGTAACCGTAACCATTTCAGAGGATCCGGGTGCCATTTCCAGGAAAGGCTTGTCGATGCTTATCCAGGGAGCGCAACTCTGTGGGAGCACCCCTGCTTCCAGGTAATTATGTTCCCCGAGTGTATCCCGGTTGAAATCCATCAGCAATACATTGAGCTGATAGGTCTTGTCGGTGGTGTTCTTGATATTGACAACCTGACTTTTACTGGAACCATTATCCAGATTAAAACTGATTGAAGCCGGGTAAACCGTTAATGAATTGACCGGTAATCCAGAGGTTCCAGCCTTTTGTTGACTATGACTTATCGTCCCAAGAAGAAATGAAAAACAGAAAGTCAGGAAAATTTTCATGGGCCAACAAGCAAGGAGCTTCAAATTTACAATTCTCCAGCGAGGCCTCATTGATAAACCGGGAATAATGTCTTATTAAATTTTATTCGGGTTATTTATTGTATGCAAATACATCTGATTCTTATTGCTCTTAACGATTTGGATTAGCTATTTTTGACAATCCATGTGGAAGGCCTTTTTCTTGAACCTCTTATTATTCTTACCCGTTTGCTTTTGCCAGGCCCAAAAGCGACCTACCCATGCTCAACCGGACCGAATGCAGGCCAGCATTTTACCAGCGGAACAGACTCAATTATCCTTTCAGGTTGAAAGCCTGAATTTCCCACTCCAATTCCTGGATGAAAATGGTTTTCAATCCAGGAGAGTTATCAGTGGCTATTTTAAAGTGACAATTTATAGTACCAATGCCTGGGCGCTCAACTTTAATTCACCCAGTGCCACACCAGTAGACGACCCAACTGCACCGTATTACCTGGTTAGCCTCAGAAGTCAGCAAAACAACCAGATCATGCCCGTGGGGATTCAAGCTCAGCGTATTCTGGAAGGCAGTGGCTTTCCGGGTCCCCAGGTTTTCCTGATCGATCTCCTGATGGATCCCCCCTTCAATGTCAAACCTGGATTATATAATGGCCTGGTGGATTTTCAGCTGATTGCTCAATAGACGACTCCTAATTGCTTAGTGTGAAGGCTTGGGCACTTTTGGATCCAAAAATCGGATCAATCGCTTTTTCTGACGGATCGTGAATTCCAGATTCGATGATCCCTGATCGGATAATTCCACATTTCGGCTCATGAAGTCGGGTTGGTAATCACTACCTGCGAAAGCTGAGGGGTTCAGGGAAACTGTATAAATGCCCTTCATTAAATACAGTCTGAATGCTCCTTTTCGATCCGTAACTGCAAAAACCTGCTTACCGCTGCTATCCGTAATGATGATCTTAAAGCCTTCCTCCGTCAGGTTGAGACTACTCAGACTGTCCCGGATAATCCGAATGGAACCTTTGAATAATTGTCCTTTGCAAAATGGAATGGCCATGTCAAGATCCGTTGCCAGGTCGAGCTTTTGGATCCAGCCATTTTCAGGGATCAGTCCTTTCTGATTGGCATTCAACAGGTCAATCGTATAAACACCCGAACTTGTCTGCAAATAACTGATCCGGCCCTCTTCATCCGACATAAGCGATCGATTGTTGACCAGAATCATAGTATTACAAACAGGCCCTTCTCCCTTGTCCCTTATCCCATTGTGATTCTTATCCTCAAAGAGACGCATGTTCAGGTCAAAAAGTTTGTTTCTATGGATCGGTACCAGAATTCGTTTATAGAGATACAAAGTCCCATTTCGTACTTCAGTGATGGGTAACTGTTTGTTGACCGGATCGTACATCGGGTAATACCCGCTTAGACCAAAATCGATGCCTGCTTTTTGCTGGTGATAATTGATCTGGGCACCGAAACCCGGCCTCAGTATACTTTCGCTGATCGTCTTCGCAATGCTCAGTCTTACATTTCCGCATAGCGTTCTGTTAAGCCAGGCAAAAGTGAAATTTGGACCAGCATTGATCGTTTCACTGTTGGACAGTAGGGTATTGTCTAAGGAAAAGAGTGGGAATCGGTTATAACTGGCAGTAAATCCCAGCCTTCGATAGGTACAGAATAGTGAACTATTAGTAGAAAAATCAGAAAATTGCCCCTTATACGTTTGAAAGGCATTGTTGGAATTAATGCGGAGCGTACTATTTCTGGATGGGTTCCAGCAGAACTCGAGATCGGTAAATTTTCCATCCGGGAATCCGGACAGATCAATGGTTTGATGTATGAAACCAAGGCGTAGGCTGCCATTAGATACGGACCCGTATCGGGTAATAAAGAGCCCGTATTTAGTAATATTGGTACTTAGGAAATCACTTCGATAAACAGTGTCCAACAAGGTGCTTTGGGTATTCGAGTTGGATATATAGGTCAGACCTACACCATTATCCTTCCAGCGATAGCAGATTTCATGGCGTTGGACCTGCTGTCCTTTAAATATTCCGGGATAATCATTACTGTGGAAATTCAAATTGGAGATTAAAGTCCAGGCTTGGTAATCGAATGCCAGGTTGTAACCACCAGCAAAGCCAATGGGCTTGTTGGAATTGGGTGATTTATAATCATCTTCATAGCCGCTGCCCAGGTAAAGACTTAGTTTCCGGTGTTTGTTTTTAGTGAATTCCAATTCTGATTGAAGCAGGTAACTATTGACACCATAAAAGGTGTTCATTCCTGTTTCCAGACGTTGGGTCCATTTGAAATACTGAAAATAATTTGTCAGGTAAGCATAGATATGGTCATTTTTAAAACGGGGATCGATGGGCAGGTCCAGGTATTTCATTCCTGAAATCCCCATCTGATAGCTATTGGGCTTGCTTAAAAGGAGGGATAAGCCCTGTCCGTTGGTATAGAAGTTGCGGGGACCCGTAATCTGCCCGGCCTGAAATAGGAATTGTTTGTATGACCAACTCAGATTAAATACATTGGGTTGAAAACTGATGGCCTGATTCCCAAAGTCCTTGCTTCTATAGTAAAAGGAAATATGATGGAGCCCAAGATCAAACTGGGTTTCAATTTTGCCAAAATAGCTCAGCTTATTATCCATGGCCAATAGGCCCCCGCCAAAGGTGATGGGGATACTGTTGCCGGGAGCTGGCTCTGCGTGTTGGGTACTCCTGGGGCGGCTTACCTTAAAAATGCTGACATTTTCCTTAGCACTTTGCAACTCTTTATACCGGACAAACAAATCTTCCTCATGAAGGCTTTGCCAACATTGTTTTGTGAAGGGAAGTAAAAAACGGATCATCGTATCCATTCCCGGTGCAAGTGCTATACGGATCTCGGAATGTTCATGAAAGAATTCATTTTCACAGCTCAGGAAGAAATGGTCGGTATCGTTACCGGTATTATGAATTCTGAGACCCAATCGTAGGTTTTCAGGCATCGAGTCTGTAAGGAATTGTACCGGTTCCTCCTGGAGGATACTGAAATCAATATGGGGTTTAAGATAAAAATGAATGCTGTAATTCGCCGTGTCCAACGTATTGATTGGGCAGACCCGAAACTGCAGGCTGTCTTTGCCGGCATGTACATGATTTCCGGGTAGCATGGCCAGTACAACAGCCTTTTGCTGACCAGGATGCAGGAGGATCGTTTTGACCGTTTCATCCTGACCGATTGCTCGCCAGCCTTCCGGGTAAAGAATGTTCAGCTGCAATTGCAAATCTGAAAGGCTATTGTTTTTGAATAACGCAGATTCAGAAAAAATGGGATGCGCCGGGTCCAGCTGAATAGAGTCCCGGGTAATTACTGAATAGCCGCCCAATCCCTGGAAACTATATCCGGGAATGCTTAAGCAGATCATGGCCAGGATTACTGCCAGTAATTTCGGCATTCAGAATGATTGGGATCCTGGGAGGAAGAAGAGCCTCCTTTGAATTTAAAATGGCTGCCCTAATTTCTTAAGGCAGCCACTGTATTGACCGTCAGCAATCGATAGTGATATGGGTAGGAATTAATCCAGTGCAGCAATAACGGTAATGGAGTTCAGGTAAGTTCCGGACAGGTTATGATTAAATCCAGGAGTTACATTACCACCCAATGTGAAGCTTTTTGAAACGCCACCGGTTGGAGCAGTTGCAATGGTCATGGCGGTAGTTGCAACAGCTGTAGGGGTTGAAAGTGGAGTTACTACATCAGCAGTACCATTATTTGTCATGATGTTCATGATATCACCTGCAGGGATCGGGCCATTCTCAATCGCTGGATTGGATGAGGTTGAAGTCCGCTGCCACGGTGTGGCGGTAAATGTGCTATGCCAGCTTCTGGAAGCTGATACAGTATATGTAATAGGGTTAAGCGCCAAGCCATTTTGCTGCATGCTAGGCGTTGTAAAGGTCAGTGTTTGCAAATTGCTCTGAGATCCACTTGGAGTCAATGTGATGTAATCCTGTACCACTACGGTATATGAACCTGTGAAAGGAGTTGCAGTAGATTGTGCAAATACACTACCCATGCAAGTGCAAACAAATGATGCACTAAGGAGGAGTTTTTTCATGCTCTGGTTTGTTTTATGTTTAATTGGTGGTGAAGTTAAAGAGTTCCGCTTAAACTAATGTGCAATCTACTGTTTATCATAGTGTAAAATCAATGTTATAATTGAGTGATAAATTGTTGAGGCCGAAGTATAGGGGACATATCTACGTATATTATGTCAATGAATGAAATCAATAAATATAGAATAATTATTGATTCAATCTTTTATTTGGCGCTGTTCTGTCTTATTATTAATATTGATCAAAACAGGTAAATTTATAGATGAAAATTATAATTGGAAAAGTGTATTTTGTTTTTTTAAAAATGATCGGTCAAAAAAGTAGTTAAAACTTGGATTAATGAATTGCAAAAATTGAATTTTGTAAATAATTGAACGATACTAAAATAAAAAATTTTATTAATGAATTCGACTCTTTGCTTGAGTTGTATTAAATGAATAAATTACTCTGTAAAGACCTTTATAAAGAAGCTATCTCATACCAAATCATCTGATCTTGTTTATAGTTTCTATTGTTTGGCTTTAAATGCTCATTAACTTTGAAGTAACAAAATCCCAATGATGAATCAATTAATCTTATAATTTATCGTTAGGTTCAGCTTCCCGATTCTGCCAGTGAAGATCAACGCTTAAATGCGGACCCAATGTCCTTTATAGCGCAGTATCGATTGTAAAAAGGAGTATCGTTGCGAATTGTAAAGCTGGACATTATTCATTATTCCTCTATGCGCCTAGCTTGAAATTGGATCATTTCCAGAAGCTTAATGGATTTGACCTTGAGTTTAATTCAAGGCAACAGGGAATTCCTAAATCCAGTTAAAGCAGCTGAATTAATCCTCCTTTTCATCCTGTATCAGTTGCCAGATTCCATATGTACCATATCGGTCGTTAATTCCAAATCCGACATAATACTTGCCTTTGAAACACCATCCCTGCGCTCTCCTAAGGAAATGAGGCAGGGAATGGATCTCTTCCCATAGATCCTTGAATGGATCATAACGGAACACCTGCTTTGTGTAATAGGCTGTACTGGTGCCACCTGAACCAACATAAGCGTAACGACCATCACTCAGTGCAAAATCGGCATCTCTACCTGAACCTGGAATATCTGCCATTCTCGTCCAGGTAAAATTTTCAAGGTTGCAGCGATAAAATTGTGTTGTAAATGCAGCGTCCTTAAAGGCTATGTTTTGGGTGTAAAGATTATCCCCTAATATAAAAGCGAGAAAGTTTGCATTTCCTGAGGTAGGAAGTGTAATGCCTTTGCAGATGAATAGCCAAGTATCGCTTGGTAAATCATAATGATAAAGCGTTGGAGTATTGAATCTAAACCCCGGCCCACTCATCACAGGGATACAGGCAAAGACCTGATCCTTATAATTAAAAATACATGGCTGAAAACTATAATAAAATGGAAGATCCTTAAGCCTGGTCCAGCGCTGTGAAGACCAGTTATATTTCCAGAAATCCTGTTCAGCATAAAAGCTTTTACTACTATCATGTCCCCCACCAAGAAACAGAAAGGAATCTTGAGCCCAACAGATGTTGTAGAAAAAACCTCGGCCAGGATAATGAAAACTATAGTCAGGCCTGAGTTTAGAGCCGTCTACGACATTAAGCTCCCGTTGGGTAAACACGGTATCAAAGCCTCCAAAGCTGTAAAGCACACTATCCATTTCAAACAAAGAATTCCCGAACATCACCCGGTTATGAAAGGTGCCAATGCGTTTCCAATGATAGGGTTCAGGTGCCTGGTATTTATAACTAAAGTCAGGCAGCGTTATCGTATCCCTCATTTGCGCATGCAGTCTTCCAGTAAAAATTACTGAGATCAGAATTGCCAGAATTCCACCTGTGCGAAACAGGCGCTTAATAGGTTGCCATTTACATTCAGGTATCATGATTCATGAATTATTGGCGAGCAAATGAAAAATGCAATTACTTCATTGATCTACTCCGAATATACCGAAACTAGCGGTGTACAACAATCTTATGATCTTATTTAGTATGCTATGCTCAAAACATCTATATGGTTTTGGTAACTTGCATATTCGTACTTTAATTAATTACTCTGTTTGCATTTTCTGCTATGCCAAATTTATTTAAGATTGCCCTCTTTCTCTTGTGCCTCGGCCAGGTAATGCCCATGAATGCCAATGCACAGGAAGAAAAAAATGGTCTTACCTGGTATACAGATATCAGTAAGGCTTCTGAGGTTTCGAACCGGCTAAAGAAGCCCATTTTTGCCTTTTTTACCGGAAGCGATTGGTGCGGTTGGTGCCATCGGATGGAGCAAAATGTATTTGATAAACCGGGTTTCAAGGAATGGGCCAAACAGCATGTGATTCTTTTGGAACTGGATTTTCCTAGAAATAAGAAATTGCCTGAAGCTTTAGCCAATCAGAATGCAGGCTTACAGCAATTCTTTAATGTGCAGGGTTATCCAACCATCTGGATCTTTTATGTGACCATGGATGCCAAATCAAAAAAAGGAAATATCGCGGCTTTCGGTTCCCTGCAGTATCCGGAATGCCGTCCGGGAAAAGAGGAAGTAACCTTCCTCGATAATGCTAATATGCTGTTGCGCAATCATAAGGAGTAAGGCCTTTTTCATTTATTGAATTTCTGTTTTATCGGATCTAGTCGAATTCAGGTAAGCAGTACCTTGCCATTCCTATGAAAATAGCAACTTATAATGTCAATGGGATCCGTTCGAGAATGGATATCCTTCTGAAATGGCTGGAGGAACGGGCACCCGATGTGGTCTGCCTTCAGGAGCTCAAAGCTCCTCAGGAAAGTTTTCCTTTGGAAGCTATTGAAGGGGCCGGTTATCAGGCGATCTGGCATGGTCAGAAAAGCTGGAATGGGGTAGCGATCTTAGGACGGGGCTTTCTTCCTCAGGAGGTCGGCCGGGGCTTACCTGGAGATCCCGAAGACCTGCAAAGCCGGTTCATTGAGGCGATGGTTAATGGCGTCCATATCTCCTGTCTGTATCTGCCCAATGGGAATCCGGTACCAGGGACTAAATACGATTACAAACTGGCCTGGATGGAACGGCTAAGAATTCATGCCGCTGCACTTTTGCAAAAGAATATCCCGGTGGTCATGACCGGGGATTATAATGTGATCCCTACCGGCGCCGATGTTTACAAACCGGAGCGCTGGACGGAGGATGCCCTATTTCGGGAAGAGACCCGGGCCGCATTTGCGCAATTAATGGCGCAGGGATGGACGGATGCCTTACGAAAACTGTATCCTACAGAAACCATATATACCTTCTGGGATTATTTCCGGAATGCTTATGGCCGCAATGCCGGTTTGCGGATCGATCATTTTCTGCTTAGTCCCGATCTGGTGACCAAATTGAAGGCAGCTGCAGTGGATCATCATGTGCGTGGCTGGGACAAATCCAGCGACCATGCTCCGGTTTGGATTGAACTAGAAGGAGGTAGCAAATAGGTAGTAGAACACTGTTTTGGGTATCAGGTAACAAGTATCAGGTAACAAGTATCAGGCTGTTGGGATAGATGGGAAGTCGAAAGTCACAAGTAGAAAGCTGTCTTTTGCAGTATCAGGTAGCAGGTATCAAGTATCAGGCTGTTGGGACGGATCAGTAGCAGGCAAATAGAGTTTTTCTAGTTTGGAGTCCTTCACGCCGATTCCGATCCCCTTTGCTTCTCTGCAGGAAACCTCCTTTGGCCGCCGAAGTGCTTGGCACGAAGGAGGCCCGATCCCACGCCGCGCCCCTTGCGCCGCCGCGAGAACCAACCCCTTCCTTTGGGCGAATCATTATTAACCATTTCGTGAAACCTTCCGGAACTTCCTAAGTTTGAATTGTAATTCGCGGCCATGCATTTCCGATCCCTACTCATTTTGGCGCTCTGCTGCTTGGTGCGGGGCATTCCCGCTCCGGCCCAGACCTATATCCCATTTCCGGATTCCAATGCCCTTTGGACGATCCATTATTCCCCACGGGATGACAGTGAATTCCGGATGCAGTACATCGCCCTGAAATTTGGCGATACCCTAATCTCCGGAATGCGCTATCATAAGCTTTACCGTAGTGCCGACAGTACGATTACTCCGAAAGATTACCTGGGTGGTGTTCGGGAAGATTCATCCAAACGGGTCTGGTTCTTGTTTGGCTACCATGGTACAGCCACCCAAAATGAAATGGTATTGTACGATTTCAGCAGGAATGCAGGAGATACCCTGCAACCTTCTGATTTTAATGGCAGAAATAATTGGGGTATCCCCCTATTGGTGAGTTCCGTGGATACGCAACTGATCGATGGTGCACCCCATAGAAGGCTAACCTTAACACCCATTGGCCCTACTGCCGATTGGTATACCAGTACCTGGATTGAAGGCGTTGGAAATGGAGGCCGGGGCCCTGTTTTTTCATCGGGCACCTTTCCCTTTAATGGTATTCGCAGCGACCTGATGTGTATGAATCAGGATCATCGTTGGATTTATCATAACCCAATTTTCCCTGAATGCATGTACATCAAAGGCCTGGATGTTAAATCATCCGGCATGTGTCCGGCTATCCAGGTCTTTCCTAACCCGGTCCAGGATCTCGTTTATATCAACAATGCGGCAGGGAATCACCATATCATCCGTAATTATCAAGGGCAAATAATTCTGGATGGGGTGGCCAGCTCCAATCGATTTTCACTTTCCCTGAAAGATTTGGCTTCTGGAAACTACCTGCTCCAGGTTGTGAATACTAAAGGACAAGTTTTACTAAGCCAATTAATAATCAGGAATTGACTGCCATTTTTTTGCAAGAACGCTCAGCCGCCAGTATATCCGCCAATTATGGGTAGAACCTCCCCGGTGATATAGCTGGAACAATGGGAGGAGGCAAGAAAAACATACGCGGGAGCGATTTCTTCTGGCTGAGCCGGCCGTTTCATGGGTGTGTCTTCCCCAAAATGAGTAATCTCTCTGACTTCCTTATCAGCGGGATTTAATGGAGTCCACACAGGTCCAGGCGCGACTGCATTGACTCGAATGCCTTTATCGATCAGGTGGGTACCAAGAGAACGGGTAAATGCATGGATTCCACCTTTGGTCAGGGAATAATCCAGTAAATCTTTATTTCCCAATAGTCCCGTCACTGAACCGGTATTGATGATGGCACTACCCGGTTTCATTACTGCCACGGCTGCCTGAGCCATGAAGAAATAGCCATAGAGATTGGTATGCAGGGTAGTATCGAATTGTAATTCACTCAGATCCTCAAAATCCTCGACATGAAGTTGGAAGGCCGCATTATTCACCAACACATCCAATTGTCCGAATTCCCCCAGCGTTTTCTGAACCACAAAATTGCAAAAGCTTTTTTGACTGACATCCCCAGCAATGCATAGACAGCGGCGTCCTTCCCCTTCCACCAGTTGTTGAGTTGTAGCAGCATCCTCATGTTCATTAAGATAAACAATAACGATATCTGCTCCTTCGCGGGCAAATAATATAGCAACAGCCCGTCCAATCCCGGAATCTCCACCCGTTATGATGGCGACCTTGTTTAAGAGTTTATCCGAGCCTTTATAATAAGGGGCATCAAAGCAGGGTTGCAACCGGAGATCGGCTTCTTTACCGGGTTTCTTCAAATGTTGCCGGGGCATGGGTGGTTCCGGATAGTTACGAGCCCCGGCCTGCATGGCCTTCGCCTTTTTCTTTACCGGTTTCTTCTTTTCAGCATGATCCGTTTCGGACTGAATTTTTTGATGCTTTTGTGCGGTCAGTGCCCCCTGTTTTTTAAAATCTGCTGCAGTTTTCATAAGGTCCCGTTCAGTAATTAATGATGATTGCAATGGAATAAAAATTCCTGCCACGGTCTGGGATGTACGGGTCTTGATAAAAAGGAAGCATATTGTGATATTGATCTCCATCCTATATTTGATGGATGCCGAAAGGCAGCTTCACACACTAAAATCATCAATTCATGCTCAAAACCATTTTTGGAAGTCTCTTGTTATTGGTTGGCCTTGTAAGTAGCCATGCATCTTTTGCCCAGGACCAAAACGCAATGGATGATAAGATCCTCCAGGACTATTTCGCCAAGAATCATATCAAGGCCCATAAAACAGCTTCGGGATTGTATGTGGTCATCACCAAAGATGGTACTGGGGATAATGCCAAAGCGGGTAAGATGGTTTCCATGAATTACATCGGTAAGTTTCTTGATGGAAAGGTTTTCGATGCTAATATTGATTCCGATTATAAGCCGGTGAATGGCAGAACACCATTCGATTTCACCCTCGGGGTTGGACAGGTGATCAGAGGTTGGGATGAAGGGGTTCAGTTGTTGAATCCAGGCGCCCGGGCAACATTATATATCCCGTCCGCTTTAGGATATGGTTCCATGAATCGTGATCCGATACCACCGAATTCCATCCTGGTGTTTGATGTGGAATTGATATCGGTGGAGCATTAAAGGAACGTGCTACTTTCCTGAAAATAGGGAGCGGGAAATTATAATTGGAACAAGTACTTTATTGATCCAACTGTCCGGGAATTGAAAGTGGTTATTATACAACAACAATCCACAGCGACCGAACCTAAGCATTTACATTAGAAATGTCATCCCGACAACAGAGGGACCCCACAGCGACCGTGCACAGCGACATTTGTCTTCTGGAAGAATCTGTTTCAACAATTAGTCGGGGAGAAGCAAGTCCATTCAATACTTATAGAATATACCCGTTAGATTCTTTCAGAAAGGACAAAGTTTGGGTCAATGGAATGGGTCAACTGAAAGGGTCAATGGAATGGGTCAATGGAATGGGTCAACTGAAAGGGTCGACGGAACGGGTCAATGGAACGGGGCAACAGAATGGGGTAAAATCTTTGGAAATAGGAATCTAATTTGTAGCTATTCAGGCGAAGTTTGCAGTTTCTCCCCCGAAATTCCCCTTGTATTATTGATCAAAATCAGCCCGGCATTCGAAAAGCGGTCCTAATATTGTACGCATCAGCTTCTATTTCCTGACATTGAATTGGCTTCATCGCAATCAAACGTAAAATCATTAACACCTACCAATTTTTATGGACATCCGCCAACTAACGCCCACTGCACTCTGGAATAATTTCGCCGATCTGAATGCCATTCCCCGCCCTTCCAAGAAGGAGGAGCAGGTCATTCAGTTCATGCTGGATTTCGGAAATAAGCTGGGTCTTGAAACCATCAAGGATGAAACGGGCAATGTGATCATTAAAAAACCGGCAACAGCCGGAATGGAAAATCGGCAGACGGTGCTCCTGCAAAGCCATGTGGATATGGTGCACCAGAAGAATGCGGATGTTAATTTTGACTTTGCCACGCAAGGCATCGATATGTTTGTGGATGGCGATTTTGTAAAAGCACGGGGAACTACACTTGGTGCGGACAATGGGATAGGAGTTGCAACGATCATGGCCATTCTGCAGGCCTCTGATATACCCCATCCTCCATTGGAGGCCTTGTTTACCGTGGATGAAGAAACGGGGATGAGCGGTGCCTTAGGACTCAAACCCGGCTTACTGAAGTCAAGTGTGATGCTGAACCTGGATACAGAGGAGGATACCGAACTTACGATCGGTTGTGCCGGAGGGATAGATGTAACGGGAGCTGGAAATTATGCACCAGAAAACCCTGCTGCCGGTATGGGTGGGTATACTTTGAGTGTAACCGGACTGAAAGGTGGCCATAGTGGAATGGATATACACCTGGGCCGTGGCAATGCCAATAAGCTGATGAACCGGCTGCTGTACCAGGCTGCAGATAAATTTGGTCTGCGGGTGGCCAGCATTGATGGTGGCAGTTTACGCAATGCAATTCCCCGTGAATCCAAATCAGAATGCTTTGTTGCAGTTGATCAAGCCGAGGCCTTCAAAGCGTTTATTGAGGAGGAAGCTTCTGTTCTTAAATCAGAATATGCCAGCACGGATCCCAATTTGCAAATCGAACTTTCAGCATCCGCCGCAGCAACACTAGTCCTTCCTGCTGATTTTCAGTTAAAGACTTTAAGCGCTATTTACACTTGCCCCAATGGCATTTATCGGATGAGTCCGGATGTGGCTGGATTGGTACAAACTTCCAATAATCTTTCAAGAGTATTAATAAAGGATGGTACTTTCTCCATTCAATGCCTTACCCGTTCTGCGGTTGATTCTGAGAAAATGGACCTTGCAAGAGCCATACAGGCCGACTTGCAAATGGCAGGCGCGAATGTAGGTTTTGCAGGTTCTTACCCGGGCTGGGCACCGAAACCCGATTCAGATATAGTAACCCTGATGCGAGATCTGTACCAGGAACGCAACCATAGTGAGCCTCATGTCTATGCCTGTCATGCCGGTCTGGAGTGTGGTATTGTCGGCGCCAATTATCCGGAGATGGAAATGATCTCATTTGGTCCGAATATTACTGGTGCGCACTCTCCGGACGAGCAGGTGCAGATCTCATCGGTGCAGAAGTTCTGGGATTTTTTACTGGAGGTGCTGGTGAAGATTGGTTGAGTTAGGAATTGCGGATGATAAAATAACCAACAGGTAGTAATTACATCTCCCTTACTAATCATTGTCATGAAAGGCATGCCCGCCATAACCTTTGACAACGGCGGGACCTGGCATGTTGCGGGCTTGCAGCAAACTTAAAATTCGAACCTTCATATGCGGATTATAATCAATAGTATTGGCCCGATCTGTGGCTTAGGTAGCATATCATAGCGGAGTATTGTTTCCTTTTTTGATCCTAGGTTCCCGACCTTCATAGCTCTCCTACGAATTAACGGATGGCATTCTACCAGATTATTTCCTTACTGATCGTGCTCTGTGCGGTATTTAGTTATGTGAATCACCGTTTCATTAAATGGCCGCCAACCATTGGACTGATGGTACTTTCACTGGGTACCTCTGTGCTGTTAGTCCTCACAAGTAAGATCATTCCTCAATTTCATGAATTTTCTGTTCGCCTGATCGGGTCCCTGGATTTTCACACGCTGCTGGTAAAAATGATGCTGAGTTTCCTGCTGTTTGCCGGAGGCTTCCACCTGAACGCACAGCGTCTTGCGGATCAGAAATGGCCCATCCTGGTGCTTGCAACTGCGGGCACCCTTGTGTCAACGCTGTTGGTAGGTGGCGCATTTTACCTTTTGTTCTCGCTATTTGGTATTGGGATTCCATTCATCATCTGTCTTCTATTTGGATCCCTGATATCCCCAACAGATCCGATCGCTGTTCTGGCTATTCTAAAACGTGCAGGCATAGCCGAATCCCTGGAACTCAAGATCGCTGGTGAATCCCTTTTCAATGATGGGGTTGCCGTAGTACTCTTTACATCCATAATGGATGTTGCCCTCAGTAGTAACGGCAATCTGGATCTGGGCCCGATGGTAAGGCTATTCTTTCAGGAGGCTGTTGGCGGGACTTTATTGGGAATGGCACTGGGTTATGTGGGTTACCTGATCATCAATTCAATCGATGATTATAAGGTAGAGACCATCATTACCCTGGCAATTGTAATGGGTGGTTCACTCCTTGCCAATTCCATGCACATTTCAGCACCTATCGCTATGGTTATTGCCGGCATTATAACCGGAAATACTGGAAAGCAGGCGAGGGTAGTTCAATCCCGAGATTATCTCGGCCATTTCTGGACCCTGGTGGATGAAATTCTGAATGCGATGCTGTTTCTATTGGTCGGGTTTGAAATGCTGGTAGTTGATAAACAGGGGTTGATGTTATGCATAGGTTTGATTGGAATCCTGGTGGTGTTGGCAGCCCGCTGGATATCGGTTGCCATTCCCGTTCTGGCGATGCGACGCTGGCTGCCTTTTGAGCCACATGCGATCGCATTGCTTACCTGGGGTGGTTTGCGCGGGGGCTTATCCGTTGCTATGGCGCTTTCATTGCCAGCAAACATGTTTCGTAACAGCTTTGTAACAATAACTTATGTGATCGTTGTTTTTTCGATTATTGTGCAAGGACTCACCATTGGTAAATTGGGTATATGGGCTGGTGCAAAACCAGGCAAACAAGATTCAATGAATCAGGAGTTGTTGATGTGATTTACTACCATCCGATGCCTCCAACTCAAGAATGTAACTACCGGCTGCAAGGTCGGAGATATCCATATCCATACTGTTGTTATTGATAGGAACGCGTTTTACCAGCTTCCCTGTATGATCCAGCAGAATGATCATGCCTCCAGTTGAATGAGGGACGTTTATGTGAACATTAGTATGTGCCGGATTCGGATAAACCTGCATTTCAGTCGGCCGACCGACAGCTGAGACACCAGTAGCATTTCCATATTTAAGCATAGTCAGCTTATTGGCATTATTATACAAAACATAGATATTCCCAAACTTGTCAATTTTGATTCCGTAAGGCGTGCCCAGACCCAGTGTTGGGTTCCCTACAGCTACCCAACTGGTGCCATCAAATTTCCGGACTGCCACGTTCCCTGCATTGTTCTTAATATCTGCGTATGCCACATAGGGTGTGTTTGCAGCATCCGTTGTGATATAGACATAGATCCCTGAATCAAAGGACATACCCATAGGGCCTACCGGAGCCCAGGTTGCACCGTTTAATTTTTGGACTGTGATCTGCTGTCCATGCTTTGAGTCCGTATAAGCGGCATAAGGGGTCTGGTTATTATCAACGGTCATTTGGGGCAAGATCGCAATGGAATCAGAGAATAATGCATTACCGACAGTTGTCCATCCGGTATCCTTATAACGAACGACCGTGCAGCGGTTATATGCCGTCACCAGGGCATCGGAATAGAGGGCATAAGGGATATCATGTTTGTCGATTACGAAGGACACCCAGCTTGCGAGCACATGGGTGGCGCCGAAATTCCCGACAGGCTGCCAGGTACTTCCATTATACTTGAGGACAGCATCTGCATAAGAACCGGCGAACAGATAGTACATCAAATACGGAGTATCGGTACTGGTAAAGGCCAGTGTATTCCACCATGCCTGACTCGGTGAAAGGTTAGCACCGATACTGCTCCATGAAGTGCCATTCAACTTCCGGACTTCCGTGCGCTGGCCTGTAGCAGCATCTGAAAAACTGATGTACGGAATGCCATGGCTATTGATGGCAATTGCATTCCAATTGGAAGTGGAAGATGAAAAATTGGTATCGCCTACTGCAACCCAATTGCTGCCATCAAATTTTTTGACAATGGTTTTGCAGCCGTGGTGACAATCACCATAAATCACATACGGAGTGCCATCAGGGGCAAGGGTAAAGGCTGGGTAGGTGACGGAATCGGCAAATATCTGTGGGCCGACTGAATTCCAGGATTGTGCCAGTAAAGCATTATTGAAAAAACAGAAACCAAGGCAAACTAACAAGTGTAAGCGTGCTTTCATGGAATTATAATTTTTTCAAAGGTATATTAGATAGTAAAAAGTAGGTAGTAGTTGTTCGATTTGAAGATTTGAATGTTTCAAAATTTGAAGATTGACTGAATATATTTCCAAAGGCTGTTTCCATCTACGTGATACGGATGATAAAAACGCTTTCGACTAAATAGCTAGGAGCAGGCAAACCAACTATTTGAATTATTGGAACGTCTTAATATTTGTAACTGATCATTACCATCTAGAAACCTTGTTTATGAAACGAACCCTTATTTTCCTCCTATTTTTTTGTTTATCACTTACCGATGGAATTGCACAGACCATTCAATGGGTCCCCTCTAGTCAAGGGACGGGAGCAACTGCCTCAAATAGTGGCCCTGGTCAATTAACCGTCTGGAATGGCAGATTGTATTTCTGGGCTGAAGATTCAAACAGTGTTGAAATCTGGAGTTATGATGAATTGACGCCCCCTATAAAAATGACCAATTTATTCCCTGGTGGGAATGCTAGTGGATCTGGAAACGGTGCGGGGAAAATGGCAATTCTGAATGGAAAGCTTTATATGGCGGCAAGCGTAGGACTTGAAACAGAACTGTATTCTTACAACGGTATTTCTACTATGCTCAAGGTTTCAAATATCTTTCCAGGTGGAACAGCCGGTCCCTATTATCTGAGAACGATGGGATCAAAAATTTATTTTGGTGCCGTAACCGGGGGGGCCGGAACTCCAAGTATTGATTTATATAGCTACGATGGCACGAACCCTCCTTATAAATACCCGATCACAGGACCTTCAATAGGTGTCATGGGTTGTAATCCTGTTGAAATGACACCATACAATGGAAAACTCTATTTCTTTGGAAAATTACCCTCCAGTCAATGGGCGCTTTATCAGCTGGACCCTGTAACCAACACGGCAAATGTTATTATGAGTGGGGCGCCTTCCGGCGGATTTACCGGTCCAATGTCTAATCTTACAGTGGCAGGAAATAAACTTTATTTCAATGCCGGATCAAATGGATATGGGGGTGAGATCTGGAGCTATAACGACACCAATTTAAAACGAATGACAGACGTGGCGCCTGGCAATTTAAAAGGAGCATGGGGAGGAGGAATTGGTTATTACAATGGGGAAATTTATTTTGGAGGCAGTACGGATGGAACGAATTTCCAGCTTTACAAATTAACGGCTGATGGAACCGCAAGCCTGGTATATACTGTAAATCCTGGTGGGAATGGAGCGGTAGGAAATTTTGTAACTTACAAAAACAACCTCTATTTTATTGCCAGAACCCCAGCTGCTGGTGCTGAGCTTTGGAAATACAATGGCACCAGCTGTGGTATGGTCGCGGATTTAAATACCGGGCCGTCTGATTTCATATCCGGGGGTTTCGATTATGCTATATATAACGGGCATCTATACTTTGGCGCGATAAGCACGAATCATCAATATGAATTATTCCGCTTGAATGATCCCACAGGTGTAACGAATACTAACTGGGTTGCTAAGGTTTCAATTTCTCCGAATCCAACCAGGGATATTGCTCAATTATCCATTAGCCTACCTCATGCTGAGGATTTACAAATAAGTCTGCATGATATTTCCGGGCGTAACGTGTTTTCTACCGGTCTTCAAACTTATTCTGCAGGGACTCATACGGTAACGCTTCCATTACAGTCGCTTCCATCCGGCGTTTATGTGTACAGTATTCATGGTAATTCCGGCTTACTAAGCAGCGGTCAGGTGATCCGGAAATAGTATGCTGGGGCCTGATTGAAGGAAAAAAATTGGGTAATTTAAGCAGGAAAAAATTATACATTCTGTATAATTTATTACCTTTGAGTAGTTGTTTTTTTTATGAATGCCAAGATCCTCCGAATATCTGATAATGTGTTGGTGCCTGCTATAATCTCGAGAGGTATTACGGTTCATCTTCCTTCGCTGACAGAAGGTTGGCAATTTAATTTTAGAGGAAATACACGTCGTGAAGCGCTGGAAACATATATCCTGACTACGGACGACAATTCTGACGAAATACAGGGATGCTTAAGCTTTAAGATGAATCACAAGGTTGAGCCTTATATGGCATACATAGAAATTGCACCGCACAATAAGGGGAAAACCAGGCGTTATGATGATGTGGCAGGCTGCCTCATCGCGTATGCTTGTCGATTAAGCTTTATAAACGGTAAAGGAGATTATAAAGGCTGGCTTGCATTTGATGTTCTCGAAGAAACTGCTGCTGACTCCATTAAACTGATGGCCCTTTATTCAAAAAAATACGGAGCATTGAAATTTGGAGAGACAACAATGGTAATACCTCCAAACGAAGCGAAAAAACTGATTGACCAATTTTTAAATAGATGAAAATGACAGCGAAAAATGAAATTAAGGCAGCAGCAATCTGGAATGAAGCCAAGGTCGAAGGTTTAAAGCAGTTCATTAAATCAAATGCTGCAAAACTTAGCCAGGAAGAACGGATTGAAATCGAAATGCAATCCGTCCAATACCGCCTTGAAGATTATATTTCCAGCAACGATACTACCGTAAAAATAAGTGTTCTGGATTTCGTGAAAATGTATCTCAAAACTGTTGGCGCTTCACAAAAGCGGCTGGCATCCCTTTTTGAGATGCAGGATAGTAATCTTCATAAGTATTTGACCGGAGAGCGGAAATTGAACGCATCTATGGTCCTGAAGCTGAGTGCCTTTTCAGGTCTTGATCCTGAATTATGGATCAGACTCGAAGCTAAAAATGAGCTTCTTGATATCGGAAAGGAAACGGGACGAATTGAATCGTATAAAAAGTACCACTATCATCATTTGCTGGTGGCCGAACCTGACATTCAATGAATAAATCCAAGTCTGGCACATTAACCCCTCACAGCAATACTACCAACCTTTTCCCACAGGAAATGTCTCTGTTCCAGACCTGCTCAATATCTTCCATGTGGCAGGTCTCAACAGCGGCCTTCAGCTTCCCCTGAGCGGCAAGATCGAAGACTTCCGGCATGATGTTTTTGAACAATACAGCTACCTCATCCTTCGTCCAACTCCCTAAGCCCGAACCTGTAAGCTGAAGGTCTGTACTCCGAAGAATAGCGGAGGATAATAGAATGGAATCGCCGGCCATGGAGCCTATGCTGATATAGGAAGTGCGCGGGGTAAACCTTCCATTGCCTTTCAGCGCATTTAAGATCAGGGTCGCCGGATGACCCCATAAATAATCGATCACAATATCGATGGGTGTTTCCCTGTGAATCTCCTGAATCCTTCCAGTGATGAACTGATCGTCTTCCATTAAGGAGATCACTTCATCTGCACCCAGGGCATTCAGTCCTTGCAACGCCATTTTATTCCTGCCCGTAGCAATGACCCTGGCGGCGCCAAAATGTTTTGCAAGCTGAACGGCGATGCTACCGGTAAAACCTGTGGCGCCATTTATCAGCACCGTGGAGCCTGCCTGCAATTTTGCCCTGAAACGAAGGGCCATCGCTGAACCCATAACCGCATTGGGAAGTGCAGCCGCAATGGTGTCATCCAGTCCTTCCGGAATGGCGACGAGCATGGCCGGATCGAAAGCCGCCTGTTCCGCCATAGTACCATTCAGACCCATACCATAGACCCGTTGTCCATGCTCCATCACACCGACTCCATCACTACCCACAACCCGCGGCGTCCAGGCCGCTTCCTGAGTGGAATAATGCCTGCCACTGGCCCGCATTTTGTCGAGATGTTTTATGGCGACGGCCTTCATTCGTACAACCACCTCCTCTTCGCGATTAGCAAGCGGAATACTGAAATCCGGCACAAATTCAGGCCCGGCACCCGGATGCATCACGGCAATAGCTTTCATTTTCTGAATTGTTTGCATTGATCAATTACTCTGGCACAAAACTATCAGCAGATCTTCTCCTGCCTGATAACATTTGTTATCAATTTTAGGAACGGTCATCCACTGTAGCTATAAGCGACGGTGTGAACCTTCTACTTTTTATCTGATGTACTGGTTGTTTAAAGTACCTAACAGTTGCAGGTACATAAAAAAAAACCGGACAATAGTGAGCGGTCATCCACCTTTTGCCAGACTGTTTTTAATCCGGCTTAGATGAACCGTAGAGATCCCAAGATAGGAGGCAATATAATGCTGCGGAACCCGCTGGATAAGCTGCGGATGTTTGTTGAGAAGATGCAGATAACGCTCCTTTGGTGTATCCTTGATCGAGGAGAAAAAATAGTTCATGTAGTCGAACGTTCGCTGGAAAACGGTATCGATAAAAACGCGGCGGAGTTCCGGATCTTCGCAGATCTCATCAATCATCCGTTCTACGTCCGATTTATCCGCATACCACAAAACACAGGCCTCCAGCGTTTCAATATTCCCTTCACTTGGAATGTTTTTCCGGAAGCTTTCAATGGAGGCCACCATGCTGCCTTCAAAAAAGAATTGATACGTTATGTCTTTCCCGTTTTTATTAAACCAGACCCGGATACATCCTTTTTCAATCCAGTATGCCTTTTTGGAAACCTGGCCTTCTTTCAGAAGAATGGTTTTCGCAGGCACTTCGATGCGTTTGAAAATCGAAGCATACTGCTGTAATCGCTTGTCCTGAAGGGTAAACCCTTTTGTGAGGTGCTCAAACATTTCGGTATGCTGTTAAGAATGGTGTTTCAATATAAATGTAGCAGAAGGTTTACGGATTGATCCAGGCTTTATGTGCGGCATGCTTTTTCTGAATAAGCTTATCAGATTCAGGTGCAAATTTGCTTTTCAGGTCTAAAGACGTTTTAAACCACCTCCTCGTTTATTTTTTATGTTACCAGAACAAAAAGATTTTACCAGTATCAGTCCTTCTGCAAAATCATTGCTGATGATGAAAGGGTATACTAATATTCCTTACGCAAAGCAGACGGCAGACCTGATGCATGGCTCCGAAGTATTCGGTCTGAACTTTGAGGATAAGGATATCTGGTTCTGGGTACGTGTCCTCCATTTTGAAAGTCGGTATTGGAGCATCGACCAGCTACTCAAATTAACTGAAAGTAAAAATATTCTTGAATTCTCTTCCGGCTATTCCTTACGTGGACTTGATTTATGTGCTAAGGATGAACAGGTTCATTATATCGATACAGATCTTCTGGAGATCGTTTCAACAAAGCAGCAAATGATCGACCATCTGCAATTAAATCATGAAGCAAAAGGCAGGTATGAGTTGCTTCCCCTGAATGCATTGGATCCAAAGGCGTTCGAAGAAGTTATTGGTAGGTTCGACCCGAGACCAATTACGTTTGTAAATGAAGGGTTGCTGATGTATCTGAATGATGAAGAAAAGAAACAGTTATGCTCTTTGATTCATAAAGTATTAAAGCAATCCGGTGGTTGCTGGATTACGGCGGATATCTATGTAAAACGTAGTCCTGAAATGGCAGGCAAGATGCCCGCTAGTAAGAGTGAGATCGATTTTATGGAACAACACAAGCTAGAAGAAAACAAGTTTGAAAGTTTTGAAGCAGCCAGGGCTTTTTTCCTGGCTCAAGGCTTTGAATTTGTGCAGGAAGCAGCGCATAATTATGAGGGTATGAGTTCACTACCGAATATGATAAAGATGCTACCGGAAGAGGCACGAAACAGTAATCAAAAGTGGCCAAAGATTCAGGCTACCTGGATGCTTCGGGCAAAATGAATAAAGCAGCAGTCAGTAAAGTGGTGCTCTAAACAGCAAAGAATTAAAATTGTACCCTTCAAAAAAATTGATTCTGTAACTGTATGCATAATTCATTAGTCCGCAGCTTTGCAATATCACGAGGTGGTACCATGAATCAGAATACTATAAAATCTCTATCCTACCGTAAGGCTACAACGGAAGACCTATCAGCGCTTCAACAAACCATGATTGAAGCCTATAGCGGGTACCAGAATATCCTGTTACCGGAATACTGGGAAAAGATGAAGGGCAATTTAGTTAATGAGGAGACTTCCATTCGTCTATTGGACCAGGGTACAGGCTTTATATGTGAACATGAGGGTGTGGTTATTGGTGTTGTATTTGTAGTGCCGTCAGGAAATCCAACTGCGCTCTTTTCCGCTGAATGGGCCTATATACGCATGCTGGGTGTGCTGCCAAAATATCGTGGTTTAGGCATTGCCTCTGCGCTTATGAGTCAGTGCATAGATCATTCAATTGAGGCTGGGGAGCAAGTACTGGCGCTTCATACGGCAGCCTATCAATCTGCCTGGCATATCTATGAGCGATTGGGCTTTCGCAAAGTAAAAGATCTGGAGCCGATCCTTGGTCAGCATTACTGGTTGTATACAATGGATTTACAACAACGCGAAGAATTTCATGATGGCGGAGTGAGTTTCATCTAAGGAGCGACAAAATTATTCGTAACTCAGAGCTAATTTGATATAGAAACGGACAGTATAATGCGGGTTCCATTTTTTGTGTCAAAGTGGAGTCTACCACCAAAACGTTCTAACCTCTTTTGCATTAATTGAAGCCCATTGCCGAAGTAATTGACACCATGAGATGAAATTCCATTTCCGTTGTCTTGGATTTCAATGAAGAGGGTGCTTTCGACAACCCACATTTTCATGGAAATATAATTGCCTCCAGAGTGTTTGACACAATTATTCAAAGCCTCTTTGATGCATAAGACGAGATTTCGCCTAGTAGCTCCGGGCAAACTAATTGTTGGTAGATTGGGCGGTACGGTGAGCTCAAATTCAAACTGGGATGATTCCAGGAATGTAGCAGCATAGTTGCGCACATATATTATGAAGTCATCCAGACTATCGAAATTTGTATTCATTGACCAGATGATTTCGCGCAGGCTTTCCGATAAGTTGTCCGCAGATTTTACAATTTTGGAAATTTCATGGGCTACGAAACCGGCATCGTTTGCTTTAATTCGTGTCACTTCACTCAGAAGGCGGATCGAAGTAAGTCCGGCTCCCAAGTCATCATGCATATCAGCTGCTATGCGCATCCGTTCATCAGAAATGGCTTGTAAGCGCTCCAATTCAATTCGTTGGTGCGACAGCTTTTTAGCGGTATAAAGCCGGACGATCCATATAGCTAAAACAGCCACAGCAAGGGATTCGACAAGGTAAAACCACCAAGTTTTCCAGAAGGGAGGTAGGATCGTAATGGGAAGTATTGTAGCCTGTTCATTCCACTTCCCTTCAGGATTTTGGGCTTTCACCATGAACGTATATTGCCCCGGAGGGAGGTTCGTGTAAGATGCCATTCTGCTATAATTGCAATACACCCAATCCTTGTCGATACCCTGCATTCTGTAGCAGTATTTTATCTGATTGTTGTCGTGAAATAGTAAACATGCAAAATGTAGACTAATAAAATTCTGGTCATAGTCCAGGGAAATGGTCTTTCTGTAATCTGCAAACAAATTGTGGCCGAAAACAGAAATTTCAGTAATAATTGGTGGAGGGATGCGGGTGCTTGGACGTTCAGATTGTTGGGCTACTTCCAGGATCGCTGATGGCGTGAGGATATAGAGTTTGTGATTGTAGGTGCTAAAGTGAATGGTATTGATGGTGTCTGGGCCCGGAAAATCTTGCTCGACCGTGTACATTTTGTTTTGAAAAGAGACCGTATTGATACTCAGAAGTCCCATTCTTGAAACAGCCCAGAGCTTACCTTGGTCGTCGATACATATTTTCTCAAACCACGTCGTCGGTAAGCCTTGTTCGACACTAAAAAACCGGACCTTACCACGTAGCGGATCAATCCTGCCGATGCCGAGTTCCTGGGTAGAAAACCAAATGAATCCTTGCCGGTCTTCGGCAATTGAGTTTACGGTACAAGCTGCAATTAGCGTCGACAGATATGGGCTAAAGACGCGACCTTCCTTGTCTATTTTACTAATGCCAGTCGTGCTACCTATCCATATATTGGCAAGATGATCTTCGAAGATTGCTGAACAATCGTTAGCGGCAAGTTTGGCAGGCGCCTTAGAATCTTTATTGATGAATGAAAATGATTTTTTAGACGTGTCAAATATCACGAGACCTTTGTCACCGGTTGCCAATAGAACACGTCCCCTCGAATCAAGTATCAGATCATAAAAGCCATGGGGATCATCAGGAACTATGTAACATTTTTCTACACCTTCTACATGATCCTTTATACCAACTGTGCAAATACTACCCATACTATAGCACCAGGTATTGCCTCGACCATCTTCTTTAAAATAATTTATTCGATGCGGAAACGAACGAGCCCGTACCACGTTATTAGTATCATAAATTCCAACATCCCGATAACCTGCCACCAAAAATCTTCCGTCTTTACAACGATACAAATCAAAGTAAGGTGCAAATGGGCGGCGACTTGATGGAGGTGCAACTGTATGTTTTTTGATCTGGTAGTCAGATATGTCGTGCTTTTCTAAATAATTACCGCCTAACCAAACGATCCCCTCTTTGTCTTTCAAGATAGAATAGATGCGACTGTCAGCCTCTAGTAGGCTATTGGGATCACTCTGATCGTGTTTAATGTAACTGATGGAGAAACGATGCCAGTTAATTAAGGCAATTGAACCGGAACAGCTACACATGATGATACTGTCGTTCAGGCTGTATGTGTAATCGATCCGGTCATTAATTGGATAAGTCGGATTAAGGCTTTCCAGTTTGGAATCTGGTGTAATTATTGAAATTGGGTACTCTGTGTATTTACCAGTAGCTCGGTCGACGATTAATAAGCCTCGCCCATACACGGTTGCTAACAAATTGCCGCCAGATAAACGGATGATTCTGTCTACTCCATGATTACGATCATTTTCCGGTTTCGTAAACATCGAATCGATAAGAATACCCTCCCTGGTGCCTGGGTTATATCTCAGCAGTCCCTGTCTTACACCCAGCCACTTGATACCAGCTTCGTCTTCAAAATACACATGCAGAGGGCCGTGAAAAGTATCAATATCGGTCAAATGTGAAAACTGTCGCTGTCGGATATCGAATTGATAAGCATTAAACTGGCCAATGATGATTAATTGCCCATGTTTTTCAGCGCAAAACCGTAGTAAATTATCTGCCTGAAAGTTCTTTAAATAGAAGTGCTCAAACCACTCGCCAGCTTGATGATATAGGTAAATCCAATGACCAGTGAGCACCCACAGGCGGCCACTCTTGTCAATTAAAATAGAACGTATGCTGTTTTCTCGCAGCGAATTCGTATCGGACGGGACATACCTGAACGTTTTGAAGCTTTGCCCGTCGAAACGCGATAAGCCGTTATGTGTTCCAATCCAGATGAAACCGCTAGTATCCTGCACGATACCACCGTATAATTCCCCTTCACCCAGGCCATCTTTTGTCGTGTAGTGAGCGAAATGATTTTTTAGGGTTTGAGATCGTCCGACTTCCGGCAGCAATAAACTAGTATTCATCAGAATAGAAAAGAAAATCCTCCAACTAATCTGCATAAACCATGTATTTTAGATAATGAGTGAAGGTTGACTTGGAGATGCCAAGGCAGAACCACCATTCAATCAAAAGATCCAATCATAATGCAAAATACCTAATAATACCAAGGAGCCACTAACACTTTTGTGCTATTGCGGACTGCCTGACGCGGCTATTATCTTCGTAGGCTCATGGAAGAAATAATAACTGTTGCAATTGTGGAAGATGTGCAGGATATCCGTGAATCACTCCAGACGCTGATTTCGGGAATGCCACAATTCCATTGCAGCGGAGCCTATGCCAGTGCAGAGGCGGCTATTGCGGACATACCGCTTATTATCCCGGATGTAGTTCTGATGGATATTAACTTGCCCGGCATGGATGGTATCGAAGCGGTCCGTCAACTAAAGGAGCGCTTTCCTTCCATGAATTTTCTGATGTGTACGGTCTTTGAGGACGAAGAGAAAATATTCCTGGCACTACGATATGGTGCTGGAGGATATATTCTCAAGAATAATTCGCCTTCCAAATTACTTGAAGCCATCCAGGAGATTTATCATGGTGGTGCGCCCATGAGTGCCGCAATTGCCCGCCGCGTTATTCGCTCATTCCATGAAGCAACACCGAACTTAACGCCTAAAGAGTCCGTTTTGTCTTCACGAGAAATGGAGGTTTTGCAATTATTGGCGACAGGATTACTTTACAAAGAAGCAGCCGATCGGCTCAATTTGAGTGTCGAAACGATACGCAGTCATTGCAGGAAAATATATGGGAAGCTGCATGTAAATACAAAGCTGGAAGCTATCAACATCGTTTTTGGACGTAAATAAAATTGGTGTAAAAGCGGTTTCAATCGGGATTTGCTCAGGCAATTGAACGCCTCCGAATCTTCTAATCACATTTGTTTCCATCAAGGACCCCGAACAAATAGAGGCTGCCTCAATCATTTGAGACAGCCGCTACATTTTTAGCTTCCAGTCAGGAGCCGAAATTACATTCGCACTTTAGGTATACTGCAAATTAAGACAAACCAATTCTAAGGAATTGAATGCATTCACCGTTCGTGCCGTAAGGTCCCTTTCATGGCTCTTTAAGAGATGGAATACTGCTTCTACTGAAGGAGGCCGAAATTGATGTAGCCGTCCTCATCCGTCCAGGCTACATACACTGAACCGCTGAAGGAGGTACAAAGGGCAGGAGCGAAGCTGGACTTTTCACCTATGTTATCAGGTGTGGGTGTGTTTCCTCGTGATAATGATAGATCTGCCTTAACCTTATACAAATCGGTATCATTATCTTTTCCACGCCAGCATAGAATAAGTTCCTGATATCCTGGATTCACATTTGGATTAGGATTGACAGAAAGCGGTGCAATAGCCGGACTAGCACTGCTGGCCATCGCCAAATTGATGTGCGAAACAATGCTGGGGGGCATCTGGAACCCGTTATCCCATTTGATGGTTCCAAATACTAGTTTACCAGTGGTAATATCGGTCCAGACAATATTATTAGTAAGGCAGGCTGCTGGGATATGATTACTAGTTTGGCCAAATTGCCACCCACTGGAGGGTAGTTGATTATCATATTCAAATGTGGTATTTATCTGGTTGTCGGTACCGAGCCATATAAGCCTGTTAATCCATAGCGGAAGTCCACTTAATTCATTAGAATTTTGGGTATAAAAACCATCATTATCATTGAGTAACAGTGGCGCACCGGCACTTTTTACTGTTAAGTTTGCGTGTGCCGGTGTACTGCAATGAATTTCATGTTGGCTGGTCATCGTAACATCTGACAGGTAGATATCACCATTTAATCCCGTCCACGCTATTTGGGTTTTATTGGTTGGTGTATTGTCAACAGGCGATACATAATTCCGCATAGTAGTAATTGATGGACCGTGTTTACTCTGTGCGTTGGTTATACCAATTTCGTGTGAAGGACCAATGGAAAAATGCGTCGGATCATGTACATCCAGGTTGATTGGAATAATGTGTACATGGGTGTCCGCACTGGTGTAGGCAAGGTAAATCATCGTTGCATTTGAGGACACTGTGAGCGAGGGTGCATGTGCACTTTTCTCGGTCAATTTTTTTTTGTGTTGGAGGCTCATTGTTTTAAAGTTTTTTTGGTTAGTGATAAGGTGAGGACGTCTTCAAACACAAAAGTGAGGTACATATTTACAATTTACAATAGCATTATAGTATTATTCATAGTGCAAAAAGTGTGAGCGGCCTTAACACTTTTAACCCACATTGCAGGCCTAAATCGGATCAATGTTAAAAAGGGGTTGATTTCTGTTAAAGCTTTTCATTTTCAGGTTCACAGAATCTGCTAAGGCATAGATACTCATACGGCAGTTTTCTAAAAT
>Ga0265327_10001233_pt1 | contig 34340 bp, 27 predicted proteins | sample 41621metaG_FD_202089 | JGI IMG/M metagenome (GOLD analysis project Ga0265327, IMG submission 202089) | Rhizosphere microbial communities from Carex aquatilis grown in University of Washington, Seatle, WA, United States - 4-16-21 metaG | ecosystem: Host-associated > Plants > Roots > Rhizosphere...
TCGGTCCTGGACAAGAACGCCAGTGTCCTCCAGGGTGCGTACTACACGGTCGAGAGCGTCCCGGCCTTGGCCGACCAGAAGTACCCCGGCGTGTACCCGGGCGTGAAGGCCTACCAAACGGCGATGCAGAAGTACGAACCGGCGGCCGCCGGCGACAACAACGCGGTCCTCGGGTGGGAGTCGGCCGCGCTGCTGGTAGCGGGGATCAAGGCGGCGGGCAAGAACCCGACCCAGGCCAAGGTGGTGGCGGCGACCAACAAGCTCACGGCCTTCACATATGGAGGGCTCCGCACACCGACGAACTGGCAGCGGACACACACCCTGGTCACCGCCCCCTACTGCAACGCCTACGTCCAAGTGCAGGGCAAGAAGCTCGAGCCGGTCCTGGGCCAGGGCAAGCAGGTCTTCGTCTGCTTCAGCGGGACACTGAAGCACCCCACACCGGTGCCCACCAAGAAGGGCACGCCCGGCCCCCACGTGAGCGGCTGACCGCTTGGGTTCGCGCTGGCGTCATCCCGACGACGGCGGAGACCTGCGGCCGTCGGTGAAGACCCGTCGCTCGACGATGTACCACCGGTCCCCGAGCGCTTCGTAGCGGTCGACGTAGCGGCCCCAGTGGTCGACCCCGTGGGGCATGAGCACGACGAAGTAGCTCCGCCCGCGGGCATGCGTCTCGTCGTCGACGTCGATCTGGTGGGTGGCCACGAAGTGTCGGACGTGACGGCGTCCCTCCCCTTTGGAGAACCTGGCATCCCAGAGCGATTTGGTCCCGGTGAAGATGCCGGCAATGGCCTCTTTCCCCTCGAACCGCCGGACCGTGTCGTCGGTGGACACCAGCTCCATCACGGCATCGGGGGAGAACACCTCGAGGAGCGCGTCGAAGCGGCCCGAATCGCCGTTGGCGTTGTAGCGCGCCACCAGGTCACGGACGCTCTCGCGGGCCACGAGCTCCCAGAGCTCCACCGCTCGCCCCCTTTTCAGGCGACGGCCTTGGCCCGTGGGCCGAGGCGGTCGTTGAGCCGGGGACCGTAGAAGGCGAGAGCGTTGTCGCAGAGGACCTTGCGTTCGAGCTCCTCGGGCAGTCCCCGCTCGTGGACGGCCTTGAGGGCGCCGGGGTACACGGCGTCATGGTGGGGGTAGTCCGAGGCGAACATCACGCTGTCGGCCCACCCCTGCTGGAGCGTCGAGGACAGACCGGGCTCCTCGATCTCGAAGGTCACCCAGGCCCGCCGGGCGAGGACACCCTTGGGGTCGCCGCCCCGGTAGTCGCTAGGGGCGAGCTCGAAGTGCTCTTCGATCCGATCGGCCCAGGTCGGGGCCCAGCCGCAGCCGGCTTCGAGGAACCCGAGGCGCAGGCGCGGGTGGCGCTCGAAGACGCCCGCCAGGGTCAAGGCGACCATGGCCGTCATCTGCTCGAAGACGTGGCTCACGATGTGGCAGCCGGCGTAGCCGGGCATGCGGTCGATGCCCACGGTGTCGATCCCCGACAGGTACGCCTCGTGGAGCCCCACCGGCACGTCCAGCTTCTCCGCGGCGTCCCACAGCACGTCGAAGGCCGGGTCGTCGACGGTCCGCCCGGCGATCCGGTTCGGCCGCATGACCCCGCCCACGAAGCCGTGGTCGGTGACCGACCGCTCCAACTCGGACGCGGCGTGCCGAGGCTCGTGCTGGGGGAGGAGGGCCACGCCGATCAGCCGCTCGGGGTCGGTGGCGCAGTAGCCGGCCAGCCAGTCGTTGTAGGCGGCGCACAAGGCAGCCGCCACGTCAGGGTTCTCGTGGAGGCCGAACATGAGTCCCACGCTCGGGTAGAGGACGGCGGCGTCGATGCCCTCGTCGTCGAGGACCTCCAGGCGGACCTTGGGGTCGCGGCCCCCCTCGCGCCGCTGCCCGCCGGCGGCCACGTGGTTGTCGAGGCCGCCGGGGAACGGGTACTTCGAGCGCCACAACCGACCTTCCAAGGCGTAGGACACGTGGCCGCCCCGCTCGGCCACGAAGCGCAGCGCCACGTCGCGCAGGGTGGGTGGGAGCATCTCCACCAAGTCGCTCAGGGTTTCTTCGATGTGGCCGTCCGCGTCGATGACGAGTGCCATGGCGCCCCCTTTCTGCTCAGACCGCCGAGTCGGCGGCCGCCGACTCGATCACGAACCCTTTCTCGGCCACCAGGGACGGTCACCGTCGGCGGCGCCGCCCAGGGGCAGGGACGCCGTCACGTGTCCCGAGGCGCAGCGCACCCCGTCCTGGTTGTCGACCGTGACCTCGAGGTCGACCACCCCCCGGCGGCGGCCCTGGCGCTCTTCGAGGCGGGTGTCGAGGACTCTGCCCGCTCCCACCATGGTGTCGCCGGCGTACACCGGGTAGGCGAGGGAGACCTTCCTGCGCACGAGGAACGTCCGCGGCCCGCCCCACTCGAACACCAGGCGGTCGATGAACCCCATGACGTGCATCGTGTTCACGAAGATCGTCGGTTGCCCCTGGGCCCGGGCGAACTCGGGATCGTGATGGCCCGGGTAGAAGTCCAAGGTGGCCGCCGGGTTCATGATGACCCGCCGATAGGTGATCTCGTCGCGGGCCCCGGGGAGCGCCTCGTCGACCCGCACGTCCTCGAAGGCGCGCTGGTCGTAGTTGACCCCGGGGATCACCCGCCGTCCCCGGTCGAGAAGCGAAAGAGGACGTTGGTCATCTCGGCGACCACCGTCTCGTCCTGGCGCCGATAGGTGCTCTTGGTGGTGACGAAGTGACCGACCCCCAAGGCCGTGCGCTTCTGCTCGGAGACGTCGATGAGCTCCTCTTCGACGCTGAGCCGGTCACCGACCCGGACGGGCTCGAAGTACTCGGTGTCATTGGAGGCGTTGATGAAGGTGTCGCCGGGCAGCGGCACCCGGGCGGTCAGCAGCGGGGTCGGCAGCCCGCCCCGGGGGGTCCATTCGAGGGGCATGAGCCACGTCATGAGCATGGCCGGGGGTGCCACCGTCCCTCCCCACCACTCGGCGGCGAACTCGGGGTCCCAGTAGCCCGCCGAGGCGTCGTGGGCCAGGGCGGCGAACTGCTGCACCATCGCTTCGTTCACCACCACCGACCCGGTGCGTGGATCGGTGCGGTGCCCCACCATGGCGCGTGCCTCGTCGAAGGTGCCGGTGGCGACGTCGTAGCCGGTCCGGCTGGGGCCGGTCATGGTCAGGCCGGCCCGCCTCCGGGTGGCCCGGCCCTCCCGCCCCCGACCACCGTTCCCTCGTCGGGCCGCATCATGTAGACCTGCACTCGGGTGATGAGGCCGTCGCTGCCGAGGTCGAAGGCCAAGACCTCGGGAAAGTCCATCCGCTTGCCGTCGAGGACGAACGTCTCGTTGATCTCGGCGTAGACGGCGCTCCCGGCGTCGGCGATCCGCCGGGTGCGAACGGCGTAGTCGCCCAACTTGGCGACCACCTTGTCGAGGAACTCGAGGTAGGCCGCCTTGTCGTCCACGACGTCGCAGAAGGGCCCCACCCGCTCGAACGCACCGTCGGTCAGCGTGGTCGCCATGGCTCCCCAGTCCTGCGCGTTGAGACTTTCGAGGTACCGGGTGACCGCGTCGGGCACGGGCTCATCGTCGCATGGAACGCCTCAGCCGGCAAGGTCCTCCGCCCCCTCTGACCAGGGGATGGGAGCCTTCTCGCCGCGTGCTCGTCCGCCGAGTGGCCCGCTCGCGGCTCATCGGGACGGCGCGTTTCGGTGGTTCGCTCTGGGGTGTGACAATCTCCCCCTGCGGCCACGGCGGTCGCCGGGTCGCCCAGACGATCGCAGCAGGCAGGACCGCGGTGCCCACGGCACGTGCGAGCGGTCGGCCGCCAGAGAGGAGCAGGAAGATGGCTGACTACGAGTACGTGACCTACGAGCTGCTCGAAGAGAACCGCGTGGCGCGGATTTTGCTGAACCGCCCGGAAACCCGAAACGCCCAGAACCGCGGCATGCTCGTCGAGCTGGACGACGCCTTCCACCGCGCCGAGGAGGACGACGAGGTGCGGGTGGTGATCCTCGGCGGCGTGGGCCCGCTCTTCTCCTCCGGCCACGACATGGGGTCAAAGAAGACCATGGAGGAGATCGCCCAGCACAAGTCCTTCAAGACCAACGGGGGTACCCGGCAAGGGACCGAGGCCCGCATGCTGCAGGAGTGGCACTACTACTTCCAGAACACCCTGCGGTGGCGCAACCTGCGCAAGATCACCGTCGCCCAAGTGCAGGGCACCGTCTACGCCGCCGGGCTGATGCTCATGTGGGCCTGCGACCTCATCGTGGGCGCCGACAACGTCTACTTCGCCGACGTGGTGGGGACGCGCCTTGGGATGTGCGGTGTCGAGTACTTCGGCCATCCCTGGGAGTTCGGCCCCCGGCGGACCAAGGAGCTGATGCTGACCGGCGACGCCCTCGACGTCCACGAGGCCCACCGGCTGGGCATGGTCTCCAAGGTGTTCCCCGTCGACGAGCTGGAGGAGCAGACGCTGGCCTACGCCCGCCGCATCGCCGAGTTGCCCACGGTGACCGCCCTGCTGATCAAGGAGTCGGTGAACCAGACCGTGGACAACATGGGCTTCTACAACTCGCTCCAGGCCTGCTTCACCCTCCACCAGGTGAACCACGCGCACTGGGCCGAGGTCCACGAGAACAAGTACCCCGTGGCCCTGGTCGAAGACGGCATCCCCGACTGGCGCAACGCACCTCCCGTTCGCCTGGCCGTACCCGACGCCGTGGAGGGCCCGCTCCCGGCCCGCTGAGGACGGACGTGTACCTCGCTGACTTCGCCGCGTCGGCCCCCGAGCGGGCCGCGGTGGTGATGGGCTCCGGCCGGCGCATCAGCTTCGCCGAGCTCGACGACCGGTCCAGGCGGCTGGCCGGGGTCCTCGACGACCTGGGCCTGCAGCGGGGCGACCACCTGGCCGTGGTGATGGAGAACCACCCCGCCTACTACGAGGTGGTGTGGGCCGGGCTGCGCTCGGGTCTCTACGTCACCGCCGTCAACTCCCACCTCACGGCCGACGAGGCCGCCTACATTGTCGACGACTGCCAGGCCACGGCCGTTGTGACCACCGCCACGATGGGTTCCCTGGCCGAGGCCATGGTGGGATCCACGCCGAGGGTGCGCCATCGCCTGATGCTCGACGGGGAGGCGGAGGGCCACCTGGCCTACGAGCCGCTGGTCGGCTCGAGGTCGCCGCGCCCGCTCGAGGAGGATCGCCGGGGCATGGTGATGCTCTACTCCTCGGGGACCACCGGGCGACCCAAGGGGATCAAGTTCCCCCTGCCGCCGGTCGACTCGCCGCTGGGCGAGTGGGAGATCGCCGAGCACAGCCGCCAGCGCTACGGATTCTCCGAGGAGATGGTGTTCCTCTCACCCGCGCCCCTCTACCACGCGGCACCCCTGCGGGTCTCCATGGCCGTGCAGTGCGTGGGCGGCACCGTGGTGGTGATGGAGCGGTTCGACCCCGCGCAGGCGCTCGCCCTCATCGAGAGCGAGCGGGTCACGCACAGCCAATGGGTGCCGACCATGTTCGTCCGGCTCCTGAAGCTCCCCCAAGACGAGCGAACCGGTTACGACCTCACGAGTCACCGCCTGGCCACCCACGCCGCCGCCCCGTGCCCGGTCGAGGTGAAGGAGCAGATGATCGCCTGGTGGGGGCCGATCATCGAGGAGTACTACGCCGGGACCGAGAACATCGGGAGCACCGCCATCACCTCAGCCGAATGGTTGGAGCACAAGGGCTCGGTCGGTCGGCCGAGCTACGGGGCGGTGCTTCACATCTGCGACGACGAGGGCCGGGAGCTGCCCACGGGCGGGGTCGGGACCGTGTACTTCGAGGACACGGCCAACATCTTCGAGTACCACGGCGACCAGGAGAAGACCACCTCGGTCGCCCACCCCGACCACCCGACCTGGCGGACGCTCGGGGACGTGGGGCGCGTGGACGACGACGGGTACCTCTACCTCACCGACCGGCGGGCGTTCATGATCGTGGCGGGAGGTGTCAACATCTACCCTCAGGAGATCGAGGACGTCCTGGTGACCCACCCCAAGGTGCTGGACGTGGCGGTCTTCGGGATCCCCAACGACGACATGGGCGAGGAGGTGAAGGCGGTGGTGCAGCCGGTCGAGTACGCCGACGCCGGCCCGGCCCTGGCCGAGGAGCTGGACCAGTGGTGCGCCGACCGCCTGGCGGGTTTCAAGCAGCCGCGCTCCTACGACTTCGTTGAGCAGCTGCCTCGGCTGGACAACGGGAAGCTCTACAAGAAGTCGTTGCGCGATCCCTACTGGGCCGACCGACCGACGCAGGTGGCCTGATGGACCTCAACCTGTCCGAGGAGCAACAGCAGCTCGTCGACACCTTCGCCTCCCTCTACGCCAAGGAGTCGACGGGAGAACGCGTCCGCGCGGTGGAGGCGACGGGCTTCGACCCCGCGCTCTGGGAGCGGCTGGTGGAGACTGGGGTGCTCGAGATGGCCGTCGACGAGGCCTCGGGGGGCTGGGGCGCCACCCTGCTCGACCTCTCCCTAGTGGCCGAGCAGCACGGGCGCCACCTCGGCTCCGCCCCCCTCATCGAGACCCAGGTGGCGGCCCGCCTACTGGCCCGGGCGGCCGGCGGTCCGGCCCTGGCCCTGCTGGAGAGGGCCCTGGCCGGCACTGAGCTGGTCACGTTCGCCCTGCACCAACCGAGCGACGGGGTGCTGCGCCTCGTGCCGGCCGGGGCGGTGGCCGACACGGTGGTGTTCTTCGACGACGGTCGCCTGCTGTCAGCAGAGAGCCGGGGGGCCGCCACGGCGGTGGCCAACCTCGGCGCCCTGCCGGTCGCCGATGTGGCCCTGGGGGCGCCCACCGAGCTGGCGGCCGGCGCCCTGGCGGCCGAGAGCTACCAGTCGGCCGTCGACGACTGGCTGGCCCTCATGGCCGGTGCCCTCACGGGGTTGGCCCGTCGGGCGGTCGAGATCGGGGTGGACTACGTGAAGGAACGGCACGCCTTCGGGGTCCTGATCGGGTCCTTCCAGGCCGTGGCCCACGGATTGGCGGACGCGGCGACGGCCGTCGACGGGGCCGAGCTGCTGTCCCGGGAGGCCGCCTGGTCGGCGGGGGAGGAGGCGGGAAGGTTCCGGGAGCTGGCCGCGCTCGCCTTTGGCTTCTCGACCGACACCGCACGATCATCGAGCTACGCCAGCCTCCATTACCACGGTGGCTACGGCTTCATGATGGAGTACGACATCCAGCTCTACTACCGCCGGGCCAAGGCCTGGCCCGCACAGTTCGGGGAGCCGGCCACGGCCTTCGCCCGGGCCGAGGGGCGCCGGCTGGGCATGGAGGTGCGCTGATGGACTTCCGACTGGGCGAGCGAAGCGACGCCTTCCGGGCCGAGGTGCGCGAGTTCCTCGACGAGGCACTGACTGACGAGGTGCGCGACACCATCCACCGCACCGGCGTCCATCACAACTGGGACTTCCATCGGGCCGTCGTCGACAAGGGCTGGCTGGCCCCGGGGTGGCCGGTCGAGGACGGCGGACAGGGCCGCGATCCCATGGAGATGATCGCCCTCTCCGAGGAGTTCCAGAAGGCCGCGGCCCCCACCTACGGCGTGGGCACCACGCTCATGGTGGCCAACGTGGTCCGGCACATCGGCACCGAGGAGCAGAAGCGCCGCTTCGTGGCGCCGGCCCTGCGGGGGGAGATCATCATGGTGCTCGGATTTACCGAGCCCGAATGCGGATCGGACGTGGCGGCTGCCCAGACCCGGGCGGTGCGCGACGGGGACGAGTGGATCATCAACGGGTCGAAGATGTTCACCACCAACGCGCAGGAGGCCGACTACGCCTTCATGCTCACCCGCACCAATCCCGACGTGGCCAAGCACAAGGGACTCACCACCTTCATCGTCCCCCTCCGCCAGGAGGGCGTCGAGATCCGACCCGTCTACACGCTGTCGGGAGAGCGGACCAACCTCACCTTCTACAACGAGGTGCGGGTGGACGACTCCATGCGCATTGGGGAGGTCGACGGCGGGTGGGATGTGATGACGCTCATCCTCACCTTCGAGCGGACCGGCGCCCAGGGTGGTTGGTCGGCCGCGCTGCTCGAGGCGATGGAGCGATGGGCCATGGGGGCCGGCGGCGCAGCGGTGCCGGCGGAGGACCCCGTCGTACGGTCGCGCCTTGGCCGGGCCGCCGCCGAGATCGAGGTCGCGCGGCTGCTGGCCCGGAGGTGTGCCTGGATGCAGGCCGCCGGCAAGCTTCCAGGGGTGGAGGGCTCGATGGCCAAACTGTTCGCCTCCGAGGCGGTCACCCGCCAGGCCGGCGACATGGTCGATCTGCTCGGGCCCGACGGCATCCGCAGCCAGGGTGACCCGACGGCACCGGCGGGGGGTGCGGCCGACTACGCCTTTCGGTTCGCGCTCGGCACCACCACGTACGGGGGAACGAGCGAGATCCAACGCGGGGTCATCGCCCAGCGGGGCCTCGGCCTGCCACGCCCGCGCTGAGTTCACCGCTGGGGGTGACGGCGCCCGGCTGCCGAGTGCGGATGAGCTGAGCGAAATCCAGCGACTTTCGCGCTGAGGGAGGTCAGGGCCAGGGTGCCAGCCAGCTGACCGCGAACGCCCAGGACCCAGGGGGCGACATCGGTCTCTGCATCGCCGAGCCGTTGTCGGGGTACGTTGCCCGTGGCTATGCGGGTGTCTGCGCAGGGGGGGTCACGGGACAATGCGTCCCATATCGCCGGTCTGGACGGCCTGCGCGCCGTTGCCGTCCTGACGGTTGTGGCCTTCCACTTCGGGCTGGGATGGCTGCCGGGTGGGTTCTTCGGAGTGGACGTCTTCTACGTGCTGTCGGGGTTCCTGATCACCGGGCTGTTGCTGGCCGAATGGCGACGGTCCTCCACCGTCCGGCTGGGGGCCTTCTGGGCCCGGAGGGCTCGGCGCCTGTTGCCGTGCCTGGCCCTGGTCCTTGTCGTCGTGTCGCTGTGCGTCCGCTACCTGGTGCCCCCCGACACCTACCCGGGCTTTCGCCTGGACGCCCTGTCCGCGCTCTTCTACTTCTCGAACTGGTGGCAGATCCACACCGACAGCAGCTACTTCGCCGCCACCGGTGCCGCCTCGCCCCTGCTGCACACCTGGTCGCTGGCGATCGAGGAGCAGTTCTACCTGGTGTGGCCGGTCGTGGTGCTGCTCACGCTGAAACTGTGCCGGACCTACCAGCGGGGGGTCCGGACCGTCATGGCGCTGGCGGCGGCGGGTGCCGCGGCCTCGGTCGTCGAGATGGCCGTCCTGTTCCGGTCGGGGGCCAGCACGACCCGGCTGTACTTCGGCACCGACACCCACGCCCAGTGCGTCCTGGTCGGAGCCACCCTGGCCTGTGGCTTCGGGCTGCTCGCCCGCCGCCAGGGGGTGGAGGGTCTCGTGCCCCGGTGCACGGCGGTCGCGGCTCGCCGGACGCTGGCCATCGTCGGTGCGCTCGGCCTGGCCGGCGTGGCTGTGCTGTCGGCGACGGTGGACGGGTCGTCGTCCTTCACCTACGAGGGCGGCTTCGCCGTGTGCGCGCTGTGCACCGCGGCGGTGATCGCCGCCGCCACCTGCCTGTCCGACGGCGTGCTCGCCCGGGCCCTCTCGGTGCGGCCACTGGTCCTCTTGGGCATCATCTCGTACGGCGTCTACCTGTGGCACTTCCCGGTCGACATCTTCGTGACCCCTGCTCGAACCGGGCTCTCGGGTGTGCGCCTCATGGGCCTGCAGTTCTCCCTCACCATCGCGGTGGCGACGGCCAGCTACGTGGTGGTGGAGCGACCGATCCTGTCGGGCACCTTCTGGCGAACACTCCGGTCGACCCTGCCGACTGGAGCGGCGGTGGCGGCGACGGTAGGGGTGATCTGGGCTGCCACCGTCGTGCCGGCCACCGCCGCCACTTCGGTGCGCCATTTTTCCCCGGCGGCCGACGGCGCCCCTCCCGCAAAGGTGGCGGCCCTCGGTGACAGCACCGCCGGCGTCCTTGAGGTGGCCCTGACCGCCACGGCACCACCCGGAACCACCGTGGTTCGGGGGGCCATCGCCGGCTGCGGACTGGCGGTCGCCACAAACTCTTCCAACCAGATGGGCAAGCCCGAGGAAGAGATGTTCACAGGGTGCAACGAGCACCAACCGTCCGAGCAGCTCTGGCCGTCGCGGGACGCCGCCACGGTGTCGGACACGGGACCGGGCGATGTCGTCCTCTTCCTGGCCGGGCAGTGGGAGACCCAGGACCTCCTCATGCACGGGACGTGGACCAACATCCTCCAACCGTCGTTCCAGCGCTACGAGCTGCACCAGCTACGCACCCTGGTGGCCGTGGCCACCGCGCACGGTGCCCACCTCGACTTGCTCACCGAGCCGGCCATGGAGAGCCACGGCGAGTACCAGGACTCGGGAGTGGCGGACCTCGGACCCCCCAATCCGGCCAGCGATCCACGGCGGCGCGACATGTACAACGATCTGCTGCAACGCACTGCTGCGGCCTATCCGGGGAAGGTCAGCGTTCTCGACTACGGCCAGCTCTTGTCGCCGCGCGGTACGTTCACCGAGTACCTCGACGGCGTGCAGGTCCGATCGACCGACGGCGTGCACACCCCGGCGTACCTGGCGGGATTCCCCCTCTTCACCGACGCCACCCCGGCCGTAGCCGACGCCTTCTACCGCTGGCTCTCCCCGCGCATCTGGCCGGCCATCCTCGCTTCGGCCCACTCCGGCCGCTCGTCATCGGCGGTCCGCCTGCCGCCTTCCGGCTCGGGACAGACCGCCCGGGATGGCCAAACCCGCGTCGGCTTTACGGGACCTTCGGAATCCAGCGGGGCGCGGCGTTTGCGAAAGTGAGCGCAACGTAACGGGCGAGCCGGAAGGTGCCCCGCATAATCGGCGTTTTGCCCGATACTTGGCGACGCGGACCCCGATGTTCGGGGACAGGACAAATCCGACCTGTTCGAGGCCAACGGAGAGTTCGGCCGGATGTCTTGATTGCCAGGACGTATATATCAGACAGTAGTTGCTATATACTGGCGCTGTGAGCAAACGACTGATCGACATTGACGACGATGCGCTTGACGCTGCCCGCGCGCAGTTGGGCACGCCCACGATCAAAGCCACGGTCAACGAGGCATTGCGTCTTGCGGGCGGCCGGCGCGAGGAGGACGTCGACCATGCGCTTGACGCTCTAGCTCGGCTACGTCCCGTGGACCGGAGCGAGGCGTGGCGATAACGCACCTGGTGGACACGAGTGTGCTGACCCGTGTCCACTCACCGGGCATCCGAGAAGCCCTCGATCCCTATGTGCGTTCTGGGGAGGCCGCCAGGGCGGGAATTACGGACCTTGAAGTCGGTTTCTCGGCCCGAAGCGCTGCTGAATGGGATTCATTTACTGGAGCCCTCGAAGTCCTTGCCCTCGTGGAGACGACGGCCGATCATGTCCAGAGGGCCCGGGTGGTCCAGCGCCGTCTCGCCGAGAAACACCAACGCGGCCGCAAACTTCCAGACCTCCTTATCGCCGCTGCCGCCGAGGAATACGGGCTAACTATTCTCCACTATGACGCCGATTTCGATCGTATTGCACGGATAACGGGCCAGCCGACCCAGTGGATCGTGCCTCGCGGTTCCGAGGACTAGAGAGCAGCACTGATCTTGATCGTGCGTTGCACTGGGAGACGGCTTTCCACCATCGGCAAGCCGTAACAGCTTGCCCTCAATGCTGAAGTTCTCTCATCAGATGATGACTTCTACGCCAACCTTTTGTGGATCGACGGATGCAAGTGTCTCATCGTCACCCATGCGGGGACGTTGTTCTCAATCTTTGTGCCAGATGTGCGAGCGGCAGACCTCCGCAGACTTGGAGCACTGATCGTGCCAGCCATCTGCAACGCTCTTCACGATGAAGACTTGTCCGAACTGACTTTTGGGCGCCTGGATGTCAACGCACTGCAGCTGGCGAAAACGGCGAACAGAAGCGTGCTGGGAACGATGAACGACCTGGCGTTTCACTGCGAACTACGGGTCCTCAGTGATGGAGGAATCAAGGAAATCGACGTCCACGAGCTCAATCGTGCGATTCGGCGAATCCCGATGCTCTGGAAGGCTCGTACGCAACTGAGTTTGCTCAAGCCATCCAGCCCAACGAGCAGCGTCCCGACTCTACGCACCTTCACCTTGTGCACAGAGTTGACAGCGACTAGCAGAAGCAGGGAACTGTGCACGACTTGCGGACGACAAGCAATCAGTTCAACTCCGGGTCCCGATATCGGGATCTAACCGGCGGTAGGTGGCAGTCGAATCGACCGTTTCGGGTGAGCGTTATGGGCTAGGTCAGACGTCCACCGCGAGCGCGCAGAAGGGGCCCGAAGGCCCCTTCGTACGATGACCGATCGGCCCTGACTGAGCCGGTCCACCGGGTTCGATTCCTAGCCGGGCGCCCACCCGGGAGTCGGGCTGCTGGCGCCCACCAAGACCCAGCCACGTCGAATCGCGTCAGAGATGTTCGCGCACTGTCCGGAACCGGCGGGCTTGCTCCGGAAGAGTGCCGCCGCCAGGGCTACGCCCACGGGCCGGCGCTAGGCGGCTTTGCCCTCAGGGCCTCAAGATTGGCTGCCTGGAGGCCAAGTCCCGGGTCGTGAAGTGAAGTGACACATTTTCCGCTGAGCTGTCATATACAGATTGTGAGTGTGTGGACCGAGCTGTCGGACGCCGAATTGTTGGTCCTCGACGATCCTGACGCCTTCGCCGAGCTCTTCGACCGACACGTCGGCCAGATTCTCGGCTGGTCGAATGTCCGGGCCGGTGACTATGGCGCCGATCTGACCGCCGAGGTCTTTGCGCTGGCGTGGCAGAGCCGAAAGCGGTTCCGAGACGAGCACGATGGCTCCGCACTTCCGTGGCTCTATGGCATCGCTCACAATGTGTTTCGGTCATCCATGCGCAAGCGACGGGTCGAGTACGGCGCTCGGGAGCGTCTCGGCCTCCCGGTGACAGTCATACACGCCGAATTCGAGGCCGTCGATGACCGCTTGTCGTTTCCCTCGGCTGTCCTTCGAGCAGTCGCGAACCTACCTGACTCCGAGCGCGAGCTGCTGGTTCTGCGGTTAGTCGAGCAACGGCCCTATAAGGAGATCGCCCAGCGCCTCCAATGCACTCCCGTTGCCGCTCGCTTGCGCGTCTCTCGATCGCTTCGTCGTCTCCATCTCGCCCTAGGAGGGTTCTGACATGACCATGCTTCAACCTGAGCTCGAGTCATTCCGCCACGAGCTGCGCGCGGCCGTCGAGGCGGATCTGGCTTCCCACCGAGAGCGCCGGCGCCACCTCAGGCGAGCGGTTGCGATTGGCACGCCGGCGGGGCTGGCCGTGTTGGGTCTCAGCCTCGCTCTCGTGCTCGGAGCTGGAAGTACGCCGAGTCCTGCAGACGCAGCGATCCTCGCATCTGCTCAAGGCGCACTCACCCCGCCGTCCAATTCCGTGTTCCACGTCGCGGCCACGATTGCTGTGGGGTCGAGTCCGGCCCAGCCCTACGAGCTGTGGACCGCCGGATCCTCGTATCGGTTCATCAAGTTCGGCTATGAGGCCGCGTGGAACGGAACGACGATGTCCAGCTATGACGCCGCTTCCAACACGCTCTACGTCGGGATCTACAGTCCTCCGAATCACGCGCCGGTCGATACGGCCGCCACCATCCGTTCCCTCATCTCGTCGGGCCAAGCGCAAGTCGCTGGTTCGGCAGTCGTCGACGGGGTCCCGGCCTACGTCCTGTCATTGTCGGGTCTGCCCGAGGGTGACGGGCTCACCAATGGCACCTATGACGTCGCCAAGAGTGACTACCACCCCCTGCTCCTTCAGACGACGGTCGCATGTCAGCAGGGACAGTGCCCAGAGACCGTGCAGTTCCAGACCTACGAGTACCTGCCCGAGACTGCTGCCAATCTCTCCCTACTCGATCTGAGTTCACAACACCCAGGCGCGACTGTGGTGAACGCAGGCGGAGTCCCCGGCGTTGGGACCTCGTTCGGTAGCGATTGACGTGCCTCCACGTCCGAGTCGGCCAGATCGCTAGAGGCGGCTCCCGGAGCCGGCAGCGGGCAGGCAGTCACATCGCAGGTGAGCCGTTATGGGCTAGGTGTTGAGGCACGCAGCAATCATGCTCACAAGCATTGGCCGTTTCTCAACCTCTTGTACAGTCAGCTCCAGGTTGGTCGTGCAAAGGCACGACGTTCAGCGTGAAACCCGGAAAGTCGCCGTCATCGCGTACACGTAACTACCTGCCGGGCTTTCAGCTGCACCTTGTGAGACAAGGTTCGAGCAACTGACACTTCCGCTGCTTTGTGCAGCGGTCGCTGCGATCTTCACGGTGCAGCTCCCTGACCCGCCATTGAGTTCACCGGATGCCGATGCCGTTGGGTTTGGGCCTCCTGCGATGATGCCGATGGGGTATCCGCCGGCCGTTGTCCCGGGTACCACCGTGCCGATTTCAAACTCCGGCGATAACCAAGCGTGGCGGCTGACGGATTTGTAGATCTGCGCTCCGCTCTCACCAAACTGAACCACGGTTGCCCCTGGTTTCATCTGCGAGATGGTCAGGTCGGTGCCATTCGGACCGTGTAGGTTCATCGTTAGGAGGCCCAACGAGAGCGTCGCGAACGCACCTTGACCCGAAGTGTTGGGATTGAGAGCCACAGTCCCCGAGGTTCGAAGCGGAGCGCACTTGGGGCAGGCACTCACCTGGGTATAGGTGATGGTCCCGGTGCCATGGTGGTACATGACCGAACGGCGAGAGGAGCCAACCGAGCGCTCTAGCTGGATCCCAGATGTCGGGCGGTTCGCGACAGCCGAGACGACATGCGAGGCGCCCGCGACGCTCGGCGCCGCCAACGCGGAAGCTACCGCCCCGAACGAGACCGTCAGGCCCACAACTAGCAGGGCAAACTTGCGCCAAGTAAGCATCCGGGCACAGTACTCCCGACGACCCCGCGACATGCCCCTGCAGCAGGGTCCCGCCGTTTAGTCTCACGCCACTGAATCTCGGAGCTGAATTGGTGCGTCCAGGGCCGTTGCGTGCGCGACCGGTCCTTTCGTGGAAGCGTCTGGCGACCATCTGTGCCGTTGCGGGGCTAAGCACTGTTTGGCGGGCAACCGCGTGCTTCTGTCACGGGTGCAGCTGCCGACTTACGTAGCTTCTCGGCCGCATGGGCGTTGCTTGCCTTCTTGAAATCGGCTCGGACTGTCGAGAATTACTCCTTGACCCTCGTTGCTTTCATCCACGCGCCTGCTCGGGGGTCCGGTCCAGTCACCGCAGCATGAAGAGCGCGTGCTGACAGCTCGTGCGCGGCTTGACGGCCAGGGTGCGGATCGTCGACGGGCTGATGGGATGGTCATGGCGGCGGTCGTTGAGCTCCGAGGAGAGGTTCCACAGTGCATCGGCCACCCCCTGCCAACTCAGACCTAGTTCGAGGCGGCGGTCGTCGAATGCCGAATAGAGGGCGGAGGTATCGAAGGTGCGAATCTCGGCCATGACCGAACCCGTTGGACGTCAGCGTCGCGAACTGGCGGGTGCGCTTCGAGGCAAGCCGAGCACGCGCTCGCCGATCACGTTGCGCTGGATCTCGTTGGTGCCGGCCCAGATCGACGACGCCTGGTAGTAGAGCCAGGAGCGTTGCCACTGACCGTCGCCCGGGTTGTCGACCGCCCCCTTCCACAGTGGGGAACTGTCGCCCAACACGGCCATCGCCGTCTCGTGGAAGCGCTTGGACATCTCACTCCAATAGAGCTTGAGGGCGCTGCCCTCTGGTCCGGGGTCGAGGCCACGAGAGAGCCGGCTCACGCTGCGCAGGTTGTGGAGTTGGAAGAGCCGTATCTCGACGTAGGCCTGTGCAAGCGCGGCGCGGAGCCGCCGGTCGTCGAAGGCCCCGTTCTCTTGCGCCAGGCGCAGCAGCTCCTCGAGCAGCTGGATGTGGATAACCAGCTGGCGCGGGTTCGTGCCGCGCTCGTGGGACAGGGTGGAGTTGGCGACCCGCCAGCCCTCGTGCTCGGGTCCGACGAGCTGGTCCTCGGGAACGAAGACGTCCGTTAGGAACACCTCGTTGAACTCCGCTTCCCCCGTCAGCTGCACGAGCGGGCGTATCTCCACCCCGGGGTGGCGCATGTCCACCACCAGGTATGAGATCCCTTTGTGCTTGGGGGCCTCGGGGTCGGATCGGGCGAGGCACACTCCCCAGTCGGCGAACTGGGCGTAGGAGGTCCACACCTTCTGCCCGTTGACCAGCCAGCCCCCAGCGGTTCGCGTGGCACGGGTCGAGAGCCCGGCCAGGTCGCTGCCGGCGCCGGGCTCGCTGAACAACTGGCACCACAGGTCCTCGGCGGTGCGGATCCTGGAAAGCCAACGGGACTTCTGCTCCTCGGTGCCGTGGGCCAGCAGCGTCGGCGCCGCCAGGTTGAGCCCGATGCGTCCCACCATCTCCGGTGCCCTGGCCCGGGCCAGCTCCTCTTGGACGATGAAGTGCTCGGCCGCCCCGGCGCCGCGCCCGCCGTACTCGGTGGGCCAGGCCACCCCGACCCACCCGCCCTCGGCCAGCGACCCCTGCCAACGTCGTAGGAAGGTCACCTCCTCGGCCAGGTCCTCGAACCGGGGCGGCAGCCCCTGGCCGTACTCCCAGGGGAGGTTGGCAACCAGCCACGCCCGCACCTCGGCGCGGAAGTGCTCCTGTGCCGGGGTCGGAGTGAGGTCCACGGCGTCAGCTTCGCATAACCGTTCGCCGTAGAATGCCGCATGGATTTCGAGCTTTCGGAGGACCAGCTGGCTCTGCAAGAGGCGGCTCGCGGCCTTCTCGACGACCGCTCCGACCACGAACACGTCCGGTCCCACCTGGAGTCAGGAGAGCCGTTCGACCGGGAGCTCTGGCGACACATGGCCGACCAGGGCTGGCCGGGCATCGCGCTCTCCGAGGAGCAAGGTGGCATCGGCCTGGGCTGGGTCGAGGCCGCCGTCCTCTTAGAAGAAGTCGGCCGGCACACCGCACCGGTCCCGCTCCTGCCGAGCCTGCTGGCCGTAACGCTGCTGGCCCGGGCCGACGATCCCGAGGCGCAGTGGCTGGCCGACCTGGCCGGCGGGGAGCGGATCGGCTGCGTGGGGTGGAGCAAGCACCCCGGAGACCTCGAAGCCGAGGGGTCGGGGGCAGACTGGAAAGTCTCGGGGAGGATCGGCCCGGTCGAAGGTGCGGCGGTCGCCGACGTGGCGGTGGTGTGCGCCGGCCACTCGGTCTTCGCCGTGGACCTCACCCACGGCGCCCGGCCGGTCGCCGAGCCGGCCATGGACGGGACCCGCGCCCTATCGTGGCTGGTGCTCGACGGCGCCGCCGCTGTGCACCTGGGCGGCCCGCACCTCCAGGAGGCACTGGTCGATTTCGGGGCGGTCGGCACCTCGGCCGAGATGCTGGGCGGCGCGGGGCGCGTGCTCGAGATGGCCGCCCAGTACGCCAAGGACCGCGTGCAGTTCGGCCACCCGATCGGCAGCTTCCAGGCCGTGAAGCACCGCTGCGCCGACATGGTGGTCGACGTCGAGGGCATGCGCTCGGCCACTTGGTACGCGGCGTGGGCCCTCTCGGCGGACGCGCCCGATGTCGCGGTGGCGGCGTCGACGGCCAAGGTGTGGTGTTCGGACGCCTCCAAACGGGTGATGTCGTCGGGGCTCCAGGTGCACGGCGGGATCGGCTTCACCTGGGAGCACGACCTCCACATCTTCATGAAGCGGGCGCAGTTCGAGCAGTCGAGCTTCGGCGACGCCGCCTTCCACCGTCAGCGGCTGGGCACCGCACTTCGCGAGCGGATCGCCGAAGGGGCCGGGGTCTTCTAGGTCTCGGGCCCCAGCCGCAGCGGCTGGAATTCGCGCCGGTACAAGGTGCCTGACTTCCCGCCGAGATCGGCAGGAGTGGCCGGCCCGATCGGGACGAAGCCGGCCTTGGTCAACACCCGCTGGGATGCAATGTTGTCGCGGGAGGTAGCCGCCCGGAGTGTGCGCAGACCGAGGTGCGTCGCTGCGATCCGGCACAGCTCTTGGACAGCCTCGGTCGCCACACCGCGTCCGGCGGCTTGCTGGGCGACCCGGTAGCCAAGGCGGGCCGTGCCGTCCTCGATGTCGTACAGGTTGAACCGACCCAGCACCGTGCCGTCGTCGCCGACGAGCACGTAGAAGGCACAGCTGCCGGCCTCCTGCCCGGCCAGCATGGCGCGGTGGTGGTCGGGGAACCGGTCGAAGAACTCGTCGCCGCGGTCCGAGATTGCAGCAGCGAAGTAGTCGCGGTTCACCAGCTCGAAGGCCAGGACCGCCTGGGCATGGCTCGCCTGCAGTTGCTCCAGCTCGGCCACCGTGAGAACTCTACGAGGTGCTGCGCTGAGGCGGTCCCTCTTTCCGCCGCCGGTCGCGGCCCCCGTACCAGGGGAGAGGGTGAACTGCGACCGGCCTACGAGCCGGCCACCTCGTCGTCGATGCCCGCGGCCACCAGGGCCGCCATCGCCTCGAGCTGTTCGACGAAGTGGTCACGCGAGTGGTGCATGAACCGCAACTGCAAACAGGTGGCCCCAGCCCCCACCAACCGCCCTGCGATCTTGCGGGCTCCTGCCGGGTCGGCTTGGGGGTCGACCGGCCGACCGTTCTGCAGGACCAGCTCGAGTGGTTGCTGGCGCGCTTCCCAGGCCGGGGTCCGGCGGGCCCGCGCGATCAGGTCACCGAGGGCCGGTGCTCCCAGGCCGAAGGGCACCCACCCGTCGCCCAGCTCCACCGCCCGGCGCAAGGAGCGCGCCGTGCGGCCGCCGATCCACAACGGCACCTCCGGCTGGAGGGCGCAGGGGTCGACCACGGCGTCGTCGAAGCGGTAGTAGGGGCCGTCGTAGGAAGGTCGTTGCGTCGACAGTGACGCCCGCAGGGCGCGGATGGCGTCATCGGCTCGGGGCCCACGGTCGGCGAACTCGGCGCCGAGCAGCTCGAACTCTTCCTCGAGGGACCCCACCCCGAGACCGAGGATCACTCGGCCCCCCGTGACCTGGTCGAGGGTGCCGTAGCGCTTGGCAATGGCGAGGGGATGGTTGTAGCCAAGGACGAGGACGTTGGTGGCGAAGCGCAACGTCGTCGTCACCGCGGCCAAGTACCCGAAGGTGGCCAGCGGGTCCCAGTAGCGCGAGCCGCGCACGGCAGCGACCTCCGTCGGGATCATGACGTGCTCGCTGCAGGTGACGTACTCGTAGCCGAACCGCTCCGCGGCGCGGGCCACCTCGGCGATGTCCTGGATCGTGCCCTCGCGTTCCCAGGCGGCGTGGGCGTCGGGCAGCATCGTCACCACTGGCGTCGTGATCCCGAGTCGTGGTCGTTTCGCTTCGCTGGCGTCGGCGGCGGACACGGTGCCTCCCGGGCTCGACGACCGGCCGCGGGCCAGGCGGGGTCGTTGCGGGGCGAGAGTAACATCGACCACCCGATGCAGCTTCGAGCGACCTACCGCGCTCCGGGGGCTGTGCGTTACCGGTCCCCCGGAGGGGCCTGGGATGTCCCGGTCCTCGACTCGGCCCTGCGCACTCGGCCCAAAGCCGACCGTGCCCTCATCACCGACGGGTCGCTTCGTATGAGCGCGCGCGGCTTCAACCGCATCGTGGAGCACCTCGCGGGGGCGCTGGCGACCCGCGGGGTGGGCCGGGGCGACGTGGTCGCCTGGCAGCTGCCGAATTGGTGGGAGGCGATCGCCCTCTATCGCGCCGCGTGGCGGTGCGGGGCGGTGGCCGCACCCATCCACCACCAGGTGGGCGAGGACGAGGTCCGCCACATGGTGGACGTGCTCGAGCCCACCGTCTTGTTCGCTTCTGAGGAACTGCCGCTCTTCGGGTTCGACGGTGCGATCGCCGTGCGCGATCGCACCGAGCAGTTCGCCGGGCTATGGGACGAGAGCAGGCCGTTCGCCGATGACTGCCCGTCGCGCCTGAGCGACCTGGCGGCCGTTATCTTCACCTCGGGGTCGACCGGCCGACCCAAGGCGGTCCTGCACACCCAGCGTTCACTCACCTACAAGGCGCAGCTCATGGCGCAGGTGCACGGTCTCGGCCCGGGCGACGCCGTGCTCATGCCCGCACCGCTGGCCCACATCTCAGGGCTGCTGAACGCCGTGCTCGTCCCGGGGGCGGCCGGCATGCGGGTGGTGCTCATGGAGCGCTGGGACCCCGAGCATGGGCTGTCCCTGATCGAGGAGCACCGCGTCAGCTACATGATCGGCCCCCCGTCCCTCTTCACCGGACTCATGGAACAAGAGGGCTTCGAGCGGCGCCGGGTCCGCTCGCTGGGCGTGATCTCCAGCGGGATGTTGGGGGTCAGCCCGGACTTCATCACCCGGGCCTCCAAGGAACTCGGGGCCATCGTGAAGCGCAGCTACGGCTCCACGGAGGCCCCGACGGTCTCAACCTGCCTCAACACCGATCCCTTCGAACAGTGGCGCGACACCGACGGCCACGCCATCGGCGAGGCCGAGATCAAGGTGGTCGACCCGGCCTCCGGTCGCAGACGGGCCGCCGGTCGGCAGGGGGAGGTGTGGGTCCGAGGGCCCGAGCTGTTCGCCGGGTACGCGGACCCCCTCGAAACGGCGTCCTCGGTGCACCGGGGATGGTTCAAGACCGGGGACCTGGGCGTGCTCGACCCCGACGGGTGGCTGACCATCACCGGACGGTTGAAGGAGCTCATCATCCGCGGCGGGGAGAACATCTCTCCGGCCGAGGTCGAGCGGGCCCTCGAGCTCCACCCCGCCGTGGTCGGCGCCGTGGCCGTGGGCATCCCCGACGATCGGCTGGGTGAGCGAGTCGGCGCCTTCGTGGTGGGCCGCGTACCCTTCGGCGTCGAGGAGTGCCGTCGATGGTTCGTCGAGCTGGGCATCGCCCGCTTCAAGACGCCCGAGGCCGTCGTGCAGGTCGATGCCCTACCGCTGCTGGCTGCCGGAAAGCCCGACCGTGCCGCCTTGAAGGGCCGGGTCGGCGAGCTGGCGGCGACTTTGTCAGCCCGGTAAGGGGGAAGGACGCCGTGTTGTGTGAGCCGGTGGGAGCGGGGAGGATGGTCCGATGGACCTCTCCCTGAGCACCGAGGAGATCGCCTTCCGCGACGACATCCGCGCCTGGCTGGAGGTCAACCTCGACCTTCCCGAGGCGTTCTCCACCTTGGAGGAGGAGTTCGCCTGGGGCCGGGTGTGGCAGGCCCGCCTGGCGGCCGACCACTGGGTCGGGATCCACTGGCCCGAGGCCTACGGCGGACGTGGTGCAACGCCGCTGCAAGTGGCCATCTTCAATCTCGAGTACGCGCGCTCTCGGGCCCCCCAGCCGGTCAACCGCAACGGCATCAATCACGTCGGGCCCACGCTGCTCGCCCACGGCAGCGAGGAGCAGAAGTCACGGTGGCTGCCGCGCATCCTCGACGCCGAGGAGATCTGGTGCCAGCTGTTCAGCGAGCCGGGAGCCGGCTCGGACCTGGCCGGCCTGAGCACGCGGGCGGTCCCCACCGAGGGGGGCTGGGTCCTCTCGGGCCAGAAGGTGTGGACCAGCTACGCCCAGTTCGCCCGCTGGGGGATCGCCCTGGTGCGCACCGACCCCGACGCCCCCAAGCACCGCGGCATCTCCTACCTGGTGGTGGACATGACGGCGCCGGGAGTGGAGATCCGGCCTCTCATCACTATCACCGGGGAGTCGGAGTTCAACGAGGTCTTCTTCGACGAGGTGTTCGTCCCGACCGACTGCCTCATCGGCGGCCTCAACAACGGCTGGGCCGTGGCCAACACCACGCTGGCACACGAGCGCGGGACCTTCCCCTTCAAGGAGGAGGTGGTCCACGGCGTCTACCTCGAGGAGCTCTACGCCGAGGCCGCGCATCGAGGCACCCTGGAGGACCCCGACGTGGCCGACGCCCTGGCGGCGGCGGCCGTCAAGCTCCGGGTGCTGCGCCTGGCCAATCTGCGAACCCTCACCGAGTTGGGCAAGGGGCGCGAGCTCGGGCCCGAGTCGAGCGTGGTGAAGCTCATCTGGAGCGACATGACCCAGACGATGTCCGAGGCCGCCCTGTCGGTGGTCGGTGAGGCGGCACCGTTGTGGGGTGCCGCCGAGGGGAACCCGGCGGCCGGCAAGTGGCAGCGCCAGTGGCTGTGGTCGAAGGCCGCCACCATCGCCGGCGGGACCTCCGAGGTGCAAAAGACGGTGATCGGCGATCGCATCCTCGGTCTCCCCCGCTGAGGGGGAGAGGGCCGGCAGTACAGTGGGTCGAGGCACTCGCCGGTCGGACCACAGCAGGGGGTGGCGTCGATGGCCCTGGTCGTAGACGACATCCTCCACTGTGCGGCCTCGTCCGCCCCGAATCGGCTGGCGGCGACCCTCGGCGACGACCGCACCACCTTCGGCGAGCTGCGCCGTAGGTCCAACCGCCTGGCCAACGCCCTCTTGGGGTTGGGCGTCGCACCGGGCGACCGGGTGGCGTGGTGGTCGGACACCTCGCTCGACGGCGTCGGCCTCTACTTCGGCCTGGGCCGCATCGGCGCGCCCTTCTGCCCGCTCAACCCCGCCTACGGCGAGGACGAGCTGCAGGCCGTCCTCGAGTACCTCCGGCCCCGACTCCTGGTGGCCGACCCCGGGCACGCCGAGCGGGCGGAGCACCTGGCGGCCGACCTGGGCCTGGCGCTGGCCACCGTGGGGGCCCGCGGCCCGGGCGCGGATCTGGATGCGTTGGCCGACGCCGCCTCGCCGGACACCCCGCCGGTGGCCCGGCCGGATGAGGGCGACATCTTCTCCATCTTCCTCACGAGCGGCAGCACCGGCCGGCCCAAGGGGGTGATGGTCTCTCAGCGGGCGACCTGGTTGCGCACGCACGCCGGCGCCGCGGCGCACGCCGTTTCGGGCGGCCGGGGCGACGTGGTCATGTTCCCCTTGTTCCACATGGCCGGTTGGAACTTCTCTGCCATGGCCTGGTCGGCGCAGCGTCCCGCCCACCTGGTGCACCGGGCCGACGCCGAGCTGCTCCTCGGTGAGATCGACCGGTGGTCGGCCGCCACCCTCTACTGCCTGCCGGCGGTGTGGCAGCGGGTCCTGACCAGCGGGCATCGGGCCGACACCTCGAGCCTCGACTGGGCGCTCACCGGGACGTCGGAGGTCACGACCGAGCTTCTCGGCGCCATCAAGATGCGTTTCCCCGGGTCGCGCACCACGGTCAACTACGGCGCCACCGAGACCGGACGGGCGGTCGCCCTCGCCGACCGCGATCTCTTCCTCCGACCGGGCAGCGTGGGACTGCCCATCCCCGGTGTCCGGGCCGAGGTGGCCGACGACGGCGAGCTGCTGTTGGCCAGCGACCGGCTGATGTCGGGGTACTTCGACCTGCCCGAGGCATCGGCCGAGGCCCTGGCGGGCGGCTGGTACCACACGGGGGACTTGGCCCGGCGCGACGACGACGGGTACCTCACCATCGTCGGCCGCAAGAAGGAGGTCATCCGCACGGGAGGAGAGACGGTGGCTCCGGTCGAGGTGGAGGCCGCCCTGCGCGGCTTCCCGGGCCTCTCCGAGCTGGCGGTGGTGGGGGTGCCGGACCCCGACTGGGGCGAGGTGGTGTGCGCGGTGGTGGTGCCCGAGGATGGATCCGAGCCCCCGACGGTTGACGACCTGCGCCGCCACCTCACCGACCGCCTGAGTCCTTACAAGCACCCGCGGCGGGTGGTGGTGGCCCGGGACCTCCCGCGGACGCCGGCCACGGGACAGATCCAGCGGGCCGAGCTGGCTCGGCAGCTGGGAAGCTAGGCCGGACGTGGAACGCGAGGTGCTCTTCACCGGGGTGGGAGGCCAGGGTGTGCAGATCGCCGCCCGGACGCTGGCCACGGCCGCCCTCGACGAGGGACGGGAGGTGATGCTTGTCCCGCGCTACGGGGGCGGCATGCGCGGCGGGATGACCAATGCCGAGTTGACGGTCGGCGACGGCCCCCTGCGGGCCCTGCCCGTGGCCAGCGACTGCTGGTCGGCCTACGCCATGGATCACGCCTACTTCCCGACGATCGCACCGCACCTGCGCCCGGGCGCGGTGGTGGTGGTCAACAGCTCGCTCTTCGACGTCCCGGTGGACGTGGAGGGTGCCGCGGTGTTCGAGGTGCCGGCGAGCGGCCTGGCCGACGAGGTGGGGAATCCGATGACTGCCGGCTTCGTCCTCCTTGGGGCCTACGTCGCGCTGACCGGCCTCGTCAGCGTCGACGGCCTGGTGGCCGCCATGCGCCAGCTCGTCCCCCCGTACCGCACCCAGCACCTGGCGGCCAACGAACAAGCCATCGGGGTGGGGGCCGCCGCCGTCACCCCCCTCGCCGCGCCGGCCTGGCCATTGAATGCCGTCACCACGGCGGGTACGCCGTGACCCGGCGCCTCCTGCAGGGGAGCGAGGCGGTGGCGGACGCCGCCATCGTCTCGGGGTGCCGGTTCTTCTCGGGCTACCCCATGCTCCCCTTCACCGAGTTGCTCGAGCACATGGCCAAGAAGCTCCCTTCGGCCGGGGGCGTCTGCATCAACGCGGAGAGTGAAATCGAGGCCATCAACATGGCCCTCGGTGCGGCGGCCACCGGGGCTCGGGCGGCCACGGGCTCGTGCGGACAGGGGCTCGCCCTGATGCAGGAGGCGATCGCCGAGGCAGCCCTGAACGAGCTGCCACTCGTGGTGTTCAACATGGCCCGCGGCCAGCAGGACTACTTCCAGGCCACCCGCGGCGGTGGGTGGGGCGACTACCGCACCATCACCCTGGCTCCGAGGGACGTCGAAGAGGCGGTGGCCCACACCCAGCTCCTCTTCCACCTGGCCGACCTCCACCGCACCCCCGTCTTGTTGTACGGCGACTACGTCGTCGCCCACACCTCAGTGGGGATCGAGGTGAATCGTCTGGAGCTGGGCCCCCTGCCGGAGAAGGATTGGGCCCTCGACGGCACGATGAGCGGCACCGGTCGGGCGCGCCAGATCTGGACCTGGGCCCGGGGGAAGCCCAACACGCCGGGCCCGGGCCCCGACCGCGCCTGGAAGTCGATCGCCGAAAAATACGAAGAGATCGCCCGCCGCGAGGCGCGTTTCGAGGCCGACGCCCCGGAGGGGACCGAGGTCCTGGTGGTCTCGTTCGGCACCACGGCGCCCTTCGTCGACCGGGTGGTGCAGGAGCTGCGGACCGAAGGTATGCGCCTCGGGTCCTTCCGCCCGGTCACCCTGTGGCCGTTCCCTGGTGACGCCCTGGCCGAGGCCACCAAAGGCTGCCGGCTGGTCCTCGTCTACGAGTTGAACGCCGGGCAGATGGTCGACGATGTGCGCATCCACGCTGCCGACCGGTCGGCCGTGCGGTTCATCGGGGGTGTCTCGCAGGACAACTCGGGCATGCGACAAGGGGACCTGCTCGCCGTCGACGCGCTGCGCGACCGCGTGCGCCAGGCGATCGCCGAACTGGCACCCTCGGGGGGCTCGTCGTGAGCGCGACCGGTTCGGCCCGGGGGGAGCCGGTGGCCGCCTTCAAGCCCGACCTGCTCCAGTCCTCCGAGCACGAGCTGTGCCCGGGCTGCGGTCACCCGGTGGCGTGGCGCCTGGTCCTCGAAGCCATCGCCGACCTGGAGCTGTCCCACCGCACGGTGCTGGTCGCCGGCCACGGCTGTTACACGCAGATGATGAAGCTGAGCGACCTCGACTCACTCCAGTGCCTGCACGGGCGAGCCCCGGCGGTGGCGACCGGGGTGAAGCGGATGCTCCCCGAGACCGCCGTTGTCACCCTGCAGGGTGACGGTGACATGGTGAGCGAGGGGCTCCATGAGGTGCTCCATGCTGGCGCCCGGGGCGAACGCGTGACGGCTCTGCTCTTCAACAATGGCGTCTTCGGCGACACCGGCGGCCACCTCACCGCCACGACGGTCCTCGGCCAGCGCACCAAGACCAGTCTCGAGGGCCGGGATCCCGAGGTCCACGGCTACCCGATCGACGTGGCCCGCCTCCTCGCCCAGCTGGACGGCACGGCGTATGTGGCCCGCGGCGCGGTGAACACGGCGGGATTGGTCGCCCGCACCGGCCGCATGATCCGTCGCGCTCTCGAGTTCCAGATGGCGGGAGCCGGCTTCACCTTCGTCGAAGTGCTCACCATGTGCCCGACCGGGTGGTTTGTCCCGACCGCCGACGGCCCCGACTACCTCGAGGAGTCGATGATGAGTACCTTCGGGATCGGCGAGCTGAAGGTGCCGGAAACCTCGTCGGACGTCTGACGGTGCACCGATCCATGTGCGGGCGCGCCGGGGGTGCCGTCACCCTTCGAATGCTGGCGGGCCGCGCCGTCGCGCCGGTGATGGTCGTCTTTGTCATAGCGGCGTCGGTGGGTGGGTTCGCCATTGGGGGACCTGGCGTCGTACCGGCCTCCGCCGCTGGCCTGCCTGGGTGGACGGTGTACCACGGCGAACCATCCGGCAGCGGCGTCGACAGCTCGGGCGTGACGTTCTCGCCGCCCGCCACCGCGTGGACCTCTCCGACGTTGGACGGCCACGTCTACGGCGAACCGCTCGAGTCGACGGGCAGGGTGTTCGTCGCCACGGAGAACGACACCGTCTACTCGCTGGCCGCGGACAGCGGAGCCGTGCTCTGGTCCACCCATCTCGGATCCCCGGTTCCCTCCGGTGACCTGCCCTGCGGCAACATCGGTCCGACGGTGGGGATCACCGGCACTCCGGTCGTTGACCCAGCGCGGGCCGAGATCTTCGTCGTGGCGGACGAGCTCGTCGACGGTGCGCCCGTCCATCTGCTGGTCGGCCTGGACACCTACACCGGTGCGGTGCTCCTCGAGCAGCCAGTCGATCCGGCAGGCGCCGACAGCGCCGCCATCCTGCAGCGGACCGGTCTGAACCTGGACGACGGCAGCGTGGTGTTCGGCTACGGGGGGAACTCGGGTGATTGCTCGACCTACCACGGCTGGGTGATGTCCGTGCCCGAGAGTGGGGGAGCCATCGGTGCCTACCAGATCGAGCCGGGTGGCAGTCAGGGAGCGGTGTGGATGGGCGGCGCCGCACCCGAGGTCGACGGTTCGGGGAAGATCTGGGTGGCCACGGGCAACGGATCGGGGGCGAACTCGCCCAACGGCAGCGATGCGGTGGTGGAGCTTTCGTCGGCGCTGCACCTTGAGCAGTTCTTCTCGCCCTCGAGCTGGACACACGACAACAACAACGACTTGGACCTCGGATCGTCTGCACCGGCGCTGCTCGCCGACGGCACGGTGCTCCAGGTGGGCAAGTCCTCCACTGCCTACCTGTTGAACCGCGCCGACCTGGGGGGTGTCGGGGGCCAACTGGTGCAGGCCGGGGCGTGCAACAGCGACGCCGACGGTGGGGACGCCGTCGACGGCGCCGTGGTCTACGTCCCCTGCCTGAAGGGGGTGGAGGCCATCCAGACCGGATCCACACCTCCGGGGCTGTCCGAGCTCTGGCAGTCCGGCACCCGCGGGCCGCCGATCGTCGCTGGCGGATTGGTGTGGACGATCGGGTACGACGGGACCCTGCATGGGCTCGACCCGACATCAGGCGCCACAGTCGAGCGGGTCACGATCGGCGCCGAGGCCAACCACTTCCCGACGCCCTCGGTCGGGGACGGCATGCTGCTGGCGCCCACGGCCGACGGCGTCGTCGCGTTCAGCGGATCGGCGGGCCTCCCCGGGCCGCCCACACCCGCGCCCCCGGCCCCGCCCCGCTCGTCCTACTGGGAGGTGGCCGCCGACGGCGGGCTCTTCGCCTTCGGCAACGCCCAGTTCTACGGCTCGATGGGCGGACGGCCGCTCAACCAACCCATCGTCGGCATGGCCGCCACGCCGACAGGCGGCGGCTACTGGGAGGTGGCCGCCGACGGCGGGCTCTTCTCCTTCGGCAACGCCCAGTTCCATGGCTCGATGGGCGGACAGCCGCTCAACCAACCCATCGTCGGCATGGCCGCCACGCCGACAGGTGGTGGCTACTGGGAGGTGGCCGCCGACGGCGGGCTCTTCTCCTTCGGCAACGCCCAGTTCTACGGCTCAATGGGAGGGAAGCCGCTCAACGAGCCCATCGTCGGTATGGCGGCCACCCCGACAGGCGGTGGCTACTGGGAGGTGGCGGCCGACGGCGGGCTCTTCGCCTTCGGTAACGCCCAGTTCCACGGCTCGATGGGAGGGAAGCCCCTCAACGAGCCCATCGTCGGCATGGCGGCCACCCCGACAGGCGGTGGCTACTGGGAGGTGGCGGCCGACGGCGGGCTCTTCTCCTTCGGCAATTCCCAGTTCTACGGCTCGGAGGGCGGACGGCCGCTCAACCGGCCCATCGTCGGCATGGCCACCACCACTGCAGGGGGCGGGTACTGGGAAGCGGCCTCCGACGGCGGGATCTTCACCTTCGGCACGGCCCAGTTCGGGGGTTCCACGGGCGGAACCGTGCTGGCCGCACCCGTGGTCGGCGTCGCTCGGGCGGCTCCCTAACCGCTGGGCCCGCTCAAGGACCCTGGCCGATGGTCCTAGCGTCCGCCGCCGGCGGGTTGCCTAGCGGGAGAGGATCGTGACGGCGGCGGTGCCGGGTGCGCCGTAGACCTGGGCGTAGCCGACCCGCGGGTCACCCTGGACCTGGCGGTCGCCGGCCTGGCCGCGCAACTGGAGCACGAGCTCGTGCACCTGTCGGAGTCCGGAGGCGCCGATCGGTTCGCCGTTGGCAATGAGACCGCCGTCGGTGTTGATCGGCATGGGGCCTGTGATCTCGGTGGCGCCGTCGGCGAGCAGCTTTTCCTGCTCGCCGTCGGCACAGAACCCGTTCTCGGCCATGTGGATGACCTCGGCGCCGGCATCGGTGTCCTGGACCTGGATGACGTCGACGTCCTCGGGGCCGACCCCGGCGTCTTCGTAGGCAGCGCGCGAGGCATACACGGTGGGGGCCACGTCCTCGACGACCGGGGACCACGTGGTGTTCACCTCATAGGACCCGTAGTTGCGCGTGCGAATAGCCGTGGCCTTCACGTACACCGGCTTGTCCGTGTAGCGGTGGGCGATGTCGGCACGGCACAGCACCACGGCGGCCGCGCCCTCGTCAGGAGCGCAGAACATAAACGAGGTCAGCGGGTAATTGAGCATCTGGGAGTCGAGGATCTCCTCCTCCGAGATGGGCTTGCGGCGAAAGGCCTTGGGATTGAGGGCCCCGTTGCGGAAGTTCTTCGCCGCCACCTTGGCCAACGTCGCCTGCGAGACGCCGTGGTCGTGCATGTACTTGTTGATCTTCATGCCGAAGAACTTGGTGGTCACGTACTGCCCGTTGTCGCGGTACCAGGCGGGCACGTTGGTGGTCGTCGGGTCTCCCTTGAACGAGCCACGAGCGTGCTTGTCGGTGCCGATCGCCATGACGATGTCGCCGGCTCCGGCGCGAATGGCGTTGGCGGCCTGCTGGATGGTGGCGGCGCCGGTGGCGCAGGCGCTGAACACGTGGATGAAGGGAAGGCCCGTGAGCCCGATCAGGCCGGTGACGGGGTCGGTCCAGTTTCCCCAGCTCCCTCCGAAGGCGCAGTTGACGTCGTCCCACGCCACGCCGGCATCGGTCAAGGCCAACTCGACCGCGTCGGCGGCCATCTCGTAGGGGGTCTTGTCGCCGTGGCGACCGAAAGGATGGAGGCCAACCCCGATGATTGCGACGTCGTCCATTCAGCGCTCTCCGTTGTTCGGCGCGCCGGTGGGCGCAAAGGCAAAGGTGACGAACTCGTCGCCGTCGTTGTCGACATAGAAGGGGACGATCTTGAGCTCGACTTCCATCCCGAAGTCGAGCTTCTGGGGATCGCTCTCGGTGAGGCGCGACTCGACCCGCACGACATCGTCGAGCTGCACCAATCCCACTCCGTAGGGTTCGAAGGACTCTCCGGTCGGGTCACCCCTGTAGTCGGTCGTCGGCGGGAACTCCTGCGTCGTCCAGGACACGAGGGTGCCGCGGCGGGGGAGGGGTAGTTCGGCCATGTCCGGAGTGCTGCAGCGCGGGCAGCGCGCCTGGACCGGGAACGTCACCGTCTCGCAGCGGACACACTGGCCCCCCAGCAGTTGCGGGTCATCGGACGGCCAGGTGAACACGTTCGCGATCGGCTTCTGCATCAGCGCCCTTTCACCCTGGGATTCACCGCGAGCAGGCTAGCCAACGGTGGAACGAGCACGCACGCTGGGATCAGGCGTGTGGGGCGCTCCGTGTGCCGGCCAGTGACCTGACCAGGAGCTCGTCGAGAGCACCGACCTCGCCTTGTACCAGCTCGGGCGGTTGACGCACTTTTCCGGCGCCGGTACATTCCCGTCACGCGCTCCCTTGGCGGACCAGGGACGGCGCCTTTGGGGGGTGGGGTGTTCGTACTTGGGCGGGGCGGTTCCTCTCGGTGACCGTGTTGACGCGTCCCGATACGGACCTCCCGGGACTGACTCCGGCCCACCCCGCCACCGGGCGGGTGCCTCGCTCGTGGGTCTTGGCGTCCGTCCTCGGCGGGCTCACGCTGGTGGCAACCATCCGCGAGGGTGGGTACTGGCACACCGAGTCGTTCGTCATCGGGGTCGCCTGCTTCGTCATTCTGATCGCCGAGGTGGTGCTGGAGCGCCCCGAGCCCCGGGCACTGGCCGTCATCGGGAGCCTCCTCCTGCTCGACGCCTTCTGGATGGTGCGGGCCATCACCACCGTGCCGGGAGCAACGTTCCTGCCCTTGGGATCCAGCATCCTCGGCTTCGCCGCGGCATTCGCCGCGGCTGCCCGCCTCGAGCCAAAGGCACGCCATGTGGCCGGACAGGCCATTGCCGGCCTCGGGGCGTTGGTGGCACTCATCGGCTTCGCCGGACTGACGTGGCGCTGGTATCCGATGGCCATCCCCACCCAGGGACTGTGGCGGTTGTCGTCCACCCTCACGTACTCGGACGCCGCCGGCCTCGTCCTGGGGGTCTGCCTCCTGATCGGGCTGGCCAGCGGCCCCCGTCCGTGGGTGGCTCGACTTTCGGTGTGCCTGTGCGCCGCCGGCCTGTTGGCGACGCAGAGCCGGGGCGCCTACGTCGCCTTTGCCGTGGGGTGCGTGCTCGTCCCCCTTCGCCAGTACCGCATGTTCTTCGTGCCGCTCGCCGCCGGTGTCGCGCTGGGCGCGGTGGCGATCATCACCTCGCCGTCGAAGGTCGACGTCCTCTGGCTGGTGCCCGCCACCTTCGCCGCGGCCGCCGTGGCCGTGGCCTGGGTGCCCCGCGAACGCAGGGTGCTGAGCGTCCGCGTGAAGAAGGCGGTGGTGGTGGTGGTGGCGATGGTCGCAGTGGCCATCGCCGCCGGGTTCGCTTCCCATCACGAAATCGGACTTCGAACGCACTCGCCCAGCGATGGGGACCGCACCGTGGAGTGGACGGCCGCCCTGCACCAGTTCGAGTCCTCCCCGTTCGTGGGCGTGGGCCCTGATCGCCTGCTGCAGTTCCAGGCGGTCGACGGCACCTACGCCCACTACGCCCACAACGAGTACCTCCAGGTGGCGGCGGATACCGGGATCGTGGGCCTGGCCCTCTTGGGGCTGGTCGGACTGTCGCTGGTCCGTGGACTTCGACGTGTCGACGTCATCAGCTCGTGTGCGGTGGCCGCCCTGGTCTGCTGGTTCGTCGGCGGGGCGTTCGACTTCGACTGGCACTTGCCACTGATCGGGTTGCTGGGTGGAGCGATGGCAGGTCTGGCGATGAGGAGGGCTTCGTGAGGTTCGGACGTCGGATGCAGGTGGTGGCCACGGTGGGCGTGTCAGCCGTGCTCTTCGGTGTGGTGGTGCCGCTCATTGCCGGCGGGTCCCTCCGGACACTGACCGGTGGTCTCGACGCTGTCGGCAACTGCAGCTCCGTCGGCGGCCAGAGCGGCGTGGGCGGCCAGAGCGGCGTGGGCGGCCAGAGCACGGTGGGCGGCCAGAGCACAGTCGGTCAGTGCTGCACAAGCACGGTCGGCGGCCAGAGCGGGGTCGGCGGCCAGAGCGGCGTGGGCGGTCAGAGCACGATCGGCGGCCAAAGCGGCGTCGGCTCGTGCTGCTCGAACACGATCGGCGGTCAGAGCACGATCGGGGGCCAGAGCACCGTGTGTGGCACCCACGCGGCTCCGCCGACGGTTCAGTTGGACACACCGATCATTGACGGTCTCAAGGTCACGATCAACGGCAGGGCGCTCCCGTCGTTGGGGCAGACCATCGAGCGCCTCACAGTGGAGTGGGGTGACGGGACCAGCACAGTGACCTGGTTCCCGGCGTCGCACACGTACAAGACGCCCGGCCGGTACCGCATCAGGGTGTTCGTCACCCAAACAGACGGCCTCATCGGGACAGCCACGCTGGTGGTCGATCTGCCCAGCCCACCGGCCTTCATGGCCGACAAGCCACCGACGTCCGTCGACGCCGGTGGCACCTACCACTACGACTTCTCGGCCTCGGGGACACCGGGGCCGACCTACGAGCTCGTCGGGGCGCCGGCGTGGCTGGGCATCAACGACCTCACGGGCACACTCATCGGGCAGCCGCCGTCCGGCACGACCTCGTTCAGCTACTCAGTGAAGGCGACAAACGGCGTCCTCCCTTCGGCAACGGCTGGACCCTTCGTGGTGACCGTGCTCATTGCCCCGCAATTCACCACGGCGTCTCCGCCGCTCACGGGAACCGACGGGAAGGCCTACGGCTACACCTTCGCGGCGTCGGGCAACCCGGCTCCCACCTATGGGCTCTCCGGGCAGCCGACCTGGCTGACCGTCAACACCTCCTCGGGCGCGGTGTCGGGGACGCCGCCAGCGGGAACCAGCTCCTTCGGCTATTCAGTGACGGCCACCAACGGCGTCACACCGCCGGCGGTGGCCGGACCGTTCACGGTCTCGGTGCTCTCGGCCCCAGGGGCCCCCGGCCACGTGTCGGCGACGGCCGGCGTCCAGTCGGCCAAGGTCAGCTGGTCGACACCGACCACCGGGGGGACGCCCGGCTCCTTCACGGTTCGGCCCAGCCCAGGCGGATCGGCGGTCACCGTTCCCGCGTTGACAACCTCGGCCACGGTGACCGGACTGACGGCCGGGGTCTCCTACACGTTCACGGTGGTGGCGACGAACCAGGCCGGGATGTCGCCGGCCTCGGGTGTCTCGAATGCCGTCGTGCCGACGTCAGTCGCACCGACGGGCACAAAGACCACGTCGGGCACAGCGCCGAGCGCCACCACCTCGTCCTCGGGACCCAACCCGATCACGGTCTCGGCGTCGGCCAGCGGCAGCGGCTCCCTCACCGTTGCCACCTACCCGTCTGACCCCGTGGCGGGCTTCTCCGCCGGGACATCGTTCTTCGACGTGAAGACGTCGCTGACCGCGGCCTTCGGCTCGGTCAGCTTCACCATCTGCGGGCTGGCCCCGACGCAGACCATCTCGTGGTGGAACCCGGCCGCCGGGGCCTGGCAGCCGGTCTCGGACGTCTCGGCCGTGGACGGTCAGGGTTGTGCCACCGTCGTCGTCACCGCCACCACCTCGCCCAACCTGGGCCAGCTCAAGGGGACCATCTTCGCCACGACGAAGCCGTCGCAAGCACCGCCACCGCCACCGCCGCCGTCGTCGTCGTCCTCGGGCTACGACCTGGTGGGTCGCGACGGTGGGGTCTTCGTCTTCCCGACCGGCCAGGCGGCCGGTTACTTCGGATCCCTGCCGGGACTCGGGGTCAAGGTGAACGACGTCGTCGGGATGGTGCCCACCACGACTGATCAGGGCTACTTCCTCGTCGGTTCCGACGGCGGTGTCTTCTCGTTCGGCAACGCCCCGTTCCTGGGCTCGCTCCCGGGGCTCAAGGTGAAGCCGACGCAGCCGGTGACGGGCATCGTGGCCGCCAACACAGACCGGGGCTACTTCCTGGTCGGCCGGGACGGCGGGGTGTTCGCCTTCGGCACAGTGCCGTTCCTCGGCTCACTCCCCGGCCAGGGGTTCAGGGTCAACAACATCATCGGGATCGCCTCGACCCCCAGCGGCAACGGCTACTGGCTGGTGTCGTCGACAGGCACCGTCTACGGCTTCGGGGCCGCCCAACAGCTGGGCACAGCCAGGGGCACCCCCTCGCCGGTCTCGGCCATCGCCGGCACGCCGACAGGCGGCGGCTACTGGATCACCACCCAGAGCGGCGCCGTGTACTCGTTCGGCAACGCCACCTACCAGGGCTCGCTTCCCCAACTCGGCGTCACCCCGGCGCTCCCGGTCATCGGGATCGTCCACACCGCGGGCACAGGCGGCTACTGGCTCATCGGGGCCGACGGCGGCATCTTCGCCTTCGGCGACGCCGGCTACGTGGGGAGCCTGCCGGGCCTCACAGTGC
>Ga0265327_10001234_pt1 | contig 34331 bp, 35 predicted proteins | sample 41621metaG_FD_202089 | JGI IMG/M metagenome (GOLD analysis project Ga0265327, IMG submission 202089) | Rhizosphere microbial communities from Carex aquatilis grown in University of Washington, Seatle, WA, United States - 4-16-21 metaG | ecosystem: Host-associated > Plants > Roots > Rhizosphere...
CGAACTGCCCTTCCAGGCCGACGCCTCGCCCGACGAAGCCGCCGCGGGCCTCGCCAAGGACGCCAAGGCCTTCCTCAGGAACAAGCGATAGCTAGACCCCATACCCCTCCACCCGCTCATCCCGGCGAAAGCCGGGACCCAGGCAAAAGCCGGCTCAGGCCCTGATCGCCCGCCGACCTGGCGTGAGCCGAAGGCTCAACCACAAAGCACACCAAGCACACGAAGGCGCCGCACCAGCGGGGCGGGCGGCGCGATCCCTTGGTGTGCTTTGTGTGCTTTGTGGTTTCCTGCCCACCCATCCAGTCCCGCTCAGGCCTTTGCCTGGGTCCCGGCTTGCGCCGGGATGAGCGGAAGGGAGGGGGGCTCTAGGCGGTCGCCAGCGCGCCCTCGGGCTCCGGGGCCGCGGCCGGGGCCAGGGCCGCTCCCGCCACCGCCCGGGCCAGCAGCAGCAGCACCGCCGCCGCCCCGATCAGGGCCACGTGGATCATCCAGAAAGTGGCGCCCGGCATCTTGTCCAGCAGGCCCCCCAGCCATCCCACCAGCAGGTTTCCAGCGAACAGATGCAGGTAGTAGATCGCCAGGATCGTCCCGCCCAGCGACTTGGGCGCCGCCCGGGTGTAGAGCGCCAGGCCCACCGGGAAGATGTTGGCGAAGCCGATGTCGTTGATCACGTGGAACGCCACGCCCCAGATCAGCCCGACCTTGTGCCCGCCGCTCGCCTGCAGGCTGGCCAGCGCCAGCACCAGGGGCGCCACGGCGGCGATGACGACGCCGATGGTCAGCTTGGTGATCTCGTTGGGCTCGGTGCGCCGGGTCGCCCACCAGCGCCAGAAGACCAGGGAGCCGGCCATGGTGAAGGCGCTGACGAAGGCGTCCAGCGACATCAGCCAGCTCACCGGCATGGTCTTGCCGAAGAACTCCAGCTGGTAGTGGGCGTCGCCCCACAGCAGGTAGGCGTTGCCGATCTGCTGGTTGCCGACCACCGCCATGGCCAGCACCGGCAGCAGGGCCACCAGCACCACCATGGCGCGGACGTCCCGGGGGCTGAATGGCGCCTTGGGTTCGCTGCTGGCGGCCTTGCGGCGCAGGGGCGGCTCGGGCGGCAGGTGGCGGCGGCCGGACAGGTAGACGATCAGCCCGATCACCATTCCGACGCCGGCGGCGCCGAAGCCCCAGTGCCAGCCCACCTTCTGCCCCAGGGTGCCGCACACCAGCGGCGAGATGATCACCGCGATCTGGATGCCGAACATGTAGATCTGGAAGGCGTTGGCCCGGCGCAGGTCGTCCGGCGCGTAGAGCTCGCCCACCTGGGTGGCGATGTTGCCCTTGAAGCACCCCACGCCCAGCAGCAGGCAGGTGAGCGCGATCAGGAAGCTGACGTCGAAGGCCATCAGGAAGTGGCCCGTCGCCATCAGCAGGGCGCCCAGGGTCACGGTCCGCGTCCGCCCCAGCACCCGGTCGGCCAGCAGGCCGCCGAGGATCGGGGTCAGGTAGACGCAGGCAGCGTAGAGCCCGAAGATCGCCGAGGCCAGGGCCACCGGCGTCATCGGCCCGGCCGATTCCAGGAACGCCCGGAACGGCCCGAACCCCAGGATCCGGTCCACATGCGGCGCCAGCAGCAGCTGCTTGGTCATGTACAGCACCAGCAGGGTCTGCATGCCGTAGTAGGAGAACCGCTCCCAGGCCTCCGCGAAGCTGAGGTAGGCCAGGCCGATCGGATGGCCGAGGAAGGTGGCGCCGGCGGCGCGGGACTGGGTCGTCATGGGGGGAAGGGTTCGCTCGCGGCTGAACGGGGCTGGCCCGCGCGGAAGGGGGCCTTTGGACGCCGCATAGGCGATGCGGCCGCCGTCGTCCAGGCATGAAATGAGCGCAAGATGGCCCGAGGCCGGACGGAATTTCCACGCTGCGCTGCAAACGGGCCGATTTTGCGCCGCAACAAGCCTGGCGGCGGCACGATTTGGGCGAGCCGGCGCGCCTCGCATTCCCTTGCGGAGCCCCGATTGCGGGGCCCGGTGAAATATGTAAACAGCGATCAGTCAACTTGATCTCGATCAAGGAGACCCGCCGCAAAGGGTCCGACCTTGGCCGCGACGTGGCCCGCCCGGCGGGTCGTCGCACAGGGCCGCCGACCCCTGACGCATGACAGCGGGCCGGCGTCCGTGACGCCAAGAGCAGACGCAACCAGGGAAGAAGAGTCAGGACATCATGAGCGACGCCGCCACCCTCACCCGCCCCGCCGCCAAGCAGGCCGCCGAGCACTTCGACGTGCTCATCGTCGGCGCCGGCATCTCCGGCATCGGCGGCGCCTATCACCTGCAGACCCAGCGTCCCGGCACGAGCTACGTGATCCTCGAGACCCAGGAGAGCTTCGGCGGCACCTGGCTGACGCACAAGTACCCCGGCATCCGCTCCGACAGCGACCTCTACACCTTCGGCTACCGCTTCAAGCCCTGGGTCGGCGCGCCCATCGCCAGCGCCGAGGAGATCCTCAAGTACATGGGCGAGGTGATCGACGAGAACGACATCGGCAAGCACATCCGCTACGGCCACCGCATCGAGCGCGCCACCTGGTCCAGCGCCGATAACCAGTGGACCATCGACGCCGTGCGCACCGACACCGGCGAGGCGGTCAAGATCACCGCCAACTTCCTGTGGATGTGCCAGGGCTACTACCGCCACTCCGAGGGCTACACCCCCGACTGGCCGGGCATGGACAGCTACAAGGGCCGCATCGTCCACCCGCAGACCTGGCCCGAGGACCTCGACTACAAGGGCAAGAAGGTCATCATTATCGGCTCCGGCGCCACCGCGGCGACCCTGGCCCCGGCCATCGCCGGCGATTGCGAGCACGTCACCGTCCTGCAGCGCTCGCCGACCTATTTCATCCCCGGCCGCAACGCCAACGACATGGCCGACACCCTGCGCCAGCTCGAGGTCGACGAGAGCTGGATCCACGAGATCGTCCGTCGCCAGATCCTCTTCAACCAGGACCAGTTCACCCGCCGCGCGTTCGAGGAGCCCGAGGCGGTGAAGCAGGAACTGCTGGCCGGCGTGGCCATGTTCCTGCCGCCGGAAGAGGTGGAGAAGAACTTCACCCCCACCTACCGCCCCTGGCGCCAGCGCATCGCCTTCGTGCCCGACGGCGACATCTTCCAGGGCATCAAGGCCGGCAAGGCCTCGGTGGTCACCGACGAGATCGACCGCTTCACCGAGAAGGGCATCCTGCTGAAGTCCGGCAAGGCCCTGGAAGCCGACATCATCATCACCGCCACCGGCTTCAACCTGAACGTCCTGGGCGACATCGACTTCGTCATCGACGGCAAGCCGCTGAATTTCGCCGACACCGTCACCTATCGCGGCATGATGTTCACCGGCGTGCCCAACATGGTCTGGGTGTTCGGCTACTTCCGGGCCAGCTGGACCCTGCGCGCCGATCTGATCGGCGACTTCGTCTGCCGCCTGCTGGCGCACATGGAGGAAAAGCAGGCCAAGCGCATCGCCGTCGCCATTCCGCCCGAGGACAAGGACATGAAGCTGGGTCCCTGGATCGACCCGGAGAACTTCAACCCCGGCTACCTCATGCGCGGCATGCACCTGCTGCCCAAGAAGGGCGACAAGCCGCAGTGGCAGCACACCCAGGACTACTGGGCCGAGCGCAACGAGATCCCCAAGATCGACCTGGACGGTCCGGAGTTCGTCTACACTTGAGGCGCTCGGCGCCCGCGCCGCTCCGTCACGACCTGGCGGCCGTTGCCTGACGGGCGGCGGCCGCTAAGCTTGTCTGGTCCGCGGGCCGCCGGCCGGGCCAGGGAGGGACGATGGCGTACGAGATCAGGCCGGTGCGGCCGCACGAAGCGGCCGAGTGGCGCGACATGCGGCTGGAGGCGCTCCAGGCCCACCCCACCGCCTTCATGGACAGCTACGAGGAAGCGGTGGCCCGGCCCCTGTCGGACCTGGAAGCCAGGTTCGCGGCGCCGGGGCCGAACGTCACCCTCGGCGTCTTCGCGGAGGGCGCCCTGATGGGCACGGCCGGCTTCTTCGTCGACACCCAGCTCAAGGCCCGCCACAAGGGGATGATGGTCGGCGTCTACCTGCGTCCGGCCCTGCGCGGATCGGGCGCCGCCGACGCCCTGATCGCGGCCCTCATCGCCCACGCCCGCCAGCATGTCGAGGTGCTGCGGGCGGTGGTCAACCCGGCCAACGTGCCGGCCCGCAAGCTCTACTTCCGCCACGGCTTCTCCACCTACGGCCTCGAGCCCCGCGCCCTGCGCTGGGACGGCGTCGACCATGACGACGAACTGATCGCCATCGTCTTCTGACCGTCGGCGCCCCTGGTCATCGCCGTCAGAAGGGATAACACTGTTCCGCCGCCGACTTCGGCGGCCCCAGACGGCGACGCCATGCGTTCAGGTTCGGCGCCGCTTTTTCGCTGCAAGGTCCGCGCAGGCTCCTTGAGAGCCGGTCATGCGGCCGACGACGGGGGACATGCCATGCCGATGATGCAAGCGTTGGTAGGTGAGCTGAACGCGCGTTTCACCAAGGACCGGATCGGCGACCTGGTTCGCCAGAGCCACATGTTCGCGCCGGGCCAGCGGCTCGACCCGGCCCTGGTCGCCGAGCCCGGCACCGTGCTGCACCGGGCCCTGCGGTCCTTCTTCAACCGCATGCCCGACACCTTCCACGAGAGCCTCAACGCGATCATCCGCACGGCGCTGTCGACCTCGCCGCCCACCGAGGTGACCTTCGCCTGGGCGCCGGGCTACGACTATGAGCTGACGCTGTGGCAGGCGCCGGACACCCAGCTCACCCGCGGCGGCGTCACCGTGCTGCTCAAGAGCCGCTATCCCGACGACCGCCATCCCCTCCAGGCCGACAGCGCCGACTGAGGCGTCAGGCCGACGAGGCCGCCGCCGCCTCGCGCGCCATCCGCAGCCCTTCGCGCAGGTGGTCCTGGAACGCCGGGTCGGCATAGGTCGCCACCAGCGGCCGCCGGCCCGCGTCCCGCTCGCGCGCCGGGGGCAGGGCCCTGGCCGCCTCGTCGCGGCGCCCCAGCCGGGCCAGGCTGGCGGCCAGCAGGCTGCTGCCGCGGGCGCTGTTCAGGCGCACGGCGGCGCGCGCCTGGACCGCCGCCTGCGCATAGTCGCGCGACTGATAGTGCGCCAGCGCCAGCAGGTCCCGCATCGGGCCGAGCTGCGGGTCATAGGGGCTGAGGCGAAGGCTGCGCTCGATCGGCGCGATCGCCTCCGCGGGCCGGCCGATATAGATCAGCACCTGGCCCAGCCGGTAGTGGCCGAAGGCGAAGTTGGGGTTCAGGGCCACCGCCCGCTCGGAGTCGTCCAGGGCGCCGTCGTAGTCGCCCAGATAGAGGGCCGCGCCGGCGCTGGCGAACCAGGCGCAGGCGTCGCGCCCATCCAGGCTGATGGCGGTCTGGGCCTCCGTGTGCGCCTCGTGCAGGTCGGCGTTGGGTTGCGGCGACCAGCCGTAGATCGCCCCGCCATAAAGGATCCGGGCCAGGCCGATGTGGCCCAGCGACAGCTCAGGATCGCGCTCGATGGCCTGGCGGAACAGGGTCAGGGCCTGGTCGTAGCCGTCCCGCGACACCCGGTTCAGGTGCCACATGCCGCGGTGGAAGAAGTCCAGGGCGCTGTAGTCGGTCAGGCTCTTGCGGGCGACGCGGACGCCCTCGCCCTGCAGCATCGCCGGCTCGATGGCGGCGACCACCTGCTCGGTGATCTCGTCCTGCAGGGCCAGGACGTCGACCAGGTCGCGGTCGAAGCGGGCCGCCCAGACGTGGGCCGCGTCGGCGGCGTCGACCAGTTGCACGGACACCCGCACCCGCTCGCCGCTCCTGCGCACGCTGCCCTGCAGCACATAGCGCACGCCCAGTTCCCGGCCCGCCCGCTGCACGTCGATGCCGGCGTCCTTGTAGGCGTGGCTGGAATTCCAGGCGATGACGAAGAACCATCGCCACTGCGACAGGGCGGTGATGACATCCTCGGTGATGGCGTCGGCGAAGTATTCCTGGTCGGCGTCGCCGCTGAGGTTCTGGAACGGCAGCACGGCGATGGACGGCTTGCCGGGCAGGGCGATGGCGGGTCGCCGGCCGGGGTCCAGCAGGGCGTGCGCCGGCGGGGCGGCGGCCGGCGGGCTCGGCGGCGCGCCCACAAGGTCGGCGATGCTGGCCAGCACCTTGGTCCACGCCGGTCCGGTCAGGTCGCCAGCGACGCCCGACAGGTCCGCGCAATGGATCTGGTTGAAGGGCAGGGGCGGCGTGGAGCCGTCCAGGCTGACCTGCACCAGCTTGCCGGCCAGTCGCGCCACGTCCGCCTCGGCCCGCACCCACTGCGAGGCGACGGCGTCCTTGGACCAGATGACCAGCACCGCCCTGGCCGCGCGCAGGCGTTCGTCGATGACGTCCGTATAGGCCCGGTGGGCCGGCAACTGGTCGTCGCGCCACACGCCATAGCCCAGCGCCGCCAGGGCTTGGCCGATCTGGTCAGCCTCGGCTTCGGTCGAACGCGCATAGGATATGAAGACTTCGGACATCGCCCTCGTCATCCAGCCCCGTCATTTGACGTCCACGACCACGCCAAGCGCAAGAACATGGCGCCGGCATGGCCGTCGAAGGCGGCCGAATTCCTGATTTGGGTCGATGAATGCTTGCGAGCGTTGAATGGGCTGCTCGCTGCAACCGGGCGCCGACTTTCGCGCCAGGCAAGATCGCGCCGGCGGGCGGTCGCGATGACCGCCCGCCGGCGCCTTTGGATCAGAACTTGGTCTTCAGCTCGAAGCCCCAGGTGCGGGGATCGTTGACGAAGCCGGTCAGGTTGTCGAAGTCGATGGCGCCTTCCAGCGATACGTCGTTGGTGATGTTGCGGCCGAACACCGCCGCTTCCCACTTGCCGCCCTTGTACGAATAGCCGACCCGCAGGCCGCCCTCGACGCGGTTCGGCGACTGGAATTCCACGGAGTCGTAGAGGAAGAAGTTGGTCCGCGAGCGGTAGGACCAGTCGGTGAAGGCGAAGAACTCGCCGTCGCCGTACGGGATGCCGTAGCGGGCCGTGACGCTGGCGATCCAGCGCGGGGCGTTGGGCAGGCTGTTGCCGTTGATGTTCACCGTGCCGGGCAGGGCGCCGGCCGGATCGAGCACGTGGCAGCCGGCTGCGCCGCAGGGGGCGGTGGCCAGGTTCGGATCCTGCAGCTCGGTGTGGTTGTAGCTGATCCCCGCCGTCATCAGCAGGTGGCTGACCGGCTTGGCCTCCAGATCCGCCTCGAAGCCGTAGCCCTGGGCGTGCTTGGCGTTCAGCAGGCGGTTGAAGTTGGCGCCGCCGCCCACCGCGGTGACCTGCAGATTGTCGACCTCATAGTCGAAGGCCGCCAGGTTGGCCCGCAGGCGGTGGTCGAACAGATAGGACTTCAGCCCCAGCTCGTAGGAGTACAGGGTCTCCTTGTTGGCCACGCTCAGGCTCGAGCCGAACAACAGGCGGCCCTGAATCGACGGGGCGCGGTAGCCCTTGGCGATACGGCCGTAGACGCTGACGTCGTCGGTGATCTGGTAGTCGGCGCTGACGTTGAACGACACGTCATCGCTCTTGGGGTTGGCGCGCAGCACGCCCGTGGTGGGGGCGCCGAACGGCGAGGTGATGCGGTCGGCTTCGAAGTTCTTCTGGTCGTTCGTGTAGCGGATGCCGGCGGTCACGTTCAGCCGGTCATTGACGTGATAGGTCGCCGTGCCGAACAGCGCCCAGGACTTGGTGATCTGGTGCTGCCAAGCGTAGCCGTCCTGGGCTCCGTTCGCGAACGAGTCATAGTCGAAGCTGTTGATGTTGACGGATTCATAGAAATAGAAGCCGCCGACCTGGTAGTGCACCGGCCCGGCGTCGCCGGCCAGGCGGACTTCCTGGGTGATCTGGTGATGCTTGGGCATGCCGTCGGCGCTCTCCGACGGGAAGGGCACGTTGTCCGCGCCGCCGTCGATGTCGCCGTGGCTGAGCGTGTGGGCGTGGTCATAGCCGGTGATCGACGTCAGCTTCATGCCGTTGCCGAAGTCGTAGGTCATGTTCAGCACCGCGCCGGTGGCGTTGACGTGCTGGAACGACCGCGTCTGGGCGTCCTGGTAGATCACGTTGCGCTGGAAGCCCGGGATGATGTTGTCCGTGCCCGAGGTGATGATGTTGGCGCGGAAGATCTGCGGCGTGCCGTTCAGGTGCATGTGGTGGAAGTTCAGCAGGGCGCTGAAATGCTCGGTGGGCGTCCACAGCAGCTGGGCCCGGATGGCCATTTCGTCATAGCCGCCGGTGGCGTCGTGCTGACCGGTGAAGCCGTTGTCGATCCAGTTGTTGCGGTGCTGGTAAAGGCCGCTGATGCGCCCGTAGAGCACGCCGTCGGTGATCGGGCCGCCGACGGCGCCCTCGGCGTTCACCGTGCCCAGCGAGGCGTAGGACACCTGGCCATAGCCCTTGACGTCCTTGCTCGGCTTGACGCTGTCGAACTTCAGCACGCCGGCGGGGGTGTTGCGGCCGAACAGGGTGCCCTGCGGCCCGCGCAGCACTTCCACCTGGTCGATGTCGAACAGCGGGAAGCCCTTCAGGATCGGGTTTTCCAGCACCACGTCGTCATAGACGAACGACACCGGCTGCGAGGCGTTGAGGTCGAAGTCGGTGTTGCCCAGGCCCCGGATGTAGGGGCGCGGGAAGGTGCGGCCGAAGCTGGATTCCAGCGTCAGGCTGGGCACCCGGCCCGACAGCATGCGCACGTCGTCGCCGCCGGAGGCGATCACCGCCAGGGTCTGGCCGCCCAGGGCCGACACGGCCAGCGGCACTTTCTGCAGGTCGGCGGCTTCGCGGGTGGCCGTGACGGTGACCGGCGCCACCGCGTCCGGATTGTCGGCGGCGGGAGCGGCGGCGGCCGTGGCGGCGGCGGCGTGGCCGGCGAGGGCGGTGAAGGCGAGCGCCGAGGCGGCGCTGGCCAGGAGCTTGGCTTGGTAGGTCATCGTGACTTTTTCCCCATGGCTCGGCGGACGGAGGGGGGGGATCCTCGTCACGCCGGTGTCATCGACTCGTTGCGGAATTGTCGCCAATGCAGGCGCGGTTTTGCGCTGCGGCGTCAATGCTGCAATTGCACAAGCGTCGCAGTTGTGGTCGCCGAGTTGCCCCGGCGCCACATTTTTCCCGTGTACGGAGCGCTCAGGCTGTCGCGTCGCGCGCGGCCCATTCGTCGGCCAGGATCGCGTAGAGATAGCTGTCGCGCCAACCGTCGTGGGCCTGGGTGTCCTGCCGGAACAGGGCCTCCCGGCGCATGCCCAGCTTCTCCATCACCCGCCACGAGCTGGTGTTGCGGGCGTCGCAGGTGGCGAAGACCCGGCGCATGCCCAATCGCCGAAACGCCAGGTCGACCAGGGCGCCGGCGGCCTCGGTGGCGAAGCCCTGGTTCCAGTAGGCGCGGTTGAAGCTGTAGCCGAAGTCGCAGGTCAGGCGCGGCGGGTCGACGACGGCGAAGCGCACCGCGCCGATCATCCGCCCGTCCGCCTTGTGGTGGGCGGCCATGTTGACGACGGCCCGCGGCCATCGCCGCTGGTCCTTCAGCCAGCCGTTCAGCACGCTGCGGGTGACGCGACGGGTGTTGGGACCCCAGAACATGTAGCGCACCACCTCCGGGTCGGTGGCGTAGGCGTGGATGTCGTCGAAGTCGCCGGGCGTCACCTCGCGCAGGATCAGGCGCGGGGTCTCCAGCGGCAGCCAGGCCTCCGCGCCGGGGCGCAGGGCGGGCGGCAAGTCGGGTTTTCGGGGCATCTTGGTTTCCTTCCGAGGGTTGAAGCGCCGTCGGAAGGATGGTCGACCCTGCCGAAACGGCGGGGTCGTGGTCGTCAGCGTCCGCTCAGGCGCCAGCAACCGACCCCGGAGGGGCGGCGCAATTGGACGAACCGAGGCGAGCGGCGAGGACCATGCCGCCGCCGATAGCGGATTTGACGCTGGTTGTCAGCCCGCGCCCGGGGCAGGGCGAGAGAAGGTCGAGATTAGCTGATCCACCCCAGGAGCTCGCCAATCAATCCAAGGGCGGCGAGTGCGAGCAGGAAGGCGGCTATGCCCCACAAATATCTCATGGCAAATCCCGCCATGGTCGCCGAAATGCCGGCGGGGAGCCAACCCAGGCCAAAGCCGAGAAGAAAGCCGTAGTGGGCGGCGCAATACCACCAAGCCCCTATGAACCATATTATGGCGGTGAGCACACCGAGCGCCGTGCCCGTTTTCAGGTAGCCGCTCTCTTCCATGAAGCCCCCCTGAAGAAAGGCTACACCATGGCGTGCTTATTGTAAGGGGCACGCGTCTTGGATGCCTCTTCCGCAGCATCAAGTGCGGCGATCAAGCCCGGCCTGCCAGAGACCCCTTCGGCTACCTGCACTGCGAAGGTCGGCGAAGCCCACCGCGCTTCATGGATGTGGGTAAGGCGGCACACATGCATTGGCGCCCGCGTCGGCCGAATTGCCTATCGGCTGGCGTGTTTGGGCCAAATCGTGTCCACAGGCGTTAGCAAGACCGAACCACGAGGAAGTCCAATGATGCGCGCAACACCCATCCTGGCCGCCACGGCCGCCGCCGCCGCCGTCCTCGTCGCCCTGGCCGGCTGCGCGCCCGGCGCCTCGGTCGCCCCGATGGCGACCTACGGCCCGAACCCCACCCTGGTCGACCAGGCTCACGGCCTGCTGCCGGTGGTCAAGATCGCCAAGGTGGTGGGCTGGCCCGCCGGCCGCACGCCGGTCGCCGCCCCGGACCTCAAGGTCGCCGCCTTCGCCATGGGGCTCGACCACCCGCGCTGGATGCTGGCCCTGCCCAATGGCGACGTTCTGGTGGCCGAGAGCGACGGCCCCGGCTACGAGAAGCCCAAGGGCCTGCGGGGCTTCGCCGAGAAGACCCTGATGAAGAGCGCCGGGGCGGCCAACAAGAGCCCCAACAAGATCATCCTCCTGCGCGACTCGAACGGCGACGGCGTCGCCGACCAGCGCTTCGTCCTGCTGCAGAACCTCAACTCGCCCCTGGGCATGGCCTTCGTCGGCGGCCGACTCTACGTGGCCAACACCGACTCCATCGTCAGCGTCCCGTTCACGCCCGGCGACACCCAGGTCACGGCCGCGCCGGTCAAGCTCACGGACCTGCCCGGCGGGCCCATCGACCATCACTGGACCAAGAACATCATTCCCTCGGCGGACGGCTCCAAGCTGTTCGCCTCCATCGGCTCCAACAGCAATGTCGGCGACAACGGCCCCGCGGCCGAGCTCAACCGCGCCGACATCCTTGAGGTCGACATCGCCACCGGCCAGTGGCGAATCTTCGCCGGCGGCCTGAGAAATCCGGTGGGCATGGACCTCGAGCCCGTGACCGGCGCCCTCTGGACATCGGTCAACGAGCGCGACGAACTGGGCGACAACCTGGTCCCGGACTACATGACCTCGGTGAAGGACGGCGCGTTTTACGGCTGGCCCTACAGCTACTATGGCCAGCACCTGGACACCCGGCCCAAGGACCGCCGTCCCGACCTGGTGGCCAAGGCCATCGCCCCCGACTATGCGCTGGGCGCCCACACCGCCTCGCTGGGCCTGACCTTCTCCAAGGGCGAACTGCTGCCGGCCGCCTATCGCGGCGGGGTGTTCATCGGCCAGCACGGCTCGTGGAACCGCTCCCAGCCGGCCGGCTACAAGGTGATCTACGTCGCCTTCCAGGGCGGCAAGCCGGTCGGCTATCCCCGCGACGTCCTGACCGGCTTCCTGGACGACAAGGGCCAGGCCATGGGCCGGCCGGTGGGTGTCTCCTTCGACAAGGCCGGCGCCCTGCTGGTGGCCGACGACGTCGGCGGCGCCATCTGGCGCGTGACGCCGAAATAGGCTGCGCCAGGGGCGGTTCCGGTGACCGCATCTTGGGCAATGTCGCGCCGCGCCCGCTTTCCGGGCCGCGGCGCGCGGTCGGCCGGGTTAGGATCGCGACGGGTCCCAGAGACGGGTCCCAGAGTCGAGAGCCGCCCCATGTCCGTCGCCGCCATCTTCGAAGCCCTCGGCGACGCCAACCGGCGCCAGATCATGGCCTTTCTCACCGAGGGCGAGGCCTCGGTCAGCGAGGTCGCCGACCAGTTCAACGTCTCCCTGGCGGCGGTGTCCCAGCACCTGAAGGTGCTGCGCGAGGCGGGCCTGGTCACCGTGCGCAGCCGCGCCCAACAGCGCCTCTACGCCATCGCGCCGACCGCGCTGCTGGAAGCGTCCGGCTGGATCATCCGCCTGGTCGAGCGCTCGGTGGCCGCCCAGTCGGCAAGATCGGAGATCGTGTGAACCAGGGCGGAGCTCAGCGCCGGCTTCCCGCTCAAAATGCCCGACAAATCTACACTCGGGTGTCGCGAAGGCGATCCTTCTCCCCTTGCGGGAGAAGGTGGCCCGCGCAGCGGGTCGGATGAGGGGTTGAGAGGCCTGTCAGGACGATCTTCGCGCCGGCCAGCCCCACCGCTTCGTCGACCCCTCATCCGTCAGGCTATTCGCCTGACACCTTCTCCCGCAAGGGGAGAAGGAAGACGCGGGCAATCGTCCCCGCGATCGAGCGAAGCGCCTGGCCCGCTCCCTACTTCTTGTTGCGGCCGAAGTTCGGTTCGGCGGTTTCCTGGCCGGCGGTGATGATGCTGCGGCGGATGTCGCGGGTGCGGGTGAACAGCTCCTGCAGCTTGTCGCCCTCGCCCCAGCGGATGGCCCGTGAAAGGGCCTGCAGGTCCTCCGTGAAGCGGCCCAGCATCTCCAGCACCGCGTCCTTGTTGGCCAGGAACACGTCGCGCCACATGATCGGGTCGGACGCCGCGATGCGGGTGAAGTCGCGGAAGCCCCCGGCGGAGTACTTGATAACCTCGCCGCGGGTGACCTCCTCCAGGTCGGCGGCGGTGCCGACGATGTTGTAGGCGATGAGGTGGGGCAGGTGCGAGGTGACGGCCAGCACCAGGTCGTGGTGCTTCTCGTCCATCAGCTCGACCTGCGAGCCCAGGGCCATCCAGAAGTCGGTCAGCCGCTCCACCGCCTTGGCGTAGGCTTCGTCGGTGCGCGCCTGGGGGGTCAGGATGCACCAGCGGCCCTGGAACATCTCGCCGAAGCCGGCGTCGGGACCGGACTGCTCGGAACCGGCGATGGGGTGGCCGGGAATGGCGAAGCAGGTCGCCGGCGCGACCTTGGCGAAGGCCTCGGCCACCGCTCCCTTCACAGAACCCACGTCGCTGATCGTGGCGCCGGGCTTCAGGGCGGACGCCACCTCGGCGGCTGCCGTGCCGATGGCCAGGGGCGGGGTGGCGAAGATCACCAGGTCGGCGTCGGCCACGGCCTCGCGCGGGTCCTCGCAGACGGTGTCGGCGAAGCCCAGTTCGCGGATGCGGTCGCGGGCCTGGGGGCTGGCGTCGAACACGGCCACCTGGCCGACCACGCCGGCGGCGCGGGCGGCGCGGATCACCGACGAGCCGATCAGGCCGCAGCCGATGACGGCGAGCTTGGGATAGAGGATCTCGGTCACGTCAGGCCTTCAGGAAGTCGGCGAGGGCGTCGACGACGGCCCGGTTGTGCGTCTCAAGTCCGATGGTGATGCGCAGGTGGCCCGGCAGGCCGTAGCCGGCGACGCCGCGGACGATCAGGCCGCGCGCGGCCAGGAACGCCTCAGCCTCCGCCGCGCCCTTGCCGGGCTTCGCCGGGAACCCGGCCAGGATGAAATTGGCCGCCGACGGCACGACGTCCAGCCCCAGGCCGCCCAGTTGCTGGGTCAGCCACGGCCGCCAGTCCTCGACGTGGGCGCGCGAGCGGGCCTGGAAGCCCTCGTCGGCCAGGGCCGCCACCGCCGCCAGCTGGGCCGGGATCGAGGTGTTGAAGGGCAGGCGCACCCGGTCGATGGCGTCGGCCACGGCGGCCGGCGCATAGGCCCAGCCCACCCGCAGCGCCGCCAGGCCATGGATCTTCGAGAAGGTGTGGGTCACCACCACATTGGCCGCCCCGCGCGCCAGCTCCAGCCCGTCGCTGAAGGTGGGATCGCTCGCGAACTCGGCATAGGCGCCGTCCAGCACCAGCAGCACGCTGGGCGGCAGGTCGGCGTGCAGGCGGGCGATCTCGTCCTTGCCGACGAAGGTGCCGGTGGGGTTGCCGGGGTTGGCAATGAAGACGATGCGGGTGCGCTCGTCCACCTGCTTCAGCAGCTCGTCGACGTCGATACGGTAGTTGGGCTCGCGGGCCAGCTTGACCTCGCCGCCATTGCCCCGCGCGCCGATGGCGTAGGCGCCGAAGCCGAACTCGCCCTGCACGATGTTGTCGCCGGGGGCGATGTAGACCTCGTTGATCAGGGCGAAGATCTCGTCCGTGCCGCAGCCCAGCACCAGGCGCTCGGGCTCCAGGCCGTAGCGCGCGGCCACCGCCTGGCGCAGCACCGTCCCGCGCCCGTCCGGATAGAGGTTCAGCTGACCGGCGGCCTCGGCGAAGGCGGCGCGGGCCGCGTCGCTGCAGCCCAGGATGTTCTCGTTGGCCGACAGCTTCACCGGCTCGGCCACGCCCTCGGCGCCGGCCTTGCCGGGCACATAGGGCTGGATCTCCAGGATGCCGGGCTTGGGCTGGGGGCTGGCGGCGGAGAAGCGGTCGGCGGGCGGCTGGGCGGTCATGCGGCGCCTCTTACACGTCGAGCGGCGTCGGCGCAGCCCCGATCACGCCGGCCAGGCGTCCGGGCGCGCGGGCCAGGCGCGGATCGCTGGCCTGGTAGAAGCCCAGCAGGGCGAACAGCTTCAGCCCCCCGGCCTCGGCCACCAGCTCGCCGGCCACCCCGTCCCGCGCCAGGGCCGCCAGGATCGCCGCCGCGCCGCCGGGCGCATCGGTGACCCAGAAGGTCTGGTCGGCGCCGGTGGGCTCGGGCTCCACGGCGGCCACGGCCAGGGCGACCGTGTCGCCCAGGGCCGCCAGGCAGGGCAGGGCGTCGAACACCTTCAGCGCCGGCTCGGCCAGCAGCCGGCCCCACCACGGCTTGTCGGCGTCCAGCGCCAGCACGGCGACGACATCCGCGCCGGACCCGCGCCCCGGCGGGGCCGGGCGGGCGCCCGCCAGGGCCGCCTCCGGCGTGGCCACAAGGCTCAGCGGCGGCGGGGCGCCGAAGCGCAGGCGGGCGAAGTCCACGGTCCGGCCCGCGTCGCGGCCGCCATAGACGCTGAGGGCCATGGGCGCCCGCGCCGCCCGCGCTTCGGCCAGGATCTCGCGCCAGATGCGCACCAGGGCCGCCGGGCGCAGGGTCGGATGCGGCGCGCGAAGCAGCCGTCGGAGGGTCGCCGTCTCGAACGCGCCCACCAGGTGCTGCGGCCCGGCGTCCTCCAGCGCCTGGGCGGCCAGGGCGCTGCGCTCGGCCAGGCGGCGCAGCAGCTCGGCGTCCAGTTCGTCTTCGGTGACCCAGGGTTCCGCGCTCATCAGAACACCTTCGGCGCCGGGCCGACCGAGACGGGGCCCAGCACCGTCCGGCCGTTCTTGAAGTCCAGGGTGACGTGAGCGACGTCGCCCTGCTGCGCCGCGCCAGCCTGCGCGGCCATGGCGGCGGAGCTGGCGTCTTCGGCGGCCTTGGGCGTGATCTTGCCGGCCTGGCCCATGACCGTCAGAGCCTGCGGAGCTTGTCGCAGCGCCGCGCGCAGCGTGCCGCGCACGCGCCCGTCAGGATCCACCGACAGCACGCCGGAGCGGGCGTCCAGGACCGATTCCCCCGCCTGCACCGTCAGCTGGCGCACCTGGAAGGCGCCGCCGGCCGCGTTCCAGGCCTGGACGGCGCCGGGCCAGTCCTTGCCCTGGAATTCGCCGGCCTTGGAGAAGATGGCGTCGGCGGTGAGCCCGATCGGCTTGCCCTCGGCGATGCGGGCCATCAGGCCGCTCAGGGTCGCGTTGGCCTGGACCAGGCCCACATAGACCGCCCCCTGGTCGTTCGGCCCCGCCCTCAGGTGCAGGTTGAAGCCCTTGGCGGCGGTGATGAAATAGGGCTTGGCGCCCGGCGCGGCGGCGAAGGTCAGGTCCTCGCCCTCGATGGAGAGCCTGGGCGGATGTTGGTCGAAGTTCGACAGGCTGGCGCGCAGCACCTTGGCCTGCACGGCCACCCCGCCGTCCCTGGGGCGGGTGAAGGTCACGCCGTCGGGGGCCACCAGCATCCAGTGGGTCGGCGAATAGGCGTAGGCCTCGGCCTCCAGCCGCGGCAGCGACACGGCCCATCCCGACGGTTCGCCCACCTTCACGCCGGTCAGGTGCAGGTCCAGGCGGAACGGAAAGCCGTCGATGCGCCGGCTCTGCCAGGCGAGGGTGTAGCCCGACGCCGCCAGTTGGTCGCGCGCGGCGGCCATCCGCCGCTCGGCCTCGCCCCGGATCCAGAACCAGGCGCCGCACCAGCCCGCCGCCAGGACGAGCGCCAGGACATAGGGCGCATAGAGACCGCGGCGCCGGACTTTACGGGGGGGCGGGGGATCGGGCAGGGTCATGCGGCGTGAGGAAAGAACAAGGTCGGTTGATGCGGGACGACGCGGCGGACGCGCGTTGGGTGTTCGGTTACGGCTCGCTGATGTGGCGGCCGGGGTTCGCCTTCTTAGACCGGCGCGCGGCGACGCTCCATGGGCGCCGGCGCGCCTTCTGCATCTATTCGGTCCATCATCGCGGCACCTATGAGCGGCCGGGCCTGGTCCTGGGCCTGGCGCCGGGCGGGGCGGTGCGCGGCATGGCCTACCGGGTGGCCGAGGCCGACTGGCCGGCGGTCTACGCCTACCTTCGCGAGCGCGAGCAGCCCACCGAGACCTATGTCGAGGCCCGCGTCTTCGTCCGCCTGGCCGGCGGCGAGCGGGTCAAGGCCCTGACCTTCCTCTCCGACATCTCCCATCCCCAGTGGGCCGGCGCCCTGACCCTGGAACGCCAGGCCGAGCTGATCACCGGCGCCGTCGGCCTCTCCGGCCGCAACGAGGACTACCTCTCCGACCTCGTCGGCCACCTGCGCGAGGAAGGCATCCGCGACCGGTCCATGGAGGCCCTGCTGGCCATGGTCGAAGGACGAAGCTGAAAGCTCTCCGTCTTCTCCCCCTCTTCCCCCGCGACCATCGGGAGTGGGGGAAGTGTCGCCCCTCTTCCCCCGCGACCAACGGGAGTGGGGGAAGTGTCGCCTAAGCGTAGCGGGCGACGATGGGGGTCCGTAACACGGTGAGTGATCGGTTCCGCAATCGGTCGCCGACATCGACGCTGCGCTTTGTCCTCGAAGTTCAGCGCGCTTCCCCGGACCCTTCCCCCATCGTCGCCCGCCTCCGCTTCGCGTCGGCATTGGCGACACTTCCCCCGCAAGCGGGGGAAGAGGTGAGCGCCGTCACCCCGCCGCCGCGCGCACCTGCGCCAGCAGCCAGTCCACCGCCGGATCGGCGGGCCCTTCGCGGCGGACGACGTGAACGGCGAAGGGCGCCTGGTTGAACGGCGGGTCCAGCACCTGCAGGCCCAGGGGCCCGGCCATCCGCTCCGCCAGCCGCCGCGGGCAGCTGACCAGGGCGTCCGAGGCGGCGGCCATGGTCAGGGCGGTCAGCCAGCGCGGCACGACAGCCAGGGTGGCGATGTCGCGCCGGTCGGGCACGGGCTCTTCGCTGGTGTTCTCGCCCGAGGCGGCCGAGAAGATATGGCCGATCCGCGCGTAGGCCGCCGGGTCCAGTCTGGGGCCAGACTCGGGGCCGATCTCGGGATGCCCCACGCGGGCGGCCACGCAGTAGCGGTCTTCGAACAGGGTCTCGCGGACGAGGCCAGGCGGCGCTGGCCCGAAGCGCCCCAGCGCCAGATCGAGCTCGCCCCGCCGAAGGGCGTCCAGGGTGCGCGTATGGGAGTGGGTGGTGATGGCGAACGCCGCCGCCGGCGCCTGCGCGCGCATGGCCTCCACCAGCCGTCCGCCGATCAGGGCGGCGACGTATTCCGAGGCCCCGATGGCGAACCAGCGATCCGAGGCGGCGGGGTCGAAGGCGCCGTCCGGGGTCAGGGCGTGGCCGGCCATGTCGATCAGGGCCTCGATGCGCGGACCCAGCTCCAGCGCCCGCCGCGTTGGCTCCAGTCCGTGCGGCCGGCGGATGAACAGGGGGTCGTCGAACAGCTCGCGCAGGCGGGTCAGGGCGTGGCTCACCGCCGAGGGACTCAGCCCCAGCCGCGCCGCCGCCGCCGAGGCCTGGCGCCGCCGCAGCAGCTCGCGCAGCACCAGCAGCAGGGTCCCGTCCAGCCGCCTGATCTTGTTCAGGTCGAATTCCGCCATCGGGTGAATTCGATAATCCCGAAGGCCCGCGCCGCGAAGCCTATTCGCTCAGCAGCCGGCGCGAGGCCGTCTCGGTGCGCTCTTCCAGCAGGCGCATGAACTCCTTGCGGTGCAGGCCGGGCGGGATCGGCTCCAGGAATTCGTAGACGATCTTGCCGGGGATGCGGCGGATGCCGTGAGCCGGCCAGTGGACGCCGGAGTTGGTGGCCATGGGCACGCAGGGCACGTCCAGCTCGCGGTAGAGGGCCGCCACCCCGGGCTTGTAGTCGGGATCGGCGCCGGGATCATGCCGGTGGCCCTCGGGGAAGATGACGATCTGGCGCTCGTCCTTCATCCGCGCCTTGGCGTCGGTCACCAGCTTGCGCAGCGCCTTGGAATGGGCCTCGCGGTCGACGACGATCATCTGCGCCTTCATCGAGTACCAGCCGTAGAAGGGGATGATCATCAGCTCCTTCTTCATCACGTAGCAGAAGTCCGACAGCACGGCGAAGGGACCCATGGTGTCGTACATGCACTGGTGCTTGGCGGCGATCAGCACCCGGCCCTTGGGCAGGTGCTCCAGGCCGCGGAAATCCACCTCGATGCCACAGACGGGCCGGATCATGGCGTTGACGCCCCTGGCCCAGAAGGTCATCGCCGACAGCATCCAGCGCCGCGGCGCGATCAGCAGCGGGACCATGCACAGCCCCACCAGCACCGACCAGGCGTAGAACACGATCATCCACAGGATGGAGCGCACAAGGATCAAGCGGTGGTCCTCACTTTGCCGCGGTCGCCGCCGCCGGATGATGCGGGCCTTTTCCCACGCTGAGCACCGCCTCGCGCATCAGAATCACCAGGTACTTGCAATATTCCAGCGCGATCCGCCGCGCCCCTTCGGTGGATCCGGCCCAGTGGGCGGCGTCATAGGCCGGCGTGGCGACCGGATAGGCGGTGATCTGGGCCTCCGGCATGGCCGATTTCAACTCCAGCATGGCGCGCGGCATGTGGAAGTCGGCGGTGACCAGGATCAGGCGCGTGTAGCCCATGCCCCGGGCCCACTCGGCCGCCTCGCTGCCGTTGCCGATGGTGTCGGCGGCGGTGAAGCCCAGGTCCACGCAGCAGTCGAACACCGGCTTGGCCGCGCCGGTGACGCCCAGCATGTCCTTGCGGGTGGTCTTGCGGTTGACCCCCGACAGCAGCAGCCGCTCCCCCTTGCCGTTCTCCAGCAGCCGCGCGGCCGCCTCCAGCCGCAGGTCCGAGGCGCCGGTCAGGGCGACGATGCCCTGGGCCGGCGCGGGTTCCTCGGCCGGGGTCAGGCGCGCGACCCGGTCGGCGAAGGCCAGCAGGCCGGCGGTCCAGATCGCCAGCGCCACCAGGATGGCGGCCAAGCCTTTCACAGTGTCTGGCCCTTCACGGTCTGTGGTCCTTCACGGCATGCGCCTCAGCGCGCCCTCGGCGGTCAGCCGGGCGGTGACGGCGGCGATCAGGGCGGCGACGAAGGGGCAGGGCAGGGGGGCGAAGAGGTCCGTCCGTTCCACCGGCAGCAGGGCCGCCACCGTCTGGCCGTGGGCGTAGAGGCGCAGGGCCGCCCCGGCCGCCGCCGCCAGCGCCCCGCCCCAGAAGCCGGCGAAGAAGGCCATGCGGCCAAATCGGGCCTGGAACTGGCGGGCGATGAAGGCGTCAGTGGCGCCGGCCAGGTGCAGCACCATGACCAGCTCGTTGCGGGTGGCCAGCCCCTGGCGGGTGGCGAAGGCGATCAGGGCGGCGGCGGCCGCGACGATGGTGGCGAAGAGTCCGCCAGCCACCCAGCCCGCCAGGGCCCCGGCGTTCATGATCTGGCGCGTCCACAGGCTGTGGTCGTCCACCGTGGCGTCGACCCCGGCGCTCTTCAGCGCCGCCTGCAGGGCCGCCGCGCCGGCCGGCGTCTTCTTGTCCAGCTCCACCGCCACCAGGCGCGGCACCGGCAGGTCGGCGGGCAGGGGATCGGGGCCCAGGAAGGGCTTCACCAGCGCCTCGGCCTTGTCGCGTTCCAGCGCCCGCGCCTCGGTGACGCCCTTGACCCCGGCCAGGGTCTCGGCGGCGCGGGCCGCGGCGGCGTCGGCGCTTTCCTTGTCGGTGGCCCGAACCACCACCGTGGCCGAGCCCACAAGTTGCGCCTGCCAGCCGTTGGCCGCCCGTCCGGCGGCCAGGGCGCCGATCACCGACAGGCTGGCCAGCAGGCACAGCACCGTCAGCACGAACAGCAGGGTGAACTGCCGCCCGTCCGTCTCCGGCAGCATGGGGGCGGGCCACCAGCGCTTGACGTCCATGGGCGGGGTGACGGCGGTCTCGCTCACAGCCCGGCCTCTCCGGTCGCGCCGGCCGGCGGCGGCGCCGGCGGGCGGCTGACGCCGTCATAGCGGGTCAGGCGGCCGTTCTCCAGGTGCAGCACCGGCTTGCCGGACCGCGCCACCAGCTCCTCGTCGTGGCTGGCGATCAGCACCGTCGCGCCCATCCGGTTCAGTTCCGAGAACAGCCTCAGGATGCGCAGGCTCATGGCGAAGTCGACATTGCCGGTGGGTTCGTCGGCCAGCAGGATGTCGGGCCGGTGGATCACCGCCCGGGCGATGGCCAGGCGCTGCTTCTCGCCGCCGGACAGGGCCTGGGGCATGGCGTGCATGCGGTGCGACAGCCCCACCCACGACAGCAGCTCCGCCACGTCCTGGCGATAGCTGGTGGGCTTCTGGCCCAGCACCCGCAGCGCCAGGGCCGCGTTGTCGAAGGCCGACAGGTGGTCCAGCAGCTTGAACTCCTGGAAGATCACCCCGATGCGGCGCCGCAGGAACGGCCGGTCCTTGGGCTTCACCTGGGCCACGTCCCGCCCGAACAGCTCCACCCGCCCGCGCGAGGCCCGCTCGGCCAGGTAGATCAGCTTCAGCAGCGTCGATTTGCCCGACCCCGAAGCCCCCATCAGGAAGTGAAACGAGCCGCGCGGCAGCGAAAACCCCACGTCCTTCAGGACTTCGGGCTCGCGCCCATAGCGCATCGACACGCCCTCGAAGGCGACGACCGGCGCGGATTCTGCGGATTGGGGGCCGTCTTCAGCCGGGGAGGGATCGGGGTTTCTGGACATAGGACCCGAAATCGGCGACCTCGAAGTGTTCCTAGCCCGGGTTTCCGATTCGCAGGCCATGATACTTACCTGTCCTGAGTGCGCCACCGGCTATTTCGTCGACGACGCCCAGATCAGGCCGGGCGGCCGGACGGTGCGCTGCGCCGCCTGCGGGGCCCGCTGGACGGTGCACAAGGACGCGCCGCTCGAACTCACCGCCAGCGACACGGAAGGCGCGCTGGGACGGGAGCTGTCGCCCGCCGAGCTCGAGCCGCCGCCGCTGACCGGCGACGACCTGCCCAAGGTCTTCCGCGAACGCGCCAGTGAACAGCAGAAAATGCGCCAGGCCATGGTCACCGGCCTGATCTGGGGCGGCCTGGCGGTGGCCGTGGTGCTGATCATCGGCGCCCTGATCCTGTTCCGCGAGGCCGTGGTGCGGGCGGTCCCGTCCACCGCGGCGGCCTACAAGGCCATCGGCCTGCCGGTGAACCGCATCGGCCTGACCATCGAAGGCGTCCACGCCGAGCCGGCGCTGCAGGACGGGCATGCGGCCCTGTCCGTCTCGATGTCGGTGCGCAATGTGGAAGACCATCCGGTGGAATCCCCGCCGCTCAGCATCGTGCTGCTCAACGCCCAGGGCAAACGCGTGGGCGGCCAGATCGTGCGCCCCGCCAATCCGCGCATCGCGCCGGGCGAGCAGAAGTTCTTCGCCACCGCCATCCTCGACCCGCCGCTCACCGCCCACGACCTGGAAGTGACCTTCGCCCTCGACGCGGTGGGCAAGTATCCCATCGCCCGCCAGGTCAAGGCCGCCGCCTCGGCCGCCACGCCGGCCCTGCCGCCGTCGCCCAGCCTGCGTGGCGAGGCCTCGCCGGAGACACCGATCCTGCCGGCCGACGCCGCCACGGCCGCGCCGCCGCCAACCGCGGCCGGCGCTTCGGCAACCGCAACGCCCCAGGCGTCCGGCGCCGCCAAGGCGGGTCCCGCGCCCGCGACGCCCACCGTACGGGCCCCGATCTCGTCCGGGCCCTCCAGGACCGCCCCTTCCACGACCGCCGGAGCGCCGCATGGCTGACGTCCCGCCGGGCCTGACGATCCTGCTCAGCGAGGCGGAGATCGCCGCCGCCGTCGACCAGGTCGCCCGGGCCATCGCCCCGCGCATCGACGACGAGACGGTGGCCGTCTGCCTGCTCACCGGCGGCATCTGGTTCGCCGCCGACCTGACCCGCGCCCTGGCCCGCCTTGGCCGGCACGTGGCCTTCGACGGCCTGTGGCTGGCCTCCTACGGCGACGCCAAGACCAGCCGCGGCCGCTGCGAGGTCCGCGCCGACCTGCAGCGTCCGCTGGAAGGCCGCCGCGCCCTGGTGGTGGACGACGTGTTCGACACCGGCCTGTCGCTCGGCGAGGCCGCCCGCCTGGTCCGCGACGCGGGCGCCGCCGAAGTGCTCACCGCCGTCTTCGCCAGCAAGCCCTGGCCCCAGCCCCGCGCCATCGAGCCCGACTTCGTCGCCTGGCAGGCGCCGGCCCGCTTCCTGGTCGGCTACGGCATGGACGTCGCCGGCAAGATGCGCGGCCTGCCCTTCGTGGCGGCGGCGGACTAGCGGCAGGGGCTTCACCCACCTCCGTCACCCCGGCCAAGCGTAGCGCCGAGCCGGGGCCGACCCCTCCGGCGTCCAGACGACATCACACGAGGAACCGGCCCGGCTGGCCCCGGATCGTAGGCGCTGGCGCGCCTTGTCCGGGGTGACGGGCAAAATTGACGACCGAGTCAGATTCTCAAATCAAGCGTGGCTCGCTTTTGACTCAAGTGTTCAAAAGAGAAGCGTTCGCAACAGTCAGACGTCAATAATTAACGATAGTATAACGGCGAACTCTGACGCCTCGTTTAAAATAAAACTCTTGAAATCCCCATTCGAGTCGCCATCCTTATCAATGATCAGGAGCGGACGGCGGGAACGCCGCCGCTGTCGAAGCCGGGGGGCGCGCCAGGAGGAGGTGATCATCACCTTTGTCTTGGAGACCTCGTCATGAACCGCATCTTCATCGCCGCCGCTGCCGCCGCCATCGCCTTCGCGGGCGCCGCCAACGCCGAAAGCGTCACCGTCAAGCTGGCGGGCAAGAACGCCGAAACCATCCACCACGACATCCGCATGGCCGCCCGCCGCGTCTGCGACGAGGAACTGGTCGGCGTCTACGACAACTACTTCCTCAAGAGCTCCTGCGTGGCCGCCACGGTCGCCAAGGCCGAAGCCCAGCTCGGCACGATGACCACGGCCTCCGCCGCCAGCCTCGGCCGCGACGCCTCGGCCACCGCGCACTAAGACGGATCGGCTATAGCCAGGGGGCCAGCGGCTCCCTGGCCAGCATCTCGTCATAGGTCGGGCGGGGACGGATCACCGCATAGTCCCCGCCGCGGACCAGCACCTCGGGCACGAGGGGGCGGGTGTTGTATTCGCTGGCCATGACCGCGCCATAGGCGCCGGCGGTCATGAAGGCGACCAGGTCGCCGCCCTGCAGGGGCGGCAGGGCCCGGTCGCGGGTGAAGGTGTCGCCCGTCTCGCACACCGGCCCCACCACGTCATAGACCACCGCCTCGCCCTCGCGGATCTTCAGCGGCCGGATGTCGTGATAGGCGTCGTACATGGCCGGCCGGATCAGGTCGTTCATGGCCGCGTCCAGCACCAGGAACCGCCGCCCGTCGGGCCGCGCGTTGACGTGCAGCACCTGGGCCACCAGCACCCCCGCATTGGCCGTGATCATCCGGCCGGGCTCGAAGGCGAGCTGAACGCCCAGCCCCCCCACCGTGCGCGACAGCATGGCCGCGTAGTCCTCGGGCGAGGGCGGGTCGGGCTGGTGGAAATAGGGCACGCCCAGCCCGCCGCCCAGGTCCAGCCGCTCCACCGCCAGGCCCTCGCCGCGCAGGCGTTCCACCACGCCGCGCATCAGCCGGAAGGCCGCCTCCATGGGGGCCAGGTCGGTGATCTGGCTGCCGATGTGGCAGGCCACGCCCACCGGCTTCAGGCCGGCGTTGTTGGCCGCCTGGGCGTAGAGCCGCTCGGCCTCGCTGATGGAGACCCCGAACTTGTCCTCGGCCTTGCCGGTGGCGATCTTCGCGTGGCCGCCGGCCCCGACGTTGGGGTTGATGCGGATGGCGACGGTGGCCCGGATTCCCTTCTGCCGGGCGATCTCCGAGACCAGCTGCATCTCCGGCTCGGATTCCAGGTTGATCTCGGCCACCCCGACGTCCAGGGCGAAGGCCAGCTCATGGGCCGTCTTGCCGACCCCGGAAAAGACGATGCGGTCGGCCGGGATGCCGGCGGCCAGGGCCCGGCGAATCTCGCCCTCCGACACCGTGTCCGCCCCCGCGCCGAGCCTGCCCAGGGTCTTCAGCACCGAGACGTTGGAGTTGGCCTTGACCGCGAACGCGATCAGCGGCTCGCCCAGTTCGGGCCGCCCGGCGATGGCGTCGTGCAGCACCTGGTAGTGCCGCTCCAGGGTGGCGCTGGAATAGACATAGACCGGCGTGCCCACCGCGCGCGCGATGGCCGACAGGGCCACGTCCTCGCACCACAGTTCGCCCTCGCGGACCTCGAAATGGTTCATTGCGGCGGTTGCGGGTCGCTGGGCCCGGCCGAGGGGCCGCTGTCGGGCAGGGGAGCCGGATGGCCGCGGGTGGCGCGATCCTGGGCGTCCTTGCGGGCCTGGGCGTCGGCGTCGGCCTTGCGCTGCGCCTCGTAGTCGGCCTTGGCCTTGTCGCCCCACAGCGGCGCCGGCCGCTCCAGTTCGCCCACCTTGCCGCACGCCGCCAGGGCGAGGGCGGCCAGAACCAGGGCGATGGCGGTGGTGCGGGGGCGGCTCATCGAAGGATCTCCTGCCAGCGGGCGGCCTGGGCGCGCACCTGGTCCGGCGCCGTGCCGCCATAGCTGGTGCGGCTGGCGGCCGAGGCGGCGGGGGTCAGCACCCCATAGACATCGGCGGTGATGCGTCCGTCCAGGGCCTTCAACTCGTCGATCGGCAGCTCGGCCAGGTCGACGCCCAGGGCCTCGGCCCGCTTCACCGCCGCGCCGGTCAGGTGATGCGCCTCGCGGAAGGGGATGTTCAGGGTGCGCACCAGCCAGTCGGCCAGGTCCGTGGCGGTGGCGAAGCCGGCCCCCGCGGCGGCGGCCATGGCCGCCTTGTTGGGCTCCAGGTCGTCGACCATGCCGGCCATCGCCAGCAGGGCCAGCTCCAGGGCGTCGAAGGCCTCGAAGGTGGGGACCTTGTCCTCCTGCATGTCCTTGCCATAGGCCAGGGGCAGGCCCTTCATGACCATGGTCAGGGCGGTCAGCCCGCCCATCACCCGGCCGACCTTGGCGCGCACCAGCTCGGCGGCGTCCGGGTTCTTCTTCTGCGGCATGATCGACGAGCCGGTGGTGAAGGCGTCCGACAGCCGGATGAAGTTGAACTGCGGCGTGGTCCAAAGGACGATTTCCTCGGCCAGGCGCGACAGGTGGGTGGCGCAGATGGTCGCCGCCGACAGCGCCTCCAGGGCGAAGTCCCGCGCCGACACCCCGTCCAGGGAGTTGGCCATGGGGCGGTCGAAGCCGAGCGCCTGGGCGGTCATGTGGCGGTCGATGGGGAACGAGGTTCCCGCCAGGGCCGCCGAGCCCAGGGGGCTCTCGTTCATCCGCGCCCGGGCGTCGGCGAAGCGGCCGCCGTCACGGCCGAACATCTCCACATAGGCCATCAGGTGGTGGCCGAAGGTCACCGGCTGGGCCGCCTGCAGGTGCGTGAAGCCCGGCATCAGGGTGTCGGCGTTGGCCGCGGCCTTGGCGACCAGGGCCTTCTGCAGGGCGATGATCTGCTCCACCGTGCGATCGCAGGCCTCGCGCACCCACAGGCGGAAATCCAGCGCCACCTGGTCGTTGCGCGAGCGGGCGGTGTGCAGCCGCCCCGACGCCGCCCCGATGATCTCGCCCAGGCGCGCCTCGACGTTCATGTGGATGTCTTCGAACTCGTCGCGGAAGGGGAAACTCCCCACGGCGATCTCGTGCTCGATCTTGTCCAGCCCCTCGGCGATCTTGGCCGCGTCCTCGGCCGAGATGATCCCCGCCTTGGCCAGCATGGCGGCGTGGGCGCGCGAGCCGGCGATGTCCTCGCCCGCCAGGCGCTTGTCGAAGCCGATCGACACATTGATCGCCTGCATCAGCGCATCGGGCTTGGCGGAGAAGCGCCCGCCCCATAGAGAATGGCCGCTCTTGTTGGAGGTCATATGCGAGACGTCCCTGTCGCCGCGCGCGCGGCGAAAACCCGTGGTTGGCAAAGGCGCGCGGTCACCCTGGCCGGCGTCGCGGCGCTTCTATACGGTACGGCCGGGTGTTCCAACCCGCCGGGGGACATCAAGTCCCTGGCCAGGGGCGGCATGGCCAAGATGACCGTCTCGGAACATCCCAATCCGCCGCCCGCCACCACCTTCACCGACGCCGCCGGCAAGGCGCACACCATCGCCGAATTCAAGGGCAAGGTGACGGTGGTCAACATCTGGGCCAAGTGGTGCGCCCCTTGCGTCACCGAGATTCCCAGCCTGGCGCGTCTCCAGGCGGCCTACGCCGGCAAGCCGGTGGCCGTGGTCGCCATCGACGTGGACAAGGGCGAGGACATCGGCCCGGCCCAGGCCTTCATCGCCAAGAACGCGCCCCTGGCCTACTATTCCGAGCCGACCTTCGCCCTGCCGTACGCGCTGCGCCCCGTCGTCCAGGACATGCCAACCACCATCATCTACGACAAGGCGGGCGTCGAGCGCGCCCGGCTGGCCGGCGGGGCGGATTGGTCCGGCGACGACGCCAGGGCCGTCATCGACACCCTGCTCAAGTAGTGAACCTCGCCGCCGAGCTCGAGCCGGTTTCCGACCGCGCCTGGAGCCCCGAGGCGCGCGCGGACCTGGGCGGCTGGCGCCTCAACGCCTCGCGGGGGCTTTCCGGCCGCATCAACGCCTGCTGGCCCTTGGCCCCGCCGGACCGCCCGCCCGACGAGGCCATCGCGGCGGTCGAGGCCTGGTACGCCGCGCGCGGCCTGCCGCCGGTGTTCAAGCTGGCCCAAAGCGCCGTCGCCCCGGACGATCTCGCCGCCCGCCTCCAGGCCCGCGGCTACCGGTCCTACACCGAGACCCTGATGATGACCGGCCCGGTCGAGGGCGCCGCCGACCCCGGCGTGCGCGTCGACGAAGCCCTGGATCCCGCCTTCGCCGCCGTCTTCGCCGCCGCCGGCCACGGCGATCCCGCCGACACCGCCGAGCGCCTGAGCGCCCTGGAGCGCACGCCCCGGCCCCGCGGCTTCGCCCGCCTGGACGTGGCCGGCGCCCCCGCCGCCATCGGGGCTGTGGCCGTCGACGGCGACTGGGCCGGCGTCTTCGCCATGCGCACCGCCGCCGATCAGCGCCGCCAGGGTCTCGCCTGGCGGGTCTTCCGCGCCCTCATGGATCACGCCGCCCGCGCCGGCGCGCGCCGGGCCTACCTGCAGGTGGAAGCCGTCAACGCCCCGGCCATCGCCCTCTACCAGCGGGCCGGCTTCGCCACCGCCTACAGCTATCTCTACTGGACGAAGCCCTGAGCGCGCGGTTGGCTGTACGCCCCTCCGCCGGAGCCTGCCCATGTCCATGATCGGCCCCCTGAAGCTCAAGGCCCAGCTCCTCTGCGACCACGAGATCGCCATGGGCCCGGGCAAGGCCGACCTGCTGGAGGCCATCGACCGCGAAGGCTCGATCTCCGCCGCCGGCCGCGTCCTGGGGATGAGCTATCGCCGCACCTGGCTGCTGGTGGACGCCATGAACCGCTGCTGGACCCAGCCTCTGGTCGAGGCCACCGCCGGCGGCGGCCAGAAGAGCGGCGCGCGGCTCACCGACCCGGGCCGCGCGGTGCTGGCCGCCTACCGCGCCCTGGAAGCCCGCCTGGCCGAAGCCGCCGCCGGCGAACCCCTGGCGACCCTGGAATCCCTCCTGCGTCCCACGCCGCTCGAACCGCGCCACGGCGGCTAGGCGGCGGCGAACCCCAGCTCGGCCCTCAGCGCCGCCGCCGTCACGCCGCGGGCCCTCAGGTCGCGCAGGGTCTCGGCCTTGTCGCGCTTGGCGTAGCGGCGGCCGTCCGGGGCGGTCAGCAGGCGGTGGTGGCGATAGACCGGCGTCGGCAGGCCCAGCAGCGCCTGCAGCAGGCGCTGGATATGCGCCGCCTCGGCCAGGTCCTCGCCGCGGATCACGTGGGTGATCCCCTGCAGGGCGTCGTCCACGACCACCGCCAGGTGATAGGCCACGCCGACGTCCTTGCGCGCCAGCACCACGTCGCCGGCCCGCTCCGGCTCGGCCCGGACCACGCGGGGCGGGCCCTGGCCCTCCTCGACGAAGGTCAGGCCGCCGAACCCGCCCAAGGCCTCGCGCGCCGCCGCCAGCGACAGCCGCCAGGCGTAGGGCCGCCCCTCCGCCACTCGCCGCGCCTCCTCGTCCGCCGCCAGCGGCGCGCCGACATAGGTCTCGGCCGGCCCGTGCGGGGCGCGGCCGATGTCGTCCAGGATCTCCTTGCGGGTCTTGAAGCAGCGATAGACCAGGCCCCGCGCCTCGAGGCTCGCCAGGGCGGCGCGATAGTCGGCCAGGTGCTCGGACTGGCGCCGCACGGGGGTCTCCCAGGCCAGTCCCAGCCAGGCCAGGTCCTCCAGGATCGCCGCCTCGAATTCAGGTCGGCAGCGGGTGGCGTCGATGTCCTCGATGCGCAGCAGGAAGCGTCCGCCCGCCGCGCGCGCGGCCTCGTGCGCGGTCAGGGCCGAGAAGGCGTGGCCGCGGTGCAGATAGCCGGTGGGGGAGGGGGCGAAGCGGGTGACGAAGCCGCCGGGTTCGCGGGAAGGGGCCGGGTTCAAGTCGGGGTCGGCCATGGGGGAACGGGAAGGGCGGCGGGCCGGATCAGGCGGCGGGCGGCTTGTCGCGGCCGGGCCGCACGAAGACGCCCAGATGGTCCAGGATGGCGCGGATGAAGCCCTCTTCCCCGCCCAGGCTCTCCTTCAGGGCGTCGAACTCGCGGAAGCTGGCCATCTCCGCCAGGCCGTGCGCCGCGCACCAGGCGGCGATGGTGGCCAGCTGCAGCTCGGCCGGGTCGGGATCGCCGCCGGCGGCGACGATGGCGCATTCGACCTGGTTCCAGCCGCTTGAGGCGTCCTTGGCGTGCTCGGGAAACGCGGTGCGGTCGCGCATGCCGTCGTACATCACCCGGTAGAGAGCCGGGTTCTGGCGCGCGAAGGTGACGTAGGCGACGCCGATGCTGCTGAGGGCGCTGCGCTGGTTGGGGGCGCTTTCGCGGGCCTTGGCCACTTCGGCGCCGAGCTGTTCCCAGCCCTCCTCGGCCACGGCCTCCAGAAGCTCGTTCTTGTCCTTGAAGTGGTGGTAGGGCGCCGCCGGGCTGACCCCCGCCTCACGCGCCACGGCGCGCAGAGAAAGCGCCGCCGGGCCTTCGTTTTCCAGGATCCGGCGGGCGGCCTGCACCAGCGCCCGGGACAAATCCCCATGGTGGTAGGGCTTGGCGGCAGCGCTTGCAGTTTCTCTCATGGCGGGCACCGTAATTCTCTATCTGATCGCTGTAAAGATTTAAGTTGACACCGTTTAGATCGATGCTATCTAAGCACCGTCCAGATCGGACATCCCCTGCTCCCCCGGGGGATTTGCACTGAAACCGCCTCTCCCCAGGCGGCAAATTATCAAGAAGGAATATGGTTATGTCTCTCGCAAGCTTCTCCGCGTTTGAACGCATCTTCGACCGCACCGCGGCCGTTCTGCTCGTGGTCATCGGCCTCGCCCTCGGCGGCGCGACCGCCATCGTCGGCGCCTAATACGCCCCGATGATGGAGACCGGACGACAGGTTTGAGGGGGGCCGCCCGGCTCCCCTCGAACGAACTCCCCTCAAACGCATCAGCTACAGTTACGATCCCCGCTAGCAAGACCCGCGATCGCCCGCAACCGGGCCACGAGATCGCCGCCTGAAAAGGCCGCCGGGACCCCAGGTCCCGCCTTCGGAGCGCCCAGCGCCGTTCGCGCCTTGCCGCTTCCCCAAGCGCCCGCTTCGCCTCAGACTGACGCATCGCCTCGCACGAGGATTTCGTCATGGTCCAGGGCCCAGCCGTCCTCGCCGCCCTTGCCGCCCTTCTGGCCGGCGAGGGCGTCGCCGCGCCCGCGGCGGACATGCATGCCCAGCTCGCCGCCCAGCCGCCCCTGGCGCCCGGCGACGAGGCCGTTCGCAGCGCGCCGCGCACCCCCTGGCCCGCCTGCGTCGCCCGCGCGGCGGCCGAGGCCGAGCGGTCCGGCGGCCGCCTCGACCGGGCCCTGGTCACCGAAAGTCCGCAATGGGGCCGGGTCTGGCGCGCCGACGTCGCCCTGCCGGACGCCCGCCCCGGCCAGGTGAACCGCGCCGTCTGCTGGAACGACCAGCTGCAGTTCGCCCGCGGCCGGCCCCTGGCGCCCCTGCCGATCGCCCCCGACAAGGCCAGGCGCCCCGCCGCCGTGCGCTGCAACTACACCCCCATCGACAATCCCTGCCGCCAGGAGCCCGTGCGCATCCTCTGGCTCTGCGTCAGCCCGCAGCTCTTCCTCTATGCCGACGGCCACGCCGAGCCGGCGCGCGAGGACGCCGCCCTGGACGTCGGCTTCACCAACCGCGGCGCCCCGGAAACCGACGCCGCCTGGGCCGCCCGCTGCGCGTCCAAGGGCGGGATCTACGAGGGCGACTAGGCGAAGGGGGACTGGGCGAAGGCGACTGGGCGAGGGCGGCTGGGCGAGGGCGGCTGGGCGAGGGGGACTGGCCGCTCAGGCCGCGTCCATCAGCGGCCGCAGGGCCGGATGGATGGCCGGCGACTCCGTCTTCAGGAACCTGATCAGCGCCTGTTCGGCCGGATCGAACACCCCGTCGCGGCCGATGCGCTCGGCCAGCCAGCGGGCCTCCTCGTCGGACACCCCCTCCGCCGCCCGCTCGGCCGCCTCGACCTCGGCGTTGTGGGCGCGCCAGCTGTCCAGCCCGTCGCCCCACAGGGCGTTGCCGGTGGCCGGCGGCGTCGTGAACATGCGGTTGAAGAAGCCGGCGATGCCGCACATGCCGGAGGGGTCGGCGTGGGCCAGCCAGGCTTCCCGCCGCGCCTCGTCGCCGGGGTCGACCGGGGTGAAGCCCGACACCGTCATCACCGAGGCGGCCAGGGCCTTGGCGAAGAGGTCGGTCCAGGCCGGGTCGTTGTCGGCCCCGCGGCAGGCGTCGTTGATGTCGAACAGCGCCTCGGCCTCGGCCCGGGTGATGGCCACGTTGCCGTCGCCGGCGGCGGCGTAGAGCAGGCGGCGCAGCAGCTCCACCTCGGCCGCGCAGATCCGTCCGCGCTCCAGCTTGCCCCGCAGCAGCGGCCCGTCGCCGTCCAGCACCGCCGCCTTGACCTGGGCCAGGGCGAACTGCGCCAGCCGCGGCGGGGCGGCGGTGGCGGTCTCCAGGATGTGCACCAGGGCCTCCAGCGCGCTGTCGCTGCGCACCCGCCCGCCCGTGGAGAACTGTGAGATCAACCAGTCCGACTTGGCCTCGTCCACATAGTCGGCCGGCGTCTGCTGATGCACGACATAGTCTGTCAGCGCCTCGATGAAGAGGTCGTTCCACTCGCGGCAGCGCGCGCCCACGGCGCTGTCCAGCGCGATCAGGGCCTCGGCCTCGGCCCGGTCGATGTCGAGGTCGGGATAGAGGATCCGGCGCACGGCCACGACGTCGGCCGGCGCAATCGCGCCGGCGGCCGTCAGCCGCGCGGTCAGGGCGTAGAGGGCCGTGTCGGCCATGGGCGCAACCTCATTCAAGCCGTGGCTTTCGCGCCACCCCTTAGGCCAAAGCCGTTACGGCGCCGCTAACCCTGGCCCGACGTCATGGAGATGTCGCGCAAAAGTCCCTATCTTTGGCGGGCGTCCGGGTCCTCGTCTGATTCTGGCCGGGGACTTTCGGGCCGCAGGCACTGAAGGAGGCTGGTCTTCAGGTTCCACGCGCGCGCCCCCATCGCCACACCGTCCCGTCCGGGGACGCTCCACCCGATCACGGCCGCCGGCCCCATCACCGGAGGCCGTCATGCAGGTGCTTAGCCGCCCGCCGTCCGGCTGGCCCGCCCTGGTGCTGAACGCCGACTTCCGGCCGCTGTCCTACTATCCGCTGTCGCTGTGGCCCTGGCAGGAGACCATCAAGGCCGTCTTCCTCGACCGCGTCGACGTGGTCTCCACCTACGACAAGCGCATCCACTCGCCCAGTTTCGAGATGGCCCTGCCCAGCGTGGTGGCGCTCAAGAGCTATGTCGCCCAGGACCGGCCGCCGGCCTTCACGCGCTTCAACCTGTTCCTGCGCGACGCCTTCACCTGCCAGTACTGCGGCTCGATGGAGGAGCTGACCTTCGACCACGTCACCCCCCGCTCGCGCGGCGGACGCACCACGTGGGAGAACATCGTCACCGCCTGCGCGCGCTGCAACCTGACCAAGGGCGGGCGCACCCCGCGCGAGGCGCACATGCACCCCCACCGCCATCCCCGGCGGCCCAGCATGTACGAACTCCAGGAACACGGCCGCCGCTTCCCCCCCCACCACCTGCACGAAAGCTGGCTCGACTACCTCTACTGGGACATCGAGCTGGAGGCCTGAGGGCGTCGCCCCTCACGTCCTCGGCGCCGTCGTCCCGCCCTGGGGCAGCAGTTGGTCCAGGCCCGGGATCGGGGGCTGGGCGGGCTGGGACGGGGCGTTGGGCGGGGCGGGCGCCGCCGGGGCGCCCGGCGCCGCCACCGGCGTCGCCGGGGCCGCGGGCGGCGGGCCGGGCGGGATGGCCGTCGCGCCCACGCGCTTGACGGCATAGGCCATGTAGCCGCGCCAGGCCTCGGCCGGGGCGCTGCCGCCGGTGACCCCGCGCATGGGGGTGTTGTCGTCGCGGCCCATCCACACCACCGTGGCGAAGCCGCCGGTGAAGCCGCAGAACCAGACGTCCTTGAAGTCGCTGGTGGTGCCGGTCTTGCCGGCGATGTCCCAGCCCTTGATCGCCGCCTTGGTCCCGGTGCCGAACGCCACCACCCCGCGCAGCATCTGGTTGAGGTCGCTCAGCGCCGGATTGCCGATGGCCGGCGTCGGCGGCGTCGGGCGGTTGACGAAGATCACCGGCCCGCCGCTCACCTTGATGCGCTCGATGCCATAGGCGCCGACGCGGTTCCCCCCGTTGGCGAAGGCCGTATAGGCCTGGGCCATCTCCAGGGGCGTCACCAGGGTGGTGCCCAGCGCCATGGCCGGGTCGGTGTTGATCGCCGAGACGATGCCCACGCGGTGCGCGCCGGCCGCCACCTTGTCGCGCCCCACCTCGTCGGCCAGGCGCGCGGCCACGGTGTTGATGGAGTGGGCCAGGGCCACCCGCAGGGTGACCGGCCCCTCGTAGCCGGGCTCGAAATTGCGCGGCGACCAGGTCCCGATGGTCACCGGTTCGTCCACCACCGGGCTGTCGGGGGTGCGCCCGGCCTCCAGCGCCGCCAGATAGACGAATGGCTTCCACGACGATCCGGCCTGGCGGTGGGCGTCCACGGCCCGGTCGAACTGGCTCCTCTGATAGTCGACGCCGCCCACCAGCGCCCGCACCCGGCCCACCGCGTCCACCGACACCGCCGCGCCCTGCTGCACGCCCTGGGCCTGGTGGCGCGCCACCGTGGCCTCCAGCGACTGGGCCGCGGCGGTCTCCAGCGCCGAATCCAGCGTCGTCTCCACCACCAGGTCCTGGCGCAGGGGGCTGGTCAGCAGCCGGCGCGTCTGGCCGTCCACCCAGTCGACGAAATATTGCGCCGCCGCGTCCGGGGCGTCCTTCCAGACCTTCGGCGTCGACGCCAGGGCCTTGGCCCGCTGGGCGGCGGTGATCGCCCCGGTCTCGACCATGGCGTCCAGCACCAGCCGGGTCCGCGCCGCCGAGGCGGCCGGCTGGTCGGCCGGGTCATAGGCCACGG
>Ga0265327_10001235_pt1 | contig 34299 bp, 34 predicted proteins | sample 41621metaG_FD_202089 | JGI IMG/M metagenome (GOLD analysis project Ga0265327, IMG submission 202089) | Rhizosphere microbial communities from Carex aquatilis grown in University of Washington, Seatle, WA, United States - 4-16-21 metaG | ecosystem: Host-associated > Plants > Roots > Rhizosphere...
AGGTGATGACCAGCGCCCACTGGACGCCGTTGGCGGGGCCCAGCCGCGCGGGGACGGACAGGTAGTCGCTGAGGGCGCCGGTGAACACGGGCCCCAGGCCAAGGCCGATGATGTTGATGATGAACAGGGTCAGGGCGGCGGTGGTGGCGCGCATGTGCGGCGGGGCGACGCTCTGGGCCACGGCGTAGACCGGTCCGTACCAGAGCGTGCCCAGCAGGGCCGGGGCGACCGCGAGGATCAGGGTCATTTTGGCGGTCGGGGCCAGGATGGACAGGCAATAGAGCGGCGCCCAGATCAGGCCGCCGATGGCCGGGACGGTGACGTAGGCGCGCAGGTCCCTGGCCGTCGCCCAGTCCGAGATGCGTCCGCCCAGCAGGGAGCCGAAGGCCCCGGCGACGCCGCCGATCAGGCCGATGGAGACGCCGATGAAGGTCAGGCTCTTGACCCCGAACCCGGCGGCCAGGCCGGCGATCTCCGGCCCGTGGTTGCGCAGGTAGAAGGAGGCGGTGAAGGGCGCCTGGCCATAGCCGATGAAGGCGCTGATCGAGGCGCTGAAGGCCACCAGCCAGAAGGTCGGCTTGCGGGCGAGATAGCGGAAGGTCTCGGCGAACGTCGCCTGGGCCGCCTTGACCGCCCCCACCTGGGCCGCCAGGCGCTTGCGCGGCTCCTTCAGCGTCAGGGCGACGACGATGGCGGCCAGGACGCCCGGCGCGCCGGCGACGAAGAAGGCCACGCGCCAGCCCCAGGCGTCGGCCACCACCGCCCCCATGACCAGGCCCAGCAGAGAGCCCAGGGGCGTGCCCATGGCGTAGAAGGCCAGGGCGTAGGCGCGGTCCTTGGGCGGGGTGTCGTCGGCGATGATCGAGTGGGCGCAAGGTGTGCAGCCCGCCTCGCCGAAGCCGACGCCGAGGCGGGCCAGGCAGATCTGCCAGAAGGTCTGGGACAGGCCGCACACGGCGGTGAAGGCGCTCCACAGGGTCATCGAGCCGGCGATGATCAGGGGCCGGCTGCGGCGCTCGGCCAGGCGGCCGATGGGGATGCCGAGGAAGGTGTAGAACAGGGCGAAGGCGATGCCGCTAATGGCGCCGATCTGCCAGTCGGCCAGATGCAGGTCCTTCTTGATCGGCTCGGCCAGGATGTTGACCACCTGCCGGTCGAGGAAGTTCAGCATGTAGACCACCAGCAGCAGCCCCAGGGCGTAGCGGCGGTAGGCGAGGGGGGCGGGGGTCCACGTCCCGGCCGCCTCGGAGGAAGGCGTCGCGGGATGGCTTGGTGCGACGGACGTCGTCGTGACGGCCGGCAACACGGCGTCGGTCATCTGGCGTTCTTCCCAATCGTTCTTTCCAGAGCGGCCGAATCTGGAGCCCGGCGCTTCTCTGGTCGTTGGCTTGAGACTAGACCGGCATTTCGGCGCGCCGCCAATAGCGGCTGCGTGATGTGGGTAGCCTTGATGGAGGAAGAGATGGAGCTGCTGATCGGCGACAAGGCCTGGTCATCGTGGTCGCTGCGGCCGTGGCTGGCGGCCAAGCGGACCGGCCAGCCCTTCACCGAAACCCTGATCCGCCTGCGCCGCGAGGACACCGGCGCCCAGGCCCGCGCGGCGGGATCGCCCACCGGCCAGATTCCGGTGCTGAAGGATGGCGCGGTCACCGTGTGGGACAGCCTGGCGATCTGCGAATACCTGGCCGACCGCTTTCCCCAGGCGCGGCTCTGGCCCGCCGACCCCGCCGCCCGGGCGATGGCGCGGGCGGCGGCCTGCGAGATGCACGCGGGCTTCGCGTCCCTGCGGGGCGAGTGCCCCATGGACCTGGCGCTGAAGACCAAGGCCGACCTGTCGGAAGCCACCCAGGTCAACATCCGGCGCATCAGCGACCTCTGGAACGCGATGCTGGGCCGTTTCGGCGGGCCGTTCCTGGCCGGCGAGTGGTCGATCGCCGACGCCTTCTTCGCGCCCGTGGCGACGCGGTTCCGCAGCTATGGCGTCCACCTGTCGGACTATGGCGACACCGGCGCGGCGGGCGCCTACTGCGAGCGGCTGCTGACGACGCCCGAGTTCCTGGAGTGGGAGGCGGCCGCCCTGGCCGATCTGTCCGCGTGATCCGGGGAAGCTGCCTTTGCGGCACCATCGCCTATGAGGTGACGGCCCTGGCGGCCGAGCCCGGCCATTGCCACTGCCGCACCTGCCAGAAGGCCCATTCGGCGGCCTACGCCACCACCGCGCGGGTCAGGCGCGAGGACTTCCGGTGGACGCGCGGGGAGCAGGCCCTGCGCAGCTTCGAATCCACGCCCGGCAAGCTGCGCCACTTCTGCGGCCAGTGCGGCTCGCACCTGATGGCCGAGTGGATCACCCTGCCGCAGGTCATCCTGCGGATCGGCAGCGTCGACGAGGGCCTGGAGACCATGCCGGTGCGCCACATCTGGGTCAGCCACCAGCCGGCCTGGGACGTCTCCACCGACGGCCTGCCCCGCTACGAGGAAGGCTATCCGCCCCCTTGACGGCAGGAACCGGAAGCGGGGCCGGGGCGTTGCAGGGCCGGGCGGGGCGCCCGCGCCTGCCATCGAACGGACCCAGCCTTGACCACGCCCCCCGCGCCGACGCCGCCCGCCGCCACCGCGCCTTCCGCCGGCGAGGAGATCATCCGGGCGGCGCAGGCCTTCACCGGCGACATGCTGCGCCTGCAGCCGCGCGAGGTGGCCATCAATCTCGCGCTGTCGGTGGTGGTGGTGCTGGGCGCGGTGGGGCTGTTCTACGGCCTGGGCTGGCTGATGCGGCGCGGGGGCGAGCGATTGGCAGCGCGGGGCCTGGCTGCGTCGGCGGACATGCCCAGGGCCTCCAAGGTGGCCGCCATTACCTGGACCCTGGTCAAGCTCGCGGTCGTCGCCGGCGCCGTGGTGCTGGTGCTGGAGGTGTGGGGCCTGACGCCGCTGGAGTGGCTCAGCGGCCGCATGGGCGCGGCGGCGACGCGCGTGGCGGTGCTGATCCTGGCCGGCGCCGGGGCCGTGGAGCTGTGCAACCGCATCATCGAGCGCGTCTTCCACGGCCTGGAGCTGCGCAGCGCCGATCGCCGGCGCGCGGCCCAGTTCCGCACCCTGGCGCCGATCATCCGCGGCCTGGTCCAGGGCCTGCTGGCAGTCTTCGTCGGCCTGACGGTGCTGTCGGAGGTGGGGGTCAAGATCGGGCCGCTGCTAGCCGGCGCCGGCGTCGTCGGCGTGGCCCTGGGCTTCGGCGCCCAGACCCTGGTCAAGGACTTCCTGACCGGCCTCTTCCTGATCCTCGAGGACATCGTCTCGGTGGGCGACAATGTGAAGATCGGGACCTTCACCGGCCGGGTGGAGTCCATGACCCTGCGCACCATCCGCCTGCGCGACTTCGACGGCACCCTGCACGTCTTCCCCTACAGCGAGGCGCAGGTGATCCATAACCGGACCAAGTCGTTCTCCAACGCCGTCATCCAGCCGCGCATCAGCTATCTGGCCGACATCGACCGGGCCATGGCGGTGATGAAGAAGGTCGGCGCCCAGATGCAGGCCGACGAGGCCTACGGCAAGGCTATCCTGGAGCCGCTGGAGATCGTCGGCGTCGACGAGTTCACCGACAACGGCGTGGTTCTGAAGGCCCGATTCAAGACCTTTCCGGGCGAGCAGTGGCGCATCGGCCGCGAGTTCAACCGCCGCCTCAAGCAGGCCTACGACTCCGCCGGCATCGAGATCGGCTATCCCAATGTCGGCGCCGACCGCGCCGAGCGCCGCTCGTTCCTGGAGCAGGAGCACGCCGACGACGAGGAAGGACGCGCCACCCAGTAGCGGCGGGCGACGCCGGGCGGCACAATGGCGCCCGCAACCAACGGGAGAGGGGCCGCCTTGCGCTATGTCCGCATGCCGATCGAGGTGGAGTCGCCGGAAGAGTACGGCTACGCCCGCATCCGCTGGAACCTGTCGGAAAGCTCGGTCGCCGACCGCCGGCTGTCGGACCTCGGCCTGACCTTCCCGGACCTCACCCTGCTCTACACCGAGCACCGGGGCGCGACGCGGCTGCGCGAGCTGATCGCCGCCGAGGGGGCGGGCCTGGGCCCCGACGACGTGCTGGTGACCAACGGCGCGGCGGGCGCGCTGTTCATCATCGCCACGGCCCTGCTGGCGCCCGGCGACCACCTGGTGGTGATCCGGCCCAACTACGCCACCAACCTGGAGACGCCCCGCGCCATCGGCTGCGAGATCAGCCTGATCGACCTGACCTTTGAGAGCGGCTTCGCCGTGGACCTGGACGCGGTGGCCGCCGCCATCACCCCGCGCACCCGGCTGATCAGCGTCACCAATCCGCACAACCCTACCGGCGTGATGCTGAGCGCGGCCCAGCAGCAGGCCCTCGCCGACCTGGCCGCCGCGCGGGGCTGCCGGCTGCTGGTGGACGAGACCTATCGCGATCTCAGCTTCGATGGCCCTCTGCCGCTGGCGGCCAGCCTGGGGCCGCACGTGATCAGCGTCTCGTCCCTGTCCAAGGCCTATGGCGTGCCGGGCATCCGCATCGGCTGGCTGGTGAACAGCGATCCCGCCCTGCAGACCCTGTTCCTGGCCGCCAAGGAGCAGATCGGCATCTGCTGCAGCGTGCTGGACGAGTTCGTGGCCGAGGCGGTGATGGCCAGGCGGGCCGAGATCCTGCCGCCGATCCTGGCCGAGATGCGCGCGCGCCTTGGTCTGGTGGCGGCCTGGATGGCGGGCGAGGACCAGCTGGAATGGGTCCGTCCCTCCGGCGGCGTGGTGTGCTTCCCGCGCATGACGGCCGAGCCGCCGGGCGGGGTGGACGCCTTCTATCGCCGCCTGCTGGAGGACCAGGGCGCCTACGTCGGCCCCGGCCACTGGTTCGAGATGTCCGATCGCCATTTTCGCCTGGGCTACGGCTGTCCGGCGCGCGAGGACCTGGAGCAGGGCCTGAAGGCGATCTCGGCGGCGCTGAGGGGCTAGGGGACGTCCGAATTGCCGCCGGATGGGCGCCGGGTGTGCTAGTGTGCCGGCTGTTCCGACCCGCGGATCCCCGCGTCTCGGGCATGGCCGGAAAGGCCCACCCATGAAACCCCAGACTTCCTATGGCTCGCCGCCGGTCCGACGCGATCTGCTTGACCCGCGCTCGTCCGGCGCTGTGACGCCCCAGTCCCGCAAGACCCTGCTGACGGATCGCCGCAGCACGCGCTGACCGGACAGGCCCGGCGCCGATCCCGGACCAGGGTCGGCGCTCGGGGGGCTAGGCGCCGCCCAGGATCAGGGCGTCGAACTCGAGGATATCGCGCTTGAGGTCCCGGATCGCGGCGCTCGACACGTTGATGTCGTTGGAGCGCAGGGTCAGGCCGCCGGACTCGAACATGTCGAGCTGCCGGATCAACATCTCGCGCAGGTCGCGCCAGCGCTGCACCACCTGCTCAGGCGTGCGGGCGACGCCCGGGCCGACGTGGGACGCCTGTTCATGCGTGATCTGGGCGTCTTCGCTGGGCGGTCGTCTCATGGGCACTGAAGCTTTCGTATGCAGGCGCGCAGGAGCACGACGCGGTTGGCGGCCAGGCCGGGCGCCTTCAGCTCCCGCTGTGCGCCCTCCAGGGGCCAGCCCTGATGACGTGAACCGAGGCGCCAGATCTCGGCGCGGATCTCCGCGTCGCTGACGCCGCCGCTCTGGAACCACGAGAGCAGGCTCATCCGGGGGCCAGCTTGGCGTCGGCCGGCGCCGCGGCGGCGAAAGCGAAACTGAGCAGGACGTCGTCGCGCTGGGCGCTGGCGGCGGACGAGTCCGAGAAGGCCATCGTCAGCAGGGCCGGCGTGTCCTGGTCGATGGACAGGAAGTCGTCCTTCCAGCCGCCGGCGATGGCGTGGCGGGAGGTCACCTCCACGCGGCAGTCCTTGTCCTGGGCCGGCACGTCGATGCGTTGCTCGCGGTCGTCGCCGCCGATCTCGGAGCCAAAGGTCAGGCGCGGGTGCGCGTCGCCGGGGCCGCCTGCGGTGAACACCAGCATGTCCCAGCGATGCCGGGCGACGTTGGGGCGGGCCGTGGCCGTGAGGCGGATCGTGGAGCCGGCGGGAAGGTCTAGACTGCGCATGGGGTGTCCTGTTCGAAAGTCGCTGTGAATCCCGGCGGCGGTTCCATCGGGGCGACGGCCGCCTCGGCCAGCTCAACCATCGGAGTCTGAGTAGCCCCCTGGGCCAGGCGCGGCGCGGTGGACCGCTCGGCCAGTTCGGCGAGGTCCGTCCAGCGGGCCGCCGCGAGCTCGTGCTTTTCGCGCACATTGGCCAGCAGGCTGCTCTCCACCAGGGCGGTCGCCGCAAGGGCGAGGCGGCGATATTCGGTGGCCCGGTCCAGCCGGGTGCGCATGCCGCTCATTGGCCGGACCCCAGGGGGTTCGGCGTGTGCGCCGGCGCGACGGTGCGACCGTGCAGGCGTTCGACGACCTGGCGCAGGCGGTCCGCCTCGGCCGAGAGGGCGGTGACGTCCTCCTGGAGCTGGGCGTTGCGCTGCTTCAGATAGGCGTTCTCGCGCGCCAGGCGCTCGTCGGGCGTGGCGGTGTCGACGGGGGCCGGGGCGGTCACGCCCTTTGCCTCCAACCCAGCAGATCGAAGACGCGCGGCAGGGCGACGGCGCCCAGCACGGCGACAGTGGACGCTACGAAGAGCGTGGCCATGGTTGTTCTCGGAACGACGACGCGTCGGGAAGGATCGACCGCTTCGGTGGCGGCACACGCCCGACGGCGCGTCCTCTAGATAGGGCTTCGCAGGCCAAATAGCCAGGGCGAACCCTGAATCCAGAAGGCCTGGCGGCGGCTAGATCAATCCCAGGGCCTTGAAACTGGCGACCCCGTGGCGACCCACCACGAGGTGGTCATGCACGGCGATCTTCAGCGCGCGGCCGGCTTCGATCACCTGGCGGGTCATGTCTATGTCTGCGCCCGAGGGGCTGGGGTCGCCCGAGGGATGGTTATGAACCAGGATCACCGCGCTGGACGACAGCTCCAGCGCCCGGCGCATCACCTCGCGCGGATAGACCGGGGCGTGGTCGACGGTGCCGTGGTTCATCACCTCGTCGGCGATGAGCTGGTTCTTCTTGTCGAGGAAGAGCACGCGGAACTGCTCGCGCGCCTCGTGCGCCAGGGCGACCTTCACATAGGCCAGCAGCGCGCTCCAGGACGAGATGACGGGGCGCTTGGCCACCTCGCCCCGGCCCATGCGCAACGTCGCCTCGTGCACCAGCTTGAGGTCCAGGGCCAGGGTCTCGCCGACGCCCTTGACGGTGACGAGGTCGGCCAGGCCCGCGCCGAACACCCCGGCCAGGGAGCCGAAGCGGGCCAGCAGGGCGCGGGCCAGGGGCTTGACGTCCCCGCGCGGCAGGCTGCGGGCGAGGATCAGCTCCAGCAGTTCATAGTCGGGCAGGGCGTCCAGGGCCTTGGCGGCCCGCTCCCGCAGCCGGCCGCGATGGCCCAGGCGCCAGGCTTCGGTCTTGGGGGCGGTCTTGGGGGCGGGCTTGGCTGCGGGCTTGGCCGCCGGCGCCGGCTTGGCATCGGCGGGCGTTAGTTCAGCGCGCCAGGTCGCCAGCCCTAGCAGGGGCAGCTCTTCGACAGCGTCTGATGCGGATTGCGCCATGGCTGCATGTTCCGCATTTGTTCGGATTTGGCAAGGGCGAGTCTGCACCTGCACTTTGGCGCTCGACGCGCGACCCAACGCTCCGACCTTCGCCCGGGGGGGAAGCGGGGGGCCTTAAGCCCCCTGGATCGCCGGCTTGAACAGCCCGGCCGGGGAGGCGGTGAACACCTCGTAGCCCGTGGCGGTGACGCCGACGGAGTGCTCGCACTGGGCCGACAGGGACTTGTCGCGGGTGACCGCGGTCCAGCCGTCGTTGAGCAGCTTCACCTGGTGCTTGCCCAGGTTCACCATCGGCTCGATGGTGAAGAACATGCCTTCCTTCAGCACCTCGCCGGTGCCGGGATGGCCGAAGTGCAGGATGTTCGGGCTATCGTGGAAGATCTTGCCCAGGCCGTGGCCGCAGAAGTCGCGCACCACGCTGCAGCGCATGGATTCGACATAGGACTGGATGGCGTGGCCGATGTCGCCCAGGCGCACGCCCGGCTTGACCATGGCCAGGCCGCGCTCCAGCGCCTCATAGGTGATGTCGACCAGACGGCGCGACTTGGGGGCCACTTCGCCGACGCCGTACATGCGCGAGGTGTCGCCGTGCCAGCCGTCCACCACCACGGTGACGTCGATGTTGGCGATGTCGCCTTCGCGCAGGGTCCGCTCGCCGGGGATGCCGTGGCAGACCACGTGGTTGGGCGAGATGCAAAGGGTGTGCGAATAGCCGCGGTAGTACAGGCAGGCGGGCAGGGCGCCGTGGTCCAGCACGAATTCCCGCGCCAGACGGTCCAGGGTCTCGGTGGAGACGCCGGGGACCACATGGGGGACCAGCATGTCCAGGCACTCGGCGGCCAGGCGGCCGGCCTTGCGCATGCCCTCGAAGTCCTCGGGGCCGTGCAGCTTGATCTTGTCGGTGCGGTACTCGGCTTCCAGGATGTCGTCGACGAGGGCCATGGCTTTACGATCTCACGGGGCGTCCGCAGGCGCGTGGATCCACGGGATGCGGCGCGCGATGCGGATGGCTTCAGGGCTTATGTCGCAATCATAGCATAAAACTTCAACACCCGCCCGGGATGCGGCGATCAGGCCGGCGGCATAGGCTGGGTCCAGGTCGGCGCAGGCGGCGAAGCGATCGCAGTCGGTGCGCTGAACCACGAACAGCTGCACGGCCCGCGCCCCGTCCGCCACCTCGCGGCTGAGCTCCCTCAGGTGCTTGGACGAGCGGGCGGCGACGCAGTCGGGGAACTCGGCCAGGGTCCCCTCGCGGCGCAGATGGCAGTTCTTCACCTCCAGCCAGCAGGGCGGTCGGTCAGGATGTTCCAGCAGGAAATCCACCCGGCTGGCCTCCCCGAAGCGGACCTCGCGGCGGTGGACGGCGTAGCCCGTCAGCTCGGGAATCGCGTCGGCGGCCAGGGCCTCGGCGACCAGACGGTTGGGGTGCAGGGTGTTGATGCCGACGAGGCCGCCGTCGACCTCGACCAACTCCAGCGTCCAGGGCAGCTTGCGCTTGGGCCCGTCAGCGGCCGAGACCCAGGCCCCCAGGCCCGGCGTGTTCAGCCCCAGCATGGCGCCCGGGTTCGGGCAGTGGGTGGTGATCTCGCGGCCGTCGTCCAACAGCACGTCGGCGAAGAAGCGCTTGTAGCGCTGGACGAGGCGGCCGTGCGCCATCGGTTGCGGCAGGAGCATCGGCGGCCTATGCCGTCTTGAGCCAGCAAGGTCCAGCACCTGCCGTCCGGGAAAGGAAATCCATGTCCGACAGCGATCGCGTCACCGCCGCCGTGATGATCATCGGCGATGAGATCCTCTCGGGCCGGACCCAGGACACCAACCTTCGCGACATCGCCCGCTACCTGGGCACCTACGGCATCGACCTGGCCGAGGCGCGGGTGGTGCCTGACATCGAGGACGAGATCGTCACCACGCTGAACCACCTGCGCGGGCGCTACGACTATGTCATCACCACCGGCGGCATCGGCCCGACCCACGACGACATCACCGCCGACAGCGTCGCCAAGGCCTTCGGTGTCGAGCTGTACGAACACCCCGACATCCTGGCCATGATGCAGGCCCGCTGGCAGGGCGAGCTCAATGCGGCGCGCCGGCGCATGGCGCGGGTGCCGGTGGGCGGCGACCTAGTCAAGAACCCGGTGCAGGGACCACCCGGCTTCACCATCGGCAACGTCTTCGTGCTGGCCGGCGTGCCGATGATCATGCGCGGCATGCTCGAAGACGTCGGCCCGCGCATGCGCCCGGGCAAGGTCGTGGTCGCCCGCACGGTGCGGGTGGAGGGCACGGGCGAGGGGGCCATCGCCGCCCCGCTGGAGGCCCTGGCCAAGGCTCACCCGACCCTGAGCCTCGGCAGCTATCCGTTCTTCGGCGACGGGATCTACGGCTCCAACCTGGTCATCCGCGGCCGCGACGAGGCCGAGGTGATCGCCACCGTCGAAGAACTGGTCGTCGCCCTGGAAGGCATCGGCGCCAAGACCGTCATCCGCGTCGCCCCCGAGACGGCGGCCTGAGGCCGGAGGTTAAGGCCGGGACTTAAGGCGAGGCGCGAAGCGGGCTAAGACGGACGCCAGCGCGGGCGTGGCGAAATTGGTAGACGCAACGGACTTAAAATCCAGTGCATACAAACGTATGTGACTAAAAACCTTGTAAATACAGCTACTTTTGGTATCTTCGTTCTGTCGGGCGTCTAGCACATCGCTAGCACAATTAGCCCATTTTCGAGCGCGGAGGCGCACGATGACAGAAGCAGCCCGCCACGAATTGATGGGCGGAAAAATCCAGGTCTACCGGCGGCCGAACAGTCCGCACTGGCAATGCTCGGCAACGGTTGCGGGGAAGCAGCGGCGCACGACGACGCGCGAGGACAGTCTCGCGCGCGCTAAAGATGTCGCCACCGACTGGTATCTCGGTCTGATGGGAAAGCTTCGCGGCGGGCAGCTCAAAGAAGGCAAGACATTTGCCGAGGCTGCCGATCGCTTCATCACCGAGTTCGAGGTTCTCACGCGCGGCCAGCGCAGCCCGATCTATGTCCAGGGCCACAAGAACCGCCTCAACAATCACCTGGTCCCGTTCTTCGGGAAAATGGTCCTTTCGGAAATCACTCCGGGTGTCGTGCAGGACTACCGCATCCATCGCATGACAAAGGGCTTGTCCCGGATTTCCCAGCACAAGCTCCAGGCCTACAAATCCAACGGCCGCAAAGGCGACCTTGAGCCGGCGGCACCGCCGGCTCGCAGCACGCTCCACCAGGAGATCGTGTGTCTCCGTCAAGTGTTGAAAACTGCCCAGCGGCACCGCTGGCTTGACTATTTGCCCGACCTTTCCGCGCCATACGGCGCGTCGGGCAAGATTTCGCACCGAGCTTGGTTCTCGCCCGAGGAATACAAGCTCCTCCGGGATGCGACGCGCGATCGCGCGCGCAGCCCCAAACGCGAACGCTGGCGCGGCGCGTCAGAAGACCTGCACGACTATGTGCTGTTCATGGTCAACACCGGCCTTCGCCCGGACGAAGCCCGCCGTCTCGAATATCGCGACGTCAAAGCCGTCACCGACAAGGCGACGGGCGATCGCATCCTTGAGATCGAAGTCCGCGGCAAGCGTGGTGTCGGCTACTGCAAGAGCATGCCGGGCGCAGTCCTGCCATTCAAACGCCAGCAGGAGCGGCATGCCGGGAAGCCAACGGACCGCGTCTTTGCCAGCTATCAGCGCGAGCTCTTCAACACGATCCTGGACGAGCTTGGCCTCAAGCATGACAGGGAAGGGCAGAGCCGTACCGCGTACAGCTTGCGCCACACCTATATATGCATGCGCCTGATGGAGGGCGCGGACATCTACCAGATCGCTAAGAACTGCCGCACCAGCGTCGAGATGATCGAAAAGTACTACGCCTCGCACATTAAGGACCGCCTCGACGCTGCCGCTATCAATGTTCGCCGGGGCAAGCCGAAGGTCTCCTCCCTCCCGACCGCGCCGGCCGCCAGCGCCCGTCGTCGTCGCGTGCCGCAGGCCGCCGATAGGCCGGCCTAAATGTCGGATTTTATAAAAGAAATCGTCAAGTTCTGACTATTGGACGCCGCCCTCCGACCGGCTATAACGGTAGGACGTGCGGGCGTGGCGGAATCGGTAGACGCAACGGACTTGAACGACCAATTGAGTGCGCGCGGGGAAACCCGCGATGTAGAACTGCTCAAATTCGGGGAACCCTTCGCTGGCGATCCCGAGCCAAGCCTGGCGGCGCAAATGCTCCGTCCGGAAGGTGTAGAGACTAGACGGGCAGCACCTAAGGTGCAGACGCACTAAGGTGAAGGTATAGTCCAGACCACAAACGCCCCGAACGGGGCGGCGGTGAAAGCCGTAGCTGGTAAGAAAATCCGTTGGGGGTAACCCCGTGCCGGTTCAATTCCGGCCGCCCGCACCATCATTGAGCGAGTTCGAATGTGAGCGCCGCAAGAGACGATCCACAACTACTTACTCTCTTGGGCCATGCCAGCGTGTCGGCTGCCATAAAGTGCGCGGTCGCGCGCCCAGCGGGCGCGCGCTTCTATCGGTGCGCACTTCAGGTAAATCCTTTCGACTACCTGACACGCCACGCAGTGCGTACAGCCTATGCGACTGAGCAGGACTATAACGCGGCTATGGTAAGCGCTTGTCAGGCCGCGGGTGTCGAAATCGTCGGTCTCACGGACCATTTCCGTGTCGCGACGTCGAAGTCCCTTGCCGACGCACTTGAGGCTGCAGGCATCAAGGTGTTCCTCGGGTTCGAGGCTAACTCGAGCGAAGGAGTTCACCTACTTTGCCTTTTTGGTCGCGACATGTCGATCGACCAGATTGGGCGTGTCATTGGCGCCTGCGGGGTTGTCGATCTTACAGCGAAGTCGCCGCAATCCGACAAGACTTGCGAGCAACTGCTTGATCTGATCCCCAGGCATGGCGGTGTCGCCATCGCTGCTCACGTTTGCGCAGCGAACGGCCTGCTGGACGTCTTGAAGGGGCAGAGCCGGGCCAGGGCCTGGAAGTCGAAAGACCTCCTCGCGGTCGCGCTACCAGGGGCGCGGGATGGAGCCCCCCAGAACTATCGGAGCATCCTGCTCAACAAGGACCCCGAATACGAACGTGAAAGACCAGTCGCAGTCATCAACGCCAATGACGTAAGCGATCCGGCCGCATTGTCGGAGCCGAGTGCGACCACACTCATCAAAGTCGCGGATGTTTCGATCGAAGGGCTCCGGCAAGCTTTTCTCGATTGGGAGTCACGGATCAGGCTCGCGAGTGACGACCCGCCGCTCGCCCACATCGAACTGATCGCTGCCTCTTGGTCCGGAGGCTTTCTCGATGGGCAGTGCCTTCGGTTCAACGAAGGCCTGAACGTGCTGATTGGCGGGCGAGGCGCGGGCAAGTCGACCCTGATTGAAAGCTTGCGCTACGCGTTCGAGCAGCTCCCGCAGGGCGATGACGCCAAGAAGGCGCATGACTCCATGATGAAGAGCGTCTTCGGGCCTGGTGCGTCGATCGCTGTCCTCGTCAAGTCGCCAAGCCCTTCGCCCCAATACTATCTCCTGGAGCGCATCCACGGCGCTCGTACGAAAATACGCGATCAGAGCGGCAATCTTCTCGGCGAGGTTCCTCCATCAGCGGTGCTCGGCAAGCTCGAAGTGTACGGACAGCATGAGATCTCGGAGCTAACCAGGCGGCCTGAGAAACTGGCCGAACTCCTGCGTCGTTTCACACCGACAACCGATCTCGATGCTGACAAGGCTTCGAACCGCACGACGCTGGTCAAATCCCGCAAATCCATTATCTCGCAAGCCGAAGAGGTCGGCGAAATCGAGAATGCGCTGGCTGCGCTGCCTGAGCTGAACATGAAGCTTAAGCAGTTCGAGGACGCAGGGCTCGACAAGAAGCTCAGCGAGAAGGCCCAGTTTGACGACGAAAAGCGCATCCTTGACGCTGCAGAAGACGTGTCGCAGAGCGCCGCTGATCTGGCGACCGGGATTGAGGGGTATAACTCTGGCGGGGACTTAGTTGCGGCTGATGCAGAGCTGCCAAACAAGGACCTGCTCGCCCCACTGAACGCGGCCGGGGCGCGCCTTGCGCGTCGCGTAGCGCGTGCCGCGAAGTACGTACGGTTAGCTAAGGCTGATATGGACCGGTCCATCGAACAGGTCCGCTCGGAGTGGCTGCCGAAAAGCGAAGAGGCCGACACCAAATACCAGGCAATCCTTCGTGAGCTTAAGGCCGCCGGCCAGGACGGAACGCAGTTCATCACCGTCCGCGACCAGATCGAACGGCTGAAGCCCAAGGAAACCGAGCTCGCTGAGAAGAGCGCAACTCTCGATGCGCTGAAGGTGGAACGACGCGAACTTGTCGACGCCTGGGAAAAATTGAAGGCCGAGGACTATCGCCAACTCCAGCGGGCAGCGCGCGAAGTTTCGAGCAAGCTGAAGAACCGCGTGCGGGTATCTGTCCGCCCGAGTCAGGGCCTTGGTCCTGTTGAGGAAGCGATCCGTCGGCACTGCACAGGGAATTTCTCGCAGGCGCTCAATCAACTTCGTGCCAAGCAGGACTTGAGCCTCTCCGACTTTGCATCGGACATTTTGGCCGGTGCTCCCAAGCTGGTTGCTGTTTATGGGTTCACGTCGCAAGCGGCAGAAAGGATTGCCGAGGGTGGCATGAAGCTGGCCCTTGAGATCGAGGAATGTGAGGTGCCGCCGGAGGCGGTACTAGAGCTCAACGTCGGGAGCGACCAAGTCCAGGTCTGGAAGGAGTTGGACAGCCTCTCCACGGGCCAGAAGGCTACCGCAGTGCTCCTGCTGCTGTTGCTGGAATCTAACGCCCCGTTGATCGTCGACCAGCCGGAGGACGACCTCGACAATCGGTTTATTACCGAATGCATCGTCCCGTCGATGCGTGGCGAGAAGATGCGTCGTCAGTTTCTATTTTCGTCGCACAACGCCAACATCCCTGTGCTGGGTGACGCAGAGCAAATTGTCGGTCTCACGCCAAAGGTTGAGGGTGGAGTCGAGCGAGCCGAAATCACCGAGGGACTTTGCGGCTCAATTGATACCCCGCTGGTCAAGGAACTCGTGAAGGACCTCCTTGAAGGTGGCCAAGCGGCTTTCGAACTTCGAAAGCAGAAGTACGGCTTCTAAGAGCGGAGCTGCATCTGCGCCACGTGCCTGAAGGACGTTCTTCGCCAGTTCCAGCCCGGCGACGGCGGTCTCTTCCATGTTCCGCTCACTAGGAGCGACGTCACCGCGAGAAAGGGGAGCCCGGAGCCGCTACGCCGCCTAGACTATGGCGGTCGGCGAATGCTCCAGACGAGCTTTGAGACGGCCCAGAGCAGACCGGCCACAGCATCGATCAGCGACGCGTAATCGGCAACCTCGCGGCAGACGTCACATGCCATTGCAGGCGATCATCGTGAGCCGCTTCAGGTCGAGATCGTAGGTGAGGACGCCCGCCTTGCAGCCGAAGTCCGAAATATCCGGCATCGACGCGTTCGTGACGATGTGAACGCCCGCGGTCTGGCCAGCGATTGAGGGAGCGACGAAGCTCCCGCGGACGGTGCGATGGCCGGCGTTCGAGCTCAGCGTGTAGTACCGCACATACCGTCGGATCGGCCAGGCACCCTCCGGCATCCGGAGCGAGCTCTCAAGCTGTGCGACGAACGCGGGCGAAGGTTGCGCCGCGTGAATCTCTCGTTTGGGCGGAGCGTACATTCCGGGTTCTGCCATGGCCCCCGTTGCCCAGATAGCTAGCATGCAAACCGCGAGCGTCGTTCTCATTCCGCTTTCCCCAAGCTGATCGCAACCGATGGCACGCCGTGTCTCTTTGGGCCGTGCCTCCCGAACACATCCTCGCATTTGAGGGCGCAACCTGGAGCCTCGCGCATCGGGTTCAACGAGAATTTTCCCCTGGCCTTCGGCCATTCCTCGCGACCGCTTCGCTCCAAAATTCCCGTTCCCCTGCGGTGAACCCGCCGCGCCTGGCGGCTCCGATCGGTGCGCATGCGAGGCCGCATAGGGCGGCTTCGGCAAACCAAAGGAGACTAACATGGCTACCATCGGCACTTTCACCCGCGAGGGCGAGACCTACACAGGCACGATCACAACACTTTCGCTCAAGGCCAAGACCGTCATCAAGCCGGTCGCCAAGGTCAGCGAGAACGCTCCCGACTTCCGCGTCTACGCCGCCGGCGTCGAGATCGGCGCAGCCTGGTCCGCGACCAGCAAGGCGCACAAGCCCTACCTCTCGGTCCGGCTCGACGATCCGAGCTTTGCGGGTGCGATCTACGCCCGCCTCATCGGCACTGACAGCGAGCAACAGACGCTCATCTGGAACCGCTGAAGTCCAAGGCCCCGCTGCGGCGGGGCCTCCTCTTCACTCTTGTTGTCGTCGCTAGACAGGCCAGCGTTAGCCATAAGGGCTGGCCTTGACGCGCGTCTCACACAAGGCGATGCGCGCGTAATAGGGGAGAAACATCAGGCTTGTGCTGTCGAGGCCTGCGAGCCAGAGGAGCCCGATGCCGGGCTCCATCCCGAACAGTTCGTGCGGCAGGAATAGGGGGCGCGCGATCTGCTGATCGCTCGCGCCGGAACCGGAACTCTCCGACCCTTGGCCGCCTGTCGAGCTGCTGCGGTTCTCGTTGTAGCTCTTTGCCACCACCGTCGTTTGGCCCGATCGTTTGGACATCCACTCGGCCGTAGTCAGATCGTTTGGCGCGAAGCCGAACACAACGCCGGCGTTCGCAATGAACGTCTCCCATCGCTCTTTGTAGAGCCCCTTGAGCTGCGGCAGGTCCTGGAAGATCGCCGCAATCTGGATGCCGTACCCGCGCACCAGGCCGAAGGCATCCTCAAGCGGCGCGAGGTGGCCGAGCGCCGCCATCTCGTCGATCAGAAAAAGCGTTCGCCGGCCGCCAGGCCGATAAAGCGCTCGCAACGCCGAGACGATGACTAACCGCAGCCACACGCTGTGTGTCCGGAGGCGTTCGGCCGGGAGCACCACATAGACGGTTGTTGGTCGCTCCTTAAGGCTCCGAAAGTCGATTCCGTCTTTGGCGAGATCCTCGCGCATGGGCGGCGATAGCATCCAGCGCGTTTGCGTGTCCGCCGTCGACTGAATGCTCGCGATCTCATTCGTCCGGTCGGTGAAGCGGCCTGCAAGACTGGCGATCTCGTAGCCGCCATCCCTAACCATCTTACGTGCCGTAATAGCGAGGCCGGCGATCTGTGGGCGACGGCCGTCTGGACCTGACGTCTCCGCCCAGCTGTCCGCCTCTGTCAGCATTGCGCGGACATTTTCGAGGCTGGCGCCGTTCGCATGAACGCGCTTTTCCCACATCAGGAGGGCCGTCATCAGGCCCTGTGCGGATTCAGACCAGTGCGGCTCGTTGCCCTCCACCCGGATCAGGGCCTCACCGATCGCCGCTGCGTCGTCATAGAAATCTGGGGACTTTCGGTCGAGCGCCGCCATCGGATTGAAACCGGCACTCCCCAGGCCGAGTACATTGAACGGGTTGAGGACCACCACCTCGTGCCCGAGGCTCCGCCGGTGATCGGCCGTCATCGCCGCGAGTTCGCCCTTCGGGTCGATGACAATGACAGACTCTTCTTCGAGTCCGAGTGTCAGGTTCGGAACCAGGAAGCGCTTTGTCTTGCCCGAGCCCGTCGGTCCAAAAACTATCAAGTGACGGTCTTCGCGGTAGGTGATGGCTTCCGTCGGTCCTTCGGCAGGATCGTAGTGGCGTCCAAGGTAGAGCCCGCCAGAAGCACCGCCGCGCGTATGTTCGGCGATCTCGCTCGTCGTCGCCGTGCGCGCATCGCCCAGGAGCCGGCTCATAGGGCTAGAACTTCATGTCGTGGATGGAGGAGCCGCCCTTCCGTCGAGCAGCGGCGGCTATCGCCTCTTGTGCTGTCGCCAGCCGCGCCTCGCCGTGCACCTTCTGGTTCTCGACGTCTTCCTGACCGATCCGCGATGGCGGCGGATCGAGAACCATGGGGGCCATGATCATCTGATAGCCATGGCGGTAGAGGTACTCTTCGATGACCAGCCAGGCTCCGACTAGGAGGCAGGTGGCAGCTCCGAGACAAGTCCAGGGAACCATGCGGCCGCCGAATTGGGAGACCGCAAACAGAGCGGCGAGGGCGGCCAGCATCGGCATTGTTGTGCGCCGCTGCTTTTCAGACGCCAGCTCGCGGGCACGACGCTGACCGCGTGGTAGCCACTCTCTGGGCAACTGGCCTCTGCGGCCGGAGTCGTAGTCCAATCGCCGAAACTCGCCGTCGGTGATGATCCAGCGGACGCCGCCGATCCGAATGTTCCGCGGCTGGTCCGCCAAAGCCCGGATGAAAGCATCGCGAATGCGCCGCTGTGCCTCTTCGCCGGTGTTGCTGGCGATTACGAGCAAGGGCCAAAGCGCAGTTGCCGCGAGCCCGAGACCGCCGGCCAGCCTCTGCCAGTTCGATATGCTTCCCCAGCCAAGCCCGATCGCCGCAGCCACAACAAGGAATAGAAGGGTAGAGATCACGGGCACGCGTGGTCTGCTGGCCTGGCGCTTCTCTTCGAGTTCGCGCAGCTCAGTCGAGACGTCGACGCCGGTCTCGGCAGCGAACTTGCGCAGCAGTTGCGCGGCTTTCCGGTAGTCCCTCCGGACGCCTTGGCCAAACTCATGCGCAATGGCGAGCATGAACATCCCGCGCGCGCGGCCCGCAACGCTCTCGCCGTTGGCGGCCGCCGTCGCATGCTCAACGGCTATCGCCGGGTCCTTCGCAACCCCTCTGCCGTTCAAGTAGGCCTCCGCCAGATCGGCGTGCGCATCACCGCTGCCGGCGCTAGCTCCCTCTCTCAGATGGAAGAGAGCCAATTCGTATTCTGACTGTCCGGCAGCGCGCTCCAGATAGATGCGGCCGATGCCGGCGTGAGCCTGCTTCTCCCCGCCAGCCACAGCCCCTGCGAAATAGCGCAACGCCTCGTCATGATCCTCGGCAACGCCGCTGCCGTCCATGTAGGCTTGGCCCACGAGCTTGCAGCACCGGGCACCGAGCTCGTTCCCGACGGTATCCGCTACCTGTTTGTAGAGCCGCACGGAGGTGACGAAATCCTCCTGCTTGTGCGCTGCGACCGCGGCATGGGCGACATCGAGCGCGCTGTTCAGGATTGCGAGAAGCTCCGCCTCTACCCGTGCGGCTTCCCAATACTCGTCCCGGCTTGCCGCATCGCCGTACGTTTCCACCAATTGAATTGTTCCGGCCGGAATGCGGGTCCCGCCAAGTCCCATGATGAAGTCGCTGACGGCAGACATAGTGCTGTCTCAGCGTCTAAATCAGCATGTTGTGATGAAGGGAGTGGATGTCTGGTTCGCCCTCCGGGCGGCGGCCATGGACAAACCGTCCATTCCCGAGCTTGCCAAGTTGAACAAGACAACACTCACCGTCCAGATCGGATGGCCCGGAGATGGGACGCAGGGGGCAATGCATCCCATCGCAAATGCGGAGGATCGCCATTTTTCGAATTCCTGAAAAAGGCGGCTGCACCTCGCTGCCCAAGGTGCAGCCAGTTAAGGCGGGTCGGCCAAACGGCCAGTCGGCCTAGTTGTTGTTGGGCACCAACAGCCCGGAGACCATGGTGGCCTGTTGGGGACCGTTCGGGGTGTGCATCGTCACCTGCTGGCCGCTCACGGCGGGGCCGGTGCTGTTCGAGTGGTACGGGGTCCCGTTGTTGTCGAATTGAGTGGCCATGTTCGGCCTCTCCCTAAGCGGGCGTTTGAACAGGGGCTACGGCCAGCCCGCAATCACCGTTGCCTGGGCACGGTCTGCCCGAACGGCCGACGTGTCAATAGCGAAGTACTACGCTATTTAGCTTTGGAGCCGCTTGGCATTGGCTCGTGAACGAGCTGTGGCTTCGCGCTTTTGGGTTCGAATCCGCACGAGCAGCTCCTCTGCGGTCAGGCTAGCCAACTCGGCCCTGCGCGGAGAGGGAAGGTAGTCGGATGCGCGCAGTCGCTTCCGCTGGCAGTAGCTGTAAATGGCGGCGACCAGCTTCTCATCGAGCCGACGTAGGTCCGCTTGCTGGACGCTGCCGCCACGAATTTGCGCGCCCCAAACACGCTCAAGGAACGCGAGAGGCGTCTCGGTCCGATCGGCGCGTTCTGCGTAAACTTCAGTTGCAGTTGCCGGACCTGGGGACGGCGCGTCTCCACCGATCGGTCCGGAATCCCCTTCGGCTGGTCCCACCCGAGAGGTAGTTGCGGTCCCGTCGCTTGGGATCGGGGCTGCGCGCGCACGCGCGAGCGCCGCCTCGGCTGCGGCCTGAACAGCGCGTTTGAATTGTAAATCGCCGGAAATTCCGAGTTGGTTCGCGAGTTTCAAAATATGTAATTCATATTTACTCAAATTGCCCCCTTCTTTGGAGGGATTGGGAATTGTTTTAACTATATTGGGAATTATACCATCATTTTCAAATAAAGTATATTGTCGAAGAAGCCAGTCGGAATAGTCAGAAATACCTGGTATATCTGCGTTTGGAAGCCCGCTTACCGCCGCCGCAAAGACCTTGCCGAAGCTCGTACCAACGACAAGGTCCGGGGGCGGAAGGATGCTCAACGTCGCCGGCCAATCTTCGTAGATGTGGGGCCAGCAGCCCTCGAGGAAAGCCGTGGATGCCCCTCTATCGCGGACAACGAGCAGTAGCCGGCGTCCCGCGACTTCCAGAAGAAGGGAATTGAGTAGCGCAGTATCTAGAGAAACTTCGGAAGTTATGTGGGCAACGGAAGGGGTCTGCGCGCCGCTTCTGATGAGGACGCTAAATTTTTTCTCAAGGATGGCCCGTACCGCGCGCATAATGCTTGCGCCGTATTGGTCCACAAGAGCGTGATATCGGAAGACGTCTTCGCCCACGGTTGCAGCGGCGGCCGCATGCACCGTGGAGCCATCTTTGTCTGCGAGCTCGGACATTCTTATTGTCGTGTCAGCCAGTGCGATGGCTCGGGGAGCCAAATCAACTTCGCCTCCGACGCGGAGGCCAAAATGGTATCACACCGTCGCGGACCAATTCGAAAAAATAATTGAAAGCCTACATACTATCGCATGCCCTCCTGGGGTCGGGAATATGGTATATTTCCCACATCCGCGCTTTGGCCGGAGAGGAAGGTGGCTGCCCCGCCTTCCGTTCTCCGTCGGCTCCTGAGGCCTGAGCGGACGCAGCAACCTTCGGGGTTGAGGGCAGAGGTAACCGATAAGGCAGAGGGCAAGCCATGCGCGGTAGTGCGCAGCTCGTTTCCGATACATCGTCACCGGCTGCGCTCCGCGCGGCTTGGCAGGGGGCTTTGCCCCCGTGCACCCCCACAGGCCTGGATAGGCTGTGATGAGCCACGGCTCCGAAAAGCGTGCGCGTTCGGCGCATATCACGGTCCGGCTGACGCCCGACGAGAGAGGCCAGGTCGATGCTTCTGCGGAGCGAGCCGGCCTCACTGCCGGAAGCTACGTACGGCAGACGGTCCTGGGGGCATCTGCGCCGCGGCAGGTCCGGCGGCCTCCCGTGGAGCGCAAGGAACTCGCAAGGCTGCTCGGGCAGCTGGGGCATATCGGCTCGAACCTCAACCAGATTGCACGGGCGCTCAACAGCGGCGACGAAGCCGACGACCAGGCGCTCGCTGAGGCTCTCAAGTCGCTTCGCGACATTCGCGACGGGGCGCTATCTGCCCTGGGCCGGTCCCCATGATCATCAAGGGCACGTCGCGTTCAGGACCAGTCGCGCTGGCTGCGCATCTTGGCAATGCCGAGAAGAATGAACGCGTCGAAGTGATCGGTACGCGCGGAACGGTCGCAACGGACCTTCGAGGTGCGCTTCAGGAAATGGATGCCTACGCTGTTGGCACGAAGTGCGAGAAGCCCCTCTACCACGCGGCCATTAGTCCCGAGCCGCCGTTCCGGTTGACGCCGGAGCAGCGGACGGAAGCAGTCGATGCACTCGAACAGAAGCTCGGCTTGACCGGACATTCCCGAGTCATTGTCGTTCACGAGAAGGAGGGGCGGGAACATCTCCACGTCGTGTGGTCCCGGATTGATCTCGACCGGATGAGGTCGGTGAGCGACAGCCACAATTACCGCAAGCACGAGGAAGTCGCGCGGGATCTGGAACGCCGGTTCGGGCATGACCGCGTGCAGGGAGCGCACCACGAACGCGAGGGCGTAGAGCGGCCCGACCGCACGCCGTCACGGTCGGAACTGCGGCAGGAAGAGCGCACCGGTATCACGGGCAAGCAAGTGAAAATCGAGGTGACCGAGGCCTTCCGCGCCAGCGACAACGCGCACTCATTCGAGGCCGCACTCGCTGGGAAGGGCTACGTCCTCGCACGCGGCGATCGACGCGACTTCGTCATCATCGATAGGGCAGGGGGCATTCACAGCCTGGCCCGGCGCATCGACCAAATGAAAGCGGCCGATCTTAGGGCGTTCATGGCTCCGCTTGATCGGGCGTCGGTTCCCGACATCGCTCAGGCGAAGCAACTCATTGAGGAGCGTCTCAAGCTGGCCGCCGAGCGGAGGCACGCGCACGACGACGCGACCATTCAGAAAGCCTACCGTCGCGGCGACGACTATGTCAGCCAGTCGATGGCGGCACTCAAAGAGCATTCGCTCCGTGAGAAGCGCCGCGACAGGAATGATGATTCCGCATTCGCGAAGGGTGCCGAGCGCCGTGAGCGCGAGCGCACACTGAGGGAGTCCCACGATGCCGATAAGACGCCCGGTGCGTCCACCGGCCCCGATTTAGGCGGCATCGAGATGACCGACGGTATGCAGGAAAAGCTCGATCGCCTGCTGGGCTTCGGCAACATTCCCGACACCCCCGGACGGGACCCGCCCGACCGGCAGCCAGGGGCTCCGGGCGGAGGCCGCACCCGGAGCCGCTAGGGGCAGGATTTGGCCGCTATTCGACGAACATTTGCCGCCGGTCGCCGGCGTGTAGGGTAATGGCCGATGAACTGTTCCGTTCGGCTTGGCGCGCAATCGCCGTCCGCGGTCCGGTTGTTTGGATTCCGCTCTCTTCAGAACAGCGCCACGTTGGACCGGTGCTGCGTCCTGTCCGGCCTAACGACGATCTCATCGAGAACCAGCCGATGAAACTCAGGCCGCGCCGTCCGATGTCATTCTACGAACTGATCTGCTGGCACCGCGCCAACGGCACTCTGTTGCAGTTCCTCGCTGGTTGCGGCCTCTGACCACCACGCTAGGTGCCTTTCTTGCGGCGGCCCTTTGGCAGGACGGAAAGCTGTATCTCGCCGGGTGCAGGTTCGGAGAAGAGCTCGACGATCGCGACGTCGAGAGCTCGCGCAATCCGCTCCAGAACCCCAACGGTCGGGTTCTCCATATTGCGCTCTAGGCGGCTGACATACGTCCGGTCGATTCCAGCATCGACCGCGAGGCTCTCCTGCGAGAGTCCGCGCGCCACGCGCAAGCGCCGGAGATTCCACGAAACAAGCTGCTGCGCGTCCATTTGGTGAACGCAGCGTCTTGAGGACTATTAAACCACGCACTATACTCACGTATTATCTCACACGGCGCTTCGATGGTGGCACCGCGTCCGGCTTTCCGCGGGCGGTGACAGGCGGAGCGTGCCTGTAGCGGAGCACAAGAAATGAAAGCGTTAGGTACTCTGATCGGGCTTCCCTTCCTGTTTGTGGTTTATTTCCTCGTGGCGCTGTTCTTCACCGGCCTGGCGGCTGTCGGCTGGCTATTGCTCGCGAGCTGGATTCCGGCGGTCCACGATCATGGCGATGTGTCGGTTTCGGTGGCTGCTGCTTTGGCCATCGGGGGCGCGTTAATCTGGGCCGTCCGAAACTTCGGAAAATATCTCGCCGATTTGAAGGACGGCGAAGAAGTGGCGACGCGGGTTCGGTAGCACCGGCTACGATTGCGCATGTAGCTCGGCCTCCGACCGGTAGGAAGGAGGCCAACATGCCGCGCAAGGCCCGAAAGCGATCGGTAGAGACCTACGCACTCTACATTTTCGAAATCAGTGCTTGGCAGCCGCTTTACGAGCTGTCGGTAAACGGCTCCCGCTACGAGGACGCTGCCTTTAGCGAGATATGCCTGCTCCAGGTCGAGACGATTTGCAGGTATCCGGAAAAGCTGGTCGGCCGCACCGCACATTTCGACCTCTACGCCCAGCGGGACTTCATGGAACCGCCCGAATGGAAGCGCGATGGCGACTGGCGGCCCAAGGACGTCGCGCACCTGGAATTGCCGCCATCAGGCGGCCGCTGCTACGCCCGGATGCCACATGAAAGCATGCCGGTCCTCATAACGGCGCTGGCGCACAACAGGTTCAGATACGTCTCGCTACACGGCGGACCTTTGGTGCGCGGCGGCACCCTGTGTCGTTCGATCGGCTTTTCTCGCGACGAAGGGCTGGGCGAAACCTGAGCCCCGATTACCCATCGCACCGCATAGGCGAGCGGCTAAGGTCCACTTTCCGGGCGAGTCGAATCGTTGCCGAAGTTCTTATTTCGTTCTAGATTTTGGCGAACGTCCCGTTCGTACACTTTTTGCGAGGAATGTCCGTGAGCGGCCACGCGGCGCACCTGTACCAGCCCACGCTTCCCGCCTTCTGCGATCTTGCGGAAGCCGTCGAAGTGCTTGCCAGCTCCGGTATCGAGGAGCGGGGGGCTATTTTCACGCGTCCCGAGGTCGTCGAGTTCATCCTCGATTTGGTCGGCTACACCCCCGAAAAGCCGCTGCATCAAAAGCGCTTGCTTGAGCCTTCTTTCGGCGGAGGTGACTTCCTGTTCGCCGCGGTCCGGCGGCTGCTCGATGCGTATGGTGGCAATAACCCGGCAAAGGATCTCGCGCCGGCCCTACGGGCAGTCGAGTTGCATCGTGCGACCTTCGCAGACACCGCGCTCAAACTGCGCGAGTTGCTCGTCGAACGCGGGCTTGAGGCTCGCGACGCGGCGGCACTGTGCGATGCCTGGCTAGTACGTGACGACTTTCTCCTTACGGAGCTTGACGGACCTTACGACTACGTTGTCGGCAACCCGCCCTATGTCCGGCAGGAGCTCATCCCCCAGACCCTGATCGATGAATACCGCCGCCGCTTCGCGACGGTTTACGATCGGGCCGATATCTACATCCCGTTCATCGAGCGTTCGCTCGGCCTCCTCGCACCGGGCGGAGCACTTAGCTTCATCTGCGCCGACCGCTGGATGAAGAACCGCTATGGCGGCCCGTTGCGGCGGCTGGTCGCCGACCGCTACCATCTCCGCGTCTATGTCGACATGGTCGACACGCCAGCCTTTCTCTCGGACGTCATCGCCTACCCCGCAATCTTTGTGATCGGAAACGAGAAGGGGACTGTGACCCGCCTCGCGCACCGGCCGGCAGTCGACAGAAAGCACCTCACGGCTCTCGCCTGTGGCCTGACGTCTGATGGCGAGCTGCCTTCGTCGGTGAAGGAAGTCGGCATCGTCACCAAGGGGGACGACCCGTGGCTACTCGAAGCCTTCGATGGCCTCGAAGTCGTGCGACGTCTTGAGGGCCTGTTTCCGACACTCGAAGAAGCCGGCTGCAAAGTCGGAATTGGCGTCGCGACGGGTGCCGATCAGGCGTTCATCGGGCCAATGGACGCCCTCGACGTCGAAGACGACCGCAAACTACCGCTCGTCATGACACGCGACATTTCCAGCGGTTCGGTGAAGTGGCGCGGTTACGGCGTCATCAATCCCTTCAGGGACGAAGGCGGCCTTGTGCGGCTTGAGGATTATCCCAAGCTGAAGCGCTTCCTTGAAGCCCGCAAAGACGAGATTGCAGGCCGCCACGTTGCGCAAAAGGCTCCCGCGAATTGGTACCGGACAATCGACCGGATTTACCCTGAGCTCGCCGCAAAGCCCAAGCTCCTCATCCCCGACATTAAGGGGGCCGCCCATATCGTCTACGAGGGCGGCAAGCTCTACCCCCACCACAATCTCTACTTTGTGACGTCCGACACCTGGGATCTCCACGCTCTGCAGGCCGTGCTCATGTCCGGCATCGCCCGGCTCTTCATCGCCGCCTATTCGACCAAGATGCGAGGCGGCTACCTGCGCTTTCAGGCCCAATACCTGCGCCGAATCCGCGTGCCCTACTGGAAAGACATTTCCGAACCCGTCCGCCGCCATCTTATCGAAGCGGGCCGGCGCGGTGATCAGAGCGACTGCAATGACGCCGTCGCCGAACTCTATGGGCTGACAGATGCCGAGCGCCTGCTCGTGCTGCCCGATCGCGAGGCTGCATGACGCTGAACCTGGCTGACTACGAGACCAAGGCCCGTGAATCCGTCATGGCCTTCTGGGGCAACCGCGACAAAGCCGCCCAGAAGCAGCGCGAGTCCGGCAAGGCCGACGCAGGCACGCGCGGTGCTGTCACTGCCGGCAACAACATGGACGGCTTCGTCGCGCTCGTAATCGATCTCGTTCATGCGAACGGCCTGGGCCACGCCCAAATCCACCAAAAGCGCGCGGTGCTAACCCTGCCGGGATATTTCCGCCCAACGAAGCTGTGGGACCTCCTCGTAATCAACGAAGGCCGCCTCATCGCCGCCGTCGAAATGAAGAGCCAGGTCGGTTCCTTCGGCAATAACTTCAACAACCGCACCGAGGAATCCATCGGCACCGCCCATGACTTCTGGACGGCTTACAGAGAAGGGGCCTTTGGAAAGCAGCCGCGCCCCTTCGTCGGCTGGCTGATGCTTGTCGAGGACGCGACGGGCTCCCGGTCTCCGGTTCGCGATGCGTCGCCGCATTTTCCGGTGTTCAAGGAATTCCAAGGCGCGTCGTACCTCAAGCGGTACGATCTTCTCTGCCAGCGGCTGGTTCAGGAACAGCTCTACACGACCGCATCGGTGATCGCGTCGCCGAAAGAGGCGATCGCTACAGGTGCCTATAGCGACATGTCGGACATGACGAGCTTGCGGACCTTTGTGACCGCGCTTGCTGGCCATATCGCGACAGAAGCGGCGCGGGCGTGATGCGCCATGGCAGCGCAAGGCACCGCCATGCCGGAATACGAGACGCTCATGGCGTCACCGGGGATTACTGCTCTCGATAACAAGCAGGCCCTCCTGCAAACGGGCTTCCTCATCGACCAGTCCGATCATCCTGAGCGTGAACCAGGCACGGACAGAGCGCTGGCTTGGTGTGAGGAATTGGAAGCCCGCGAGCTCTCACCCACAGAGCGTGTTGAGCTCAATTACTTTCGCGCGAATGCATGGGCCGCTCACCAGCATCGGCGTCGTCAGGGACAAGCAAGCTGGAGCTGGGACCAGCCGGAGATCGGCCAGCAAATTCTGGCACTCCGGCGCGCGCGGTGGAGCGACGCGTTCGATGCACTGCCGAAAATCCGTCAGTGCGAAATTCTCACGAACCTCGGCAACCAGCTCAATTCTGTCGGACGCTTTGTCGACGCGTTGGACTGCTGGAATAGCGCGCTCGCGATCGACCCGGGCTTCTGGATGGCGCGGGGCAACCGCGGCTATGGACTTTGGCACTACGCGCAGTCGCTCTACGATGCTGGCCATAGAGGGGTGTTCCTGCTGTTCGCTCACAGGGACCTTGAGACCGCCTTGGCCGTCTCTGCTCAGTCCACGCTTTACCCGCATCCCGAGGCACGCGCAGCCTTCGAAGAAACCCGCGACAGAATCTCCGCGACGACCCCGATGTCGGCTTTGGAGAAAGACTTCGATCCAGATGGCCACAACCTTGGTCGGTCGAAGTCCGAGCGCGCCTACCGCAGTTGGTGCTTGTGCAACAGGCTGTTCCTCAACCCGCTTAACGACCTCGCGGACCATTCAATTGCCAACCAAGACGTTCTGACACTCCCGAGTTTCGTGACCGCCATCCAAGAGCCGCCTGTTCTGATTGGCTTCTACAATGAAATGAAGCAGGAATTCGCCTCGGCGCGGTGGACGTTCTACGAAGGAACGCACGCCTCCAGACCGCATTTCTCTGACCGTGGTGTCTTGCTGCTCAATACCCTCGACTATCCCTCCTATGGGCTAGCAGTCGAGAAAATGAAGCTTGCATATCGTGCAGCCTATTCGATCTTCGATAAGGTGGCGTATTTCTTGAAATACTATTGGAAATTGCCCGTCAACGACAGGGCCGTCTCCTTCCAGCTTCTCTGGAGGGCAGGCGACGGCAGCGTCAAGCATCCAGTGAGACCCGAATTCGAACAGTCCGAAAACTGGCCGTTGCGCGGCCTTTTCTGGCTCAGCAAGGATCTCTTTGACGAAGAGATGAAAGAAGCGACGGAGCCTGACGCACAGGCTCTTCACGAGCTGAGGCGGCACCTCGAGCACCGCTATCTGAAAGTCCATGAGATGATGGTTGGCCCGCGATCGCAAGATGACCCATTCTTCGACAGCCTGGCCTATTCGATTTCCCGACCGGACCTGCAGCGCAAGACGCTCCGGCTCCTCAAACTCGCCCGCGCAGCGTTGATCTATCTTTCGCTGTCGATGCATCGTGAAGAGCAGCGGCGTCGGGCAAGAAGCAAGGCGACGCTTATTGCCTCAATGAGCCTCGATCCCTTGCGCGACGAGCGGAAGCGGTAGCCTCGGTAAGGGGCTATGGACGCGACTTCTTATAGAGTCTCAATGGCCGGCGCTTTCCGCCGGGCATGCTGAGGTCTGAGCGTACGAAGAAGCTCGCATCGTTGTAGCTGAAGATGTGTGGCGGCAACGGCATGATCCCGAGATGCTGTCCAAGCTCGACAGGCGTCATGACCCTTGTGGTTAGTGACCGGAAGGGCTCAGTGCCCTTTAGCTGTTCAAAGGTCTTCCTCAGTTTGAAATCCATCGTGAGGAAGCAAAACAGCCCGTGTGTCTCAGCGGTACGAATATGCCACGCGTCCTGGCTGTTCTTTTGACCAAGCTTCTCCAATAAGGCTTTGTATAGCGCGTCGCCGCTGCTCGCTAAACGTGCCTGTTGCTGTTCGGCTGGCGTAGGGAGGTTCAAATATGATGGACCGAGTGTCGGAATCTTTATCCCGTCGACGCTTTCCAATTTGATGCCGTTGAATAGACTGTAGTCGAAATATCCGTACCCGCTGAAGCGACCCATGGGATGCCGCCAGGTTTCATCTTGCAGCTCCGCCGAGGTCTTCAGATGAAGGTGACCGCGCCGGGCAAGGTGCGTGATGCCGGTGAGATACTTGACGTGTTCATACTCGACCGAGGCGCTGTCTGCAGGATGAACGGGGATGCGCGCCGAGTAGCCTGTTGCGACATCGTGCGGGCCCCACTTCTTCGTGCCCGTCGATACCCAGGCGGTCTCGTGAGTGATCGCATTACCGAGCACGGAGTTGTCCACGAGGATTGCGAGCGGGCCAGACGCCGCAAGTGCCCGCCGTGCCTGATAGGTTGAGATGTCAGCCAGCAAAGTTGCCGCCTGGGGACCATATTTGAAGCGGAGGCGCTCCCTGAGTCCACGCACTCGTCGCCAGAGCTTCAGGACGTCCATGTCAGGGCCTCGACGCCCGCAGAACATCGTTCGAGCTGCCATCGAGCCACGCGGCAATGTCATCAACCCGCGCGGCTGCCTGTTCGAAGCCGCCATACCAGATCGCCGTCTTGTGGACGTCGGCGAGATCGAACGCGCGTCTCTGTGCGAGCTCGCACGGATCTGCGGGGGAAGGGCCGTAGCCGGCCTCCGAAAAGAAGTGGCCGTCCGTCAGGAGGGTCTGTGTCATGTTCCAGACCCAATCATCACGCCTGAAGTGGATCGAATCCGTTCCGCGTCCTGCGTAGCCCAAGATCATAGCCGGCGGACGGTCTTGGCCTGTCCCTCGTTCTAGTCGGCTGGACAGCGCCCTGTTCACATGCGTGTCGCCGAACCCGTAGCCGCCGATGAGCACCGCGTCTGCCTCGTGTGCATGGCGTATGAGCGAAGCCTGAAAGGAATGGAACGGCTCGACGAGCAACTGGTCCAGCTTGAAGCCACCCGCGACAAGAGTGGTCTTCGGCATCTCCTTGCCGTCCGAAACTCTGCCTGTCGACCGATGGGGCTCCCCATCGTCGAACCCAGCCGATAGGTCGTCCTTCCAAACAATGGGGTAGCCGAAGACGTTACTGAGCGAGTGATGAACGCTGCCGTGAAGGTGGTAGATGAAGCCCCAATCCTGGCGTCCATGCACATCTCGCGGTGAGAAGCCGCCATTGGCGTCAAACCCCGTGAATGCACCCGGCCAGGCAGTCAGCGCCGCAGTGTCATAATTGAGGTTGTAAATCCCAACATCGAATCTACGCCGCAAACCGTCCAGCAGCGCGGCGTAATCAGCAGCTGGTTGGGAAGCTGCATCGATCGCTTGGGACTGTCCTCGCATGTGCTTTGCGAGCTGCACCAAGAGCATAGTCAACTGGTCGTTGACGGCCACCGCAGCCCCGTAGCGACCGGCGGGAAACTGTAGACCTAAATTCGCCTTCCCCGTTAGGCCCTGAAGCGTCGTGCCGTGGGGCGCTGGCGTAACCCAATTCGCCAATGCGGCGAGGTCTCCGAGGATCGTCTCGAAATTCACGGACCGGTGCTGATTGGAAGCCGTGCTTGACGCGATGTAGGCGCGCATTCCGCGTTCCACGGCGGCGTAATAGTCCTCCTGGCCCAAGTTTGGTTGCGGCCAAGCTGCAGCCCAGCCCTGCATGAGCGCGTCAATTGTGGCAACGCTCGGCAGTCTCAGTCCGACAGAACTACCCGCACCCAAAATAACCAGAAGCTTCTTCATGCCATCCCGAGCCTCGCGGCCCCGTCTTCATTTCCGCATATTGGGAAAACATACGCCACCTTGGGTAGATATGGCGAGCTGATAGTCCTCTTGGGTGTGGTTGAGCAGGTGCGTCGCCGCATCAACCCAGCTCGCTTCCTCGCCTTCGGCTCGTGCAGCTCCGCTCCCTACGGGCGCGCTTCGCGCGGGGTTTGACCCGGCTCCCCCCTGCTCCAAGGGCTAGCCATAAAGCCGCGGACAAGTCCGCGGCTCATGTTTCGAACACGAAGTAGGGGAGGATGATGGCCGGAATGGAAAGGTAGCCGGCGGCCAGAGATGCGTAGAAGCGGTGAAAGCCGTCCCGGAGCCCATATTTGAACGGGCCGCAGGGCAGGGGGTGAACTTGGATCGGTGGAAGTTCTGCGTCGGCGGCGAGCCCTTTGAGAATCTGCACGAGCCGCCTGCGGCAAAAGCCATTGCCGTCGAGCTCGACTTGGCGCCTGATCGGCTCAATGTCGGCAAGGGGAACGGCTTCAAAGGCTACGTTCGACGGAGCGCGATAGTGGCGGCTGACAGTTGCGGAAGCCGCGAACCCGGCCTCAGTGAGCCAGCCGTCCGCGATCTCGAACTCGTAGCCTGAGGGGTGCCGAAAGCGCATACCGTATCTTAAGCAGATTCAGTTACTTGTGCGACTCGGAGACCTTCTGGCAGGGTTTCCGCCTGTTGGTCCGGGCGGCCGCAGCACTTGCATAAATCAGCACATTGATTAACACACAGAGACAAAAAGCTCTGGAAAATCAGCGCTGATTGAGGACTTAAAATCCGTAGGGCCGCAAGGCTCGTGCCGGTTCGACCCCGGCCGCCCGCACCAAAGTTTTGAGGGATTGGGTAACCTGTCCCCGGAATACGCATCCTGCCTAGCCCACTACGCTAGGGCGGGATCCTTCCAAACCGTACATTGTCCGGACAATGGCAATCTGCGCAAGAAAGTTGCGTCTTTGTTCTATTCAAAGCAGTAGCTGGACGGAGAGGGGGTAAAATGCATGTCCGGGCCAGTGATTCGCCTTGGAGGGCGCTATGCAGGGCGAGAACCAGCATCATATCCCCCAGATGCTCCAGCGCGGCTTCAGCATCCGAGGTCGCAAGAACGAGACTTGGTACTTCGAGAAGGGTGCCGTACCGGAGTCTAAGGACATCGCCGAAATCGGTGCAGGCTCTTACTTCTACGCCGGACCGACGGCTGAAGGAGAGCCAAACCTCGACGCGTCAATGACCAGCTTTGAAAGCGGCCCGTTCAGCAAGGTGCTCAACCGCCTGAAGGGCCTTTCCGTTGGCGCTGCGCCAAGTAGCGAAGATGCCGTTGCGGTCATCGCGCACTTGACCGGGCGCGCCGCTTTCGTGCGCGATGTCTTTTCTCGGGGGATCGCCCAACTCGCGAAGGGTGCGCTCGAGATCTTTTCCGATCCATCGGTGTTGCGCCAGCACGTTGGCCTCGACGCCGACGAGCCAAACGAGAAGTTCCGGGAGAAGGTACTGAAGTCCTTCCTTGAAAGGGATGAAGTTAAGGCGTCGGACATCCCTACGTCGGTTGTCGAGCGGATCGCATTCGCCGCTGCGCGCGAGAACTTTGCGCGCATCGCTGCCGATGCTGGCCCGGCCGTGGCCGCTTATGCGGAGCGGATGATAGCCGGCGCACCGGACGCCATCCGGGAAGGCCACAATCGGGGACTCGAGAGCGACTTCCAGGGGCTTGAGAGGCAGCGGCAACTCCAGCCGCTTGCCTGGACGATCGAAGCGGCGCCCTCTGAAGGGCTCCTTCTGCCGGACTGCGTTGCCGTGGGCGTGGAGGAGGGAGGGGACCCATTGCCCTACCTTACCGCCGCCCCCCAGAGGCTGGCGTCGGTGGCCATGCCGTTGAACTCAAAGTTGCTGCTCGTGGGGCGCGCGCCAGGTAGCCCGGCTGTGGACTGGAGTGACTTCAATCGTCACGCGGCCGCTTGCAGCGATGCGTTCTTTATCGCCTCCACTGACGACGCCAGCCTGGTGGAACTCCACGAACTCATTGGTGCGCGCTCGTTCTCTGCCATCGAGCAGGGCCTGCAGGAAGCCTTTTCAGATTTTCGCGGTCCGCCGCCCCCTGAAGCACGGCCACAGGCTGCTCCGGTCCCCGACGATGAAGGGGAGGGCATGATTCCGCCCGAGCTTCAGGAGTTTAGCTATACCTTTTGGGGCCCCGGATGGAGCGACGAGGCCGCAACCGCCAAGCTGATCGACGAAGTGAAGGGCATTGTCGCCGGGATTGCGCGGATCATGCCGTTGCAGCGACTTGAGGGCATTGCCTTCTCCTACGACTACGCCGGTGTGCTGGCTGCCGTTGATCGAGGCGTTCCTGGCGTCGCGCCGCCATCGACGGTCGCGCCCGAGATCGGCGTCGGTATCGCGATGACGCCGCTCGTGCGGAGGGACGGCGTCGTGAAGGCGCGCGTGGTCATGACCGGATGGTTGGCCGAGGCGCTTATCGGGGACGACGAGGCGGCTCAACGCTTTGCCCTGCACGCGTTCGTACGCCAGCTTGCAATCGTCGCTCACGTTCAGATCTTCGATACGCGCCTACCCGGGGTACTGCTGACGCCTCTTACGGACCCGCTCACCCGGCGGCTCTATCCCCAGGTAAGTGCGGCGATCGACGGCTACTTCGTCGCGCGAACCGCCGCGAGTTTTGCACCGGACGATACCCTGTCTACCCACCAGCAGCTTTCGGTGGAGGCGCTTCGGCGCGCGACGGACCTGATAACCCGTCAGCGCCTTATCTATCGCTTCACCGGAAAACTCGACGAGCTGCTGGCGGTGGCGTTGCCCTGTATCCAGCGCGTTCTTGAAGCCATCGGTGATCTGCTGGGGCTGGCGGACGGCATGGAACGCGATCCGCTCGTCGACGCGCCTGAATTGGCCGCCGCCCTTCAGGCTGCGGGGCTGCGTGACTGGCTCACCTTCTTCCGCGACGATCTGCGCCAGATGTACGAGCGCCTCGGCGAGTGGGAGTCGTTTGACGAATTCCTTGCCTTCAGCCGTCACGTCGAACGCGTCGCCTGGCAGTTCGGTTTGGTGCCGTGGCGCACCGACGAAGGCGGCGTCTATGTGAAAGTGCCCGAAGGCACGGACGCAGTTGTCCTTGAGGCTGCCGCTAGGGCGGTGGGGCTATTGGGTTAGAGCTGGTTGGACCGAAGAGTGAAGTGGGGGGCGTCGCCGCCTCAACCCAGCTCGCTTCCTCCGCCTTCGGCTCCGTGCAGCTCCGCTCCCTGCGGGCGCGCTGCGCGCGGGGGTGGACCCGGCTCTGCTCCCGCTTCCGAGGGCTCACCATGGAGCCGCGGCCAGGTCCGCGGCTCATGATTGCCGTACGAGAATTCGTGAATTGCCCGGATGCGCTCCGCGATGGGCTTGAGAAAGGGGTAGGCATCGCCATGTCGTTCTGCATCTTCTGTGACGCCGAGCTGACCAAGGCCACCAAACCTGAGCACGTCCTACTGAGCGCGCTTGGCGGGCGGAGAACCACCAAACGGGCGATCTGCAGCGTTCATAACAACACCTTCGGCGGCACGATCGACAAGGCGATCGCTGACCAGGTTCCGATCATTCGGAACCTCATGCAGTTCGCCTCCGGCACCGGAAAACCCCCGCCAGCGCTCCGCAACGTTCAGGCGCAGGGCGAGGTGATCAACATCGGTTCCGATGGCCGGCCTGAACTGCTTGCAAAGCCATTCGAGGTGATCGATCTTGGCGAGGGTCGCTTCAATCTGAACATCAATGTCAGCTCTGAGGAGGAGCTGAGAAGTGTCATTCCCCACATCGCCGCTCGGCTGAAGATGCCTGAGGAGGAGTTGTGGAAGCAGCTTGGCGCCATCGAAGGCAGGGTTGTCTATCGACGGCCAAATCCGGTCCACTTCTGGCTGTCGTT
>Ga0265327_10001236_pt1 | contig 34281 bp, 31 predicted proteins | sample 41621metaG_FD_202089 | JGI IMG/M metagenome (GOLD analysis project Ga0265327, IMG submission 202089) | Rhizosphere microbial communities from Carex aquatilis grown in University of Washington, Seatle, WA, United States - 4-16-21 metaG | ecosystem: Host-associated > Plants > Roots > Rhizosphere...
GAAAAATCCAAACTCCAAGGTTCAAGCAAGGATCAAATTCCAAAGGGGCGTGTTTGCGAGAATCAGGCTTGAACCTTGATCCTTCCTTGGAATTTGGATTTTGAAGTTTGATCCTTTACTTTGCAGGCTCTGGAGCTGGAGCAGATGTGGGAGCCGCCGCCGTCTCTCTCGGAGCGTCCGCGACGGACGTCACTTTGATGACATTCTTCTGTTTCATGGCCACTTCCTGACCGGCGGCGTTGATTTTGATATCGCAGTTGGTGGTGGTGGAGTCCGCAATGCGGCGATCCAAGTCGAAGAGCATCTCCACGGTGAGGTTGGAGCCCTCGCCTAGCTTGGCCGGGGAACTGGATTCCGTCATGGCGAGGCTGCCATTGATCACGAGTTTGGCGTGCTTGCGACCGTCCACATCCACGATGCCGTCAAACTTGCCGGTGCCCTTGCTCGTGAAGGTGCCAACGGGCGGCATCTCGACCTTGCCCTCGAAGGTCCACGTGTCGCCGGGCGCCACGGCCTGCGGAGGCAGGAACATCTCCTGGGATTTTTTGAACGCCTCCACCATCTGCTTGCCGTCCATGCTGCGCGCGCCGCCGACCGGCGTTGGAGCCACGGTGTCCATACCGCGTGCCTCGATGACCTTGTCATCCTTGTCATAGACGAGGGAAAATTCCTTGCCGACAAGTGCTCCAAACGCCTGCTGTAGGAAAGGCAACGCCTTGGCCGGGTCCGCCGAATCGTAGGATACAGGCTGGCCAGCCATGTTCATGGTCGCCTTGATGGAGGCAAACTTGACGGTAGCGAGACGGTTGGTGGATCCGGGCTCGTCCTTGACCGCAATGGTCAGGGTCTGGGTCATGTGCGTCTGCTGGTTTCCCCCCGGGCCGGCGGCCGGCATGGCCGCGCTCATTTCCATGACATTTTCCAGTGTGTAGACCTTGCCGCTCTGGTAGTGGGTGCGGATATCAACTTTGTCCGCAGCGGACAGCATGCCGGCCAGAGAAAAGGCGGCGGCAGCTAGGGAGGAAAATCGGTTTAAAGCCATAGAAAGGGGTTGGATAGAAGGCCACCAAACCACGGTGGGTTTGTTTTGCCAAGTGATTCACACGCCGCGCCTGGCATAAAAATCAAAGATTCCCCACAAAGACAGCTTTTTTTTGAAAAAGTGCCGGAACTTGGCATGGTGTCCGCTTAACGGATAACCGTCGACGGTTTTGGCTGCGGCCATCGCCGGGGACATTCACCCTCTCTCCAATCATCAATCAGCCTATGAAAAAAATTGAAGCCATCATCAAGCCCTTCAAACTGGAAGACGTCAAGGAGGCCTTGGCCGAAGTCGGCGTGCAGGGCATGACCGTCGTCGAAGTGAAAGGATTCGGACGCCAGAAGGGCCACACCGAGATTTACCGCGGGAGCGAATATACCGTCGACTTCCTCCCGAAGGTGAAGGTGGAGATCGTGGTGGAAGATGACCGCGCTGACACGGTGGTGGATGCGATCGTGAAGGCTGCCAACACAGGCAAGATCGGCGATGGCAAAGTTTTTGTAAGTGACGTTTCGGAAGCCATTCGTATCCGCACCGGCGAACGCGGTCGAGATGCGATCTCCGGAAGCTAAAAAGATTTCCGACTAACCATCGGAGTGAGGAAGCGTGCGAAAAGGCGGGGTCGGGCGGGTGCCCGGCCCCGCTCTTTCTTCTCGGAGCCGGCGAGCGTCTTTGGACGTCCTCCACCATCCCGCGCATGGAAGTTCCGCCTCCATGGTGAATTTGATTGCAGGCAGGAGTGGCCGCGCTCCTTTGGTAGGGACTGATGAGCCAGCTGCGACGCCTTGACCAACTTTTGGCCAATTTGGGCCATGGAAGCCGCAGGGAGGTGCGAGACCTGATCGAGCGGGGTAATGTAGAAGTGCGGGGCGAGATCTGCTACGACATCGATCTGCGAGTGGCCCCTGAGGAAGTCACCTTTCGTGGCCAGCCGCTGGAAGCGCCAGACGGTCTGCTGGCCATGCTGCACAAGCCGCTGGGCTACGTTTGCACCCACAGCGACAAGGAGGGGCCGACGATTTACGAGCTGCTGCCTGAAGCCTGGCTAAAACGGAATCCGGCAGTGACCAGCGTGGGCCGGCTGGACAAGGACACGAGCGGGCTGCTGTTGATGACCGACCAAGGGAAGCTGGTCCAGCGCTTTACCTCGCCCAAGTCGGATATTCAAAAAGTTTATGAGGTCACAGTGGACCGGCCACTTGATCCTCGGCTGATCGAGGTTTTCGCCAAGGGTGGTCTCATGCTAAATGGGGAAGACAAACCCTGCCTGCCAGCCCAGCTGCAGATTGTGGACGATCTTCACGGGAGGCTCATCCTCAGCGAGGGACGCTACCACCAAGTGCGCCGGATGTTCGCCAGTCAAGGGTGGGAAGTCACGACGCTGCACCGGTCGCTATTTGGGGAGTACTCTCTGGAGGATTTGGAAGCGGGGCAGTGGCGGCTTCTGCCGGTGCCGGACGTAGGCTGAGCCTTGTCTTGTCAAAAGGGGCGTTCCGGCTAAGGTATCGCCCCCTTTCCGCCCCTCATGCCCCGCGTCCATATCAAGACTTATGGCTGCCAGATGAACGAGCGCGACTCCGAACAGGTGTCGCAAATGTTCGTGGAGCGTGGCTATACCCTGACGAGGAACGAGAATGATGCGGACGTAATCCTCATCAATACCTGCTCCGTACGCGACCAGGCGGAGCAGAAGGCCCTGGGCAAGATGGGCCTGATGAACCGCATGCGCCGACACAGGCCGCTGATAACCGGCTTCATGGGCTGCATGGCGCAGAGCCGCGGGGCGGAGCTGCTGGAACGCACCACATTGGATCTCGTGGTGGGCACGCAGAAGTACCACCGCGTGGTGGATTATGTAGAGCAGATCTTCCGCAAGCGCGAGGAGCGCCAGATGGATGAAGAGCGCTTCTCCATCGTGGACGTGGAGGAAGAATCAGAATCCCAAGGCACGATCCGCGACCACATCCTGAAGGAGCAGCAGGCTTCCGCGTTTGTCAGCATCATGCAAGGTTGCAACATGAAGTGCACCTTCTGCATTGTGCCCTACACGCGCGGATCGGAGCGGTCGCGCCCCATTGCGGAGATCGTGGACGAAGTGAGGCATTTGGCCGCACGCGGCGTGAAGGAAGTGACCCTGCTGGGACAAATCGTGAACCTGTACGGCCGTCATGAGTTTTCGGTAGTAGATGAGAAGAGCCCCTTCGTGCAACTCCTTGAGGCGGTGCATGAGGTGGATGGCATTGAGCGCATCCGCTTCACGAGTCCGCATCCCATTGGTTACAAGTCGGACCTGATCAACGCCTTTACGCGCCTGCCCAAGCTGGCGGAGCACGTGCACCTACCACTCCAGAGTGGGTCGGATGCCATCCTCAAGAGGATGCACCGGCCCTACACGGGCGCGAAGTTTGAAGAGCTCGTGGAACGCATCCGCGCGGCGCGGCCGGGAATCGCCGTGACAACGGATCTGATCGTCGGCTTCCCCGGCGAGACGGATGCGGACTACCAGGCGACTCGCGACCTGTGCGAGCGGGTGAGGTTCGACAACGCCTTCATCTTCCGCTACTCCAAGCGGCGCGACACGCCCGCAGCGGAGATGGACGAGTCCCTACAACTGCCGGAGAAAGTGAAGGAAGAGCGCAACCAGGACCTGTTGGATGTGATCAACCGCCTTGCCTGGCCGCGCTATGAAGCGCTCGTGGGCCAGCAGGTGGAAATCCTCTGCGAAGGCCAAAGCCGCAACAGCGAGGAGCGCCTCAGTGGCCGCACTCGCACGAACAAAATCGTGGTTTTCGAAGGCGACCTGCGCCGCCACAAGGGGGAGATCTTCAACGTGAACGTGACCTCCACGTCCAACTTCACACTTTACGGGGACCCGGTTCTGGCCCACTAGCTCGCGTCCCAACGATCATGCAAGAACTCTACGACTGGATTTACCGCCAAAGCCCGGATCATGTGGGCATTCCGCTCAAGGCCACAGGCCTTATTTTGGGACTGCTGCTGGTGGCGAAACATCTCTGGGCTTGGCTGCGCGCGGAAGATTCCATGCGCATGGCCAAAGAATTTCCCCGGAGCCGCACTTGGGGCATCGCGCTGCTGTTCGTGGACATGGTCTGGAGCCTGTTTTTGGTGATGCATATGGACATGGGCGAGTTCTACACCTGGCGCCAGTGGATCACGATTCTGGTGCCGGTGTCGTTTGTGCTGATCGTCATCTTTGTGCCGGAGTTTCTTGCGGTGCGCGCCTTGGGCACGCTGCTGCTGCTCCTGGCCCAACCGGTGTTGAGCGCGGCTTACCTGCGCCAACCGGCGACGCGCCTGCTGCTGCCCATCTTGGCCTACGCGTGGATTTTGGCGGGTATGTTCATGATCGGCATGCCCTATCTGATGCGCGATGCCATCGACTGGCTCACCAAATCCGGGGAACGCTGGAAAATGGCGGCGCTGGGCGGCGTGGCCTACGGCGCGGCTATGGCGGCGGCGGCCGTGCTGACCTACTGATCGCAGAGCGGCGCAAGGCCGTCCGCAATTTCCCGTGGCCACACCCCGCATCCTGATCATCCGCGGCGGCGCAATCGGCGACTTTATCCTCACGCTGCCGGCGATCCGGTTGATTCGCGAGAGCATCCCCGGCGCGCACGTGGAGGTTCTCGGCTATCCCTCCATCATCGGGCTGGCCAAAGCTGGCGGACTGGCGGAGGCCACCCGCAGTCTGGAGCATGGCAGCATGGCACGACTCTTCGCGCCAGGATCGAAGATCGACGATGAACTGGTGAACTATTTCCAGAGCTTCAACCTGGTCGTGAGCTACCTCTACGATCCGGACGGCTTCCTCCGCGGCAACATGGAGCGCATCGGCGTGAAGACCTTCCTGGAGGTCCCCCATCAAGTGGAAGCAGGCAGGGGCCACGCCGCAGAACAACTGGCCAAACCGCTGGAAAAGCTGGCGATGTTTTTGGAGGACCCGGCGGCCCGGCTTTCTTTCCCGGCTGTCGAAAATACGTGCGACAGGCCCATCATTGCCCTCCACCCTGGAAGCGGGTCCCTCAAGAAAAACTGGCCGGTGGACCAGTGGCGGTGGGTGGGAAAGCAGCTTCGGCAGGAGTTCCCCGAATTTTACTACGCCCTGATCACGGGCGAAGCAGAGGCAGAGCGTGGCATCACCTCGGCGGTGATGACCGTCTGGCAGGGACCGGAGTTTCTTCACTGGGATCAGCTCCCGTTGCCAGAACTAGCAGCCCGTCTGGGGGGCAGCGCCGGATTCATTGGGCATGACAGCGGCATTTCCCATCTGGCAGCGGCTTGCGACGTCCCCTGCCTGCTCTTCTTCGGCCCCACGGATCCCAACGTTTGGGCGCCACGAAATCCAGGAGTGCGCGTGCTGACCGCGCCGGGCGGGGACTTGGCGCAACTTGGCTTTGAAACCGGCTGGACTGCCATCCGGGAGTTTGTGGAAGGTTTGAAATCGGCGCGGCTGAAGTAAGTTTTTTCGTCCGCGCCCTTGTGACACGCCGCGTATCCAGCTACGTTGGAAATTCGTATGAGCGAAACGAGACAGTTTGGAAAGTTCCGTACCTTCCTGATGTTTGGCGCCCCCGGCAGCGGCAAGGGCACTCAAGGCAAGGTGCTGGGCACCATTCCACGCTTTCACCACATGGCCTGCGGCGATGTGTTCCGCAGTCTCGACACGCGCACGGCACTGGGCCAGGAATTCGTAAAGTATTCCAGCCAAGGCCTCCTGGTGCCGGATGAGGTCACCGTGAAGCTGTGGCGCATCAACATCCACGACCGCGTCATCTCCCACAACTTCAAGCCAGACATCGACTTCCTCGTGCTGGACGGCATTCCGCGTAATGTGCAGCAGGCGGAGTTTATGGAAGAGGACATCGAAGTCATGCAGGTGTTCCACCTAAGCTGCCCGGACCGCACGGAGCTGGCGCGCCGCCTGCGCAAGCGGGCCTTGAAGGAAAACCGCTTCGACGACGCGAACGAAAAGGTCATCCAGGACCGCATCAAAACTTACGAGCAGGAGTCGAAGCCCATTTTGGATTACTACTCCCAGGGACGCTACGCGGATAAAAAGTATGTCACGGACATCGACGCGAGTCATGCGCCTCTGAAGGTGTTTCATGATGTGGTGAGCCGCATCATGGAGCTCGACGCCTGGAAACAGGTGGAGAATCTGCGGGCCTGATTTGTCCGTGCGCATTGTTTTTATCGGCACTGGTGACATCGGGCTGCCTTCGCTCGAGGCGCTGCTGCATTCTGGGGAGCACAAGGTGGTCGCGGTCGTTACGCAGCCGGACAAACCAGTAGGACGCAGCCAGACGCTGACCCCGCCACGCGTGAAGACACTGGCGCTCGAGCATGGCCTGCCGGTGCTGCAGCCCAAACGGATCCGCGATCACGTGGCGGAGCTCGCGGCACTGGCAGCGGACGTCTTTGTGGTCGTCGCCTACGGCCAAATCCTTTCCAAGGCGGTGCTGGAAACGCCCAAAGTGGCCTGCCTAAACATTCACGCTTCCCTGCTTCCGAGGCATCGCGGTGCCTCGCCAATCCAGGCGGCGATCCGGGAAGGCGACGCCGAGACGGGCATCACCATCATGTGGATGGATGAGGGACTCGATACTGGAGACATCCTGCTGCAACGCCTATTGCCCATTGCGTCCGATGAAACCGGTGGCTCGCTGCATGACCGGCTGGCCATGCAGGCGCCGGAGTGCCTTGAGGAAGCGCTGCGTCTCCTGGCCCGAGGACAACCACCGCGTGTGCCGCAAAACAATGTCCAAGCCACCCTCACCAAAAAATTGGAGCGGGAGCATGGGAAGCTCGACTGGGACCGTAGCGCCGTGGAATTGGAGCGCATGATCCGCGCTTATCATCCGTGGCCGGGAACTTACACCTTCGTCACGTCAGCTGATTCCAAGCAATTGCAGCTCAAGGTACATCGGGCGGCGATCGTGGATCATGCGGAGTCGTGTCCGACGGGTGGCACAGTGATCGAGGCGGGACAACGTTTGCTGGTCGCTTGTGGCAGCGGCGTACTGGAGCTGCTGGAAGTGCAACTCGAAGGACGCAAGCGGATGAGCGCTCGGGATTTTCTGCGAGGACATCCGCTGGAAGTGGGTATGCGGCTTGGGTGATTGTCTTTGCCTGCAGGTGCAGCGTGATGTAGCGACAAGGCGCTGCACTTGCCTAAGTGCGTCAGGGTATTCGCCTGGACTTGGCAAGTCCCGCTCCTTGTTCACTGCGTGCCTACTCCCATAGAGAGGCCAGCTTCCTAAACGGCCAGAGCAGGATCCTGACAATGGCGGCATACGCTTTCACTGGAACGCACAGGACACGCCACAACGGCACGGTGAGTTGCTGCAGTGCGGGACTTCGCGCGTAGATCAGGGAAGCGGCCACGATGACCGTACTCCCGACGAATTTCACCCAACGCGGAATGTACCAGCGCCAACCCGCTTCCAGCAACAGCAATATTCCGATGAACGCGATGAGCAGGAACGCTGCCTGGTTGAGCACGGGATATTTATCGAGAAGCCTGAGGCTCAGGCTGGAAAACAGCCAAAGCGTCAGCAGCCCGAGAAAGACGCCGGTGTAAACAATCCACATTTGGTCTGGCGCCACACCCACGGCGACCACCACATTGTCCAGGCTCAGGCTCAGATCGAGGAACTGAATGGCCACCACCGTGCCCCAGAACGTGCACTTCTTTCGGGACAACTCGTCGTCATCGCCTGATCCGGCCGAGTGGCTGAAGTGATCCGCCGCCAGATACAGGAGGTAGCCCGCACCGAACAGCAGCATCAAGCGGTTGCCTGCGATGAATGCGGCGGCCAGCAAGGCGAGCCCCCGGAAGACATAGGCGCCGACAAGGCCGAGACGAAGTGCGGATTTGCGGCGGTCGGTCGGCAACCGGTTCGCAAGGGAAGCAATGGCCAGCATGTTGTCCACCGAGAGCAAGCCCTCCAGCACGACCAACAGCGCGATGGCCGGGATGGCATCTCGCAAGAGTGTCAGAAGATCGGCGGACACGAGGATGGGGGATCGGTGGGCAGTTAGGGCGCGGGGTGAAGCTCAGACACCTTGCCACGGGGCCGGGACGCTGTTAAATTGAAAGGCATGAAATTCATGTGGGTATTGGCCATCTCGCTCGCCGCGGCGAGCTTGGGTCCTCGCGCCTTTGCCCAATTTATGGGCCGCGCACCTTCCGTGGATGCCCGGGCACTGATTCATCAGGACGGCACGCGCTCGGATGTCATCAAGGATCCGCTGAAGCACGAGATGACGGAAATCACTTATGACTCGCGCGGCGTGGTGATTTCCAAGAAGACCTACCTGCTCAACGAAAACGGCGATCCGACACAGGGGCAGATTTTTGATGGCGCGGGCAATTTGATCGCGCGGGTGCAGTTTGTTTTTGATGACCTGCAACGGCTCTCGGAGGAGAAATGCGTAAACATGCAGGGGGAGGTTTTCCGCCGCGTGCTGCACCAATATGATTCCAACGGAAAAGCGCTTCCCGTAAAGGCCATGGACTACAAGGTGAAGGCTCCCAACATGCGCGCGGCTTCCATTGATTTCACCCACACTGCGCGTGCCGCTAGGGCGCCCGCGGAACCCGCCGCGCCACAAACTCCCACGCAGCCGGGTTCAGCGCCGCAGATTGAGCGCGTGGCACCAACAACGGGACAAACCTTTGCGATTGACCCCGCACAAGCAGCTGCCGTGCAGCAGCAGGTCCAAGCCCAACAGGCCGCGGCTGCCAAAGAGGAAGCCAAGAAAAAGAAGAAGGGCGGCTTTTTTGGGTTGTTCAAAAAAGACTAGGCCCGACGCTTGCCCCACGGCACCGTGCGCCGAGTTCAACCCAGCGCCGCGAGGATCTTCGCCACGGCATTCTCCGCCGTGAGCCCGTGTTTCGCGCGCAGGACAGGCACACTTCCGTGCTCGATGAATTCGTCCGGCCAGCCAATGCGCACCACGGACGTCTTGAGACCGGCGTCGTGGAGATGCTCGATCACCGCGCAGCCGAAGCCGTTGTGCAGCACGTGATCTTCAAAGGTGCAGAGCACCTTGCATTGCTTCGCGAATTTCTCCAGCACGGCACCGTCCAGCGGCTTGATCCAACGGGGATTGATGAGCGCGGCGGTGATGCCTTTTTCGGCAAGAAGCTTTTTGGTCTTCTCCGCCATTTCAAACATGGATCCAAGACCGATGAGCGCGACCTCGCCTTCCGTAGCGACAACTTCCGCCTTGCCGATCTCCAGGAGCACCGGCTTGTCCTTGGGCTTGGCGCCGGTACCGGAGCCGCGCGGGTAACGGATGGCAATGGGCCCTTTGTCGTAGTGCGACATGGTCCAAAGCATGTCCACAAACTCGTCTTCATCCTTCGCCTGCATGTGAACCACATTCGGAATGTGGCGCAGGTAGCCAATGTCGAAAAGGCCGTGATGGGTGGGGCCGTCGTCACCACTAAGGCCGCCGCGGTCCATGAACATACGCACCGGCAGCTTCTGGATGGCCATGTCATGAATAATCATGTCATAGGCGCGCTGCATGAAGGTGGAGTAGATCGTCAGGAAGGGCTTGAGCCCCTGAGTGGCGAGACCGCAGGCGAAGAGCGCCGCGTGTTCCTCCGCGATCCCAACGTCAAAATAGCGCTCCGGGATTTCCTTCTTGAACACGCTCAGGCCAGTGCCGCCCGGCATGGCCGCGGTGATGGCCACGATCTTCTTGTCCTCCTTGGCGAAGTCCGTCACGCTGCGCGCAAACACGGCGGAATACGTGGGCGCGCCGGTGGGCGTCTCACCGGTTTCGATGTTGTATTTGCCGAGGCCGTGGAATTTGCCCGGATCATCGAGCGCGGGTTTGTAGCCGCGGCCCTTTTCCGTGATGATATGCAGGATAACCGGCTCGTTCTGCGTCTTGAGAAACTCAAAGGTCTTGATGAGCAGGCTCACATCATGCCCGTCGATCGGTCCGTAATAGCGGAAGCCGAATTCCTCGAAAATCATCGAGGACGTAGGCGCAGGCTGATGGGAGGCAGCGAGTACGAGTCCCTTGGCGCTCTCCTCCACCTTTCCAGCGAGACGGCGCACGCTCTTCCCCGCTATCCTTTCCAGGATCTCCGCGGTCTTCTGATGCAGCGAGGCGTAGGCGGGATGGGTGGCGACGTGATTGAAGTATTTCGCGATGGCGCCGACGTTGCGGTCGATGCTCCACTCGTTGTCGTTGAGCACCACAATGAGGCGCTTGGTCTGGGAGGCGACGTTGTTGAGCGCTTCGAAAACGGGCCCACAAGTGAACGCAGCATCGCCCGCGATGCAGACCACGTTCTCATCCGTACCACGCAGGTCTCGTCCTACAGCCATGCCGAGCGCCGCGCCGAGCGAAGTGCCCGCGTGCCCCGCACCGTAGCAGTCATGCTCGCTCTCGGTGCGCAGGCAAAAGCCGTTGAGCCCCTGATACTGCCGAATGGTGGAAATCTTGCCCCACCGGCCAGTGAGCATCTTGTGGACGTATCCCTGGTGCGCGACGTCGAAGACGAACTTGTCCTCCGGCGTGTCAAACACGCGGTGCAGGGCCAAGGTCAGCTCCACGACACCAAGATTGGGCCCGAGATGGCCTCCGGTCTCGCTAAGCGTGGTGATGAGGGTCTGGCGAATTTTTTCCGCCAGCTCGGGAAGCTTCTCCAGCGGGAGCGCCTTAAGATCGGTGGGTATTTGAATTTCGGGCAAGTCTGACATGAGCATCCGTGAGTGGGCCGGCGCAGCGAAAAAGGCGGATCAAAAGAGGCGCACCTCGCCCGAGCCGGCCTCTGAATCGTCGGTGGCGGGCGGTGTGGGCTTGCGCCGGGCAGGGCGTTTGGCGTTTTCCTGTGGGGTTTCGGGCGCGTCCTGCGGTGTGAATTCCCCAAGCGTCGCCTTCCCCTTGTCATTGAGATCCGTGGAGATGAGTTCTACACGTTGCCGCGCGGACTCGATGCGGCCCCGGCAGGTGCGCAGGAGGCGCATGCCCCGCTCGTAGGCGGCAACCATTTCCTCCAGAGGCAGGCGATCCGTCTCCAGCGACGTCACGATGGACCCGAGTGAGTCCATCGCTTCCTCAAAACTGAGGTCTTCGGGGGCTGGGGTGTCGTCGGCCATGAAACGGGAAGCTGGTCATCATGGCGCGCTCGCCCCTTGTCGCAAGCAGGAATGAAGGCTAGCGCTGGGAGGATTGGGCCGGGCCACCCGAATCCGCCACCGGCGGCGGGGGTTGTTCCCAGCGCTTTTTGTCCGACATGAAGAGCATCTCGACAATGACGCGGTCGCCGGAAGGTGTTCGGGACAGGGGCAGGAACTCACGATAGGGAAAGTCGGAGTGACCCAAGAGATCCACGCCAAAACCGAAGGCCACCCCACGAAAGACCTCTGCCGCCCAATCTTGATACTCGCCGCCAAACACATCCGCGGGCCGGTCCACCCGCAGCGACTCCGGGGTGAAAAGGAAGCCAATGACAGGCGTTTTCGCCTTGTCCGCGAGCCGGCGCATCTCGTCAAACTGGGCTTTCTCCTGCGGAATCCAGGCCGCGGGGCGGTCTGCATACCAAGCCACCGCCCAGGGCACGTCCGACATGATCATTTCACGCTCGCCGGTAAATTTGGCCAGTCGCGAGATCTGGGCAGGCAAATACGGCGGCCAATGAGCGAATTGGCCTTTGTTGGAGAGACCAGGCGTGAGATCTGTAAACAGGCTGGTGAGCAACGGGATGGCGGAAAAGACGGTGGCCAGCAACAGCGCGCCGTGCTCCGACCACCAGCCACCGTGGGGCGTCTTCATGCCCAACCGCGTCCACAGCACCATGAGAAAGGCGAGGCCAAACATGCTCATGGCTGGGATGAAGAGGACGTGCATCTGGTTGGCATCCTCCTCCTGCCGTGGCAGCCCCACGACGATCATGCCGATCATCGCAAAGAGCCAGATGACCGCCAGCCCGCGTCCGAAGTCCCGCACCTCCTCTTTCTTGAAGGGGTGAAGCAGCGCCACAAAAAAAAGCAGGGCGGGAAGCGCGCCACCGAAGTGCTGCCAGATGTCGTGAAATTGCGAGGTCGCGTTGTAGAGCAGCTTTCTGCCAAAGATGCCGGCAAGTGCCAATGGACTGGCGCCAGTAAAGTCCCGTAGCAGCCATGATTCCGAACCGGGCGAGAAGGTGGCCAACAACAGTGGCTTGGTGGCGCCGAAGAAATGGCCGCAGACCGAAAAATTTCGAAGACCCCAGCCAACAAGGGCCAGCAGCGGAATGACGCCCGCCAGGAGCGCTGACAGCACTCGGGGTCGCAACATCCAAAGGGCGGCCCCCACCAGGCCTATCGCAAGGCAGATGCCCATCCAATGCGTGAGCACCAGGCAGCCCCCCATGACTCCCATGACGAGCGACTCCCAGACGGCGCTGTGCTCGTCCTGCACGCGCTCCAACCCACGAACGAAAGCCCGCAGGGCCACGGAGAAAAAGAAGAGCGCCATCATCTGGGGCAGCCCGCTGCGCGCCACATCCCACAGCAAACCGCTCAAGAGTGCCGTGGCCACGGTCCATCCGGCGATCTTTTCATCAAAGAGCCGCCGCGCCGTGCTCCAGGCGATGCTGCAGGCCGCGAGGAAAAACAGCACTGAGACGCAGGCCACCACACGGTCCATGAGATGCACATTGCGATTGGCGTTCATGGGCCACTGGGATTCCATGGCCTTGAAGACCGGGGCGAGCACCAGCGGTTGCAACGGGGGATCGAAGGTGTCTGGAAGCGCACCGGGCGAAACGCTCTTGTCGTGCATCAAGAACTGTTTCCAGGCAAAAGGCTCGACGACCTTGGTTTGGAAGCCGTGTCCGCGGGCCAGCTCGCGCGCGAGCCCCGCCTGCTCCATGCCGAGCGGACTGGAAAGTCCCCGGAAGGTGAGGAACAACTGCACAAAGATCAGTGCCGCCAAGGCCACCACCGGAAGCGCCAGCAGCAAAGCCGGTGGCTTCCGCTGAGTGAGCATCGATATTTCGGCCATCTTAACCAAGCGAGATTAACGGATGGCCGGGGTTAATTCCAGCGACAAATCGTCCGCTCTAGACTTCTGGCTTCGCTGGGCGGCGCACGCGTTTCACGCGGCCCAGTTCGCGCAGCTTGCGCTGAAGGGTGCGGCGGCTTAAGCCGAGGAGTTCGGCGGCTTCCGTGCGGTTATCGCCAGTGCGAAGCAAGGCTGCATTGATCATGGCGTGCTCCATCTTTTCCAGATTCAGGTCGTCTCCGGTGGGAAGCGCATTGCCGGGCATGGAAACATGGTTGGCGCCGTCCACCTTGTTTTGGAACAAAAGCGCACTGCCGCCGACGAGATAGGAGGGCAGGTGTTTCAGGCCGATGCGGGAGGTATTGCTCATGACCACGCCATGCTCCAGAGCGGTGCGAAGCTCTCGGACATTGCCTGGCCAATCATAGGCCAGCAGCGCCTGCATGGCTTCATCACTCAACGGCTTGTAGGACTTGCCATTGATTTCCGCGAGTTCGCGAAGAAACGCCTCTGCGAGAATGGGGATGTCGCTCTTGCGCTGGCGGAGCGGAGGCAGGTCGAGCTGCACGACGCGCAGGCGCCAGAAAAGGTCCTCGCGGAATTTTCCCTCCTGTACCAGCTTGGCGAGGTCCTTGTTCGTGGCGGTGATAACGCGCACGTCCACCTTGATGGGCTTGCTGCCGCCCACACGTTCGATCGTCTGCTCCCCCAGCGCGCGCAGGAGTTTCACCTGAACGTTCGCGTCGATCTCGCCGATCTCATCAAGGAACAGAGTGCCGCCATCCGCCATCTCGAAGCGCCCAATGCGCCGCTCCGAGGCTCCTGTGAAGGAGCCCTTTTCATGGCCGAAGAGTTCGCTCTCCAGCACGTTTGGCGCGAGCGCCGCGCAGTGCACTGCCACGAGCTTCGCCTTCGGGCGACCGCTGAGATTGTGAATGGCACGCGCCACGAGTTCCTTGCCGGTACCGCTCTCGCCTTCGATCAACACCGTGGCGCGCGAGGGCGCCACCTGTTCAATGATCTCGAACACCGGTTTCATCACCTCGCTTTTGCCGAGGATACCTTCGACGGTGTACTTGCGTTCGACCTGTTTTTTGAGCTCGACGTTTTCCTTCTCCAGCGTGCGGCTCTTGAGCGCGCGTTTGATGAGGATTTCCACTTCATCCAAATTTAGCGGCTTGGTGACAAAGTCGTAGGCGCCGCGCTTCATGGCCTCCACTGCAGTGTCCACGCTGCCGTAGGCGGTCATCATGATGCAGATGGGCGGGTGCGGCAGCTTGAGGGCCTGCTCGATCAAATTCATGCCGCTCTCACCGCCGAGCCGCAGGTCTGCCAGCATCACATCTGGCGAGTCGTGCTGGAGTATTTCCATCGCCTCAGCGGTGTTGCCCGCCACATAGACGTCGAACTCCTCTTCAAGCGAAAGCCGTAGACCGTCGCGGGTGTGCTTCTCGTCATCAACGATGAGGATGGTGGCGGAGTTGTTCATGCGCGGCAGCAGCTTGAAAAAACACTACGCGCCATCTTGTGGCTTTGGCGCGGCGCTGTCCACCTCTTGCGCATCGCCCGCGGCGAGCATGCGCAATTTTTTCTCCACGAGCGGCAGGAAGATGGTGACCTTGGTCCCCTGCCCTTCCTTGCTCTCCAGCTCGATCTCGCCGCCGTGCTCACGCACGATGCGCCGCACGATGAGCAGACCGAGGCCGGTGCCCGTCTGGCGCGTGGTAAAGAAAGGCTGGAACATGTTGCTCATGTTGTCCGGTGAGATGCCCCTGCCCGTGTCGGAAAAAGTGAGGCGCACCTCGAAGTCGTTGAAGGCGCTGGCAATATTGAGCGTTCCGCCGTCTGGCATGGCCTGGCAGGCATTGCGAATCAGATTGTAGAAGGCCTGCTTCATCTGGTTGGCATCCATTGGCATGGGAGGCAGCGTGGACACCAGGTCAAACTCCACCTTTACGCCAGAGTGCTTCAGCTCTGGTCTCAGGAAATCCACCGACTCCCGCATGAGCTCGTTCAACTGTACCGACTGGAGCTGCGGATGCGTGGGCCGGATGGCGGTGAGGAATTGGTCGATGATGAAGTCCAGACGCTTCAGCTCGACCTGGGCCACGCGCAGCATTTCCAGCAATGCCGCGCTATGCTTGCCCTCCACTTTTCGTAGGCGGCGCTCCATGAGCTGAAGATGAATGGTAAGCGAATTCAGAGGGTTGCCCAGCTCATGGGCCACCCCCGCTGCTAGAAGCGTCAGCGCGCTGACGCGCTCGCTTTCGATCTTCTCCTCGGTGAGCTTGCGCGTGGTGGTGATGTCACGGATGAGCATGACGAAACCCAGGTCCTCGTGCTCATCGATCGCGGTGACATAGAAATTCAGGTAGCGGTTTTCCGGATAAAACACCTCGAGGTCTCGGCTCACCGAGCCGCCGGAGCGCGCGAGCGTTTCCCAATCGAAACCGCGCAGGCCTTCAGCAAGTTTGCGACCGACGATGACATCGCGTTGGAAACCAAAGAAGCCGCAGGCTGCCCGGTTCACATAAGTGACGGTACCTTCGCCATCCAAAAGGATGACGCCTTCCTGAAGGGCCTCGAAGACCTTTTCGAAAAATCCCTTCTCCTGAACAAGGCGCAGCAGATAGTGCTGCACCTCCGCCGGTTCCAGGCGGTCCATGCGCCTGACGATCTTGTCAAAGAAGCCGGACTTCATGGAACAAGGGGTAAGTGAAAAGGGGTAAGTGAAAAGTGAAAAGGTGCCTGCCTTTTCACTTTTCAAGTTTGGCTTCCTGAAGACCGTGGCGGAATGGAACTCCTCATCGTCCTCTGCACGTTTCCAGACATGGACCAGGCCCGGCAGATCGCCACACGATTGGTGGAGCTGCGCCTCACCGCCTGCGTAAACCTCCTGCCCGCGGTACACAGCATCTACCGCTGGCAGGGCAAGATCGAAACAGGTGATGAGGTGGCGGCGCTCATCAAGACCACGCCCGAGCTCTACGCGACGCTGGAGGAAAACCTGAAACAACTCCATCCCTACGACGTGCCGGAAATCATCGCATTGCCAGTTGAACATGCCCACCCGCTGTATGCGCAGTTTGTGAGGGAGGCGGTGGGATAGGTAACTTAGGCTTCCAGCCTGAGTTGTCCCACAAGCTTCCAGCTTGTGGGTGAAATGGGTTGCCGCCACCGCAGGCTGGAAGCCCGCGGGACTTCTCAGACAAGATGCCTGAGTTACGCCTGCGGAGCCGCACCCTCCGCCTCCCCCTTGGTAGGTCCTTCCTCCGGTGCGAGCCGCGGAAGCGGCAGCACGAGATTCGCCGGCAGTGGACGCACCCGCTCAAAGATGCCGGTGCCGATCTCGCGGCTGGAATCATAGCCGCGGCGGAACATCTCCAGCTTCGCGTCGATGTTGTCCACATGATGCAGCACAATGGCCTCCGGCGTCCTCGGCAGCACAGGAGAACCAAATTGCATCTCACCATGATGCGAACCGATGAGGTGCAGGAGATGCACGCGCACCAACTCGTTCGACGGATCAATGATGGCCCAGGCTTTGGATTCCTCGGTCTCCATCAGCTGCCGCCAGAGCTTGTTTACCAGTTCCAAGCCCAAGGCGATGTGGCCCACCATCTCGCCGTGGAGCGAATAAGGCATGGTGAAGCTCGTCTCGCCGTAGTTGTTTTCCCAAAGCTTGCCGCAGTCGTGGAAGAGCACGCCCGCCACGAGAAGGTCGCGGTTTAGCGAGGGGTAGGCCTCGCAGATTTTCACGGCGCTGCGCATCATTTGTGAGACGTGCTCCACCAGCCCGCCACGCCGCGCGTGATGATAGTCCCGCGCGGCAGCCGCGCGGCGGAAGCGCTCACCGTGCACCTCCAGAAACAGCTTTCCCAACCCACGCAGACGCGGATCGGCAATTTCGCCGATAAAGCTCGTGATGTCCGCGTAGTCGGCCTGCTGCCGCTCACGCGTCAGCTCGTCGCCTCCCAGCAAGGCCTGCACTTCGTCGTCCTCCAAGAAACGCAATGTGGCGTTTTTGGGATCGAGGCCAAATTTTCCGGTGTCGACCCACTGGGCGGAAAGCTCAATCCATTTGCCTGGCTTGAGCGCCACCACAGCGGCAAAGGCGGGATTGCCATCGAAGACTCGCCACACGAGTGAGTCGGCTCCGTCCACGAGCTTTACCTCGCGATAGGGCTTGCCCTGCGCGGTTTCCTTCTCGGCGTTTACATCCACCTGGACGCGGATGCGATAGGGCTGCGGCTGGGCCTCCGCCACCAGCTTGAGCTGGCGGATGGAGAGCAGTTCCAGTTCGTCCTCCTGCGGCATGGCCCAAGTGAATGCCGCCGCACCGGAAATGGCAAGCGGGAAAGCCGCCGTTGTGCACGGCGGCTGCGGTCTTCGTGTCTTACGAGGCCTTGATGGACTTCAGGATCTTTTCGAGCTTGGCCTGCTCTTCTGCCGAAGCATCGGCGCCGACTTCGATATAGATGACCGCGGCTTTTTTCTTGTTGCTGACCACCAGCGCGAAGAAGCCAATGGCCTTCCCATCTTCCTTGTCCTTTGCGGTGCCCTTGAGGAGCGCGCCATCGAGCCCGCCCGGGTGGGCTTCCTGCGCTTCCCCTTCCATCTTGATGTCCTTGGCGTGGTCCTTCAGCAGATCCACGATGTCCTTGCCCAAGTCATTCGCGTCCTTCTCCGACTCCAGGCTCCAGATGGCCATGTAAACGCCTTCCTTGGGAGACTCGGCTTCCACGGTGCCTTCCTCATCCTTGCCGGGTTCCCAGCTGTCCGGAATGGTGATGGTGAACATCGAGTCTCCCTTTTTGGGGAAATGCAGGTCCTTGGCGGAAACCGGAAGGACGGCGAGCGAGAAGGCGACAGCGGCGAGAGCGAGTTTCTTAATCATAACGGAAGAGGTAAAATGAATGCGGGCTGAGAGCGCCCATGACGCGTTTGATTGCGCCATAGGCAAACGAATTGTGGTAAAATAAGTGCCACGTTGGTAGGCGGATTCGCCACGGGTTACAGAATTATCCCAACCTTTGCTAGGCCGCCCGCACCCCGCCGGCGCTCCGTTTTGCCGAAGAAATCCCCTTTGCAGCGGCGTTTCCTCCGCTCTACAGACGCACCCGCATGAAACGAAGCACCCTTTTCCCCACTCTTGCCCTGGCTCTCAGCCTGGTCTCTTGGAGCCACGCCGCCGAGTCCACCGGCGATGCTTTCCATGGCGACGCCCCGGACGATCATCATCCTTGGGCTGTCCATGACCGGAACCGCCCGCAGCCGCCCGTCGTCACGCCCGGCACCTTCAGCACCCAAGACACTCCCGGAAAGCCCCCGTCGGACGCCATCATTCTCTTTGGCGGCACGGAAGCTGACGTCTCCAAATGGGAGGCGGACAAGAATCCTGCGGAACCTACCAAGTGGATCGTAAAGGACGGCGCCTTCCAGTGCGTGCCCGGCTCCGGCTACGTGCGTACCAAGGAAGAGTTCGGCGACTGCCAGCTTCACGTGGAATGGACCGCTCCGACTGAAGTGCATGGCGACAGCCAGGGCCGCGGCAACAGCGGTGTGTTCCTCATGGGTCTCGTCGAAATCCAAGTGCTCGACAACTATAAGAACCCCACCTACGCGGACGGCTTTGCCTCTTCCGTGTATGGCCAGTATGCGCCTTACGCCAACGCGCTGCGCGCCCCCGGTGAGTGGGAGAGCTACGACATCGTCTTCCGCCGCCCCATCTGGAAAGACGGCAAGGAAATCGCCCACGGCTCGGTGACGGTTTTCGTGAACGGCGTGCTCACCCAAGACCATTCGCGCATCGAGGGTCCCACCGGCCACGCGAAGCGCACCGACCCGACGAAGGCCTTTCCCGACAAGGGACCGCTCAAGCTCCAGGACCACGGCAATCCCGTGCGCTACCGGAACATCTGGCTCCGCACTCTGCCGCCGCGCACCATCGAAGGCGGTGACAACGGCGCCCTGAGTACTGAAGCCACCAAAGCGAAGCGCCACGAGATCGCCACCAGTCTCCGTGAGAAAGCCGCCTCCCTTCAAGGTCGAGAAAAACTCCTCGGCCTGCTGGAGTCGCTCACCTATGAGGCGGACCCCGCCGCCCTGAGCACCGCAAAGGAAATGGCCACCGCCGATGCAGACGCCATCAGCAAGATTCCCACCGATCAGCTTGAGTCCCACAAGGGCCAAATCCTTCAGCTCCACAACGCCCTGCAGTACCTCACGAAGTTCAACGACCTGCCCGCCGACTTCCCGCCTACGGTGACGGTGGCGAAAATCGTGAAGGACAACAAGCTGGACAAGAAGAAGAAATAGGGTCTTCTGCGCCTTTTCCTGAACGCCTCTTCCGGTCAGCCGGAAGAGGCGTTTTCTTTTGTCCACCCACTGGCGGGGAGGCGAAATGCATGCACATTACCGAAAACATGCCCTGGTTTCCCAAATCTCAGGATCATCTTCCACTTACGTGGTGGAGGGGCCAGCCCGTTTATTTGGCCGCGTATCTGGCTATCGGTGCCGTGGTCAGCATGGTGGTCACCTCACTGGTGATGGCGGCGCACACTCCGCTGCTCCACTACCTTATTTTCACCTTTTCCGGGCTGGTGGATTTTGGACGCGTCTGGACCGTCGTGACCTATGTGTTCATCAATCCTCCGAGCATCTGGGTGGTGATCACCAGTCTCATGCTGTGGAACTGGGGACAAGAAGTGGAGAAATTTTTCGGGCGGCGGGTCTTCGTGAAAATGTTCTTGATTTTCACGCTTTCACAGCCGGTGCTGCTCTCCCTCATCGTCCCCATCGCAGGCCCTCTCTGGCCCGCCATGGGCGTTTATCAAGTGGAGTTCGCCGTCTTCCTGGCGTTCGTCACCCTGTATCCGCACGCACGCATTTCGCTGATTCTCATCTCCCTTGAAGCGTGGATCATCGCCACGGCCTTTGTTGCGATCGACGTGCTGCAATGTTTGGCAGCGCACAACTGGGGCGGCCTCATTCTGATCCTAGGTGAAACGGGTCTGGCCTACAGCCTCGTGCGCTATGAGCAGGGACACTGGACCATTTCCTCCCTCTTCGCCTGGGCAAAAAAAAGCGCCTCTTGCAGACCTGAGCCCCAGCTCCGCGTCGTGCGTCGCAGCCGGGAAGATCCCATCCCTTCCTCACCGGACATGGATGTGGACAGCATCCTCGACAAAATCGGCAGGCACGGGCTGGAAAGCCTCACGCCCGAGGAACGCCGCACGCTGGAAAAGGCGAGCCGGGACCTGGGCGGCCGGGGAAAGTAGCGGCGCGCTGCGCCTTGTTGCTCCGGAGCCTCCGCAGTCGTATCAACTCCTGTGTCCGTTTTTTCCCTGAGTTCCGAGTTTGAGCCGCGCGGCGATCAGGCGCAGGCGATTGCGAAGCTTTCCAAGTCCGTGCTCGCAGGCAACCGGCACCAGACGCTCCTGGGCGTGACCGGTTCGGGCAAAACCTTCACCATGGCGAACATCATCGCCAACGCAGGCCGGCCCGCCCTGGTGATGAGTCACAACAAGACGCTGGCGGCGCAGCTCTACTCCGAGTTCAAGAATTTCTTCCCCAACAACGCGGTGGAGTACTTCGTGAGCTACTTCGACTACTACCAGCCGGAAGCCTACATCGCCCGTTCGGACACCTACATCGAAAAGGACTCCAGCGTGAACGAGGAGATCGAGCGTCTGCGTCTTTCCAGCATGGGTGCACTGCTGACGCGGCGGGACGTGATCGTCATCGCCAGCGTCTCCTGCATCTATGGCTTGGGCTCGCCGGAGGACTACGAGGGCATGATGATCCCAATCCACAAGGGCGCGGTGATGACGCGCGAGACTTTCCTGAGCAAGCTGGTGGACATTCTCTACGAGCGCAATGACATCGCCTTCACCAGAGGGCGCTTCCGGGCCCGTGGCGACGTGGTGGAAGTCTTCCCCGCTTACCTGGAAAACGAGGCGATGCGAGTGGAGTTCTTTGGCGACGAGATCGAGCGAATCAGCGTCTTCGATCCGCTCACCGGCACGACTCATTCCACCTTGCCGAGCTACACGTTTTATCCGGCCAAGCAGTTCGTCACGCCGATGGACAAGTTGAAGCGCGCCATCAAGGCGATCCGCGAGGAGCTGGATGAGCGCGTGGGGTGGTTTGAGCAACAGGGCAAGCTCCTGGAAGCGCAGCGACTGCGCATGCGCACGGAGTATGACATCGAGATGATGCAGGAGATGGGCTTCTGCCAGGGCATCGAAAACTACAGCCGCCATCTCGCGAACCGTGCGCCCGGCAGCACACCAGGCACGCTGCTGGATTTCTTTCCAAAGGATTTCCTCTATTTCGCGGACGAGAGCCACGCCACCATCCCACAGATCGGCGGCATGTATGAGGGCGACATGTCACGCAAGCGCGTGCTGGTAGAGCACGGCTTTCGCCTGCCCAGCGCTCTGGACAACCGCCCGCTGAAATTCGCCGAGTTCATGAGCAAGGTGCCGCAACTCGTGTACGTGAGTGCCACGCCCGCCGCCTTCGAGATCGAGAACAGCATTGTCGGCAACACGGGCTACTTCCCGCACAAGCGCGAACGCATTGGAGAACCGGAGACAGAGCCTGCCGTTGTGCCGGGTGCACCGAATTTTGGTTTGGCGCGCAATCGCGCCCTTCCGAAATCAAAGCCCATCGTGCGCATCTCCGGCAGCGAGCAGCCGCTCGAGAGCTTTGATGTCACCACGAAAGGCAAGCCGCTGGTGGTGGAGCAGATCATCCGGCCCACCGGATTGCTCGACCCTATCGTCACGCTGAAGCCGCTCAAAGGGCAAATCGACGAGACCATCGAACTCTGCCGCCAGCGTATCGAGAAGGGTGAGCGTGTGCTGGTGACGACACTCACCAAGCGCACCGCGGAGGACCTCACGGATTATCTGCGCAATCTCAATCTCAAGGTGCGCTACCTGCACAGCGAGATCGACGCGATTGAGCGCGTGGAAATCCTGCGTTCCCTGCGCTCCGGCGAGTTCGACATCCTCGTGGGCATCAACCTGCTGCGTGAGGGTCTGGACCTGCCGGAGGTGAGCTTGGTGTGCATCCTCGATGCCGATAAGGAAGGCTTCCTGCGCAGCGAGACCTCCCTGCTGCAAACCGCGGGCCGCGCGGCTCGTCACGTGAACGGCGAGGTGGTGCTCTTTGCCGACAACGTGACAGACAGCATTCAATCGCTGCTGAACATCAGCGCCTACCGTCGCGACCGGCAGACGGGCTACAACGAGACGCACGGCATCACGCCGCAGACGGTGAAACGCGCCGTGCAGGAGAGCCTGCACACTTTGTATTCCGCGCGGAAAGTCGAGGAAGGCATCGTGCGGGAGGACGCCGGCGGCTATGCCGTCAACGAAGTCCTCCACGAATTGCAGGCGGAGATGGCAGAGGCGGCAAGCAATCTGGATTTCGAAAAGGCCGCACTGTTGCGCGACCAGATTCGTGAGTTGAAGAAACAGGCGGGCATGGCCGACACCGGCCCGCAGCCTTCGCAGCCGGTGAACTACCGCAAGAAGGGAAACCGGGGCCGCAAGACCCCGGCCAAATAGCCTCACACCTCGCTCAGCTTCACCGGGCGGCCGCCTTCCGCGGCGCTCTTGTCCGCCGCGAAGAGAACTTCGAAGCTGCGCAGCGAATCCTTGAAGCTGGTGAGCGGCATTTCCTGCCCCTTGTCGAGCGCCTGGAAGAACGCCTCAAACTGCGACTGGTAGGGGTGATCGCTCACGTCGCCGCTGTCGAGCATCTTCATGGCGAGCTTGCTCCAGGCGTGCTTGTTGGTGTGCAACTTCATGGAGTGGAACTTGTCATCCAGCAGGCTGCCCTGGCTGCCCACCAGGTGCACGTGGAAATAGTAGGGCTGGAGGCAATCCACGATGGCTGCGCACTTGCCGATCTTGCCGCCTTTGAAATGCACCAGCGTCACGCTGCTGGTGTCATATTCATAAGGCGCAAAGATGTCACTCTTTGATTTGGTGGAAATGCTGGTCACGGACTCCACCTCGTCACCCATCACGAGCAGGAGCGCATCCAGCGCATGGCAACCGGCGGTGAGAAGCGCGCTGCCGCCGTGTTCCTTGCCCACGTTCCAGCGGAACTGACCATACCAGGGTCCGATGCCGTGGTAGTAGTCCACTTCCGCATAATGGAGGTCTCCGAGCAGGCCTTCATCCAGCAGGGCCTTGGTGGAGACGAACTGTCCGCTATAGCGGCACTCGAAGCACACGCAGCCCTTCACCTTGTTCTTCTCCGCCGCAGCCACGATGTCCCGGCAGTCCTGCATGTTCATGGCCATGGGCTTTTCCAGGATGATGTGCTTCTTCGCTTCCGCGGCCGCCACCGCCTGGTTGCGGTGCTGGGCCGGCATGGAGCAAATGTCCACAATGTCGATGTTCGACTTTAGAAAAGCATCGTAGTCCGTGAAGCATTTGATGGGGCTGCCATGCTTCGCGCTGAGTTCCGCTTCATCCAGCTTGCGGGAGGAGAACACCGCAGTGACCTGCGCGTGTGCGGTGGCGTTGATGGCGGCGATATGCGCGCCCGCCACCCAGCCATATCCGACGATGCCTACGTTGTATTTTTTCATGGTGTGAGGATCAGTAAATAAGCCGTTCCCGGAAGGAACTTTCACCGGGAGGAGCGTGGATGCTGTCCCCTTCCCCACGGCCTCTCAACCGGAAAATCATTCAAAAGATTGGTCCGGTCACTTCGTAAGAGTCCGACCATGCAGCCGCAGTCCTTCTTCACTCTCCTTGCCGGTGCCGGTCTGGCACTCCTGTCCTTTTGCGCCCGCGCCGAAGAGCCCGCGCCTACGCGCGAGCTGCGCGATCTGAACAAGAGCTACTTCCCCTTCACACCGGTGAAGGACGCGTCCGCCTGGGCGGCACGTCGTGCAGAAGTGCGGAAACGCGTGCTGCTCGGCGCCGGCCTCTGGCCCATGCCGGAGAAGACACCGCTCAACGCCGTGGTGCATGGCCGTGTGGAGCGCGACGACTACACGATGGACAAGGTATTCTTCGAGTCGCTGCCCGGCCACTTCGTCACGGGCAATCTTTACCTTCCCAAGAAGCACGGAGACAAAATCCCCGCCGTGCTCTGCCCGCACGGCCACTGGCCCAACGGACGCTTCATGAACGCCGGGGCGGCTGAGGTGAAGAAGCAGATGGACATGGGTGCGGAGAAGTTTGAAAACGGCGCGCACTCGCCGCTGCAGGCGCGCTGTGTGCAGCTCGCGCGCATGGGCTGCGCGGTGTTTCACTATGACATGGTCGGCGTGGCCGACAGCGTGCAGTTCAAAGAACACCGCCACGGCATGCAGGAGCACGGTTTCCTGAGCCCGGAGGCAGAGCAGAATCTGAACGGCTACTTCAGCCTGCAAATTTGGAACGGTGAGCGCGCCCTCGATTTCCTGACCTCCCTCCCCTACGTGGACAAGACGCGCGTGGGCTGCACCGGCGCGAGCGGCGGCGGCACCCAGACGCTGATCCTCACCGGGATCGATGATCGCATCACTGCCTCCTTTCCCTGCGTGATGACCAGCACCGCCATGCAGGGCGGCTGCACCTGCGAAAACGCCAACCACCTGCGCATCGGCCAGGGGAACATCGACATCGCCGCGCTCACCGCGCCGCGCCCGCTGGGCATGACCGCGGCGGACGACTGGACCAAGGAACTTGAGACCAAAGGCTTCCCCGATCTGAAGAAGCTCTACACCATGCTTGGCGCACCGGACAAAGTGGAGGGCCACTACAACATCCAGTTCCCCCACAACTACAATCATGTCTCGCGCCAGCAGATGTACGCGTTCTTCAACAAGTACTTCGGCCTCGGCCTGCCTGCGGATGTGGATGAGCGCGACTTCACACTCTCCACGAAGGAAGAAATGAGCGTGTGGAACGACAAGCATCCCGCCCCCACTGGCAATCAAACCGGCGAGCCTCATGAAGTCGCGGTGTGCAACTGGTTTCAGCAGGACGCGAAGAAACAGATCGAGCCTCTGCTTCAGCCGAAGTCCGAGGCCGATCTCGCGAAAATGCGCAGCGTGGTGGGCGCCGCGTGGGAAATGATGCTCGGCGGCAAAGTTCCTGGGAAAGACGAGGCAACGTTTGGCCTTGGCACCAAAGAGGACAAGGGCAGCTACTTTGTCTTGAAAGGCGTCACCAACTGCCGCGCCAACGCCATCGAAGGCACCTTCCTTTATCCAAAGAACTGGAACAACAGCACCGTGCTCTGGCTCTCGCTCAAGGGCGCGGGCTCCATCCTCACAAAGAACGGGGATCTCACATCACCCGCGCAGCGCTTGCTCAGTGAGGGCTACTCCATTGCCTGCCCCACACTCTACATGCCAGGCGCCACGAAGAATCCAAATGTGTACAACAACGGCAAGCGCAAGCTGAGCGGCTTCGAGGGCTACGCCGGCTACCACTACGGCTACAATCTCAGCCTCTTCGCCGAGCGCGTGCAGGACGCACTGGCCACCATCGCCATGGTTCGCGATCATCCAAAGCATCACAGTGACCACATCCTTGTAGCGGGCGTGGAAGGCGCGGGCGTCATCGCAGCCGCGGCCACCGGTTTTTCCGGCGGCGTGGTGGATCAGGTCGTAACGGCTCCGGAAGGCCTCCGTTTCAAACCCATCACCGACGTGTGGGACGTAAACTTCATCCCCGGCGCCGTGAAATACGGCGGCGTGCGCGCTCTCCTCGCCCTCTGTGCTCCGGTGAAGCTCACCGTGGTGAATGAAGAAGAATCCTCTGATACTTTCCACAACGCCACCGCCGCCGAGGCCGCCTACAAGGTGAACCGCGCGTCCCTCCGCACCGTGACGGTGCCCAAGGCCAATGAAGTGGATGCCACGGTAAGCGCTATCATCGGAAACAAATAGGCCGCAGAGTGGCTTGCTAGTTCGTTTGACGAGCCCCCGGCCAGCGCCTAGGGGAACGAACGAATGAGCAGCAACAGCGACCCCCAAATTCCCGCCATTGGCATCATCGGCGGCAGCGGATTGTATGACATCGAAGGATTCACCGGAAAGGAAGAGATCGCGGTGCAGACTCCGTTTGGCGATCCCTCCGACAAGTTCACGGCCGGGGAATTCGCCGGGCGCCGCGTTTATTTCCTGCCGCGCCATGGCAAGGGGCACCGCATCCTGCCCACGGAGTTGAACCATCGCGCGAACATCTGGGCCATGCGCTCCCTGGGCGTACGCTTCATCATCGCCATCACTGCCGTAGGCAGCCTGAAGGAGCAGTACCGTCCACGCGACATCGTGGTGCCGGACCAGTTCTTTGACCGCACCTCCCGCCGCGAGCATCACACCTTTTTTGGGCGCGGCATCGTCGGCCACGTGGCCTTTGCCGATCCCATCAGCACTGGACTCGCTGGACTTTTGGTGGAACAAGCGCGCGCCGTGGGCGCCACGGTGCACCCGGGTGGCACCTACGTGTGCATGGATGGCCCCGCCTTCTCCACGCGAGCGGAGTCGAATGCAAACCGCCAGCTCGGTTTCGACATCATCGGCATGACCAATCTCCCGGAAGCGAAGCTGGCGCGCGAGGCGGAGATCGCCCTCGCCACGCTGGCCATGGTCACGGACTACGACTGCTGGAAAACGGACGAGGCGCACGTGACGATCGACGCCATCATAGGCCACCTGCACGCGAACGCGGGCCGGGCGAAAGAGATCATCGCGCGCACCATCCCCACCATCCCGCAGGTCGCCACATGGCCGGAGCACGCCGCGCTCGACAACGCGATCATCACCGACAAATCGCTGTGGCCCAAGGAAACCGCGGAATCGCTGCGGCCTTTGCTGGCACGTTTCCTGTAAAAAATCTCATCCCCGATGCGATGCCGTAAGGTTGACTCCCGTGGCATCCGCGAATTGTGTCCCAATCCTTTCTGTAAACTGTGAACCTCCGGCGCATGTTCTTTTCCCTTTGGCTCGGCATTGTTCTCGCAGACGGCATGACCGGCTGCGCCACGCCGAATTCACAGCCGCAAACCGCGAGCGCGCCGCCGCAGGAGATGAGCCAGCAGGCCTTCCCCCCTCCGCCCAGCGCTCCTGTGCCCGCCCCCCGCGGCGCGCGGCGCAATCCGGACTTCGATTCGCTGCCCAAGGTGCCCTCGCCCGGCGCCAAGGTCACCTACTCCTCCGTCCACGTGAATGGACCGTACATCGCCATCACCTTTGACGACGGCCCGCACCACGCGAACACGCCCAAGCTGCTCGACATGCTGCGCGAGCGGAACATCAAGGCTACCTGGTTTGTGGTGGGTGAGATGGTCCGGGAACACCCGGAACTCGTTCGCCGCATACTCGCGGAGGGTCACGAGATCGGAAACCACACCATGACCCACCCGCTGAACATCACGAGGCTCTCCCACGAAAAACTGGAAGAGGAAGTGGGTGGCACCGCGAAGCTCCTCGAAGACATCGCGGGTTACCACTCCCGACTCTTCCGCCCACCGGGTGGCAACACGAATCCGGAGATCAAGCAGTGGCTCTACGACAAGTACGGTTACTCCACCATCCTCTGGAGCGTGGACCCGAATGACTGGAAACGTCCCGGTGTCAGCGTGGTGGCACATCGCCTCATCGCCGGCGCGCACAATGGCGCGATTCTCCTCTGCCATGACATTCACGCGCCCACCATCGCGGCCATGCCGGAGACGCTCGATACCCTGCTGGCCAAGGGCTACCACTTCGTGACCGTGAGCCAACTCATCAACATGGAGACCTCCGCAGCCTCGGCTTCCGCCACACCTGCGGCGGTCTCGCCGCCTGCCAGCCCAGCCCCCACGCCCCCAGCCGGCTCTTGACACCAGCACGGGGCGCGGCATGAACAGCCCGTGACGCGCTCATGATCGGGGAAGACTATTTTCAACTGCGGTCGCGGCTCGGCGCCGCGCTCTACGCCCTGCGTGGGCTCGTCATGGAAGGCGCGGCCAGTCTGGATCACGCCGCCATCCTGGAAAACCTCGTCCACAGCCTGAAGGACCCTTTTGTCTTTGTTGTCACCGGCGAGGTCAACGCGGGCAAATCCACCTTCCTCAACGCGCTCTTCGGCGCGGAGTTTTCCAAGACGGGTTTCATGCCCACCACGGACAAGATTCTCTTCTTCAAGCACGGAGACTCCGTGCGGCACAATGTGGTGAATGACACGCTGGAGGAAGTCTTCGTGCCGGCGGAGTTCCTGCGCGATTTCCACGTGGTGGACACACCCGGCACCAACTCCGTGGCCTCGGGTCATCAGGACATCACGGAGCGCTTCGTGCCGCTGGCGGACCTTGTACTCTTCGTTTTCTCCGCGGTGAATCCCTGGGGCGCCTCTGCGTGGCAGTTCCTGGAAAAGATCCACCACCAGTGGATGCGGAATGTCATCTTCATCCTCCAGCAGTGCGACCTGCGCGAGCCAGAGGAGATCAGTGTCATCCTTGGTTACATGAGGCAGCTCAGCCGCCAACGCTTTGGCCACGAGTTTCCCATTTTCCCGGTGTCGGCCAAGAAGGCCTACCTGGCGCGCAGTTCCGGTCTGGACCAGGAGAAACTGCTGGCCGATAGCGGCTTCACGAACTTGGAGCAGCGCATCTCCGCCATTATCGCTGGCGGCGGGCCACGCCTCGCCAAGATCGCCAACACCATGCGCATTGCGCAGCAGATGCTCGGTTCCCTGCGTGAGCAAAACTCACTGCGGGTCACGCATCGCGAACAGAAATCCGAAGCGCTCGATGCCATCGCGTCAGGGCTTGAAGCCCAATCCGTCCGCACATTGGGCAAGCTGGCGGACACGGTGGACGTCACCGTACAGGATTTTCAACGGGAGACCACGACCTCCCTCGCGCAGATGCGCAACCAGTTGACCGCCTTCGCCGCGTTGCGCAGCGCCTGGCGGGAACGGCGCAGCGTGGATGCATTGGAGAAAGATCTCGCCGCCCGGGTGCGCGCCACCAGCCAGCCGCACTGGGAACGCGCGGCCGCCGCGCTCGAGGACGATATTGGCAACGCCGCGGGTCTCATGAGCGCGCGTCTCGCGGAAACCGTGAAGGCTCAGTTGCGCGATGATCCGCGGCCTGATTCCGCCTTCTGGCAGGCGCAGAAGCGCCGTTTTCTCTCCCGCATCACCAGCTTGGTGCAGCGCGAGGCTGAATCCCTCCACACCGAGGAAACGTTGCCTGCGGTGCTGGCGCGCTCCCGCAAGCTTGCGTGGTGGCAGATCCTTGCCCTCGTGCTAGCCATCGTCGCCGCCGGCTTCTGCGCGGAGGCAAAGAATTGGACCGCGATGGGCGTGGTGCTCGGCTTGGGAGTGCTGCTGGCGCCGATCCTCTGGCTTGTCAGCATGCGCAACCTGCGCCGCTACGCCAAAGAACTGGAGGCCAAGTGCGCCGCCGCCGCCGAAGAGTTACGTGTAAAATTTTCAGCACTCGTTCAGGAAGAAACCAAGAGCCTCTACACGGAACTCATGAAGGTGCTTCAGCCGCTGCAGGATAAACTGGGCGAGCAGCAACGCCGCCACGACGGACTCACCGGACAAATCAACGATCTGACGCGCACCTTTGCGGAACTGGAGGCACAAATGGCCTCGATGGGCAGCACGGAGCCAGCCCGATGAAAAGACTCGTTTGCGCGCGGCGCATTCACCGTCTTTGATGCGCGATGCCTGACCCCCAGCCTGCCGCCAATGTTGCGCGCCGTGTCACGCCGCTGGCGCTGGCGGGGCGCATCGGCAGCACCGTGGCCCTGTGGGCGGTGGTCGGCGGCGCCTTGATCGCGCCCATCAACTGGCTGCGCGTGCTGGTGATCGCTTTCTTTGGTTTGTTGGGCACCATCGAATTCGCCATGCTCATGCGCACCGAGACCAAATCGGTGCTGCATTCCACGTTCCTGATCCTGTTGAGCGTGGCCTACTGGATCGTCATTTTCATCAGCAGTCTCCATGCAACGCCCATCATCCCCTGGTGGTTGGATGGTGTGACCCTGGCGCTGGCGGTGCAGGGCGCCTTCGTCCTGACTTTCACTGACGCGCCCGATGGCGCCACGACCATGAAGCGTGTCTTTGGCGTCGTGTTCGGATTTGCCTACACGACCATTGGCATGGGATACCTCGCCCGTGTTTTGTTTTTCCAACCTTCGGCTTCGGGAGCGCTCCTGCTTTTCTTCGTCATCGTGGTGACCAAGTTCGGAGACGTGGGTGCGTTTGCTCTCGGTTCCCTCATCGGCAAACACAAGATGATTCCCCACGTCAGCCCCGCCAAAACTTGGGAGGGACTCATGGGTGCCTTCGGCGCGAGTGTGGCCGTGGGCGCGATTGTGATGGTCCTCGCAGGGGCCAAACTTGCGCCGCTCACATGGCCGCATATGATCATCCTGGCGCTACTTTTAAGTGCGGCGGGAGTGCTTGGCGATCTCGCGGAATCAGTGCTGAAGCGCTGCCACGGCATCAAGGACTCTGGTCATGTTCTACCGGGCATCGGTGGCATTCTTGATCTGACCGACAGCATGCTTTTCAGCGGGCCGCTGGCCTTTTATTATCTTGGTGCGATCTCCTGATCGCACCGTTGGCCAATTTTCATCCCGCGCATGAACCGTCGCCGCAAAGTCCTTATCTTGGGTTCCACCGGCTCGATCGGCACCAGTGCTCTTAAAGTGGCGCGAGAGCAGCCGGAGCACATGGAGATCGTGGGCCTCGCCGCGCAGCGCAGCGTGGATGCTTTGGTGAAACAGGTGGCGGAAACCGGTGTGGGCCAAGTATGTGTCACTGATGAAGCGGCGGCCCAACAGGCACGCGCGGCTCTTCCCAGTCAGGTGAAAGTTTTCTCCGGTGCCCAGGGGTTGATTGAGCTGGTGCGCGAAAGTAGCGCAGATCTCGTGCTGGTGTCCATCATCGGCACCGCGGGACTCGCGCCGGCACTCGAGGCCATTGAGAAGGGCATGGATCTCGCCGTCGCCTCAAAGGAAATTCTGGTGATGGCGGGCGAGGCGGTCATGTCCGCCGCGAGCCGCAAAAAGGTCCAGGTGCTGCCGGTGGACAGCGAGCATAACGCCATCTTCCAATGTCTTGAAGGACGCGATCCCGCGCAGGTGCGGCGGCTCATCATCACAGCGAGCGGCGGTCCGTTCCGCAAGACACCCGAGGAGGAACTGATCAACGTCACCGTCGAACAGGCGCTGCGCCATCCCACCTGGAATATGGGGCGCAAAATCACCATCGATTCCGCCACCATGTTCAACAAGGGGCTGGAAATGATTGAAGCCCGTTGGCTCTTCGGCATCACCATGAACCGCATCGAGGTGGTGGTGCATCCCCAGAGCATTGTGCACAGCATGGTGGAATTTGTGGACAACTCCGTGCTCGCACAGCTCAGCCACTCCGACATGTGTTTCCCGATTCAGTATGCAGTGACCTGGCCGAACCGCGTGCCGAACACGCTGAAGCCGCTGGATTTCGCGAAACTCGCCTCGCTGCATTTTGAAGCGCCACGCGAGCAGGCTTTTCCGGCACTGCGCCTCGCGCGCCACGCCGGCGAAACCGGCGGCACCCTGCCTGCCGTGCTCAACGCCGCGAACGAAATCGCCGTTGATGCCTTCATCAACGGCCGCTCCAAATTCCCCGACATCTGGGCTACCGTGGAGCGCGTCATGGACAAGCATACCGTGACGCATCATCCCACCTTGGCGCAGTTGATCGAAGCCGACGCTTGGGCGCGGTGTGAAGCAGCAAAGAACTGAGAAGCTATTGGAGCATGTGCGCTCCAATTTTCCTTAGTCGCTTACTTCCTCAACTTGAGCCCATTGAGGATTTGGCCGAAAAAAATTTCTGCAAAAAGACTTGTTGTTTACTAAACAGTAAACTATTATCTCCCTATGGGCAGAACAAGCGATGCCAAAGAACGCCTCCTCGATGCGGCTCTCGAGCTGATCTGGGAGCGCAGTTACGGCGTTGTGACCATCGACGCCATCTGTGAGAAGGCCCAAGTCAAGAAGGGTAGCTTCTACTATTTCTTTGATTCCAAGTCCTCGCTTGCCGTGCAGGCGTTGGAGGATAGCTGGCAGAACTACAGCAAAGCCAAGTGGGATGCCATCTTCTCCGCTTCCACGCCCCCGCTGGATCGGATCCGCAATTTCATGCAATCCGTCTACGAAGGCCAAGCGGAGGTCGTCCAGAAATACGGTCGCGTGCTGGGATGCCCTTGTTTTTCCGTCGGTTCTGAGACCAGCACGCAGGACGAAGCGATCAATGCCAAGGCCCAGGAGCTTTTGCGCCTCCAGACGCGCTACTTTGAGTCCGCCCTGCGTGATGCGCAGGCAGAAGGCGTACTTCCACCCAGCAACGCCTCAATAAAGGCGAAGTGCCTCTTTGCCCTGTTCGAGGGAAGTCTGGCCCAAGCCCGCATTCAAAATGACCTGGAATTGCTCCGCAACCTGCCGGATGCCGCCATGGACTTGGTGGGCGCCCCGCGCATGGCGACAGTCTCCTAATTCCCTCAGTCTCTTTTTTTTGCCCAGAATTTGTTTACCATATAGTCAACTATTCATCCCGCCCTAAAACGAAACAAGACCATGAGTGCTAATACTGATACCAAAAAACTCGCCGGCAAAATCGCAGTCGTCACCGGAGCCTCCAAGGGCATCGGCGCTTCCATCGCCAAGCATCTTGCCGACGCCGGCGCCTCCGTTGTCGTGAACTATTCCTCCAGCAAGGAAGGCGCGGACAAGGTGGTCTCCGAAATCACCGCCCAAGGCGGCAAAGCGGTGGCCGTGCAGGCCAACGTGGCCAAGAAAGCTGACATCGACCGTCTCTTCGCCGAAACGAAGAAGGCCTTCGGCAAGCTGGACATCCTCGTGAACAACGCGGGCGTCTATGAGTTCCTCCCGCTGGAAGCGATCACAGAGGAAAGCTTTCACAAGCAGTATAACCTGAATGTGTTGGGCCTCATCCTGACCACCCAGGAAGCGGTGAAGTCCTTCAGCAGCGAAGGCGGCAGCATCATCAACGTCGGCTCTGTGGCCGGCAAGGCCGCGCTCCCCGGCGCCGCCGTGTATGGTGGCACCAAGGCAGCCGTGGATGCCGTGACCCGGTCCCTCGCCGTGGAACTCGGACCCCGCAAGATCCGCGTCAATTCCCTCAACCCAGGCATGGTGGAAACCGAAGGCTTTCACAGCGCTGGCATCTCGGAGAGTGACTTCCGCAAGAAGGTCGAAGCCGAGACTCCGCTGGGCCGCATTGGCCAGCCCGAAGATATTGCCAAGGTGGCGGTCTTCTTGGCCTCCTCCGAGTCCGGCTGGGTGACCGGCGAAGCGATCTACGTTTCCGGCGGCTCCCGCTAAAGTCGTACTCGACCTTTCCCAACTTGTGCGTTGGCACAATGCCACCGCACAGGAATTCAAAATCCTCCTTCCCCACTGAACGCTCAAACAGGAAATCGTTATGAACTCATCTGAAATCTCCGAAGTGGACGCGCCGGCCCGCGAATCCGCTCTCGTCAACCGCACCGTACAGCGCCGACTCGCGCTGACCGTGCTTGCACTGGGCCTTCTGCTCGCGGGACGCGTTTTCTTCCTTCATCAGAACACCCAAGCCGCTGCGCAAAACGCGCCAGTGTCTCCTCCTCCTGCACCGAAGGTGACCGTGGCGTCCGTGGAAGAAAGCACGCTGGTGGATCATCGTGAATTGCTGGGCCGCGTGGACTCCATGGAAACCGTGGAAGTGCGCCCGCGCGTCTCAGGACACATTGATGAGGTGCGTCTCCAAGCGGGGCAGTTGGTGAAGAAAGGTGATCTCCTTTTCCAAATCGATCCGCGCTGGTATCGTGCGCAACACGAACTGAGCAAGGCTGCGGTGGAACGTGCCAAGGCCCGCGTCAGCATCGCGGAGCGTGACTCCCATCGTGCCGAAGGATTGGTGAGCAATCGCGCTGTCTCCGTGGAAGAAGCGGACACGAAAGCTTCTCTTCTTGCCGAAGCGCGCGCTGAACTTCTCGCGGCGGAAGCTGCCATGGAAACCGCGCGGCTGGATCTCGACTACACTCAAGTGCGTGCGCCGATCAGCGGTCGCATCAATCGCGCCTATGTGACTGCGGGCAACCTCGTCTCCGGTTCTCCCGGTGGCGCCACGTTACTCACCACCATCGTCTCCACCGGTGACATGTATGTTTATGCGGACGTGGATGAGGCGACGCTG
>Ga0265327_10001237_pt1 | contig 34275 bp, 26 predicted proteins | sample 41621metaG_FD_202089 | JGI IMG/M metagenome (GOLD analysis project Ga0265327, IMG submission 202089) | Rhizosphere microbial communities from Carex aquatilis grown in University of Washington, Seatle, WA, United States - 4-16-21 metaG | ecosystem: Host-associated > Plants > Roots > Rhizosphere...
GCCTTCGATCCCTGCAGCGAAACGCTTTCGTTCCCACCCCCGCGATGCACCCCAATTCGCGATACCACAGTTCGCCACCGTTGGGACGAACGGTGGAAATGGTGGAATGCGATCGCAATAATCACGCCCAATTACGTGGCTTCGTGCTCAGGTCTGGTGTAACCGTTCACGGGTCGGGGACTGACGCATTTTCACTGGTAAAACAAAGATTTTCCATGGACGCGATAAGACTCCGAAGCGCCGTTTGTCCGTGAAAATGGGTCTGTCCCCCTCGCTTGCCCGTGAACGGTTACGGTCTGGTGATTGACAGGAGCCGTTCACGGACAAGCGAGTGAGACAATGTCATGGCCAAACAAAAACGCAAACTCACTGCCGAAGAACGTCGAATTCGCCGCGAGCGAAAGCGGAAGTTCATGATTATCTTCATCAACGGAAAGCAGAAACGGGTTCCGCGCCCTCAATTGATCGAGGGGCTTCCCGTTGAGGAATTCATCGCCCGCAACGCCGACCCCATCTGGCTGCACGAAAATGGAATGTGGGAGTACTTGACTCCAGACACAGAATCGTGATGTCCACTCATGAACCAACCCGACGAGTTGACCAGTATCGATGACCCTCACAAAGCGCACCGGAACGCGTGGGAACGCGAAGTTCCTCTCGATTCCTTACCACGACCCCAGAAGCGCGGGGCAATTCCCCAGGCGGCTCTGCTGGAAGAGATCCCGAGCGAGTCTCCGCAGTGCGAGCCAATCAACAACCAACCCATCAGTCTGTGGCAGCAGACGTGGCGCTGGTGTCGCCGCAATCTGATCGTCCGGGGTCTCGGCGCCAGTGTTGCCGCACTGCTGATCACCGTCGGAGCAGGTCCGACTTCGGAGGCAGCCGAACCGCCCAAAGAAGTGAAGGCCCTGCGCAAGCGAACGATCGAGATCAATACGAGCGGCACTCTTCAGGCGTCATCAATCCAGGGTCAGTTGGTGATCACGGCTTCGAATATCACGATCGATGGAGGGGGACTGACTCTGATCGGAGGCGAAGGAAGCCCCAACAAGTTTGACGGCGTCGCCATTTCCGCACACGGTGTTTCCAATGTCACCCTGAAGAATTTCAACGCCCGCGGGTGGGAAACCGGTTTGAAGATTGTGGATGGCGAAGGATGGACCGTCGAGAACTGCAACTTCTCGGGGAATTTTCACGATCCCGAGTTTGGATGGGGCGAAAATGGCCGGCGTGGCGGCATCGTGATGGAACGCGTTCGCAGGTCGACTTTGCGGAAGAACAAGGCGAATCAAGTCTGGGATGCCTGTGTTCTGGTCGATTCCGATGCGAACACACTCGAAGACAACGACTTCTCGCACACGTCCAACACGTGCCTGAAGCTCTGGCATTCCTCCAACAATGTCATTCTCAGGAATGTCCTGAGTCACGGCATCAGGATCAGCCCCGGGGAGGTCCATGCACGCGATTCCACCAGTGTCCTGATTGAAAGCGGATCCAATCACAATCAATTCAAGAAGAACAACTGCACTTATGGAGGCGACGGGATCTTTATCCGCGTCTTGAACGGATGGTGTAGCACAGACAATCTGTTCGAAGAGAACGACTGTTCGTACGCGAATAACAACGGATTCGAATGCTGGGCGCCAGACAACAGATTCCGGAATAACAAGGCCAATCACTGCAGCTATGGATTCTGGATGGGGGGATCAGACCATACGTTATTGGAAGGGAATGAAGCCTCGTTCAATGGCCTGCTGGACGGGTTTCACAATTCGCCTCATCTGCCCAATGGCGGACATGCGGGAATCGTGTTCATGTTCGGTCCCTCCAGCCACACCGTCGCCCGTCGAAACCGATGTCTGGGCAACAACGGCGCCGGCATCGCCGTCATCGGCGATCTCGATTCACAAGGCCGGAAATGGAAGGCTTATCACTGGATCATCGAGGAAAACACGCTGGACCGGAACCGCTGGGGGATCTACCTGAAGTTTGCCGACTGGATTCAGATCGCCGGCAATCAGTTCCAGGACGGAGTGTCAGGAGGTGGCGGCAATGGAAATTCCATCGCCGAGGTCCATGTGGACGAGGGAGTGACCCGGCTGTCAGATGATCGCAAGCCCCTGTTCAAGAATCTGACGGGAGGCATTCTGATCATGCCCCCGGATCCAAACCTGAAGGGTCCTTCGTCCGCCCAGGTCGGCGAAGAAGTCGAATTCGAAATCCAGGAGTTTCGACCATCCCACGCCAGGAAAACCTATACCTGGGACCTGGGTGACGGAACGACGGCCGACACGGAAAAGGTTCGCCATACGTTCACCAAGCCTGGCTTTTACCGGGTGGGAGTCAACGTTGCGAACAGCGCCGGGACGGGTCTGGGCTGGAAGGATGTCTATGTCGTGGATCCTATCCAGGAAATCGGCACCGAAGGCGATGCCGGGAACTGGTCGATCGAAGACTTCCATGATCGCGTTCGCAGCAATGAACAGACATCCCGCGCGCAGTTCTCTGACGATCCCGATGTGCGCCTGGTCGGCAAAACCGCGCTGCGCGTGAACATTCGTCCATATGCCGGCTTTCGCGCGGCGCTCACCTATCCGAAGCAGCGCGACGCGGACTGGTCGCTGAAGGGAAAGACGAAACTAGTCTTCTGGTTGAAGGCCATCAACGAAGACGTGACGGGATGGCAGGGAGGACCCTTCTTCGTCCTGCATGGAGACGGCGAACAGCGCTGCTATCTTGAGCCGAAGCCGGGATCGACATGATGCGTCAACTGGAACACAACGAAGCCCGCAACGGCTGGAGACGAATGGAGATTCCCCTTGCCGGTAATGAGAACTGGCAGACCGATGGGGAGTTGCCGAGCAGGGTGCGGGCCATTTCCATTGCCTTCGATTCCTGGGGTGCCCCACCGCTGCAGATCTGGATCGACGGTTTGACAATCGAATAGTCACCAGGACGATGAAGTCCGTCGTTCAGCCGGGCCGTCTCCGAGTTGACGTGTCCATTTCGGAAACCGTTGGCGATACACGAATCGCCAGGGCGGACGAACTGCCATCGTCAAAGCCGTAATCGGTTTTTGAAGCCGATGTGACGACAAGCAGGGAGAATTCTGCTGTCTTCCCAGAGACCAGCGATGGGCTACCAATAGACGCACACCGTCGCGGTGGATCCGTTCTTCCACAACAAGCGTTCATTGTTTGTACAACTCGACCAGACTCCACGCAGGCGGCGGCAATGCCAGACGAACCCGCGTACATTCGATTGATATTGAAATCGGTGCGTGCCCGAACGAGTCAAGATCATTTCAGCGAGAACCTCGATATCGCTCCACCAGGCATTCTCGGCCGCGATACTGAATCCACTCGTCTCACGTTGAAGTGCCACCTCGACGTTGAATGTTGTGTGCCAGTACCCGGGCGGAATGAGCCTCAGAAGTTGGCTGTATCGATCGATGACAATCGTGGACAGACCACTCCCCAAGGGAGGATTGGACTTGTCGACCCAATGGACGATGACATTGACACCCTTTGTGTGAAACACGGTGACACAATCGTCGCCCCAATATCCGTGGTTGTCGCTCCCATCAACGTCATCGTAGACGATGCTGATCCAATCGAGCCACGGGAATTGAGCGTGCAGAGTGCTGCACAGCCAATTCGCGGACGCCTGATGGTTGCCAGAATCGAACCCGGCCCCTCCGACAAGCTGCCCGGTCTTCTTGTTGACGTTCGATGCCAGTTCGCTGTGGCATCTGCTGATCACCGAATCCCACGCCGACTGGGCCCGCTCAATCTTCGGTCCATAGAATTCGACCGCGTCCTGCTGGATCGCGGCCGCTTCCTCCTGCGTGATAACCGCATCATCGCTGTCACCCAGGTTCTTGACCGCCACTTCAGCGACAAGCGCAAAGGTCAGCAGCGAGAACAGTGCGCCGCCGACATCGTCGATCACCCGATAATCCCCCGCGCTCAGTCGGTAGGCCGCACCAAGAACATTCGTCACCAGGCCTGACTCGCACATCGACATGTAAATCGCATTCGCGGCGATGCGTGTCTCGGCCAGTTGGAATCCACGCAGGTTCCTTCGTGAGTTTCTCGACTCGGCGGATTTGGGGTCTTTTTCGCAATGCTTGCGATAGGAGTCGAGCATTTCGCAAAGCGTCTTGATTCGGGCGACCTGGGGAAATAACTGTGTCTTCGCCGCAGTTTCGGTGACAAGGTCCGACAACTGCTCGAATTGGCGATCCATGCTGGAGTTGAGCGACTCGACCTGGGTGCTGAGGTCGGAAATGGCCCTCAAGACACGATCGGTTTCGGACTCGGTCTCCACGATCATACCAACCAATGTGGCGGCGAGTCCGAGGCCTGCCCCCACCGCGCCCAGGCCCGCGGATAACTTGGAAAGCTTCTCTGCCACCTTGACCAGTTCGTCAATCTTTCCCGCCCGGTCGGCAGCCGTCTTGACGGCCGCTCCGAACTTGGTGATGGCTTCGGATGTCTTCCTGATCTGGCCGGCCGTATCCATTCTGCAAACTCCGTGACTGGTTCATGGAAGACGTCACCGTTCACGGGTCGGGGACTGACGCATTTTCACGGCGAAAACAAACACCTTCCATGGGCGCGATGCGACTCCGCAGCGCCGTTTGTCCGTGAAAATGGGTCTGTCCCCCTCGCTTGCCCGTGAACGGTTACTGGAAGAAGTCGTTAAAGGATCATCCACAATAGCAATCAGGAATCACTTTGTAAGGTCAAGAACTAGCCTGCCACGTAGTCAAAAGAACGGACATTCCACTCCGACGGCAAAGGCCCTCATTCAATCGCCTTGATCCCGGACCACGTTCCCTGGAAGGGGACCACCGCGTTGATATAGGTTACGTAGGCGCGATGACCGGACAGCGTGACACCCCAGGCCCCCTGCTTATCTTTGGGAGTGCCGTAGCGCGCAACCAGTCGTGGCTGCGCGGGTCTGGATACGTCGACCACCTGCAGTTCGCTGTCACCTGCCGAGAGCCAGACCTGCTTCTTATCGGACTGCCAGGCAATCTGATTGGTGTGACCTGCGCTATTGAACCAGACGTTGCTCAGAGTCTCGGCTCCCCACGGATTCCACCAGCCGAGTTGCCGGATGTCGCGCGGATTGCGGATATCGAGAATTTCCAGACCGGCATAATCGACCGCAACATACGCTCGGTGGTCATCCAGCACCAGGTTGTTGAACGCCTGTGGCTTGTTGGGAAACCTTGGATTCACATACCGCCCCACCTCGCGCGGTTCGCGGGGTTTCGAAACATCCAGCACCCGTAAACCACCGGCATCATAGGCGACAAACAGCAGGTCTCCCCGCTTGGCAAATCCACGTGCATTCGGGTGATGCATCTTGCTCGGCCTGGACGTGGGATAGTTGACATCAGGCAGGAACATGCTGACTCGCTCGATGTGGTTGGGATCCGAGACGTCCAGGACCATCACACCTGCCGACATCGCTCCCAGATAGGCAAATCCGTCGTCCACCAGCACCGCGGCAGTCCCCTGCAGAACGTCGTCCGACTTCCACTGTGAGACGACTCTGGGGTGTTGTGGGTTCTTGACGTTCACCACGGCCAGGCCAGCCGTCGATCCACTGGCACTGAACAGATCGCCGAGTGCCAGATACAGGTGTTCACCGGATTGAGTCAGGTGCATGACATGCTGATTGTGAAACTGGTCGATTCTCAATCGAGCCACTTCTTTCGGCGGTTGCTTGCGGTTGGCGGTATTGAATACAGCCAGCCCTCCATTCTTCAGGGCGACAAACAACAGCGGTCGCTGCAGCACATCCTCGACAATCGCCTGGGGCATCTCTTGTGGCGTGGGAAGCTCCCACACCAGCGACAGCTCGCGAACCTTCACCGCGTCCTGGGCCATCACAGACGACATCAGAGTCAGGGCTATCATGCAGACTATTGCCAGCCAACGCATCGGTCACCTCCCTCTGTCTGTTGACGGTCGCCCACTCAACCCCGTTCGAGCATCATCGCCGCAAGGGCAGGAATCCAGTTTCTTTTCGCGACATCCGATCATGCCAGTTTACCCGAGGTCACTCCCGGGATTGACGCCGGAGCGGGAATGACTCCACGACCCGGAAATCCGACTTGTTCTGTCAGTTCCATCCCCGGACCTTATCAAGTTGCCGCAGACACCTTCCCAAGACTACCTGCCCGTGGACCAGCGACGCTAAAGTGGCGTGCTGGGACGAGCCCTTCCCGTCTGCCACATTCCCGTCAATGCGGCGACAAGAATTGCTGCCCCTCGAACGACCGGAGTTCACAACCAGAATTCAGGACGATTCACTCGTCCAATGATCCATGGCTCAGACAGGCGGAATCTGCCTCACACTTCTCAGGAACTGGAAATGCCGACACTCTACGAACGACTCGGCGGGGTCTTTGCCATCGCGACGGTGGTCGATGATTTCATCAACCGCATCATGCAGGATCCACGTTTGAACGCCAACCCGAAAGTGGACGAGGCTCACCACAAGGTTCCCCCGGCCGGGTTCAAGTATCTCGTTACTGAACAGGTGTGCCATGCGACGGGGGGACCTCAGCGATATACAGGCCGCTCCATGTTCGATTCGCATGCGCACCTGGACATCACCGAACTGGAATGGGCCGCATTCCTCGACGACTTTCAGCAGACATTGACGAAGTTCAGCGTTCCCCAGGCAGAACAAGCAGAATTGTTCGCGATCGTCGCGAGCACCAAGAGCGATATTGTCCGGCCAAGGGCATAAATCGAGTGGTGACTGGAACTGCGGTTCCGCAGGTCGGATTCCGAAGTAGAGTGCGTAAAGTCTTCGAAACGCACAACGGTTGTTGCCCAAGCTCCATTCATGGTTCATCACTCGCGCTCCAAAAAACGCGAATACACGTGCTGTCCCTCATGACAGCTGGCAAGTAAGCTTCCCGATTGTGACTCTTGTCGGCTGCAACAGTCGTAACCGTTCACGGGTCGGGGACTGACGCATTTTCACGGCGAAGAACAAGCATCTTCCACGGGCGCAATGCGACTCAAAAGCGACGTTTGCCCGTGAAAATGGGTCTGTCCCCCTCGCTTGCCCGTGAACGGTTACCAACAGTCCACTAATGAAGGAAGACCCACGTGAATCGGCCAAGCCCGACTATCGATCGCCGGTCTCTTCCTGAATCAAAAATCGAACTGTTTCGCTCGCTGTTTCGCGGCCGCGAGGATGTCTACGCCCGTCGGTTTGAAAGCCACCGGACTGGCAAGTCCGGCTATGCGCCCGCCTGCTCGAACGAATGGGTGACGGGCATTTGCGATAAGCCACGAATCAAATGCACTGCTTGCCCGCACCAGCGATTCTTGCCGATCACTAGTGACACAATTCGCTGGCATCTGTCTGGACAGGATGCCGCAGGTCATGATTTCGTCATCGGTGTTTATCCGTTAATGAGAGATGAAACGTGCTTCTTCCTGGCAATCGACTTCGACAAGGCAAGCTGGCAGAATGATGCCCGCGCTGTATTGGAGACGTGCCGACGCCTTGATCTGTCGGCCGTCTTGGAACGATCACGAAGCGGAAATGGCGGACATCTGTGGTTGTTCTTTGACGAAGCGATTCCTGCCACTCTGGCACGCAAACTGGGATCGCTTCTGCTGACCCAGACGATGAATGTACGGCCTGATATTGGACTCGATTCCTATGACCGCCTCTTTCCAAATCAGGACACCCTTCCTCTTGGTGGTTTTGGTAACTTGATTGCACTCCCGTTGCAGAAGCTGCCACGTGAACGGGGAAACACGGAATTCCTGAATGACCAATTCGAACCATATCCCGACCAATGGGCCTTGCTGTCGTCGATCCGCCGAATACAGCGGTCGATGGTTGAAACCATCGTCGCCGATGCCGAGAAAGTGGGTTGTGTTGTCGGCGTCCGGTTGGTCCCGACAGACGAAGACGACACACATCCCTGGCGGGCGTCTCCGTCGCGATATCCCAACGACATATTGTCAGTTGGCGCCGTTCCCAAACAACTCGAACTCATCCTGGGAAATCAGATCTATATCGCCAGGGACCAATTGACACCTCGGCTGCAAAATCGCTTGATTCGGGTCGCTGCGTTTCAAAATCCTGAGTTTTACAAAGCTCAGTCCATGCGTTTTCCGACCCATGGAATACCCCGCATCATTGCCTGTGCCCAAGACCACCCGCTGCACATTGGATTGCCGCGTGGCTGCCTGGGTGATGTGACGTCGCTGCTGGCGGAGTTGAAGGTCCAGGCGGTCGTTCGCGATGAACGATTCTCAGGGCAACCACTTCATGTTGAGTTTCAAGGGCAATTGTACCCAGCACAGGAAGTCGCCGCCAAGGCATTGCTCGCCCATGACACTGGTGTCCTTTCAGCGACGACAGCCTTTGGAAAAACCGTCGTCGCCGCATGGCTGATTGCGCAGCGTAAAGTCAACACGCTGGTGCTTGTCCACCGTCGCCAGCTTTTGGAACAGTGGGTCGAGCGTCTGGCAACGTTTTTGAACATCCCCTCGAAAGAGATCGGTCGCATCGGCGGCGGACGAAAAAAGCCATCCGCCATTCTCGACGTCGCGCTAATTCAAAGCCTATGTCGAAAAGGGATCGTTGATGACGCTGTCACCAATTATGGACAACTGATCGTCGACGAATGCCATCATCTTTCCGCGGCAAGTTTCGAACAGGTCGTCCGCCAGGCCAGGGCCAGATTCGTCACAGGCCTATCTGCAACAATAACTCGAAAAGATGGGCATCACCCGATCATCTTCATGCAATGCGGGCCGATACGACACCGTGTGAATGCCAAAGCGCAGGCCGCAATTCGGCCATTTGAACATACCGTTCGCGTACGCCCGACAGATTTTCGACCAGTCCGGCCAATTGCTGAGGACAAGCGGATTCAGTTCCACGACCTGTATACGGAACTTGTGGCCGATCGGGCACGCAATCAATGGATCTGTGAGGAAGTGATCCAGGCTGTCGAAGAAGGTCGCTCGCCGCTGGTTCTGACGGAACGTCACGCGCATTTGGCCGCCCTCGAAGCACAACTGTCGCCACGTATTTGCCATCTGATTGTGTTACGTGGTGGCATGACCAAAGCGGAACTCACCAGTCTGTCGGCTCGGCTCACGTCGATTCCTCAGCACGAACCTCGGGTTCTGCTCGCTACGGGAAAGTACATTGGCGAAGGATTTGATGACCCGCGCCTGGACACACTGTTTCTCACTCTGCCAGTCTCATGGCATGGTACAATTGCGCAATACGTGGGTCGGCTGCACCGCGCCCATCATGGTAAGCGCGAGGTTCGCGTTTACGACTACGCCGACCTGAACGTCCCCATGCTCGCCCGCATGTTTGACCGTCGCTGCCGCGGGTACGAAGCGATCGGCTATCAAATCCTGTTGCCCGCCAGTGCCGTCCCTGGTTGGCCGACTGGCGTTGATTTGCCAATTGATCCCGAATGGAAACAGGAATACGCCGCAAGCGTCCGGCGACTGATTCGCGACGGCATTGATGTTCCGTTGGCCAACCTGTTTGCTCACGTCGCTCGAAAGATCACTCCCGATGACGAGGGCATCCAGCGAGCTCGTAGCGCAACAGAAGCGTTTCTTTTTCGCCGCCTGGAAACGTTACCCGACACCGCGGGGCGATTTCGCATGAACGTGGAACTGCCGATCCCGTTCAACGGGTGCGGCCAACTGGAAGTCGATCTGCTCTGTGCTGACGCAAAGTTGGCGATTGAACTGGACGGTGGTCAACATCTGGAAACACAAGAAGCCTATCGCCGTGATCGTCGGAAGGACGTGCTTTTGCAGCAATCCGGCTACTTCGTAGTGCGATTCCTGGCCGAAGACGTGGGCAAGCATCTGGATTCTGTTCTGGACACAATCCTTCGCATCCTGTCTCATCGCGAACACGGTTCGCACAACTTGAACCAAAATCAGACTACATCCGTCAGGCAGTGCTGAGCGTCTCGCGCAAGCGAGACTCGGAGGCGGTCAGTCCACCCAATCTGGATCAATCCATGAGTGAATATCAGTACGTTGCGTTTCGCGCGATCGATGGCCCTGTGAGCGAAGCAAACCTCGCATACATGCAGCAGCAATCGTCGCGAGCGGAAATCACTCCGTGGTCATTCGAGAACGAATACCACTTTGGAGATTTCCGTGGAAACCCGCTGGAAATGCTGAGGCGGGGCTACGACATTCACCTGCACTATGCGAACTTTGGCACCCGGAAACTGCTGCTCCGTCTTCCGCAAGGGATCCCAGACCCTCCTGTGATTCGTTCCTACATGGAGAAAGAGTCGCTGGTATTTCTGAAGGACAAACAGGGGTTGGGTGGATGTTTGTCCATTGAGCCCTTTTACGACGGAGGCAGGCTGGACGAACTGTGGGACATCAAAACCCTGATCGATCGACTGGTCCCTCTCCGTCACGAGATCCTTGAGGGCGATTTGCGGCCATGGTATCTGGCACATCTGGCCATGATGCGGGACGACAACCACGATCCGGACGAGACGGAAGAAGGCCCGGTCCCCGCAGGGCTGGACGACCTCACTGACGCCCAACTCGCTTTGGCCGAACTGTATGGAATCGACAGCAGCTTGATCGAGGCGGCGGCTGCGGAAAGTCTCCCGCTGCCAGTTTTCAAAAGCGGAACCAAATCGACGTACACGAACTGGATTCTTCGTCAACCGGAGGCAGCGAAGAATGAGTGGCTCACTGCTCTCCTGGACAATCCCGCATCACCCGTCCGGCAACAGATCCTGGCACAGTACCGCAAGGAGGTTCCCGTGCCGACTTGGCCAACAACGCAACCTGCCAGGACGATCACCCAGCTTGAAGAGGCCGCGAGCGAGATCGCGGCAATTTCACGGGGGCGTTCCGCTGCGAAAGCGGTTCAAGCACGGAAGAAGCGGCTTGCTCAAATGGCCGCGGATCCGTCCGCAACGCTGCTCGAAACCGAACGGCTGGTGGAACAGCGCGGGTCAGACTCGTACCATCAAGCCGCACAGCTATTGGCCGATCTCCGTGAAGCTCTGTCCGAAAGCGGTCGATCCGGTGTGGCAGAAAAACAGGCTGAGAAACTGAAAGCAAAGTATCCCACATTGACACGCCTGACGAGTGAACTCCGTCGCCAGGGCTTCGTGCCAAAACGATAGACGACTTTTTTCGCGGCCGGGCAAGCCAGCAGGGAGCGTCGCCAGTTGAATTCGATTCATGTTCCATGCCTCCCGCGATCCATCTTCGGGCCAGTCATTCGACTGCATCAGACTTATCGTAGCATCCATGGAATCTTCGTGGAAATCCGATGATCCAGACATCCCGGACCAGCCCAATCCGTGTTTCGCTCGTGCCTCAGTTCCCTCCTGGAGATGGGAAGAGTTGCTGCATCACGCCTTGCTTATGCGACTTGAAGGCGGCGAGCTTTTCTGCCTCTGCCGTGAAATGATCATCGAGTGCAGAGAGGCAGTCTGCAATCATCGTTTGCTCGGTAGCCGTCCAATCTGTGACGGCCGTTCATAAAAACAAGGGACTTTTAGATGGACATGTTCTCCGAATCTCGGCAACGCTTCGTCAAAACTCCCTTGTTCCATGCGCTTTCGCTTTGAGTTGTCGTCACAGAATCGACAGCTACCAATGTCGGACGTTTTCCGGGCTGAAACTTGTCGCCCGTCCAGATGCGATCTCTGTCACCTGAGTGTCGACCAGCCCGATGTCGCGAAGTCCTTTTCGATCAGGAAGCCGAGTCATCCGCTGCATTCGGCGTGCTTCACGCAAATGTCGAGCTTTGCAAATCTGTGTGCGGCGGAGTTCCGTGTTGTCCGCCCGAAAACCATCCGATCCGCACACAAAATGGACCGCACACGAATCAAAAAAAGTCCTGGCCGCAAATTACCGTGCAGCGAGGACTTCTGATTGGAGCGGAGGGGAGTCGAACCCCCGACCTCTGCATTGCGAACGCAGCGCTCTCCCAACTGAGCTACCGCCCCGGACGAATTTGTGCCGCCGGATTGGGGTTGGCGGGCGGGCGGCATTCTATGCGGGAGGGTGTGATTGAATCAACCCGAGACCTGATCTCGCGAAAACGGGCGGTTTGAGTCCGTTGACTGACGCGATTGTCGTTTTCCCTCTGGGATCACGTGTCCCACGATCTTGGGATCTTTGACAGGGCTGTGGTGACGGAGCGATCGCACGGGCTCACCGAGAACCTTCGGGCCGTGGCACAAGCCATTCGACATCCTGTCCACGGGTGGAACTCGTCACTGAAGAGGGCCGCCCGGCCCTTCAGGCCCCTTCAGGCCTTGGGAAGTCGATGATGATGGGCGGGATTCCAAGGCCTCAGAGCCCTGGCTGGGCGAAGATCCGGACCTTTGGTCCGCAGGACATTGGTCCCGGACGGGCCACTTGCATTTTTTCCCTGGTGAAATCAGGATGACTGGATGCCAATTCAATGGGAACCGCTCCGTCCAATTCTTGCCGCTCACCAGCGGTTTGTGATCTCCAGCCATGTTCGACCCGACGCGGATGCGATCGGGTCCGAAATCGGATTGGCGCGGCTGCTGCAGTCGCTCGGGAAATCCGTGCAGATCATCAATCATTCTCCCACGCCACCCAACCTGGCGTTTCTGGACCCCGCCAAAGAGGTCAAACAACTGGGTGTCACCGCCACTGCGACCGACATTACTTCGGCCGAAGTTCACTTTATTGTCGACACGAGTGCGTGGATTCAGTTGAACGACGTCGGCAAGGCGATGAAGGAGTCGAAGGCGATCCGCATCGTCATCGATCACCACGTCAGCGCCGATCAGCTTGGCGCCACAGAGTTTAAGGACACCACATCCGAAGCGACCGGGTCGCTGATCTTCGATCTGTCGCAGTTTCTGGGAATCGATCTGTCGGCGGATGCCGCCACGGCGCTGTTTGCCGCCATCGCTACCGACACCGGCTGGTTCCGATTCTCGGCGGTGACCAGCCAGACCATGCGCCGGATTGCCCGCCTGATGGAATTCGGAGCGGTCCCCGCGCAGATCTACCGGGAGTTGTACGAGCAATTGTCGCTGGCCCGAATGCACCTGGTCGGCCGCGCTTTGACTCGAATGGTCCTCGAATGCAACGGCAGCCTGGCGTACCTGTCGATTCCCTGGTCGGATTTCGAAGAGACCGGGGCGGTCTCGTCGGATACCGAGGATCTCGTCAATGAATGCCTGAAAATCACCGGAACGAAGGGAGCGTTTATCGCCATCGAAATGCAGAGTCGGCAGGTGAAAGTCAGCTTCCGCAGCCGTAGCGAAGCCCTGGATGTCGCGAAGATTGCCGAGCAGTTTGGCGGTGGCGGGCATCGTGCCGCGGCCGGCGCCACTCTTCCCGGGCCGCTGGCACAAGCCATTGAGACGGCGCGCGGAGTGATGATCCCCGCACTCCAGGCGTTGAATGCAGCGAACTCGGCCTGAATGTTATCCTTGACGACTCCCTGTGCGATCGGTTGAGATGCCCCTTCGCGATCCATTGAGAAAATGTTGTCCTGCCCCGTTCCTGCCTGAATTGACCAGCCCGAATCCTGACTTCCCGGTGGGTGCCGCCTGCGGCATGACCCGCCCAATCCTGATGTAACGCAATGAATATCTGAAGGTTACAACTTTTGTAACGCGTTTCCGGAGAGTCTCCGCATGGCCAGTTCGTCGCCTGAATCGCCTCCCGACACACCCGTTTCGCACGGGCCGACTGAGACCTCCGGAGCGGCAACGCCGCGGCGCGGGATGCTCAGCCTGCTGGCGGTCCTTGCCGGCGGGATTGCCGGACTGGTGCCGTTCGCCTCCGGAGTCCTGTTTTTCATGGATCCCGTGCTGCGGAAAAAGACCGGCGCCGGAGGGGGGCTGCTGCGAGCCGCCGACATGAGCGAACTGCCAGCCGACGGCACACCGATCCGCGTCACGCTGCGATCCGATGTTTCCGACGCCTGGAACGTCTACCGCGACCGGGTGATTGGCAGCATCTACCTGCGGTTGATGCCCAACGGTCAGGTGATTGCCTTCAACGACACGTGCACTCACCTGGGCTGCAAGGTCGACTATCAGGCAGCCGAAAAGCGGTTCTTCTGCCCCTGTCACCAGAGTGCTTTTGAACTGGATGGAACTCGTCAGAACCAGACGCCTCCACGAGACTTGGACCGACTGGACGAAATCGAAGTCCGAGACGGCGTGATCTGGGTGAAGTACCAGAACTTCCGCACGGCGACCGACAAGAAGGAGGCGGTGCAATGAAGGCGCTTCTCGCATGGCTCGATCATCGCACTGGCTACAAACTTCTGGTGCATGAAGCACTGAATGAACCGATCCCGGGGGGAGCGCGCTGGCGTTACATCACGGGAAGCATGCTGACCTTCGCCTTCGTGGTGCAGGTGATCACAGGATTCTTCCTCTGGACCGCTTACAGCCCCAGCACTCAAACGGCCTGGGAAAGCGTCTATTTTATTCAGAATGTGATGTCATATGGCTGGCTGGTCCGTGGCATCCATCACTACGCCGCGCAGGCGATGATGGTCCTGTTGGGACTGCACTTTCTGCAGGTGGTCTGGGACGGCGCCTATCGTGCCCCGCGCGAAGTCAATTTCTGGCTGGGCCTGATCCTGATGCAGATCGTCATCGGCCTGTCATTAACCGGCTACCTGCTGCCGTGGGATCAGAAGGGTTACTATGCGACGAAAGTGGCGACGAACATTGCAGGGTCTGCTCCCGTCATTGGACCTCAGATTCAGCAGATTGCCCAGGGGGGGACGGCTTATGGGCACCATACTCTGACCCGCTTCTTCGCGCTGCATGCGGGATTGCTGCCGGCGCTGTTGACCATCTTCCTGGCGCTGCATGTCTACGTGTTTCGTCGACATGGGATCACGGTCCCTCATTCGGCCGAGGGGAAGCCCGCCGACACGTTCTGGCCGAAGCAGGTCTTGTTCGATGCTGTCGGCTGTCTGCTGGTGCTGGGAGTTGTCCTGTACTTTACGTTCACGAGGCCGGCGGAACTTTCCGCGCCGGCTGATCCGGGCGAAGATTTCCCCGCCCGGCCCGAATGGTACTTCCTGTTCCTGTTCCGGTTCCTGGAGTTCGAATCGATTTCGAAGCTGGGGGTGGCGGTCGGGGCCATTTACATTCCCACGGCATTGATGGGGATCGTGTTCCTGATGCCGTTCATCGGACGCAGCAAGGCGGGCCACTACTTCAACCGGGCGTTCCTGGTTGTGATCCTGATCGGCGTGGGTGTCCTGACCGGGATGACAATTTACGAGGACAACCACAACGAATCGCATCAGGCAAAGCTCAAGTTTGCCGAGCAGGATGCTCATCGCGTTGTCGAGTTGGCGAAGCACGAAGAGATCCCGCAGAACGGGGCTCGTGAACTGCTGGCGAATGACCCCAAATCGCAGGGCCCCCGGTTGTTTGCCCGTCACTGTTCCAGTTGCCATCGATTTGACGGGCATGACGGAACCGGCCAGCGGATCCTGAAGACGGTCGAAGCGGATGGGAAGAAGACCAAGGTGCCGGAACCGGAAACCGCCGCGGACCTGAAGGACTTTGGTACGCGTGAGTGGATCACCCGCGTCCTGACTGACTACGACACCACCTTCAAGCCGCTGGAAAATGCGGGCGAGAAGGGGAAAGAGTTCCTGCAGGGGGACATGGCCACGTGGTGTCGCGACAACCAAAAGGCCCTGACCGATCCCGCCAACTCCGAGAGCCTGAAGGGGCTGGTGGAATTCCTGGCGGCGCAAAGTGGTCGCACGGACCAGGGGGACTACGACAAGGGGCTCGTGGCGACCGGGAAAGCGATCTTCCAGACGGGAGCCTTGAAATCGGGAAAACTGTCATCGAGCTGTGTCGATTGCCATGCCATGAAGGTGGATGGTGACGCGGAATCTTTGAGCGATGGTGCGGGAGCGGGCTATCCCACACTGACCGGCTATGCCGGTCGAAAGTGGCTAAAACTGTTCCTGAGGAACCCGGCTCACGCCGACTTCTACGGCGAAAAGAACACGATGATGATCTTCGATGAGAAGCGGATGTCCGAGAAGGAACTGGATCTGCTGGTGAACTGGATGACCGGGGAGTATTACCGGGCTTCACAACACTGATCGTGCAGAGGGAATCCGGTCCGATCAGGCGTAACCGTTCACGGGCAAGCGAGGGGGACAGACCCATTTTCACGGACAAACGGCGCTTTGGTGTCTTATCGAGTCAATGAAAGCTGTTTGTTTTTCGCCGTGAAAATGCGTCAGTCCCCGACCCGTGAACGGTGACCGATCAGGCGATGCTGGTATGAAGCCGGATCGCTTGGCAGTTTCCCTGTCTGCCTCTAGCATGTCTGTCTGACGAAATCCCCCGCCGCGCGTGTGACGCGGCGGGCTTCGCAGAAGTACGGAATCAGCTCCCTTCCCCGTTGGGATTTGACATTCGTGTCATCCGCGTCAGGGAAGTTGGGACGTCGATTCCTGCCAGGACAATGCGGCCGTCTGGTGAAGGGCGGCAAAGTCCTGGTGAAAGACTGCGATGACAGGTGCCGCGAATCCTGGCCTGAAGACCCGACGAAAGTACTCTCGATCATGGCGAAGAAGACGATTGCTGATGTGCAGGTTTCCGGACTGGCAGTGCTGATGCGCTGCGACTTCAATGTTCCGCTGGATGATCAACTGCAGATCACGGACGACCGCCGGATCACGGAAGCGCTCCCTTCGATCAAATCGGTCCTGGATCGGGGCGGACGCGTGATCCTGATGAGTCACCTGGGCCGTCCTGAAGGGAAAGACCCGGCCGAGGACGCCAAGTTCAGCTTGAAGCCGGTCGCAGCCCGCCTGAATGAACTGCTGGGATGCCCGGTCCATTTCGCATCGGACACGGTCGGCGACGATGCCAAGGCCAAGGCCGCCGCATTGAAGAACGGCGAAGTCCTGCTGCTGGAAAACGTCCGCTTCAATAAGGGTGAGAAGAAGGGGGATCCCGAGTACGCCGCGGTGCTGGCGGCCATGGGAGACGTCTACTGCAACGACGCGTTTGGAACCTGTCACCGGACCGAAGGTTCGATGGTTGCCGTGCCGAACGCCATGGTGGGTAAGCCCAAGGTCTGCGGATTCCTGGTGGAAAAGGAAATCCGGTTCCTGTCCGATGCCATTGCTCATCCGCAGCGTCCGTTCGTGGCAATCGTGGGGGGAAAGAAGGTCTCGGACAAGATCAACGTCATCCAGAACCTGCTGAACATCTGCGACAAGGTTTTGATCGGCGGGGCGATGGCTTACACGTTCTCACTCGCCAAGGGGGGGACCGTTGGCCGGAGCCTGGTGGAGAAGGACAAGCTGGACCTGGCTCGCGAATTGATGGCCTCTGGCGGCGAAAAGCTGCTGCTGCCCCTGGACACTCACTGCGGCGACGACTTTAAGGGTTCGTGCAACAAGCAGGTGGTGAAAGCCGATCACATTCCGGATGAAGGAAACTGGGAAGGGTTCGACATCGGCCCCGAGACCATCGCCCGCTATTCCGACGTGATCAAGTCGGCCAAGACCGTGGTCTGGAACGGTCCGATGGGTGTCTTCGAAATGCCTCCATTTGACGCCGGGACCAAGGCGGTCGCGGAAGCGATCGTCGCGAGCCATGCGGTCAGCATCATCGGTGGGGGCGACAGTGCCGCGGCAATCCAGGAATTCGGCCTGGCGGACAAGGTGACCCACGTCAGCACTGGCGGCGGGGCGAGCCTGGAAATGCTGGAAGGAAAGAAGTTCGTCGCGGTCGAATTGCTCGACGACAAGTAATCGAGGGCGGAACGGAATCGATGGCGGAACGAGGGGGGACTATCTCCCCCTCGTTCCGCATTTCTTTTTCAGACCAGGTTCTCACGGATTTCCGCACTCAGGAATCGCCATTGCCCGCGAATCATCGTTCCCACGATTTGATTCGCTGAGGCAAACAGATTCCGGGTCGGATCCGAGTCAACGTTGGCGCCCCATTTCACCAGGGAAAAGTCTGCGGAAAAATCCGCAGTGGGGGTTTGGGCGTGCTCGCCAAGCAAGGCCCGGCGCCCCGAGGTCGATCCCAGCTTTAGCAGTTCCAGAGGTGAGATCTCCGGATGGTTTCCCGCCAGGAACTGCAGTTCGGCAAACAGGCTGAGGTTCGGGTTGGAAGCGCGGCTGTCGGTTCCAATGGCGACGTTGCCACCCAGTTCCAGCAATCGACGCCACGGATGGGTCGGGTGCCCGAATGCGGCATGTGTTCGCGGACAATAGACGAGTGTGAATTGCCGATTGGCGGCGAGAAAGGCGAGTTCCTCGTCGTCCAGATAGTTGCCGTGGATCACCAGTACCCGCCCCGCACCGGCGAGTTGCTTGAGGTAATCCAGCGGGCGCTGTCCGCCAAACAGCCCTTCCCGCCAGATCCCGAAGCCGGTCAGCAGTTCACGAAACTCGCCCGCCCCCTGGTTGAGTAGCTCGATTTCCGCGGATGTCTCGGCCAGATGCATGGCGATGGGCAGGGAATGATTGCTGGCAAGCTGAACTGCCGTTACAAGCAAGCTCGGATGGACACTGTACGGCGCGTGCGGGCTGAGTCCCGCGATCAGGTGAGAGGAACTCGGTCCCTCGCATGACGAGGCTGTCCAGGGATTGGTCGTCATGGCCAGAGCAAGTTCACGTTGATTGGCCACGCGTTCGTCGCTCAGTCCGAGCAGTTCCTGAAAGAGGACTCCCCCGAGTTCGGCCTGGAGGTAATCTGCGAGGCTCCAGCCTACCGTGGCAATTTCTCCCACGAGGGTGGTCCCCGCCTGCAGGGATTCATTCCAGCCAGCAGCGATCGCCTGCGGGGTGCTGCCAGGATGCGATTGTCGATATCGGACCACCGATCGAATCCAATCCGTAAACCGTTGAGTTGTCGGGATCGGTTCGGTCAACAGGCTGAATTCAAGATGAGTATGTGCGTTGACGAGGCCGGGAATCAGGATAACCCGCCCCAGGTCGACCGCATCGGACGTTCGTCCCAGGATGGTTTCCACGACGCGACCATTCCCGATTCGCAGCGTGACGTCTGGAATCGCGGTCACGCCATCGACGTACCAGTCAACATGGAACACCATCGGACGATTGAGAGGGGTTGCTAACGACTGGTGCGACGGATCCATCAGTCAATCCTGCAGTGGGCTGTGGGGAATTCTGAGGGCTGAAACTTTCTCAGCGAGGCCGGACCCCTGCCCCCGGTTTGCAAGGGGAAACGTTTCAGCTGGGTTTCTGCAAGCACTGGAGCATGAATCACTTCTGCAGCAAACCGTTCAATTTGATCGTAACATGCCCGGGATGCGCATGGCGAGGCACGTCGGTTGCATACTCATTGGCTCATTGATGGATCGGTCTTCGCATCAGGAGAGGGATTGATACACTAGTTCCGGGTCTGGATTGTGGTTCCTCGCGATGGATCCCGGCAATTTCGGGGTTTCCGTCGAGTTTGACCACCATCGGCGGGAATTGGGGCTTGGACTCGATCAAACCGGAGTAAGCATTCGTGCTGAATGGATGGGCAGGTTGGGCTGATGCTTCCGTTCATGGCGGTAATTGATACACGGGCATACGAACGATGACGGACTGTCTGATGGGTGGAGTGGCCGGAGTTGGAATTGATGGAAAACCGGGTCTGTTGATAATGAGTTCCCGGGCGTCACGGAGTTGAACAGCAAGATCAGGAAGATGTTGTCCCCGCGTTCATGACGAATGTGGGAGTGCCGAGAAGAACACTTCGAGGAGTTTGCACGATGCGAATCTGGCCAGGCCGCTCTGCGCCCTTGGGAGCCACCTGGGATGGTAAGGGGGTCAATTTTGCGGTCTTCTCCGAGCACGCCACTCAAATCGATCTCTGTTTGTTTGAGACGGCCGGGGCGACCCGCGAATCGTATCGGATCCCCCTGCCGGAACGGACTGACCAGGTCTGGCATGGCTATTTCCCGGATGTCCGGCCAGGACAGTTGTATGGCTTTCGAGCTCACGGCCCCTATCAGCCGCACCGGGGTCATCGCTTCAATGCGAACAAGGTGCTGCTGGATCCCTATGCGAAGGCCATCGGTCGCGACCTGATCTGGAACGACGCGGCGTTCGGCTACAAGATCGGTGACCCGGCAACCGACCTGAGCATGGATGAACGCGACAACGCTGCGACGGCCCCCCTGGGATCCGTGATCAGCAATTCGTTTCGCTGGCTGGGTGACACGCCGCCTCGCACCCCCTGGCACAAGACGGTCATTTACGAAGTTCATGTGAAGGGCTATACGCAGAAGAGTCCGTGGGTTCCCAAAGAACATCGCGGGACGTATGAAGGTCTCGCCAGTGAAGGATCATTAAGGCATCTTCGTTCGCTCGGTGTCACCGCCGTGGAACTGCTGCCGATCCACCATCACATTGACGAACGGTTCCTGGTCGATGCCGGTCGGAAGAATTACTGGGGTTACAACACGCTCGGATTCTTCGCGCCCGATCTGCGATTTGCCTCCGACAAGCGCCCGCAGGCTTCGGTCAATGAATTCAAACGGATGGTGCGAACGCTACACCGGAATGGCTTCGAAGTCATCCTGGACGTGGTCTACAACCACACTTGCGAGGGGAACCACCTGGGTCCGACCCTGTCGATGAAGGGACTCGACAACACCGCGTATTACCGCCAGGTCCCTCATGATCCACGTCATTACATGGACTTCACGGGTTGCGGCAACACACTCAACATGCAGACCCCGCGCGTGCTGCAGATGATCATGGACAGCCTGCGGTACTGGGTGCTGGAGATGCACGTCGACGGCTTCCGCTTCGACCTGGCGGCGGCCCTGGCCCGCGAACTGCACGATGTCGACCGGCTGGGGGCATTCCTGGACATCATCCATCAGGACCCCGTGCTGTCGCAGGTCAAGCTGATTGCCGAGCCGTGGGATGTCGGTCCCGGCGGGTACCAGGTTGGGAACTTTCCCGTGCTGTGGACTGAATGGAACGGCAAGTACCGCGATTGCGTGCGGAAGTTCTGGCGGGGCGATGGTAATACCGCCAGCGAGTTCGCGACGCGCCTGTGCGGCAGCAGTGATCTGTACAAGCACAATGGCCGGCGTCCGTATGCCAGCATCAACTTCGTGACGTCACACGACGGTTTCACGCTGCAGGACCTGGTGAGCTACAACAACAAACACAACGAAGCCAACGGCCAGAACAACGAAGACGGCGACAATCACAATATCAGCTGGAATTGTGGGGTCGAAGGCCCGACAAATGATCCCGAGGTACTGGAACTGCGTGAACGGCAGAAACGCAACTTCATCGCGACACTGATGATCTCGCAAGGGGTCGCGATGCTCCGCGGCGGAGACGAGTTCAGCCAGTCGCAGGATGGGAACAACAACGCCTACTGCCAGGACACCCCGCTCAGCTGGCTGCGGTGGAAACTGACAGAACGGGAGGAAAAGTTCCTTGAGTTTGTGAAGCGGATCATCCGGCTCTGGCGTGAGCAGCCTGTGCTGCAACGCCGCCAGTTCTTCCAGGGCCGCCCCATTCGCGGCGAGTCGATTCGAGACATCCTGTGGCTGACCCCCCTGGGCGTCGAGATGACCGACCATGACTGGAACAAGCACTACACCCGCTGCCTGGGAATGCGTCTGGAAGGACAGATGGTCGACGAGTTCGACGAACGCGGAAAACACATCACCGGGGATACGCTGCTGATCCTGTTCAATTCTCACAATGAACCGATCCCATTCACGCTGCCGCCTCATGCGCCGAACGAATGCTGGCAGCCGGAACTGGATACCGCGACCGAAGACCTGAAGCCGCGATTCCAGTCGGACGAGCCGTATCCGCTGCAGGGAAAATCGCTCGTCATCCTGAAACTGGTCCGCATGAAGAAATCGCTGCTGACAATGCTGACCTGATGATGAGGGCAGCGCCATCAACCCAATTCGAGTCACCGCTCGGAAGCTGTAACAGCCGCTCCCGTTGGTCGCTCAGCAGTTCTCGCCACTTTTTTCATTCCCGGGACTTCCCGGGAAGCTCCGAGCCGAAAAATCCCAACGGGAATTGCGGTTTTCGGAATTCCATCCACCGGGAGATGATTGACACCAGATCAATTCCGACCAATACTGGATATCAAACTCCACTTGTCTATTTTAGGGTTGGGGACCCGGCAAGGAGAGTGGGACAAATCGTTCAAACGCCGACAACCGTTCCTGAACTGAAAGGAGACGATCATGGGTTTGATTATCCTGATGTTGCCCCTGTCCATCCTGGTGCTGGCCGCCGTGGCGCTAATCGCCGTCAGTGACGTGGCGTTTCGTGATCCCCCCACCGTCCCGGCCGGTCGGTCTCCTGTCGGCCTTCCAGGTTCCCTGGTCGGCTCAGTCCCTGCGGGATTTGTCCTGACGCTGACTCAATTGACGACGGGGACCAACAATCGCTGCAAGACTGCCGGATGTGAATCGCATGTCCCGGAGGTCACCGGGCCGGAAGCGCAAGCCATCGCCGACGAAGTTCGCCAGCAGGGGGCGGTTGAGACGGAGCGTGTCCTGGAACGATCGCGACAGCATCGCGGGGCCTGCCCGATGCTGAATGCGGCGGGCCTGTGTGCCTGTTCCATCACACGTCCGTTGTCGTGCATTGGCCGGTGCACGGTCGGGGGGGACTCTCCCGAGTGGGCCAGCGGCGTGGGTGACGCGATGTCCGCCGCGTTTCGACGCCACCTGGAAAGCCAGCACGTCAATTCCGAGACGCAACGGCTGGACGATGCGCTGGCTCAATTGCTTGTGGCCCCGCCGCAGAGCGCCGTATGACCCTGTTCGTTCGAGGGGCGTTCACCGACGCGAGTGATTGCAGCGTAACCGTTCACGGGCAAGCGAGGGGGACAGACCCATTTTCACGGGCAGCTGGCGCTTCGGAGTCGCATCGCGTCCATGGAAGGTGTTTGTTTTCGCCGTGAAAATGCGTCAGTCCCCGACGCGAGTGATTGCAGCCAGTAGAGAATGCAGAGAGGGATACGATGAATCGACGTGAGTTACTGGAATGGGCCAGCCGGGGAATTGCCGCGGGGATTGCCGCTGTCGTTGGCCTTCCCGGGTTTCGTTACCTGCTGGCGGGCATCGAACCCGCTTCGGCGAGTCAGGCACACTTTGAACGTGTCATCCGCTTCAAGGACCTGGTCCCGGGCCGACCGGCGATTGTTCCGGTCATGGGACAGAAGCGGGATGCGTGGATGCGGCATGATCAGCAGGTCATCGGTCGCGTCTGGGTTGTCCGAGATCCGGAAGCCGTCGCGGGGGAGGCCGGTCTTCCCGAGGCGAATCAGGTCCGCGTCTTGAGCAGCACCTGCCCGCACATGGGCTGTCAGCTGCAGACACAGGCGGGTGGAAAGGGATTTGTCTGTCCATGCCATCGCGCGGCATTCGGCCTGCAGGGCGACCGGCAATCCGATCCCAAGACCGGAGGGCACAATCATGCGCCACGCGATCTGGACGCGTTGAACTGTCGCGTGGTCCAGGAACCGGCCACCGGCGAATACTGGGTGGAAGTTCAGTTTCAGAAATTTGAAACGGGGCAGGAACAGCAGATCGCCACCGTGTAGCAGAGAACGCGGGTCATTCGCCTGCCCGTGAAACGGTGATCCACCTGCCGAAATCCCCACCCACAGTTTCCGGAGGCCGCGATGATAACCTGGACCGACTGGCTTGATCAGCGGCTGGATTATCGCAAGGGGATTCGTCACTGGCGCCGCCGGGTGCTTCCGCATGGACCAGGCTGGGCCTATACCAGCGCCAGTTGCCTGCTGTGGCTGCTGGTCATTCAATGCGTCACCGGCCTGCTGCTGATGGCGACCTACAGCCCCTCCATGGCCAGCGCCTGGGCAAGCGTTCACTTCATCGACCGGACCATGGCCGGGCGGTTTCTGCGCGGGATGCATCACTACGCGTCGCACGCCATGATCATTCTGTTTGCCGTGCATGTCATACGGGTGCTGGTGACGGGCGCCTATCGAGCGCCCCGCGAATTCGTCTGGATCACCGGACTGATGTTGTTCCCCCTGGTGATCGTCTGGACAGTGACCGGCAACCCGCTTTCGGCCAGCCAGAAGGGGATCGCGCAGATCCAGGTCGAGGGAAACATTCTGCGCGCGACGCCATTCCTTGGCCCCTTCCTGCAGCGACTGCTCCTGGGTGGCGACGAGGTCGGCACGCTGACTTTGACGCGTCTCTATTTTCTGCATGTCGGCCTGCTGCCGCTGCTTGTCGGGGGCCTGTCGCTGCTGCATCTGCACCAGGTGATCAAGCACGGTTCCTATCGTCCGGAAGACTCGGATGAAGCGTCAAGTGCGACTTCGCTCTCTGCTCCCCTCACCACGGCTCAACTCCCAATCGCCCCACAATCCAGCGCCATGACGTATTGGCCGCATCAAACGATCCGGAACATGATTTCGCTGGCGGTGATCGTCGGGACCCTGGCCTTGATCGCGTGGTTCCATGGCGCCCCACTGCCAGCCCCCGCGGATCCGGACATCGCCCATTCTCCACGTCCGGAGTGGTACTTTCGGTGGCTCTTTGAACTGCGCCGACACTTCACCGGCAATTGGGAATTTGTGGCCACGCTGGTCGTTCCCACCGCATTTCTGGCCGCGTTCATGTCCGCCCCGTTCTTCGACCGATTCTCCTCGAACCGTATCAGCACCGTCTGCCGGTGGTTCGTCGTCGCGGGTTGCTGCGGCGGTTGGATGTGGCTGACCCTGCTGTCCTACTCGAGCGACTGGCACGACGCGGAGTACCAAGCCGACTGTCGAAGATTCGATGCCCTGTCAGAACGGGCACTGGAACTTGCCAGGACCGAGCCGATTACCGAACTGGGCGCCATTCAATTGTTACGGAATGATCCTCAAACCCAGGGGCCATTGATCTTCGCGCGGCATTGCAACGGCTGCCATTCTCATACGGATTCCACGGGGCAAGGTTTGATCGCGTCCGAGATCTCGGCCCCGAATCTTTATGGGATCGGGTCGCGGGAATGGATCGCAGGGTTCCTCGACCCCGAGCAAATCGTTTCTGACGACAACTTTGGCCGGACTTCGTTCCGCGAGGGGGACATGGTTCAGCATGTCCAGGGAATGTTTTCCGCAGCGGATGCCGAGACTGTTACGGCCAAGAAAGAGATGCTTGAAGCGATCGCGGCCGCTCTTGCGGCCGAGGCGGGAACTGAGCCACCAGACTCGCCACTCGCCGCCCGGGGACGATTGGAGATTGCCGCTGGCGGGGGATGCACTGACTGTCATCGATTCCACGAACATGGGGAAATCGGTTCGGCCCCCGACCTGACGGGATATGCCTCCACGGACTGGCTGAAGCAGATGATCTCCCGCCCCAATGATTCCCGGTTCTATGGTGAGCGAAGCGATCGAATGCCCGCCTATGCTGCGGATGCAAAACATCCGGAGTTGAACCTGTTGTCGTCACGAGAGCTTGATCTGCTGGTGCAATGGCTGCGCATGACGAATGGACAACCCGCTCCCTCGATCGGCCAGAGCCAGCGGTCAGGCCATACTCAGCCTGCGCCGCTGCCTCACGCGATCGCCATTCCCTGATCATTCGGAAGATTGATGGAATGTGGGTCTTCGATTCGAATTCGTCTTTGAATTCATTGACCTGAATCTTTGAAGCCAATACTGCCGTTGTGGCTGTTTGCAGCGACTACGTCGTTCCTGCGCTCGGCTTACTTCATGCAGGAGCGTGAAGGCAACGATGAAGAATCCTGGCGCACCCGCTGCTAAATGGGTCGCACGTTCTCGACATCACGTGTCGCAACAGGAGATGTTCCTGCAGCCCGTTCTTGACGGCGGCGGCGGATCTGTGGATTGACTGCATCCTCACGCTGCTCCTGACGCACCTCTTCGATCGTCATCATCAACCGACGTTCATGCCACCAGAATTGCAGGCCATAGTCGACCAATGCCAGCAGGACAAGCGCCAATGCCAGGATCACGGTCAATTCGCCGACCAGTCGAGCCGCCAGGCCCACCATCATTCCGGGCGTCCCTGCCGCGAGTGGATGCGCTGACGTCAGACGCAATCGCAGATACAGGACCAGACACGTCGGAAGCGTGCCGAGTTTCAGCAAGGTCCAAACCAATCCGGTCCATGAGGGAAACGAGAACCAGCGGGCGAATCCGCGTGCGGGGTTGAGTCTGCCAAGTTGCGGCACGAGCGCTGTCGGGACCCACAGGAACCCGGACTGGATCAGGTTTGCGGCGGCAGCGGCGATGGTCAGGCAAAGCAGAATTGGCAACGCGACATACGAAAGCCGACCGGCGATCTGCCAGATCTGTCCCGTGAAAAAGGTCACGTCGATGGATCGGACGGGTGATGCTGACAACCCCGACCTCATCAGGCTGGCCAGTTCCAATTCCAGCGTCGGCCCCAGCCACCAGAGTCCACCACCGGCAGACAGCAAGACGAGGGCACTCACCAGTTCACTGCTGCGAGCCACTTCCCCCCGGGCGCGCGCTTCCCGTCGCCGACGTTCCGTCGGTCGCTCGGTCCGTTCTCCAAACTCCGCGTTCGACATGATTCAATCAACGATTCAAGACGAATGAGACGTCAGCTGCTCATCAGCCGCTTTCAAAGACTCTTGCAGGGAATGGGCGATTGCCTCCTGGATGCCGGGAAAGGTCGCCGCCAGGATCAGCAGCGACGCACCGGCGCGGATGGCACAGGCCATCGGCGCCAGTTCCCAGCGCGACGTCCGGCGGATGCTACCGAGTGTCAGTTCGACCAGCGTGAGCGCGACCACGAATGGCATCGCCACTCGCAATCCCAGGATCAGCGACTGCTGCACCATCACCGACAGTAGTCCCTGTAACGAACCCGGGAGCGACGTCATGCCGGGGGGAAGTGCCCGAAATGTCTCCAGTACGAATCGCATCGCCTGCAGATGACCGTTAACCGGTTCCATCACCAGGATCATCACCGTCCCCAGCAACGCGACCAGTTCCGCCGACGCGCATTCCCCCGTCGAAAGCGAGGGATTCATGACTGCTCCCAGGCCCAGGCCGCTATGCCGGTCAATCCATTCTCCTCCCAATCGGATCCCCGACAGAAACAGCGAGACGGACAATCCCAGCGCCGCCCCCAGCACCACCTCGCAAACCAGAGCCGCCAGGATCTGGTCCGGGAACGGGAATGCCAACCCTGGTCCAGAGACGTCGACCGCATCAGGAATCGCCGATGGCTGATCATGCGACACGGTGACCACATTTGATGCGCCAAGTGCCGGTGAGGGAAGCGATGGTGTCACGACCAATGTCAGCAGCAGAATCAGGCCAATCCGTACGCGCCAGGTCAGGATCGGCCGCCCCAACATCGGCCCGATACAGAAAAACCCCGTCAACCGGGCGGCAACCAGCAGGCCCATCAGACCGCGCGATCCCAATTCCGCGACCAGCGCCGCAGGGAGCCATCCCCAGGCATCTCCGACCAGCGGTGCAATCAGGCTTTCCATGGCGTCGGACACAACCTTTCGGGTGTGAGTGATCGTTGTTTGGTTCAGCGAAGCCGGATAATCAAATGGAGTTCGGGATGCTGCGAATCAGGTTGGCCGCGTATTCCGTCAACAGGTTGAGCCCCCACGGCAGCAGCAGCAACAGCACAATGGTGAGTGCGATCAGTCGCGGCACGAATGTCAGTGTCTGGTCCTGAACCTGTGTCAGAGCCTGCAGCATCCCCATGATCAGCCCCACGGTGAGCGCGACCAGCAACACCGGCACTGACAGGGTGAGTGCCAGGATCGCGGCTGAGCGGCAAAGTTCGACGGCCAGGTCCGCGGTCATGTCACCCGCACGCTTTCCAATAACATGCCAACCGTCAGGAACCAGCCATCGATCAGCACGAACAGCAGCAACTTAAACGGAAGAGACACCATCGACGGCGGAAGCATCGTTAACCCGAGGCTGGTCAGGATCGATGCCACCACCAGGTCGATCACCAGGAACGGCAGAAAGATCTGAAAGCCGATCAGGAACGCCACTTTCAATTCACTAAGCAGATAGGCCGGGGCCAGCACCGTCAGGGGAACATCGTCATACGAGGCAGGTTCTCGCCAGGCGGAAAATGCGGGTGAATCGGGGGCGGGACGCTGGTAATCGATCAACATCCAGACCGCATCGGCGTTTCCCGACTGATCGATCTGCCGCGACATGAATTCCCGCAGCGGCGCGGCCGAACGCTGAAATGCGGTCGCTTCGTCCATGGGAGCGGCCCCCGGCGACGGTTGCGTGTAGGGACGGATTCCTTCGTCATACGAACGCTGCCAGACGGGCGCCATGACCAGGAACGTCAGGAACATCGCCAGTGCCGTCAGGATCTGATTCGGAAGTGCTTGAGGAGTCCCCAGCGCCTGCCGCAACAGGCCCATCACAATGGAGAACCGGACAAAACAGGTCGTCATCATCAGGATGGAGGGGACCAGTCCCAGCACGGTGACCGCGGCAAGGACTTTGATCGACGATGCCAGAGTCCCCGGATCAATCAGCGGCTTCGCGACCGGTTCCGTTTCCTCGGCGCGGTGGGCTGCTGGAAATGGCGGAGTTTTTTCAGCCGGAAGAAACTGTGGGTTCTCATCAACCAGGTCTGGCGGCTTTCGAACTGGGCGCGACGGCCGCGCCTCGGGGAATTCGGCTGCATTCGGATACGATCGGACCGATGGTCGTTCCCCCTGGCCGAGTGCCAGACGCGGGTGCGACAGTGCCAGTCCCAGTGCGGTCAAGCCGATGAGACAGAGCGATCGTGCAATTCCGGAGTCATGATGATCCAGCGCATTGATCGCTGGTGAGGCCGAGCGGCCCCCGGCGCGAGTTTCCCTCGCGTCAGGATGCACGGCGCGATTCCTCGGACGAAAACGACACAACCCGCGGAGCCGCCCCTCGCCCCGCTGGTGTCGGTGGGAGAATCGGTTCTGCCGCAGGCATCGGGAAACGTGTTTCGCGTGGCGAATGACAGGCGGCCACCAGCCGTTGAATCTCGATCGGATCCGTGATTTCGGAAAGTGTTCGCGCGCCGTCGGGTGAGACGCTGACAATCAGCACCTTGCCGCCACATCGAACAAGATGAATGGTCACCTTTGGCTCAATCGCACGTCGCCCGAGCAATTCGAGTGCCTCGACAGGCAGGCCACGTGTCACCCCCAGATAGGGACGCAGCCAGTAGGCGACAAAGCTCAACCCGCTGACGATGGTTGTCAACGAAATTATGGTAGTCCAAAGTCCGCTACCAGTGCTGGCCGGGGAAGTTTTCTTCGCCGCGGATCCCGTTTCATTTGTACCGCCACGAGGCGGTAGCTGCGTTCCGGGACTGCTGCGCGAAGGATTTCGGGGGGAATTGTCCTCGCCAAATGACGTCGACGACAGGGACATCGCCATCAAAACCGCGATCAGGGCCACTCGACCAGCCAGAGATCGGGCACCATTACAAGGCGACATCCTGTCGACATCGAAACTCATCCGGACCATCCATGGCAACTGCGCAACCACCCCGACCGGCGGAATCTGCCGGTTCGGCCGCGATGGAATACCTATCCCTGCGGAATCGGGCAAGATCAGATTGAATCCTCGAGGCCATCAATGCGGTGGAAGCCGGATCTCGATGCCATACCGCGGGGCGATTTCCAGCAGCTTTTCAATTTCCGCTCTGGTGGGAGGGGGAGCCGTTGTGGCGCCGGAGGCGACGGAGACGCCGCACTCGAAAAACATCTCCTCGAGGCCAGCCGGAGCGACGGAGATGAGCATCCTGGCGGGACGATTGGATTCATTGCGGAAGGAATGCGGCGTCCCCACGGACATGTTGGCAAACATCCCAGCCGTCGCCACGACACATTCGTCCCCGATCTGGAACGTGATCTCACCCTCCATCACATAAAACGCTTCTTCTTCACGGCTGTGCGTATGAGGGGGCGGTCCCCCGCCCGGCGGCACGATCGCTTCCCACATCGCATAGGCGCCGCCGGTATCCTCACCCGTCGCCAGGAAACGATAAACATCTCCTACAACGGCAACCGTACGACCTTCGGTCTGGCTTCGCAAAGTCGGCAAACGTGACATCCGGATTCCTTTGTTCGGGGTTTTGCCAGGGGAAACGAGGAGAGGGAATTCATGCATACCATCGCGTGACTGTCCACTCCCTGTTGTCTGTGGTGAGGAATCTTCGCACGTTGACCGGAGTGTGCAAGAATCGCGGACATGAACGCAAGTGATTGACACAAGGATCGCATCAGCCGAAACGCATTATCGCGTGTCTGCATCCGGTTTCCTTTCTGATCGGCGTGCGGCACACCATGTCGGTCCTGCGGGTCCTGCGGGTCCTGCGGACGGTTTTCACCACGTGGAACTTGATGGCAACTTTCACTCCGATTCGTGGTCGGACCGCTCAATGGATGTGAACCAGGCGGAAGCCTTCGCAGGCGGCGACCCGACGGATCCGGTAGAGGCGTCGACAGTCAAAGTGGGTGAGGCGAATCAAGTGCCTTACCCCAAGGTCGAATCGGTTGGCGAACTCGTAGCAGACTCCTTCGGTACTGCATCGGGTACCGATGTATCGCAGCAACTTCACTTCTCGCGAGGCCGTTTCCACCGCCACATCGGCCGCTGGTTGTGACGCGAGGAGGTCTCTGGTGATCTGAGTCAGTTCAAAATGGATGCCATAACGGATGACATGAGTGCAGGGCTTCGGCTGCAGTCCGGCACCGGGTGCATAGGCGGCCCCGTGCTGGATGATTCCCTCTCCTTCTGTCAGGCGCAGGTCGTCTCGGAGCAGGATCTTGTTCAGCCGGTGTTCAATCCCGCGGATCTCGGTCTCCCCCAGAAAGCGATCCTGCTTTCGCGTACGGCAGAAGAGCCGATCGAGCGGCGTGGAATCGTAGCGGGGGGATTTGAGATCGGGATCGTCAAAGTCGCGCAGATTTTCGAACATCAACTGGTTGACTTGAACGACCTGCAGAAACGCCGTCCGAACAGTGCGCGGCGTCAGCCGCAAAAGTCGGCCATCTCCCTTCAACGACAGCTCAATCGGCGGAGACATGGCATGATCCATGGGCCACGGCGTGATGTCCGGGGCTGGGCCAATGGGAAGCCCCGGTTGAATGTCGATCAACCTTCATAACAAGTGCGGCGTGCACAGATCTGGACTGACCAGGGATTTGCGAGGATGCTCGAACCCCGTCCACCCGACCGTTGGCAGAGCCAGCGACTTTATCAGGTCCGTTTGGGTGGAGCGGGAATCTTCGACTGGAACACCCCGCGGATCCCTTCGATCACGCCATTCAGAACCGGATCGGTCTCGGTCCCCTTGGTGTTGGCTTCGTCGATCGCGACCTGGATCGATGTTCCCAGGTCGACGACCAGTTCCCGCAGTGATTCAATCGCGCCCGGTTCGAGTCCGAAGTCAATCTCAACAGTCTGTGTCGACTTTTCGAGTTCCTCGTAGTACTCCTCGTAGGTGCGGACACGGGTGGTGGAGTCTTCTTCGTAGGGTTTGTAGCGAGTCCGCCGGGCGAACTGTTTTTCGGCCGGGTGCTGGAAGGCGGGGCGACCGTCGACGGTGGTGTTGGGAACGGTGTGCGAGTTCCGGCGGGGAAGTTTCTGGACGAGTTCATTCAGGACGGAATGCGCATCCTGCAGGGCCCGCAGTTGCGGCACGGTCAGGTCGGCGGTGACGCCGCACCAGTCGAAGCGTCCGGTATTGCGCGAGTTTGCGCGCTGGCGTGCGCCGTGCTGGCCAACGACATCGACCACGATGGAGAGGACCTTCTCGGCGATTTCTTCGGGACCGAAGTCGACATAGACGACGCGTTCCTCCGTCAGCTTCACGTTATTGGCGTCGTAGGTGACTTTGCGAACTTCCTGGGCGCGCAGCTTTTCCATCAATCCGGCCGCCTTGGCAAGTTCCCGCTTCTGCTTGGTGAATGTCGTCTGAATCATGAATTGGCCCTCGTGAATTTCCGAAGTGGAAGATCGGGAACTGAGATCATCAGGGACAGAAATGAGGAGTTGCGTTCGGGCTTTGATGCTGAGCCCACGCGAAGCGTCACCACTTCGCGACAGACATGGCTTGGCGTTTCCACCGGGACTTTGCCTCCATCACCGCTCCGGCCACAGCCTGCCGAAGCAGACTGGGACCGACATTCTCGGGCGGGTGACAGATGAAATGGCTCTCCGAGTTACTAAAGGCTCCCCGGGGACTGTGCGAACACAGTTCCCGGCAAAACTCACCCACCGCTGATTGTCGCCAACCAGACAGCTCACGGATTGATTCCCGCACGTGCGACCTTTCGACAAGTCTGGCTGTCGCTCGCCGTGGCATCATTCGGTTTGAGTGCTTGGGGAAGGACGCCGCCACGCCCAGTGAGATGGGAAAAGAATGAACGGAGGTGTTTCTAAAACAGCAATTCCCGAAGCTTCACTCCCGGAAATTTGCATCAGCAAATCCATGTCCGTGCTTGAGGAGTCATCTTGTTCAACAAGGTCATTCCCGAGCGACGGATCAGGCCTTCATCCTGGAATAGAGTCGCAAAAGGACTCGGCACCAGTTTACAACCCGATCGATTCCGGATGGGGCGCGAACCCCGACTTCAAGAACCTCCTGAATCCTTCTCTCTTCAGCTTTCAGGGACCTTAGACTGCCCCCTACTTGTCTGGCGGAACATTCCCTATATCCCCTGCGCTCTCTCTGTCTTGAAGACCTGAGACCTGAAAGGTTCCCAGTTCGTCCTGACCTCCTTCGCTCTTGAACGAGTCTTTTGTTCGCGGCCGGCCTGCTCCCGATGCCGTTTTCAACGCAGGAAGGCCGCTCTGCTGGAACTCAACACCTCATGTTTCCATCAAAACGAGCAAGTCGTATTCTGAAGGTCTCTGGAACGGATCGTCAAGTAAACTTGGGCAACCTATGGCAACCATGGGCAACCGGCGTTAACCATCCATTCCGTGACACCGTTCCCGAACAGGAAGTTCGCATGCAGACGGTGAGATCTTTCAGACAAGTCCGAAGGCCTTCTGCATTTGTTTGCGAACCGTCGTCAGCCGTTCCAGGCCTCCGCCGCCCACTTCTGCCGTCGTCCAACCGGTGAACCCGATTTCGTCGAGCCCCTTCTGGACTTCACCCCACGGCAGGTCGTCTTCTTCTGACGTGATGTCGACGAACTTGTTTTTGGCCCGGCTGAAGCCTTTGACATCCAGCTTCACCGCGCGGCGACCGAACGCTTTCAGCCAGTCGCGTGGCTGACCGTATTTCCAGTGATTGCCGATGTCGTAGTACATTCCGACCCACGGGCTGTTGAAGCTGTCCACGAAGTGAATGAACCGGTCCGGGGTCTGTTCCGGCGGTTTGTCGTGGTCGTAATGCATCCTGTTCCAGACATTCTCGAACAGGATCATCTGGCCCAGGGACGCTGCCAGCGGGATCAGCTGACGAATCTCCTGTCGGGCCCGTTCATCGATTTCCTCGGCCGGTCCATCCCCCCCCTGCCCCACCACGATCAGCACCGCGCTGCCGCCGGCCGCGTGCGAGACCCGCAGGCAATGCTCAATGTTCTTGCGACCGGTGTCGCGTTCCTCTTTCTTGGGACTCGTCAGCCGCTGCCCCCAGTGAGCGTGGTTGATGGCGTTGTGAACGAATACGCCCGATTCACGGACGGCATCGCGGGCCTGTTCGGCCGTGAACGAACCAGCCTCGTCGAAATCGACACCGTCGAACCCGGCTTCACCCGCCAGTTTCAGTCGTTCGGTCAACGTCAGATCCCGGCCTTCCCCCTTCTTGGTGATCATTCCCAGTTTGCAGGAAAGCAGGATCCGCTTGCCGGCGGGGGGCTCGATAATGGGAGCTTCGGCCCCCTTCGCTGTGGTGACGGGCGCCAGCGAGGCGCCCGTCAGTGCGGCAGCTCCGGCTCCCGCGGCAAGAAATGAACGACGATTGATCTCCGAACGGCCAGGCATGAAATCCCCTTCTTGAACAACCTGAGAAACCGGCGCTGCGCCCGCGTCGGCCACTATTCGAACCCGACTGCCGCTCAGTTTCCACCGTCAGCAGAGAATCCGCGGTTTTCTTGAAGGAAGCCCCGAAGAAGGACTCGTTGAGTCAATACGCGAACAGGACTCCGCCGCTGCCCGTGTTGGCGCGGTAGTCGGTCCCCCACTGGAATTCGTAATTGGCGAAGACCGAGATCCCCTGGGTTATTTCG
>Ga0265327_10001238_pt1 | contig 34217 bp, 50 predicted proteins | sample 41621metaG_FD_202089 | JGI IMG/M metagenome (GOLD analysis project Ga0265327, IMG submission 202089) | Rhizosphere microbial communities from Carex aquatilis grown in University of Washington, Seatle, WA, United States - 4-16-21 metaG | ecosystem: Host-associated > Plants > Roots > Rhizosphere...
CGAGTCTTCGCTTCAGAGCGCGGCCTACGCATGGGCCTATCACGAGATGGGCCACGCGGACGCGCCGCCGCCGGGGCTCGTCGTCCGGCTGCCGAAGATCAAGACCGACCCCGGCTTCGATACGAAGCTCGTCCACTCCGCGGACTTCGAGGAGGACTTCGCCGCCTTCCTTCAGGCTAAAGGCGTCTGGACGTGGCTCCGGAAGGCCGAGGAGAAGGCCGCGAAGATTGAGGCGGCGAAGAAGGCCGCGAAGGTCGTCGCGGCGCCGGAACTCGAGGCCGTCGCGTCTACCTCGGAGGTCCCGTTTTGAGCGCCGGCCCGATCCTGACCGAGGCGGATCAGTTTCACCTCGAGGCCCTGCGCGGCGCGTGGAAGCACTTCGACGGCGCGATGATGCTCGACCGGGATCACGCGCCGAAGGAACTCCTCGAGGGGCTCCGGGCGTTCACGTCGTCGACGATCGAGCTGAAGAAGCTCTTCGAGGCGTTCCGGCGGAAGCAATTCCTCCGGCGCAACGGCGAGCCCGAGCAGCTCCCGCTCGCGCCGCTCGAGAACTGCGGCGTCTGCGCGAAGCCGCTCGCGGCCTGCCCCGGCCACGACCTCGAGACGATCAAGAAGGCTGCGAAGGGGAAGAAATGACTCGGGCGAGGCAAGGTGCGGACAGGCGAGGCATGGCAGGCGAGGCAAGGCGCGGACGGGCAGGGCATGACGAGGCAGGCAGCGCAAGGCCGGGCCGGGAGCGGCGAGGCTCGGCAGGCAACGCGAGGCGTGGCGTCGCGAGGCGCGGCTACGCGGAGCAGGCACGGCACGGCACGGCGGGGCGAGGCACGGCGCCGCGAGGCAGGCACGGCGTCGCACGGACCGGCTAGGCCACGCACGACAGGGTACGGCAGGCGCAACGCTCCGGGCAATTTCGCCCGGAGCGATTTCTGAAAGGGGTCAGCGATGAGTAAGTCCACGGAGAAGCCGGCAGAGAAGCAGGTCGTCCAGATCAAACCGCCGAACATGGTCACGGCGAAATTCCGAATCATCGGAACGGCTCCCTACGTTCAAGCGGCGTTCTCGGCGAAAGCGCGTCTGAAAATTATGGCGGGAATGGCCGAGGGCGCGAAGGCCAAGTCGAAGAAGGTCCGCGAGGCTCGCGACTACGACGACGACATGAAGCAGGCGACGCACTTCTCGAGCGAAGGATGGGTCGGGCTCCCGGCGTCGTGTTTCCGGGCCGCGATGATCGACTGTTGCAGGCTGATCGGTTTCAAAATGACCCTCGCGAAGCTCGCGGTCTTCGTTGAGGCCGACGGTCTGGACGCCGTCAGCGGACAACCCCTCGTCAAGCTGATCGCCGGCGAGCCCGAGCGCCACGACGCTGCCGTCCGGAACGATAACGGATCCTGCGACATTCGCGTCCGCCCGATGTGGCGCGAATGGGCGGCCGACCTGCGCGTCCGTTTCGACGCCGACGTCTTCTCTCTCGACGACGTGACGAACCTTCTCGCTCGCTCCGGGGCGCAGTCCGGGATCGGCGAGGGGCGACCGAACTCGCGCGAAAGCTACGGCCTCGGATGGGGGACTTTCCGAATCTCTACCGAAAAGGAGTAAGGGAAAATGGCTCGCTCGACTTCCTATAAATGGGCTCGCGGGTCGCACAAGGTCTCCGCGGAAGCTGCCGCTCGAGAGGTCGAGCGCGTCCGTCTTAAGTACGGCGAGGTGCGGCCTTCTCTTCTCGTCGAAGAGGCCCGGCCAGTCGACTCGATCCTTCACTCTGAATTCAACTGGGACGATACGAAGGCGGCCGACCTCTACCGCAGAGTTCAAGCCCGGCTCCTAATTCAGAGCATCGAGGTCGTTATCGTCTCGCGCGGGGAAGAGACGACTACGCGGGCTCTCGTGTCGGTCAAGGCTTCGGAATCCTCGCCGAGAAAGTCGTTTCAGGAGGTCGAGGCCGTCCTCGGTTCGCCTTTCATGCGCGACCAGATGTTGCAATCGGCGCTCCTCGAGCTGTCACGGTTCCGGAAGAAATACGCGAAGCTCCGGAAGCTGTCGAGCGTGTTCGCGGCGATCGACCGAGTTCTTCCCTTGCTCGAAGAGAAGAGGGCCGCCGCGCTATGACGGACCGGATCGAGGCCCTCCGTCGCCGCTCGAAGCGGCTCCTCGAGAACTACGGGATCAGCCTCGAGGAATATCAACGGCTCTTCGAGTACCAACGCGGCGGCTGCGCGATCTGTCGTCGGCCCCCGAAGAAGCTCCCGCTCGCGGTCGACCATTGTCACGCGACGGGTCTCACGCGCGGCCTACTCTGCCGGGCCTGCAACGAGGGGCTCGGGAAGTTCCGGGACGACGTGACCCTGCTCGTCCGCGCCGGCGCCTACCTCCGGATCCCGCCCGGCCCGCTCGTCCTCGGCGAACGATGGGGCGTCCGCGGCCGGGTCACGATGCGGAAGAAGGCTCGCCTCCGCTCAATGCGTTTCGTGAGGCGCGGCTAAAAATGGCGAAGACCCCGGCTCCGGGCGTTTCCTCGTCTACGGACTCATCGTTGAAAACGATCACCGTAAGACGTGAGGCGTCTCAATTCCTCGGGCTCGTGATCTGCCTCTTCCGGGGACACCGGCCGGGCGGGAAGCTCTACAGATACCACGCGGCGAATTCTCAATGGCCTCACCTGCGCCGGCCGACGGTCCAGCTCGTCGAGACCGGCTTCGAGTGCGCCCGCTGCGGCGCAAGGAAGGAATCGTCACGTTGAAGGCGCTCGCTATCTCTCAATTCGAGACCTTCGTTAAACATCAGGCCGTCCGCTACAAAAGCGCCCGCGTCCCGTGGATCTCGCTCCCGACTCATCGAGGCTTCGGGTTCGAGTCGATCCTGTCCTACGAAGACGGGGCGACCCTCTACGGCGAGTTCGTCCTGCTCGCCGCCACGGCCGCCAACATGGAGCGCCGCGGCGTCTTCGCCCGTCACGGCCAGCCGCTCGACCTCCCGATGATCGCCCGGTTCGCGCGGGTCTCGCAGGCTCGGATCGAGTCCTCGGTCCAGCGCCTCGAGCTGGCCGGCTGGCTCGAGTACGTCGAGATCACCTCGGAGGGCGTCTCGGAGATCACCTCCGAGGTCGTCTCCGAGGATACCTCCGAGGGCGTCACCGGGAGACGGGACGGGACGGGACGTGACGAGACGGGACGAGACGAGACAACGACCTCGCGGTCGTCGAGGAGGTTTAAGCCTCCGACCGAAGACGAGGTCCGGAGCTACCTCGTCGAGATCGGGAAACCGGGGGCGATCTCCCCCGAAGCCTTCGTCGCCTTCTACGGGTCGAAGGGATGGGTCGTCGGGAAGTCGCCTATGAAGAACTGGAAGCTCGCGGTCCGGACGTGGCTCGTAAACCGGGCGGCGACGGCGGCCTCGAGCCCGGACGCCGGCCGGTATGCCGACGTCACCTTGACGCCCCTCGTCGTCGATTAAGGGAGGGCTCTTTATGCAGAAGCTCGAGGTCAAGCTCCCGCCCCGGCTGTCCGAGTCCGAGATCGCCGCGAAGATCGCCCGGCACGAGGCCGCCGAGGTCGCGCAGAGGCGCCTCGAGGCCGAGGTCGCAGCTTCGGTCGCCCGGCAGGCCCGCGGGGTCGCTGCGGCCTCCCGCGCCTTCGTAGGGCTCGAGCCGCTCCCGTGGGCCTCGGGCCTGATCTCCGGCCCTCCGGGGACCGGGAAGACCCGCGCGGCCCTGCGGATGCTCCTCGGGGTCGAGCCTCGCGGCGTCTTCGTCGACGTCTTCGAGCTGACGGACCTCGAGCGCCGGGCCTCGATCGGCGACGACTCCCCGGCGGACGCTCGCCGGCTCCGGGCGATCAACGGGGCCGAGTACCTCGTCGTCGACGACTTCGGGGCCTCGAGGCCGACGGAGTTCACGATCGAGGTCTTTAATCGGCTCTTCTCGACGAGGTTCTCGGCCGGCTCGCCGACGGTCGTCACGTCGAACCTGACGCCCGCGGAGATCGCCGGGCCGTGGGGCGCCCGGATCTCCTCGAGGCTCGTCGGCTTCGGTCCTCCGATGGGCCTCGACGGGAAGGACTGGCGGCGCAGATGATCGACTCCCCCGTCCCTCGCCCGCGGCGCCTGACCGACCGGCGGATCCTGCCGCTCTGGAACGGCCACGGCTTCGACCCGCTCTTCGTCGACGACCGCGGAACCTGCTCGACCGAGCAACACCCCGTCTCCGAGGGCGCCGCGGCGCCGTGGCGGATGTTTCACCGCTACCGCGACGAGGCCGGCCTATGGGCCGTCCGCTGCCCGGCGTCCCTCACCGAGGCCGAAGACCTCCGGACGATCAACGACTCGCCGCCCGGAACGGCGGCGCCGATCCTCGCGAGCCGCGCCGATGAGCGACGCGGATCCAAGTCAAAACGGAACGAAGGGAGCGACGAATGAGACCCGTCACGGCTCGATCACTCCGTCACGCGGAGAAGGTTCGCGGACTCTTGCAGGGCGCCGAGGAGCGCATGACGGCTCGCGGCTTCATCCGCTGCGGCGGCTGCGGACTCTGGCGCGACACGGCGGCCAACGCCTGCCGGAAGTGTTGGCTCGACGCTGCCACTTTCGGCGGCCGTCGCGGGCGTCACGGTCGCTCGCACACGCTCCGGCACTTCTACGGGATCGAGGGCCGCGGCCGGCTGATGAACGTCGACGAGCGCCGCGCGATGCGGACGGTCCGCGGCGGAAGCCTGCTCGCGACGCTCGGGGCGCTCGCCACGCTCCGGATGTTCCGGGGCTCGAAGAGGGGCGCATGAGCTTCGCGGATCGCATGGCGGCCGTCTGCCCGAGGCCCGACAAGCATCGTTATCTGGATCGCTCGACCGCGGTCCAGCAGCTCGGGTCGTTCGCGAAGGATCAGCGGAAGAAGGGGCCGAAATGGGACACCCTCGAGCCGTATAAATGCGTCTGCGGCTTCTGGCACCTCGGCCGGCCGAGGGCGGCCTCGTGAGCTATCCGAACGGGAAAGTCCAGCGCAACGGCGAGCGCGTGTACGACGCGAAGCTCTACCGCGCGAGGCGCCTCGAGCAGATCCCGGTCGTCCCGCGGCCGGTCTCCGAGGGGAAATGTTTTTGCGGCGCTCCTGCCGGCGAGGCTCACCGCTACACCGAGACGGAGATCGTCGCGAGGGGGTTCAAGCGATGAAATGCGCGACGCCCGGCTGCGATCGCGAGGTCGTCCTGAAGAACCGCGGCGGCCGGCCGCAGAAGTATTGCTCGAGGGCCTGCGATCAGGCGCGGCGCTGTGCGATCTGGAAGGCCGCGCGGCTGGCTCGAGCCCTCGTCGTCCGGAAATGTATTACGCCCGGATGCCTGCGCGACGCGAGGAGAAATTTCCGCGGCCTCGGGCCGAATACGAAGTATTGCTCGAAGAACTGCGGACAACGTCACCGCGACGCGATCCGGTACGGACACCCGAACTCCGTCAACGTCCCGACGGGGCTCGGTCGCGTCACCGAAGAGATTCTCGACGGGCTCGGTCACGAGCCCGCGGTCCCGAGTCGTCGCCCGGTCGAGTACGGATTCCTCTTTGAAGAAGGGAGCCTCTAATGCCACGCTCGAAACAGCTCCGGCCGCCGTCGCCCTGCCGCGGATGCGGCGACAAGGTCTCCGTTCCGATCCGGTCCTACCGCGCCCTGCTCGAGGCGTCGACGCTCTCGAAGGCGCGGGCCGCCGAGATCGCGGACCTCAAGCTGAAGAACGCGCAGCTCGCGCGGAAGCTCGAGCAGGCCGACAAAAGCCTCGCCCTCGAGGCGGCGGCGAAGGATCTGCTCGTCGACCCGGACTACTGGCGCAAGGGGAACTCGCCCGAGCATGGCTACGGCCTGATCCACAACCCGGAAACCTGCGACGAGTGCTACGGGGCGCAGATGGAGAAGGACGCGGAGGGCCGCGGCGTCCTGCCCGAGATTCCCGATCACCGTCGCGACCCGGTCGCGGAACTCGAGCGCGAATTCGGAGGATCGAACCGTTGAGCGAGATCGGCCGCTTCGTTTATCGCCCCTCGAGCGGGAAGGCCCGCGCGATCGAGGTCGTCGTCGACCAGAGCCCGGCGGGCGTTATCTCGATCGAGTGTCCATGCTGCGAGCGGCGCTCGAGGCTCAACCCCGAGCCGCGCGTCGTTCGCGAGGTCAACGCCTTCGGGAAGATCGTCGAGCGCACGGTTCCCGGCCACAAGCTCACCGTTTCGCGCCACGGGAACGCCTTCGTCGATCGCCCGATCATCTGCCCGAACGGGCTCTGCGGATGGTTCGTCCGGTTCGCGAAGGAAGGTCACAAGATGATCGCCGTCGACTCCACGGTCGACAAGCCGCGCGAGGATCTGCCGGCGACCGTGTTCGTCGAGGAGATCCCGTCGCGGATGCCGGCCCCGAAGATGAGGCTCGGAGCCTCGGCGACTTACACGATGGAGCTTTTCTGATGCTCGTCAGATCACCCTCGGGTCGACTCTTCACCCTGTACGAATTCGCGCAGCTCGAGGCCGAGCTGAAGACGAAGGACGCGCACCTCGAGGCGCTGCGCGTTGAAATGCGAATGATGAGCGATCTCCTGTCCCGGAAGCAGGACGAGATCGCGCGGCTACGCGGCGAAGTTCTACACGAGCAGTCTCTTCGCTTAACGCGCACCTGCGGCGCGGTCTCCGGACTCGGCGTGTATCCGCACGGGCGGCGCGTCTGCAATCGCCCGCGAGGTCACGCCGGCCGGCATTCCTGCGCCGACGATCCGAACGGCCTCTCCCTCGAGACGGAGTGTTGGTCGTGACCGTGAAGCTCAAAGACGGCCGCGAAGTCCCGAACCCCGGCTCGCCCGAGGCGATCGCCCTCGGCTGCATCTGTCCCGTGATCGACAACGGTCACGGGAAGGGCTCCGGATACCTGCTCCCGGACGGCTCGCCGGAATTCTGGTATCGGACCGACTGCACGGTCCACGAGGCGCCGACCCTCTTCGATATGGACGAATGGGCGAAGCGCGAGCCCGTCGATCGGAGGAACCTATGAAGACCGCGAAGAAGGCCGAACTCGAGGCCGCCCTCGACGAGCTGCGCGAAGCTGCCGCGGAGATCCTCGAGGTGCATCGGCGGGAATGGCAGGGGCTCCCGGAGATCCTGACCCGCGAGCGCCTCGAGAAGGCGATCGAAGCTGCGGCGAAGGTTAGGAGGACAACATGAGCCGATCCGGGTATTCCGACGACTGCGACGGATGGAGCCTGATCCGCTGGCGCGGCGCGGTCGCGAGCGCGATCCGCGGCTATCGAGGTCAAGCCTTCCTTCGCGAACTCGTCAAGGCGCTCGACGCCCTACCGGAAAAGAAGCTGATCGCCGGCGACCTGAAGGCTCCGGACGGCCAAGTCTGCGCCCTCGGCTCCGTCGCGGCCGTGAGGGGCGTCGACGTTTCGGATCTGGACGTCTACGACCGGGAAGCCGTCGCGAAGCGGCTCGGGATCGCGCCGGCTCTCGCGGCCGAGATCATGTTCGAGAACGACGGCGACTTCTTCTACGGGAAGATGGATCCCGAAGAGCGATTCCGGCGCGTCCGGGAATGGGCCGTCGCGCAGATCGTCGAGGTGTCGGCGTGAACTGGTACGCGGTATCGGCCGTTCTCGTCCTCGTGTTGTTTTTGTTGGGCCTGCTCGCGGACGAGCGGGCGGCCCACGAGCGGACGAAGGAGCGCGTAGACGAACTGCGCGAAAAGCTCTGGATCCTCGAGGCCCGAGCCAAGCTCTTAAGGGGGAGACCGTGAACCTCGACCGGAAGCTCGACTTCTTCATCGTTCGCTCTGGATCCATGATCGACACCGTCGTCGAGGCGAGCGGACCGACTCATGCGGCCGTCAAGGCTGTTATGAAATTCCGCCCCGGCTTCCTCGGGCGCGAGATCCGAGTCCGGACGTCCGGGCAGACGGCCGGGGACGCTCGCGAGGTCGTCTTCGAGACCGCGGACGTCTTCCAGAAGGCGGCGACGTCGCGATGGTACAACCCGGCCCCCGACGGGACCGGGTTCGTCTACGCCGGGGCGCCGGCGAGGATTTAGCGGGACGCCCGCTTCGCGACGTTCGCCTTGAACTGCGCGGCGAAGGTGTCGGCCGCGGCCTTCTCGCCCTTCTCGCGGAGACAAAAGACGATCCGCGTCTCGAACGTCGAGAGCGCGGCCTCGAAATCGCGACGGAGCCGCGCCGGATATCCGAGCGGATACCTGAGGGGCTCGAGCGCCGCGAGCGCGGCCTCGACGCCGACCTTCGCGTCCTGTACGGAGCGAAGCTCGGCGTCGATCTTCTCGACCGGCCGCGGCGCCGTCACTTCGTCCCCTTCGCGGGGACGAAGACGACCGGGAGGATGATCGCGGCGGCCTTCCCGTCGCGGGCGTACTTGCTCCCGCCGTACTGGGCGAGCGCCTTCTCGGCGAGGTCGCGACGCGAACTCATCTGCTCGCAGGCCCACCGCTCGGTCGACGCCTTCGCGAGCTTCTTCGAGAACTTCGCGATCTCCTTCTCGAGGTACTGGATCCGGCGCTCCTTGTCGGCGCGACACTCGGCCGTCAGCGGGCCGGGGCGCGTGACGCCGAGGCGCGTCTTCGAGCCGTCGAAGCGCGTGATCTCTTCGCCCTCATTCGGGAAGTAGGCTCGCGGGTCGTGGCCGCTCTCGATCTGCGAGGTGAGCTGCGCGATCGTCTCCTTGCAGTAGGCGATCTGGCGCTCGATCTGCCCGACCTCGTCGAAGGTGTAAGCGATGCCGAAAGCGTAAGCGGAATCCGTCTTGCGCGTGTAGCTCGTTCCGTCCGGGAAGGTGATCGTCGCGGTGCCTTTGCTCATGTTCGTTTTCTCCTTGATTCATAGAGTAATCCGGACCGGCTCCGGACGCAAGGCTTTTCTCGAACTATTTTGACCCCGGCGGACCGCCCCGGTCGACGGCCTCGAGCTGCCGGGAACCTCGAGGCGGATTCTCTCGCCGGCGGCCTCGAGCTCCTCGATCGGCGCCGGGCCTCTTCGACCGGGTCGGGACGTCCAGATCGCCACCGGCAGACCCCTCCGGGCCTGAATTCCCCCGGTCGTGCTACATTCCGGGGCTCGAGGATCGGAGTTTTCTGTAGTTGGTCGCTACTCTCTGGACAAGGAAAAACCTCGCGGCCGGGCGTCGCGCGACACTTACGCCCTGCTCCGTTCTCGATCGAGGAAGGCCGGTTTCAGGCCAGCAGGAAAGCGGCGTAAACGCTGTAGATAGGCCGGTTGCAAGGGAAGCGGGAAATAGGCTCGGAGATCCAAAAATGCCGAGGCGTAAGTTCAAGAAAATGGGCCGGGTTAGCAGGCGGCGGCCTCGAAAATGCTCGAGAATTCAAAAATATGCGGTTTTGTAGTGCATAGAGGACAGTCTTCGGAGGGCGCTATTTCGACTCCCGAGCGCCTGTTTATTTTCTGTCACTTACGACGTGCATCCGCTGCCGTAGAGTGTCAGAGGCGTAAGTGCCATTTTCATTGGCCTTTTCGCATATCGTGAGCGCGTTTTATTGTAAAATAGCTAACCTGTAGCAGGGTATAGGGTTAGGTAATGAACCGACTTAACAGAATGCATATTATCGGACGCTGGACTCGAGCGCCTCGAGCAGCGTAAGCCGTTAATTGTCAGTCGTTTCGAGGCCGGGCGCTGGCCTGCGGGAGGAGCCGCGACCCGCGAGGCCGAAGTTCAAAAAGGATGGACTAGGCCCCCGGTCCGGAAGACGTGAGGAGCCCGTCCGGCCCGCAGGTCTACCAGACTTCCGTCTATCCGGACCTGCTCCGAATAGGCATAGCTCCGTCAACCTCCCCTTCCCGTCCCTTCCTTGATCCGGACCCGCTCTCGACCCGTCCAGCTTTCGGCCTCCGGGCGACCCAGACTTTCGACTCGCCCGACCTATGGAAAGCGTGACGCCCGTCACTCGAAAAAAAAGCGGCAGCGGTCGCGAAAGTCCTTGACACCCGGACCGGCTCCGGATACTCTAACAGTCAAGGAGCTACCAATGAGCAAAAGCCGTTTCATTCACGCCCGCGGTCTTACGGTCCTAAAGGCCGCCACGAGCCTCGCGGCGATCGTGGCGCTCTGCCGCAAGGGTCTGCCGAAGCTCAACGCGGCGGACGTCGAGGCGAAGCGCGTCAAGCTCGAGGCCGAGGGCGCAGCGGGCGACGCGCTCGCGGCGTGGACGGCGCAGCTCGCGTCGGTCCTCGACGTGACCTTCCCGGCGAACCTGAACGACGTCGAGACGTGGGCCGAGCAGGTCCGGCCGGCGACCTTCTGGAAGGCGGGCCGGCCATGATGAGCGGCGACGAGTTCTTCGGCGACGAGATCACGAGCCCGCAAGACCCCGAGGCGTTCTCGAGGGAGCGCGAGCGGTTCGAGGTCGAGGACGACTTCGAGCAGGCCGAGGACCGGGCGGTCGACGAAGAGGGCGCGAACGAGGTCCGCGAGTCGTGGGGTCACGAGGACCGCTTCCTCGAGCGCCCCGAGTTCCCGGAACACCCGGACGACCTCGACGACGGACGCGGCGACGACCGCGATCCGGGGACGTGGATCTGCGAGGTCTGCGAGGCCCGCAACAGCCGGATCGACGGCGAGTGTCAGTTCTGCGACGGTCCCGAGGAACCGGCCGAGCGGTTCGGGGCGGACTCGTGACCGGCCGCCGGACGCTCCTCGCGCTCGTGGCGATCGCCGAGCCTCATCGGCCGGTCCTCGCGTCGTCCGAAGGCTTCCGCCGGCGCTGCGCCGACGAGATCCGGGCTCGCGTCTACGCGCGGACCCGGCCCGTGATCGACGGGGCTCGCCCGCTCTGCCCGGCCGCGATCGACGCGCTCTCGAGGCTGCCGATCGAGGCCGTCGTCGAGGTGCGCTCGTGAGGCGCCCGGCGAGCATTCTGTACGCCGACGAGCCCGTCGAGGGGCGCTGCGACTGTCCTCACGCTGGCGGCCCCTGCGGCGCCCCGGCGGACGGGTTCTCGAGTCAACGGAAGTCAGTCTGCCGGAGCTGCGCCGCGCTCCTCTTCCTCGGATGGGCTCGCCTCGTCGGCTTCGGATGGGCCGCCGACGAGGCTCACGGCTTCGCGGCCTTCGCCTACCCGGCCGGCCAGACCCTCGAGATCCCGGACCGGGTCGCCGAGATCCGCCGGGGCCGGCCGTGAGGCGCCTGCTCGTGGGCGCCGCGGTCCTCGTGGGCTCCCTCGCGGTCTTCGGGGCCTACCTGTACGCCCTCGGGTCGGCGATCGCGACGTGGGCGCCGTGAGGGCGCCGCGGCCTCCGGGCGAGCTTCTCTCGAGGGCGATGGACGTCGGGATCGACGACCCCTCGCCGGCGTGGCTCCTCGCCGAGGCCCGGCACGTCGTCGGCCTGATCGAGGACGGCGGGAGCATCTACGCCGACGACCGGGACGGCGGGCTCGGCCTTCTGCTCGCCTGCCGGGCCTACGTCCGGAAGGTGACGGCCGTCACAACGAAAAAAATCGGCCCGAGGTCGAAATAGTCCTTGCATCCGGACCGGCTCCGGTTCATCATACGGACATGGAGGGCTCGAACATGACTCTTTCGCAGGCGACTCGGGATCAGCTCTTCCGGACCGACGTCGCGGTCGCCGAGACGGCCGGCCGCTGGTACATCCAATTCGGATACGCCGGCTTCAATTCGCCGGCGAACAATCGGCGCGGGTACGCGACCGAAGCGCGGGCGCTCGCGGCGATCCGGCGTTACGATCCGACGATGCGGAGGATCGCGTGAGCGGCCGGACCTTCGCCTGCTCCGGCTGCGGCGCCCCCGGCGTCCGCGGGATCTACTGCGACCGCTGCCGGGCCGCCCGGCGGACGGCCGCGGTCGATCTCTCGAGGGTCGTCGCCGGGGCCTTCGCCCGCTTCCTCTGGCGCGGCGTCTGGCGCGACGGGACGATCGTCAGCGTGGGCCGGACTCACGCCGAGGTCATCGTCGAGGTCGCCGGGAAGCGCCGGACCCTCCGCGTCGGCGTGACGAACCTCTACGACGCGAACGACGCCCCGCTCGTCCCGCCGCTCGTTATCGAGCGGCTCGAGCGCCTCGAGCAGGGCGAGCCCCGTTGAGCTTCGGGACCGACGGCTGCCGGCGCCGGCCGTGGCTGACGCCCGTCGCGGCGGCCTTCGCCGTCGTCTACTGGGGGCTCTACGCCCTCGGCTGCATGATCGGGTCGCTCTGCCATGCGCCCGGCGCCTTCGCCCGCCAGAGAGCGATCAGGAAGCGGAGGAAGCTCACCGGCGCCGCCGCCCGGCCTTGATCGGGGCGAACCCGAACTTCGCGAGCGCCGTCACCTCCGGCATTCCGCCCCGGACGAGGTCGAACGCCTCGAGGATCCAATGCGATTCCACGCGCTCGCGCGTGAGGGGATGATTCCGGATTAGAGGCCGGTTCGCTTCGCGCCGGAGGGCGTAGAGGGCGGGATCGCCCCGGCGGACGACCTCGCGGGCCTGCCGGCCGTTCACCTTGACCCCGAGGGCCTTCGAGACGTTTTTCGCGATGCGCGGGTAGGTGTAGGCGGGTCGCCGCCGGCCGTCGACCTCGAGGAAGGCTGCGGCGCGAGCGAGGATCCACGAGCGCGTCCCGTCGCCGAGGCGCCGGGCGGCCTTCTCGAGGATCTGGACCGTCCGGGGCCGGAGGATCCGATGCTCGAAGCCGGCGACGATGATCGTCGGGGGCTCGTCGGCGATCACCGGGTCCATACGTTTTCGGGGAGCCGGCCGAGCTCAAGCTCGAGGCGCTCGCTCGCCTTCTGGTAGAAGGGCGAGCCCACGCGACCCTCCTGACTCTTCGCGAGGAAGGCTTTCGCGGCGTCGATCACGGCCCAAAGCTGCGCCCGGTCGACGACGGCCTTCGCCGGGGTCTCCGGCGGGAACTCGAGGGCCGGCTTCGGGGCCGAGCAGACACCTCCGGCGAAATGCGTTCGGCCGCAGGCGCCGCAGATGCGACGATGCTTCTCGCGGCTCATGTTGGAAGGCTCGTCGCCGGGCCGCGCGGCCGATTCCACGGCAGTTTCGCCGCGGCCTTCTTCTGGATCGACTGAAGGGAGCCGAGGCGGATGTAGGACAACGTCGTCTCGATGTTCGCGTGACGGAGGAAGTCCCGGATCTCGAGCAGCGGGAGCCCGGCTTCGTACAGATGCGTCGCGCGGGTATAGCGCCAGATATGCGGCGTGATCCGGCGGCCCTTCGTCGAGATCCGCGCGTCCTTGATCCGCTTCCGGAGGATCCCGGCGACCCGGTCCGAATTGATCCCGCGGGCGACGTCGCCCCGGAGCTTCCCGACCGGGCAGAAGAGCGCCGGCGAGGAGATCCCGGCCTCGCGGCGGGCGAGCAGGTAGGCGTCGAGCAGCGCCCCGATCCGGCGGTCGACGAAGAACCTCTTCGGCTCCTTCGCGGCCTTCCCCATGAGGGAGACGAAGCAGGCGCCTTTCGAGTCGTAGGAGATCGAGTCGAGCGTGAGCCCGGCGACCTCGCCCGAGCGCAGGCCGACGGCGTAGGAGAGCCCGAGCAGGGCCGAGTCCCGGAGCTGACAGAGCCGCTCGACCTCCGCGCGGATCCGGAAGAACTCGAGGGCCTCGCCCTGCGCCCGCTTCACCGTGGGCTCGAGCTCGTGAAAGATCAGGGCCTCGACCTCGGCCTCGGAGAAGCTCGGGACGACGCCCCGGACGGCCGCCGGCGGCTTCAGCATGGCGCCGGGGTCCGTCGGGATCTTCCCGCGGGAATGCAGGTATCGGAAGAAGCTCTTGAGGGCGTTCCCGCGGACGCGCCGGGTCGAGGCCGCGGTCCCGGCCAGAGCCTTGCGCGTCATGTAGAGGTCGAGGTCCGAGACCGTGAGCTTCGCCGGGTCGTCGATCCCGAGGGTCTTCTCGAGGTCGGCGATCGCGCTCTCGTAGGCGGCGACCGTCGCCCGCGAATATCCGCGGGAGTTGATCGCGTAGTCGAGGAAGTCGGCGGCGAATTTCACTCTCCTAATTGTCGCGGTCCCGTCAAGGGGTTGACCGACCTCGTAGGATCGGAAACGTGAGGAAGACCAAGCCGCGCACGGTAAAAGGAAAAGGCGGGAGGGTTCCGGGGGTCGCCGTGACCTCGACGCCCGCGTCCGCCGCGGCGAGCCGGGTCGCAGCTTGGAAGACCGGAAAGTACGCCCGCGTCGTGACCGTCGGCGAGGTCTACCTGAAGAAGCTCGCCGAGCAGGATCCCGACTTCCCCGGCCTGCTCGAGGGATACCTCGGGGCGATCGAGGGCGGCAGCCTCGAGCATCCGAACGCCGTCACGGCCGTCGCCCTCGCGCAGCGGGAGCGCCGGCGCCGGCAGATCGCGGACTCGATCGAGGAAAAGGGCGTCGTCCTGCACGAGGCGATCGTCGACGCCGACGGGAAGCACCTCGGGTATCGGCTCCGGGCGAACCCGCTCCTCGAGGCCGAGCGCGACCTCGCCCGCGACCTCGGGCATACGGCCGAGGCCGCTCTCATTACCCGGAAGAGCCGCGGCGAGGGCGCGAAGGACGAGGCCATGACGGCGGCCCTGCGCCGCGACGCCCTGCTCCGGTCGGCGCCGAAAGAGGCCCTCGCCCCGCCGCCAGACGAAGACATTCCAGACGCCGAGATCGTCCCGTGACCCTTTTCAGAAAAGAGGATTCCATGCTGAAGAGACTCGTCAAGACCGTATCGGCCGCGATCCTGCTCGCGCTCGCGGTCCTCGCCTTGTTCGCGCTCGGCTCGGCCGTCCTGAAGGCCGACGAGCGCCCTCAATGCTCGGTCCGCGGCTGGTACAAGCGGATCGACTCGACGCCTCAATATCCGGTATGGGACTTCGTCGACCCGTCGAAAGCCGGCTACGCGACGCAGGGCCTCGGCGCCCACTCGTGGATCGTCTACGGGAACGACGGGATCCAGTACGCGATCCTCGACCAATGTCACGCGGACCAGAATTGCACGGGCTCGCAGGGGCTCTACAAGAAGCCGGACGACCCGACGGCCGCGGCAGAATGGGCGAAATGGTACACGGCGCCCGACGCCGAGGGCCGGCGCCACGCCTTCGGCTACTACAACGCCTCGATGAGTATTCCGAGCGGGGTCCAGCATTACGCGCTCTTCACGCTCTCGGAGCTGCCCGTCGGCTTTCAACGGTCCTTCGGCGGCCCGCTCGGCTATAACTGCTCCGGGATCCCGACGCCGCTCCCGACGACGCCGACGCGCGTCCCGACCGGGCCGGCGCGGACCGCTACCCGGCGCCCGACCGTTCCCCCGATCTCGGGCGGCGGCTGCCCGCCGGGCGCTCCCTGCCCCGTGACGAACACGCCGACGAAGGTCGTCCCGACGAAGACGAACACGCCCCCGGCGACCGCCACGGCGACCGCCACGAGGCCCCCGGCGACGATCCCGCCGGCTGCCAGCGCCTCGCCGACGATCCGGCCGACGACGCCCCCGCTCGTCTCGACGGTCGTCTACGGGACGAATCAGGCGCCGACGCCCACCGGCCCGACGCCGACGCCGGGGCCGTGGTACTCGAACGTCCTGCCCGTCGGCTGCACGTCGAAGAAATGACGGACTCGAAGCCGTTCGAGAGCCGGCTCGCCCCGGCCTACATCGAACGCTGGCTCAAAAAGAACGGCGTCACGGTCCGGCAGATCGAGGAAGGGGAACCGATATGGCCGACGGCCGAGGGGCGCGTCCCGCTCACGATCGCGGACATTGAGCGGCTGATCTCGCTCACCGACCCGGTCGCGTGGGCGTGGCTCAACCTCGAGGAGCGCGACTCCGTCGTCGACGAGGAGACCGGCGAAGTCCTCATCCGCGCCGGCGCCCCGTGGGCGCTTTTCAAGGTTCAAGCGGAAATGGCGCGGCTTCGCGGCAACACGATCATCGAGTGCGGCGCCGAGGTCGGGAAAACCCGCGACATTGTCCTCGGGACGCTCTTCGAGGTCGATTGCTGGCCGGGCGGCGCGAACGACCTGATCGCCGCGGACTCGGATATCACGATCGAAGAAATCTGGAACGAGGCCGAGTATCAGATCGCGAAGAACCCGCGGATCGGCGGCGGCCTCGTCGACTCCTCGATGAAGCCGTTCCGCTCGATGGAGTTCGCGAACGGCTCGCGGTTTCAGATGCGGCTCTGCGGCCACGACGGGAAGCAGTTCCGCGGCGGCCACTTCTCGCCGGGGATCCGCGCGGACGAGGTCGCGAAATGGAAGAACCCGCAGCAGTTCAACGAGCTATGGAGAGCCGGAAAGCCGGGCTCGCACTTCCGGCTCTACTCGACGCCCGACGGCGACTACTCGAGCCCGTTCTTCACGCTCTGCGATCGCGCGATCCGGGTCGGCGGGAAGAAGGCCGCGACCGCGAAGAAGGGGAAGGCGGACGAGCCGCGGTTCCAGAAATTCAATATTACGAAGATGGAACTCCCGGCGCCCTTCTGGACCGAGGCCCGCGCGGCGCACTATCGCGAGGTCTACGGCGGCGAGAACTCCGTCGGCTGGCAGACCAACGTCCTCGGGCGATGGGGCTCGCCGTCGTACTCCGTTTTCCCGATGCCGAGCCTCAAGCCGAACCTGAAATTCCTGCCGTTCTACCGGATCGTCGTCGGGATCATTGACCGGGAGCGCGGGCGCGTCGCGATCCGGGCGGCCCGGCTCTCGGCCGAGATCGACGCCCTCGAGGGGACAGGGAAGCGCGAGGAGCTTCTCGTCCGGGAAGAGCGGGCGATGATCGACGGGCAGGGGCTCGGGAAGGAGCTTGCCCGCTACTTCCCCGCGGCCGTCCGGGACTGGACCGACCCGCTCCTCTATTGCGGCGCCGACCTCGGGAGCGCGACGGACCCCTCGGAATTCCTCTTCGTCCGGCGCTCCGGGCTCATCTGGACGGACGTCTTCCGGCTGCATCTTCAGAATGCCGACTGGCCGGTACAGGCCGACGTCGTAATGGCGCTCGATCACGCCTCCGGCCATAGGGTCAAGTACGGGTTCGACAACGGCTCGGCCGGCGCGGCGCTCGTGCAGGCGTTGACGCAGACGGTCCCGTATCGGACCTGCCCGGAATGTAAGGCCGCGGTCTACTTCGCCGAGCGCCTGCACGGTTTCAATTTCGGCGAACATTGTGACGAGATCGACCTCGAGACGGGCGAGACGATCCCGAACCCCGACAAGAAGGACTCCGAGGGCGTCTCGCAGCCTCACCGGCTCTCGAATAAGGAGTTCTCGACGCGCGTCCTCGAGCGCAAGGTGCAGGCGCAGCAGCTCGAGATCGCGCACGACGGGGGCGCCGACGATCAGCGGCTCGCCGCGGCGCAGCTCCTCGTCAATCACACCTTCGCCGGGACGACGGCTCGAGGCGAACGGAAGTTCAAGGGACAGGACGACCACGCGATCGACGCGCGGCGGCAGGTCGCGCTCGTGATCGCCTCGGCCCTGCGCGGCGAGCCCTTCATTCAGCCGAACCCGAAAGATATCGGCCGGACCGGCGAGAAGCGCACCGGCGGCGGCCTCTTCACCGAGGCCGGCTCCGTCATGGGCGGCCTCGGGATGAGCCTCGGCGGCCGGCGCGTCTTCGGCGGCGGGAGCGACTGGTAGGACTCCGCTCCGGCCGTTGACTCGACTGGTAAGACTGAAGAGCATGGAGCAGACGTCTTTCCTCGTCCGCGAACCCGCTCCGAAGCGCGGAGTTCGCTCGCTCGCTCGTGATACCGCCGGCCGATTCAAAGGCGGGAGCGGTCCGCCCCCGGCTTCGGCCGAGGTCGCGACCGTCCAGAAGGCCGAGTTCCTCTTCCCGCCGTTCTCCTTCGACGGGATCCAGTATCCGAACCTTTCGGCGATCATCCGGACGCGCTCGAACGGGCTCGGGATCGGCTTCTACGACACGATGGAGGGGACCGACGCGGACCTCGCGAGCTTCTTCCGCGACCTCGTCGACGACGTCCTGCACTACCCGTACACGATCCAGCCGGCCGGCCCCGGCGCGGCCTACGCCGAACACGCGAAGCTCTTCAAGTTCGCGCTCGACTCGATCCCGAACCGGCAAAACGTGATCCGCCACTTCCTCACGGCCTACGCCCGCGGCTTCTCCGTCACCGAGCGGATGTATCGGGTCGTCGACCGCGGGGACTGGCGCGGCGCCGTGATCTACGACGCCCTGCTCGACAAGCCGCAACGCTGGTTCGCGTTCGATATGAAGCGCAACCTCCTCCTGAAGACGTTCGAGAACTACTATCCCGGCCTGCCGGTCGACCCGAACAAGTTCATCGTGCTTTCCTTCGGGACGAACTCGAACCCGTGGGGCGAGGCGCTCTTCGATCTCTGCTATTGGCCGTGGTATCTGAAGCACCACGCGCTCAAGAATCAGGCCGTCTTCATGGAGAAATGGGCCTCCCCGACCGCGAAAGCGGAATACGAATGGAGCCCGAACGGCGAGAAGCTGAATCAGGAGAATCGCGACAAGGCGATCGAGGTGCTTCAGTCGATCCAGAACGATAGCTCGATCGCGGTCCCGAAGGGGATGCTCGTGACGCTCCTCGAGAGCGCCCGGAACGGCACGGTCTCTTTCGAGAGCTACATCAATCAGCTTACGGAGATGGAGTCGCGCGTCGTGACCGGCCAGCTTCTAACGAGCATGGGGACCGACGGCGGCTCTCACGCCCTCGGGAAGGTTCACGAGAAGCGGGCGGCGAACAAGGTCGAAATGCTGGCCGACTTCGTCTCTCACGCGATCTCGAGGTACATCGGCCGCGACCTCGTCGACCGGAACTACGGCCCGCAGGACGCCTACCCGACCCTGAAGATCCTCGCGAAGTCGCCGGTCTCGCGGCAGGCGGACGCGGAACTCGAGAAGCTCCTCATCGAGAACGGTCACGAAATGTCCCGCTCGTGGAGCGACGAAGCCTTCGGCGTCGTCCCGCCGATCGACGCGAACGACAAGCTCGTCTTCCCGACGGGTCTTCAGCCGGACCAGACGGTCCCGGTCCCTGCGAGCCTCGCGGCGCCCGTGAAGTTCGCGGCGCCCCCGGAGGTGAAGCAGCTCCACGCCGAGGCGAAGGTCTCGGCGAAGGCCACGCTCGCGCAGCACAAGGCCGTCGGCGCCTCGGCCGTGAAGAAGGCGAAGCCGGCGATCAAAAAGGTCACGGCCAGCCTCGCGGACACCCTCCGGACGAAGAAGAAGGCGAACGACGCGACGAAGGCGACGGTCGCGGCCGGCCTGAAGACGGCGCAGGGCGTCGGCGACCTCGGCTCGGCCCTCGACAATATGTTGCACCCCGACTCGATCGCGGTCGCGGACCCGGTCGGCGTCGACCTCGCGGACGACTCCGAGCCGACGCCTCCGGCGATCTCGGACGACGCGAAGCTCGCGCTCGCTCTTCAGGTTCTCGCGATCGCAGACCGGATCGCCGAGGCCGCGAAGGACGCGCCGGCCGAGACCACGGGCGACGCCGCGGCGGATTCCATGACGGACCCGCAGGGCGTCTCCGTCGACTCGGTCTTCGGGAACCTCTTCGAGGGGACGCACTCGACCAATATCGCGTCGATCTCGACCGGCCAGCTCCGGAAGAACCTCGCTAGCCCGGCGTTCCGGAAGAACTTCCCGTATTGCATGATCGTCGTGACGAACCCGAACGCGCGGCTCTCTCATCAGATGATGGACGGCTACGTCCTGACCTCCGAAGAGGCTCAATATTCGAGCTTCCTCCCGCCGTTCGACTACGGCTGCGACTGCAAGGTCGTTCCGATCTCGGTCGCCCGCGCGAAGGCCGCGGGCCTGACGGGCGCCGAGCCGACCGGCTCGATGGACTCCTTCCTCCGCGGGAAGGGGGCGCAGCCGAATAGCTTCGGCCCCGGCTACCGGACGCCGGCCGGCGAGACCTTCACGCCCGGCACGGCCCCCGGCTTCGCCCCGGCCTTCGCCGGGACCGATCGCCGGGTCCAGCTCGAGGCGCTCCGGCAGAAGGCGGCCGACCTCGCGCAGGACGACCCGCAGGCGTGGGCCTCTACGAAGCTCTGGCTCGCGTGGCTCTTCGGCTACGACGTGCTTTCGCAGGATCCGCAACCTGAAGAGGAGACGAACCCGTGACGATCAAAGACTTTGTCGAGGCCGTGAAGAGCCTCGTCCTGAAGATGGAAGAGCCCGAGCAGGACTTCGTCGACGTCTCGAACGGCGGCGACGGCGTGATCCGCTTCTCGGCCGGCGTCGAGGCCGAGGTCGAGGTCGCCCGCTCCGGATCCTTCGTCGATATGTCCGGGACGAAGGTCGACGTCACCCCGGACCTGATGAAGACCCTCGCCGGCTCCCTCGACCTCGAGAAGCACGAGCCGAAGCTGAAGCTCGGCCACGAGCCGATCAAGACCGACACCCCGGATTACGGCTCGGTCGTCGGCCTGCGCTACGACGAGGCGAAGGACCGGCTCATGGCGAGGATCAAGCCGACCCTGTCCCTCGTCCGGAAGATCCGCGAAGGCGCTTTCAATCAGCGCAGCATGGAGTTCTCGAACCCGAAGGCCGGGGCCGCCCGCTTCCTGCACCTCGGCTTCCTCGGCGCCCGCCGGCCGGCGATCTCCGGGCTCGCTCCGGTCGCGCTCGCGGGCGCTGCGGAAGCGGCCGAGGTGACGGTCCTCTTCGAGGAGCCGGAGCCCGAGGCGCCCGTCGTCGAGGCTGTACCCGATCCGGCGAAGGAGATCGCCGCGGCGGCCCTTGACTCTACTGGTAAGAATGAAAACGGAACGGTTGAAGCAGACAAAACGGCTCCGAAGGAGAAAACGAACATGGCGGACACGGCAAAGCTCGAACGGATTCAGACGCGCCTCGCGGCTGCCGCGAAGGAGCAGGTCTCGGCTTTCTTCGCCGCGAACGTGAAGCGAATCCCGAACACGATCATCAAGGCCGGCTTCGAGGCCGGAATCGTCGCTCTCATGGCGGCCGAAGACGGCGCCGAGGGCGAGCCCCAGTCCGTGAAGTTCGCCGGCGCCGACGGCGCCGAGAAGACCATGACGCCCTCCGCGTTCGTCCTCGCCCTGCTCGCGGCGCTGCCCGAGCAGGTCACGGCCGCCGAGACGACCGAGACCCCGGCCGGCGCCGACAAGCCGGTCGCCGAGCTGCCCGAGCGCCTCGCGGGCCTCGAGATCGAGCCCGAGTCCGAGAAGCGATACCTCGCGGCGCAGGCCGAGATCATCGAAGAGAAGGCGAAGACCGGCAAGGTGTTGGACTTCGTCGAGGCGCTCCGTCGGGTCGAGGCGAAGAAGTAACGTCGGTCGCGCGGCCCTGATCGGCCGAGACCAGAAGAACAAAAAGGAAAGAGGAGAAACGAACATGGCGACCGACCTGAAGCGTGGAATCGAGCGGCTCATCCTGTCCTTCACGGCGAGCGGCGCTGTCCCGGCGAACCGCTTCGTCGCCTTCGACGGCACCCTCTGCGGCGACGGCGCCGCGGCTCTCGGCGTCGCCCGCGACACCTGCGCCGACGGCGACCCCGGCGACGCGGTCGTCGAGGGCGTGATGCCTGTCACCTGCTCCGAGAACATCAGCGCCGGAGCGCAGGTCAGCTCCGACGCGAACGGCAAGGCGAAGAACGCCGGATCCGGGAACGAAGTCCTCGGCTACGCCTACGCGAGCGCGAACTCGGGCGACCCCGTCGACGTGATCCTGTCTCACGCCGGCACGAAGTAAGACCGGCACGACGTAGAACGAACGACCAAGCGAAGAAACGAAAGAAGGAGATCGGAACATGGGTAACGCGGCACTCGACTCCCGGCGGGCGATCGACGCAGCTTCCACGCAGATTTCGCTCGGGATCAAGGCCGAGCAGACCCTCGTCGGCGATCAGCTTCTCCCGGTCCTGCCCCTGAAGCTGTCGAAGGTGAACTTCCCGAAATTCGGAACCGAGGCGTTCCGGATGATCGACGACGCCGTCTCGGACAAGTCCGAGGCGAAGCGGATCGACGTCGCTTGGGACAAGTTCTCCCTCGAGATCGACGGTCACTCCCTCATGGCTCCGGTCTCCTACCGTGAGCTGAACGAGGCGCAGAACGGCCCCTTCTCGGTCGACCTCGAGGCCGAGGCCCTCTACGTCCTCAAGCAGCGGATGCTCCTCCGTCGCGAGAAACTTCAGGCCGACCTCGTCCAGAACAACAGCCTGTATTCCGCGACGCACAAGCAGGACTTGAACGGCACGTCCTCGCGCTTCGACGACGCCTCGGTCGACCCGACGGCCGTCGTCCGCCCCTTCGTCGAGAAGATCCTCCCCCGCGCCTGCGGCCACAAGCCGAACACGATCGTCATGGGCTCGGACGTCTGGATCGGCCTCATCGAGAACCCGTACATCAAGAACCGGATCTTCGGAACGACGGGACCGCAGGGCCTCGTCACCGAGACGCAGGTCGCCGGCCTCTTCGGCGTCGAGAAGCTGATCGTCGGCCGCGCCGTGACCTACGCCGAGCCGGCCACGGACATTCTCGACACGACCTCCTCGACGAACCTTTGGGGGAAGAACGTAATCCTCGCTTGGGTTCCCCCGACCGCGGGCTCCAAGATCCCGGCCTTCGGCTACACCCCGGAGCAGATCGTGTTTGCCGGCGGCTCGGAACTCATCACTCGGATCGAGAAGCCGGAACTCGGACCGACCGGCGGCTTCATGTTCAAGCGGTCGCATATGTATACGCCCGCTCTCGTGTTCGCCGACGCCGGCGCGATCCTCTACAACGCCGTCTCCTAAACGAGACGCAACGGGAAAAACGAAGGGCCGGACCGGGCAACCGGCCGGCCCTTTTTGATAGGAGCCGGGACCATGAAAAAGACTCTTGCGGTCGTCTTCGGGCTCGCGCTCGCGGCTCTGGCCTCGGCGCAGACCTCGACGCCGACCCGGACGAACACGCCGACGAACACCTTCACGCCGTCGAACACCCCGACGCAGACTCCGGCTTTCAACGTCACGCATCAGCCGACGAACAAGCCGGCGAAGACGGCGACGAACACGCGGACCTCGACGCCGACGCAGACGCCGACGGCCTCGAAGACGCCGACCAACACGCCGACGCGCACCGTCACCGGGACGCGCACCGCGATCCCGTCGACGGCCACGGCCACGCCGACGCAGACGCCGAAGTTCCGCGTTCCGTCCGCGACCGTCACGCCCGCCGCGACCGCGACGAAGACGCCTTAACCGGGAGGGCCGATGCGGCGCCTCTTCCTCGCGCTCGCCTTCCTCGTCCTCGCGGCGACGGCGTCGGCGCAGATCGCTTTCGTCTCGGACGTCGCGGATAGCTCCTGCTCTGCGGGGACGACCTGCACGATCACGAGCTTCACGACGACGGCCGCCTACTCGCCGGTCCTTATCGTCGCCGTCGTGGCTCACAACAACGGCGGCTCGCAGCCGGCCCTCACCGCGACTTGGAACGGCGTCAGCATGACGAACGTGATCGCGCTCGACCTCTCGGTCGGCTATAACTCGATGCACCTCTTCGCGCTCACGAACCCCGACCTCGGGAACCTCTCCCTCGTGATCTCGTCGAACGTCACGATGGACACCGTCGAGGCGGTCGTCGCCGAGTATTCCGGCGTCGCGAGCGTGACGTCCAGAAGCGGGAATCAGGGGAACCCGAGCAGCTCCTACGGCTACGACGATTCCGCCGTGGCGGATCCTTTGGTCGTCGTGGCTATGGCGCACGAGCCCTCGGTCACGACGACGATCCCGAACCTCACGCTCCGGGACACCGCGAGTAACGCGACTTGGAAGCTGAAATTCGGGGACGGCGCCCCGGCGAACTTCAGCGGCACCTTTTCGGGCTCGAACTACTGGATGATCCTCGGGCTCTCTTTCACCTATGCGGCGACGCCGACGCCGACGATCACCCTGACGCCGAGCAATACGCCGACGATCACGCCGACGCCTCCCGCGACGGCGACGCCGACGCCGACTCTGACGCCGTCCCTTACTCCGACGATCACCTTGACGCCGAGCAACACGCCGACGCCGACGCAGACGTTCACGCCGTCGAACACGCCGACGCCGAGCAATACGCCGACGATCACTCCGACGCCGTCGAACACCCCGACGCGGACGAACACGCCCACGCGGACCAACACCCCGACGCGGACGAACACGCCCACGCCCTCGAACACGCCGACGCGGACGCCCTCGAGGACGCCCACGATCACGCCGACCCCGACCGTGACGAGGACGCCGACCCGGCGCGTCCCGTGGCACCCGACGCCGACGAATACTTGGACCCCGAGCTCGTGGACGCCGACCAATACCCGGACCTTCACCGTCACGCCGACGCACTCGCCGACGCGGACGCCTACGCCGTAAAGGAGAGCCCATGTTCGCCGCTTCTGACCTTGTCGATATCGCGAAGGAACGCTTCGGAGAGTCCGTCCTGCGGGAGCGGATGCGCGGCGCCTCGGGCGTCGATCAGAATGCGATCGACGCCGCGGCGGACCTCGAGCTGACGAAGATCGCGACCTCGGTAATCTCCCGAGTGCAGGCCGCCTGCGTTCAAGTCGGCTGGCCTCTGCCGGGCTCGTGGCCGGCCGGCTCGGTCGACTACGACGGCTCGACGGATATCTCCGGGACGCTCTACGCCGACCGCTGGCCGGACAACCTTTTGCAGGTCGCCCTCGACCTCTTCCAATGGCGGACGCTCTCCGGGAACGAGGGGATCTCCGACGCGATGCGGCAGGTCGGGAAGGCCGCCGAGGCGTTCTTCGTCGGGGTCCAGTCCGGGGCGATCTCCCTCGGGATCGGCGGGAAGACGGACACCGCGACGCCCGAGCCCGTGGCGGCCCGCGACCGCTGCGGGAAGTCCCTCGTCGCCGGCGTCCCTGACCGGACGAACGTCCTCGACACCTTCCGCGGCTTCGGATGGGATCGCTTTCATTGATCGCCGTAGAGATCGACGTCACCGACGCGACGGCGTACCTGCACCTCGTCGAGGAGAACCTCGGCGACCTGCGGGAGCCCCTGACCGAGCTTCTCACGCTCGGCCTCGCGGACGCCCGCGCGGATATCGCCTCGCAGGGGACGCTCTTCGGGGACGGATGGGCCGGGATGAGCCCGTGGACCCCGATCGTCGCCCGGACGCTCTACGGGAAGGAGCGGTCGCCCGGCACCCTCCTCGAGGACACCGGGGCGCTCGTGGCCTCCCTCGAGGTCGGCGGCCCGGCGAACCTCTTCGAGGTCGGCCCGACCGAGGGCTCGGCCGGGTCCGCGGCGCTCTCGCCCCGGAACGGCTTCCCGACGGCCGCCGCCATGCAGGAAGGCACGAGCCGGACCTTCCACGTCTTGCAGGGGGAGGGGTTCTCCGAGACCGGGATCCCGCCCCGCCCGTTCCTGTCGTGGCATGAGGAGAGGTCCGACGAGTATGTCGCGATCTTCGCCCGCCATATTCTGCCGGAGGAGTAAATGCCGACCCTCACCCTCGCCGACCTGCCGAAAAGCGCCGAACGGAAGATTCTCGAGAAGGTTCTCGCCGCCCTGAAGGCCGAGGAGCAGCTCTCGGACGTCTTCCGCCCGATCCGGCTCCTCGAGAACCCGACCCGAGCGGCCTTCATCAATTACGGCGCTTACACGCTGGCCGTCCAGAGCTTCGCCGTCAAGCTCGTCGACAACCCCTCGAAGAGGGCGACGATCGAATTCGGCGTCATGGTCTCGGCCTACCTCCCGAACGAGCAGACGGAGCAGGACTCGAAGCTCGTCGGGCTCGATCTCGGGAGCTACCTGCGCTCGATCCTATGGGGCCTCGCGGTCCTCGGGGACTCGGGCGAGGAGATCAGCTTCGCGACGACCGACTTCCGGGCTCTGACGCCCCTGATCGGCGCGAACGGGAACACCCGGATCCTGTCCTACCTCGCGACCTTCCAGACCGATATTGACCCCACGACGGGAGACTTCACGGCCTAACGGGCAGCCTTGACTCTACTGGTAAGAATGAAAACGTAGGCGGATCGTCCGCCATAGGAGAGAAGAACATGGTCGACGCGGCAACTGGCGGACGGGCAGTATTCGGCCGAGCGATCGAGAAGCTCAACCTCGGGATCCCGCAGGGGTCTTTCGAGTTCGTGAATTTCGACTCGGTCGACATTTCGCGCCTCGACGAGGAGAACGTCTCGAACGCGATCACCGGCTCCGAGGGCATGGACCGCGGGACGCCCGGCGATATCAAGTTTCAGAACAAGCTCAAGTACGCCATGACGCCCTCGCGCGTCCTGTTCGACCTCGTCGCGATGTTCGGGAAGCCGGCCAGCGTGACGGCGGTCGGCGGCGGCGCCCTGACCGGCGGCGCCGTGACGGCCCCCGGCTCGACCGGGTACACGACCGGGCAGGTCGTGACCGTGACGGACTCGACGGGTCACGGCGCGATCGTTCACGTCGTCGCCTCGGGCGGCGCCGTGACCGGCCTGACGATCGTCGACCCCGGCTACGGCTACACCTCCCCGACCCTCGACCTGACCGGGATCGGCGACGGCTCCGCGACCGCGACGATCAGCGTGACGGCCGCGGCGGCGTGGCTCGTGAAGATCCGCCCGTCCAGCCTCAACGAGATCCGCGCGGCGAGCCTGTACCTCGCCGAGGGCGGCTCCTACTCGGCCTCGATGCAGACCGGCCGCCGGGCGACGGACCTGACCGTGACCGACGGCGCGAACAAGCGGGCCGAGGTGCAGATCACCTACTCCGATCCGACCGGCGACACGATCGCCGGCTTCGGCGTCGGGAAGATCGGGAACGATACCTTCGTCGGCGACCTCGGCCTCCGGATCGGCACCCGCGGCCGGCGCCCCTACGACTCGAACTTCGACGCCGAGAAGAGCCTCTATCTCAAGGTGACGGACGCGAACTCCGACGCCGTGACCTTCGTCACCGCCTACGCGACGAAGACCGGGCAGACGGACGGCTCCAACTGGCCGAGCCCGTCCTACGGCGAGGCGACGTTCGTCGTCCCGGTCTCCGACTACGGGACCGCGGTCGACGAGACCGGGAACATGATTGGCCTCTTCGGCGAGAACTTCGAGAAGTTCGAGGTCACGCTCGGCTCCGACCTGACGAGCTTCACCGTCAACGACGAGTTCGAGATTCCGGCCGTAATGCCGACCCTCGCGAAGTCCGTCGTCCCGGAGTCCCGGCTCTCGGCCTTTCACCTCGTCCGGAAGCTCGGCGGCTCGACCGAAATCCGGATCGACAAGGGGACGACGAAGATCGACCGCCCCTACAAGGCTTACCGCGCGAACGGCTCCCGGATCCCGCAGTCGATCGACCCCTCGGGCGATACGAAGGTGACGTTCTCGTTCGAGAAGCGCCTCTTCGATCGCTACTTCCGCGCGAAGAGCGACGCCCACTCCCGCTTCTCGGTCTTCGACTCCTACTCCGTCGAGAGCTTCATCCCGACGACCAACGCGAACGAGAAGGTCGAAATCTTCTGCCCGCAGATGGGCGTCTCCGGCCTGAAGTCGGGCGACATTTCGACGAAGGACGTCCTCAAGGAAACGGCGACTCTCGTCGCCGAGCAGCCGGACGTCACCCCGTCGGCGCCGACCGACTTCGACAATTCGCTTCTGTACCCGGTCCAGATCAACGTGACGACCAAGATCAACCCGACGTGGCTCGACTGACGAGGCTCCTCGATCGGCTCTTCCCGCTCGCGGGAATCCGTCGAGAACTCAACGCGATAAAGGAGAAGCAGATGGTCACGATCAGCGACGTCGCCGCCCTCGCGGCGCAGGTGAAAGCGGGAATGGACACCCTTGGCCAGAAGATCGACGCCGTCGTGACCGCCTACAACGGCGGGCAGGGCGACCCGGCGGTCCTCGCGCAGGCGATGGCCGACCTTCAGGCCGCGAACGACGAAGAGCAGGCGAAGGGCGCCGAGATCGACAACGCCCTCGCGCCCCCGGCGCCGCCCCCGAGCGATCCTCCCCCGGCTGCGTAAGACTCCAAACATGACGCGGCGGGGGCGTGGCCTGCCCCCGCCGGGTCGTACCTCCGGCCCGCTCTCATGGGCGACCTCACCGAAAAAGAAATTCGGATCCGCGCGACCGCCGACGGGTCGCAGGCGAAGGCCGAACTCGGCGATCTAAACGCCACGCTCGGCGAGACCGCCGCCGCCGAAGAGGCTGCGTCTTCTGCTACCGCTGCGGCGACCGAGATCGAGCTCGAGGCCGCGGCAGCCGAAGAGCGACGCGCAGCGGTCCTCGAGGCGCAGGCCGCGCAGCTCGCGGCCCTCGAGGCGGCCGAGGTCGCCGCCGGCGAGGCCGTGGCGGCTATGGCCGACGCCGCGGACGCCGGCGGCAAAAAGTATCAAATCGCGATCGCCGCCGCAGCGGACGCGACCTCGAACCTCGAAATCGCGATCGACGCGGTCCGGGCCTCGGGCGGCCCCGTCTCCCCCGCGATGATCGAGCAGCTCGAGGTCTACGACGTCGCGGTCGCCGCCGCCACGGTCGGGACCGAGGGCGCCGCAAAGAGCATGAACCTCGCGAACGTCGAGGCCGGGCTCCTGAAGGGGAACATCAGCGGGGTCGGCTCTGTCCTGAAGAGCATGGCCTCGTCGACCGGCTCGGCGGCCTCGGCCTTTGCCTCGCTCGCGCTCCCGATCGGCGCCGTGATCGGCGTCGTGACCCTGCTCCCGGCCCTGCTCGAGAAGATCGCGAAGGGATGGGACTCGGCGACGACGGCGATCGGCGGCATTGTCGCGGCGACCCCGAACGCGACGCGCCTGCTCGACGAACACGGGAAGGTCGTCGACCCGCTCTCGGACAAGTACCAGAAGCTCGCCGACAACGTCGCCGAGCAGACTCGGGCTCAAGCCGCGATGGACGCGGGCCTCGTGATCTCGACCGACAACATGGCGAAGAACGTCGCCGCGGTCGAGCTGGCGAAGACGGCGATCCACGGATGGAGCCTCGAGACCGCCGAGGCTCAAAAGGCCCTGAAGGAATTCGGCCTGAAGGTTCCCCCGACCTTCGACCAGATCCAGCAGTCGGCGCAGGCTTTCCTCGACGGCTACGCCGCGGCCCTGAAGAAGGGGTCCGCGAACGCCTACGACTTCCTGACGACGAACGAGACGGTTCTTAAGAACATCGAGAAGGCGTACACCGACGCCGGCGAGCAGGTTCCCGATCAGCTTAAGAAGCTCGGCGAGTCGATCGGCGTCTACACCGAGACGGCGATCCAGAAGACGCAGGACGCCGCGAAAAAGCAGGCCGAGGCGATCGACGAAACGAAGCTCAAGCTCAAAGAGCTGGACGAGCAGCTCAAGATCAGCGCCCAGTCCTACACCGACCACGCGAAGGCGATCGAGGCCGACCGGCAGAAGTCGATCGCCGCCGTCGAGCAGACGACCGCGACCACGATCGCCGACCTTCAGAAGCAGGTCACGGAGACCGAGGCCGCTCATCAGGCCCGGACGATCTCCGACTCGGAATACTTCGCGAAGATTAACTCCCTCATCGGGCAGGAGAACACGGCGAAGGCCGACGGGTTCGCGAAAGAAAGCAAGATCAACTCGGACGCCGCGAAGCAGGAGCAGGAACTCGCGGACAAGCAGGTACTCGAGAAGCAGAAAATTCAGGACGCGATCGACAAGACGAACGCGAAGCTGACCGAGGAAGAGACGGCGCAGAAGAAGATCACGGCCGTCCTCGCGGCGCAGGAGACCGCGTTCTCCACGTTGACGCCGAAGATCCTCGACACCGGCGACGCCGTCGGGAAGCTCGCCGCGGCGCAGGGGCCGCTCGGCGAGAAGGCCGCCGCCGCGGCCGACGCGCACTTCGACCTCTCGAAGTCGATCGCGACGGCGCAGGCCAGCACCCTCCAATACATTCCCGGAGTGCAGGCGTTGATCGACAAGTATAACGAGCTTACGGCCGCGGCCACGCGGGCGGCGAAGGCGGTCGATAGCGTCACGGGCGGGAACGGCCCCGTCTCTGACGACGGCGGCTCGGCCGCCGGGGGCGCCGGCTAATGCCGGGTCTCGGCGCGGTCCAGAAGATCGAGGCCCTGACGAAGTCCGTCGAGGGTACGGTCGCCGTCTTCGGGAAGCTCACCGAGACCGTGAAGGGCCTCGGCGCGGCCGTGGCGACCGTCGGCCCGGCTATGGCGGCCACGCTCGCGCAGACCGGGCAGGCCGCGGCCGACGTGGGCTCGAAGCTCGGGCAGGCTAATCAGGACTGGCAGGACTCGCAGCTCTCGATGCTCTCGAAGCTGAAGGATATGGTAATTCCCTTCGAGGGCTCCGACGCGGGCTCGCAGTTCTCCTTCGACAAGATCATCGACGACCAGATCGCGAAGGTGAAGAGCGGCTCGCAGACGGCGCAGCAGGCGATCCAAGAGCTGCAACGGCAATTCGGCAGCGTATACGGCACTCTGCAAAACACCTTCTTCGGCTCGCAGGATCCGTCGACGCGCGACTTCCTTCAGTCGCTCGAACGGTTCATCAATTCGGGGGTTCTATTTTGAGCGACGTACAGCAGCAGGCCGGAATCCGGACGAGGATCTGGCTCGGGAACAAAGTCATTCCCCGAGACCCGCTCCCCGTGCAGGTCACGCAGAAGCGTTTCGAGACGAAGACGCGAACCTCGAACCTCGGCATGAGGATCGACCGGGCCTACCGCGGCCCCGGCTATCCGAACGTCCCGAACCGGAAGGAGTTCTCTCTGCCGTGGAGCGATATCCGGCAGCCGGACCTCCTCGAGCATCTGGACATTCTCGCCTCGGTTGGGCAGCCGTTCGCGCTCGGGCTCTGGAAGCAGGAGACCGACGTCTTCGACGGCGACGGCGAGACGAAGACGTTCTATCTCCAACGTCGCCAGCTCATCTACGCGCCGACCGGGATGATCCCGACGCCGCAGCCTCCGGACTACGACACCCGGATCATGGTCTACGATCGCAGCTTCCTCGACTCGGCGGCGATCAAGGTCGAGCCGCTCAACGTGACGCAGGTCGCGCCGGGCGAGATCGACGACGGCGATCCGTACCCTGACGAAGTCTGGATCCAATCGGAGGGCGAGCAGTCCGGCAACCTCTGGCGGACGAAGATCCGCTTCGGCACGGCGCCGGCCGCCGCGACCGACAACATCGTCGCGATCTATATGCCGCTCTACACGGTCGTCGTCGACCAAGAGGCGCCGCGCTCCTACGCGCAGAGCCTCGTCGAGCCGCGGCAGCTAAAGCTCGTCGAGTTTGGATAGATGATCGTCTTCGCTTCGGTCCTCGGGAACCTCACCTTCGAGGCGGACGACGACGCGCCCTGCGTCTTCTCGGGCGCGATCCTGCTCGAGCAGACCCGCGACGACGCCGACGAGGGAACGGTCTCGGACGATATCGCCCTCACCTTCGACCGGACGAAGTTCGACGCCGTCACCTCGCCGACGCGCTGGATCGGGACGCGGCTCATCTACGACGACGAGGAGATCATCCTCGGGCGCTGCCCGAATATCACCTTCGACGAGGCCCTCCCGGACTCGGGCTCGACCACGGCGCAGCAGTCGACGCTCAAGATCGCTCCGATCGGGGACCGATGGGCGATCCCGTCGACCGACTACGTCCCGCCGGAGCCCTCGACCTGTCCGGTCGATCAGCCGATCTCGGGCGCGAAGTCGCCGCGGTCCTACGGCGCGAAGCCGACCTCCCTGTCCCTGCTCGCCGGGAAGAGCCCGGCCTCCATGCAGGAGTTCAAGCTCTTTGACGGCGTGACCTCGCAGATCACGAACTCGGGGAACGTCCTCGTCAAGGGGGACATTACCTGCGTCGACGACTCGGCCTTCTTCGCGAACATCCCGCTCTGTCTCGAGATCCCGCCGTTCTCGGGCCTGCGCCGCGACGAGATCGTCCGGCTCGCCGCGAAGAACGTCGGGATGGACGGCCGGCCGCCGGGCTCGCCGGCGATCGTGACGGACGGCCCGACGGGCGACGTGATCTGCCCGGTCCTCAAGGTCTACAACAAGCCGATCCTACTGACGAACGGCTCGCTCCTGCCGTTCCTGAATGACTTCCTCGAGCCCGAAGGCTGTTACGCCTCGTTCAATACGGACGGCTTCCTCGAGGTGATCCGGGTCGACCTGAAGAGCCTCCCGGATCTTGCGGACTGGACCCTCGACGCCTCGCTCGGGGACTTCGATCAGGACACCCTCGAGGAAGTCCCGCCGTCGGCCCCGGCGACGAAGATCATCGTCACGGCGACGGAGCCCGTCTCGGGGACCGGCCCCGGCGGCTCGACGCTCGAGAACACGGTCCGGACGGTCGAGGAGGACGCCGAGCTGTACGCGCCGCTCTGCGTCAAGGTGCGGCCCTCCGGGGGCGACTCTTTCCTGTACGGCGACGGGAGCTACCGCTCGATCGCGCAGGAGACTCTAATGACCGTCACGCGCAAGGTGACGGAGGTCACGACCTCGAACGGGCAGGAGATCCGGCGCGTCGTGACGAACTTCGGCTTCTACAACCCGGCGGCCTTCGACCCGAACTACTCGACGCTCCCGACCGGCAGCTCTTACGGCGGCGCCTACGGGGACAAGTCCTTCCACCGGGACGAGGTCGAGAGCCTGATCGAAATTTCCCGCGACGTGATCGAGACGCAGATCGACCTCAACGGCACGATCCTCGGGACGACCGAGACGTCCTACGGCTGGTTTGCGCCGCACCGGGCCGCCGTGTTCTACCCGTCCTCGCGGACGCTCATCAAGAACGACTTCGGGGCGACGCCCCCGGCCTACGTCTACGCCGGCGGGACGACGCGGACGCTCCCGACGGAGACCTACGGCGTGACGCAGATCGTCGCGAAGGCGTATCAGTACGCCGCGGACGGGACGCTCTCGACGATCGAAGAGACGACGACGGAGTTCTACTCGCCGGACGCCCGCTGCGATATCGTCAGCTCCGACAACCCCGATATTCCTCCGGTTCCGGGGAATCCGCCGATCGAGAATCCGCCCCCGGAACCGCCGCCCTCGAGCAATCCGGCATGGTATCCGGAGATCAGCGGACCCGTATCGCAGGACGGCGGGACGTTCACGTTCAAGGTCTCGATCGTCGGCGGCCCCGTGGGCGGCCCGCTCTCGACGAACGTCGTAATCAACGGCTACGTTACTGGCGGCTCGATCCCGTCGCACGGGCTCCCGAACACGCCGGCGCAGTTTCACTCGCTCCTGTCGCAGGGATGCCTCCTCGTCCCGGTCACGGCCGAGGAAGCCTACGCGAAGATCACCTTCTCCGGCCCGAAGCCGGCCGGGACGTGTTACGTCGGCTTCCAGATCAACCGGACCGGCGACACCCACGGTTACTCGAACAATCTCATCTTCGACCCGTGGCAGGGCGTTCCGCCGGACGGGAGCCTCTAATGTCGACGCTCCTCCTTCATCACGATTACAAGTACGAGGCGAGCATCTGGCGGCAGGATCTCGCCGAGAGCTTCCAGAAACGGAAGACCGTCAAAACGGAATACACCGTCGGCGGCGGGCAGGTCGTCGAGACCGTGGAAACGACTTGGACGTTCGACTCGGCGATCGCCGCGCGTTCGCCGCAGCTCCCGGATCCGCCGACGACCTTCATCTACGTCGACGGGACTTACCGCGCCGACGAGGCGTACATCTTCCAGAAGACGCAGATCAAGACGACGACGTATTCGGCTTACGGCGCCTCGAGCTATCAGGTCAACGTCGATATCTACAACGTCCTCACCGGCCAGACGACGCACTCGACCTCGATCATTGACGGGAAGATCCCGCTCGCGCCGACGATCTCCTCGAGCCTGACGAACCTGATCCAGCAGCCGTTGAGCGGAACGCTCGACGATAACTGCGACTTCATCCCGGCGACGACGACGATCGACTCCGGCTACATTCAGGACGCCGACGAGGCCGCCTTCGTCGCGAAGCGCCGGATGCAGCGGGCGACCGCGATCGTCCGCCGCCTGAAACACGCCGCGAACCCCATGATGAAGCTCGGCCAGACGATCCAGCTCGTCGACGGAAAGCGCAGCCTCGACGGGCGCCACGTCTTCACCGGGCGGACCGTCGCCGTCAATGAGGCGGGCGACGCCTCGGAGACCCTACAGATGGAGTTTTGGACGCGATGAGCGGACCTCTTCGGCAGCTTACGCAGCGGATCGCGGACGTCGCGAAGAAGACGACGATCCAGAATTCCCCGATCGTGCAGGGGACGGTCCTGTCCCGGAACCCGGACGGGACGTTGAACGTCGACGACGGCCGCGGCGGATGCATCCGGCAGGCGCCGGCGGCGAACGTC
>Ga0265327_10001239_pt1 | contig 34192 bp, 33 predicted proteins | sample 41621metaG_FD_202089 | JGI IMG/M metagenome (GOLD analysis project Ga0265327, IMG submission 202089) | Rhizosphere microbial communities from Carex aquatilis grown in University of Washington, Seatle, WA, United States - 4-16-21 metaG | ecosystem: Host-associated > Plants > Roots > Rhizosphere...
CGCCTTATGGCTGCGACGCGCTGCGCTTCACCTTCGCCTCGCTGGCCTCCACCGGCCGCGACATCAAATTCGACATGGGCCGCGTCGAAGGCTACCGCAATTTCTGCAACAAGCTGTGGAACGCCGCACGCTATGTGCTAATGAACACCGAGGGCCAGGACACCGGCTTGAACGAGCTGCCGCGCGTCTACAGCCTGCCCGACCGCTGGATACAAAGCAGGCTGCAAGCCACGACTCAAGCCGTGCGCGAGTCGGTCGAAAACTACCGGCTGGATCTGGCAGCCCAGGCCATTTATGAATTCGTCTGGAACGAATACTGCGACTGGTATCTGGAAGCGGCCAAAGTCAGCCTGCAAAGCGAGGACGAAGCCCGCCAGCGCGGCACCCGCCAAACCCTGGTCGCGGTGTTGGAAAGCGTGCTGCGAATCGCCCATCCGCTGATGCCGTTTATCACCGAGGAAATCTGGCAGCGCGTCGCGCCGCTGGCTGGCAAAACCGGCCCGACCATCATGAACCAGCCCTATCCGCAAACCGAAGCCGACCGCGTCGACGAGGCCGCCGTGCAGGAAATGGCCTGGGTCATGGACTTCCTGCTCGGCGTGCGCCGCATCCGCGGCGAAATGGACATCCCCCCCGGAAAGCCCCTGCCCGTGCTGCTGCAAAGCGGCACGGCGCAAGACCGGCAATGGCTGGACGGCAGCCGCGAACTGCTGCTGAAGCTGGGCCGGCTCGACGGCATCACCTGGCTAGAAACCGGTGAACCGGCCCCGGAATCCGCCATCGCCCTGCTCGGCGAGCTGCGCATCCTGATCCCGATGAAAGGGCTGATCGACAAGGACGCCGAACTGGCCCGGCTGGACAAGGAAATCCAGCGCATCGAAAAGGATTTGCCGCGCGTGGAAGGCAAGCTCGCCGACCCCGCCTTCACCGGCAAAGCTCCGCCGCAAGTCGTGGCCAAAGAACAGGCGAAACTGGCGGACATGCGCTCTAATCTTCAGCAATTGAAGGAGCAAGCGGAGAAAATCGGCGCGTTGTGACGCCTATTTGATAATACAGGGCTGTAATAGGGCGCAATGCGAAGCCATTGCGCCGCATGGCGGGATTTAACATGCGGCGGAATACGCTTCGCTATTCCGCCCTACGCGGGCTGGACATGGCGGATGGCCTCGCAGCGTGTGTAGGGATAGGGGCTTAGGATGAAAGAGGGCATGGGCGCTGTCCATCGGGGTAACGGCGGCCAAGTCGGCTAGGGAGGGTCTGTTGCGTTAGCAAAAGGAACCGTGGTTTCGGCAAACGGTGGTGGCTTAATGGGTTTATCGCGCCGGGCGCTTACAGATAACGCTTCGCCGTTTTCCAAAAATCCGCCGGTTCAGGCAGGTCTTTGCGGGCGATGCGGCCCAGCAACACGGTCATTTGCTCGCCGGTGCTGGAAAATAGTTCGGCCAGCACAATCTCGTTGGCCGGGGCCGCCGAGGCGTGCGGCACTTTGATCCCCCGGTAATCCAGGCGCAGGCAAACCTGGCGCCAGGCAAGCCAATCGGCGGGCCGGCCCAAGGTATCGGCGACGCAGGCCAGGCTTTCTTCGAGGCCAAGGTTGCCGACAGGGCTTTGCCCCAGTTCCGCTTCAATCGTTTCGATCTGCGCTTCCAAAGCGGCAAAATCCGGGCGCAGGCTTTCGGCGTCCTTGAGCCTGTCGCCCAGCTCGCCCAGCCCCCAGCGCCCCGCCCGCATCGCATCGAGCTTTTGCCGCAACAGGCGGCGTTGGCGATCCAGTTCGCCGCGCTTGCGCCGCTTGCCGCTGAGACGGTTTAGGGATTTGGCAATCAAAAAATCGAACGCGCGTTTTTTCAATTCCAAGCGACTGCCAGGCTCGCTGCCGGCCGGGCCTAGGTAGCGATGCTTGGAAAAGTTCACGGCGACTTGCAGCACATCGCGGCGCAGTGTTTCGCCGTCCAGCGCCATCGCGAACACATTGCGCTCGCCACGGATCATGGTCAGCAGGCCGAAAATCTCCTCAGGCGGTGGGCCGTCCAGTTCCGCCAAGTAATCATGCACACCGTTGAAGCCCCGGAACACTTCGCTCAGATGGTCGGTGGAGACGAAAAACGCCCGTATCCTGGGATCTTCGCCAAACGCCTGCGGGCTGATGGCGACGGCCGCCGGCAAGGCGTCGACCAGCGCAAGCACATGGCTCAAGGCTTGCTCCACGGGCTGGCGCAGCCGTTTGCGGTAATCCCGCAGCGCTTGCAAGCGCCGATCCGTGCCGAGCACGACGCGGTCGATGGCCTTTTCGATCAAGGCCTCGTCCAGCACGTCCGGGTGCTCTTCGACCGGCTGGGCGAACAGCGAACTTAGAAACTGCAACATGGCTTGTCTGTCTTCTTTCATGCCAGCGGCGTAAACAAAGTGAAGAACGCCACGCTGCGGATGCCGGTTTCAAGGGCTGTCGCGGAAAACGGCGGTGCGGTTTTTACCATGCTGACGGACTCGCTGGGTCGTGTTGGCAGGCGCGTTTAGCCTAAAACATCGACCTTATGGTGCTAGTTTTTGAGATGGCTACGGGAATCGCTACGCCTGGAATTTGATGATTGTACATCAGGCGCGACAGGGTGATTTTTTAAAACCTGCGAGCGCGTCGTCCGCGCAGAATACGCCAGGCGCGCCCTGTTTGAATTGAATTAGGACTTAGGCAAAAGTGTCTCCGCCCTGAGCCTTTCGAAGCATGAACAGGGCTTTGCGTCAGTCCTATTGAAAAATCCCGCCGCCTCAGAACAGCGGTTCCCGGCTGAGTCCGCCCGCGTTTTTTGCCTTCGGCTTGACCGTGTCCATGACATTCAGCGCCACCCCGGTGGTCCGCTGCTCCAATACCGGCGCATCGGTGACTAATAGCGTGGTGCCGGGCTTCAGACTGTCGTAGAGCGCATTGGCGAAGCGCGTCGGCAAGTGGACGCGGTCTACCTGGTGGGAGGAGTTTAACGCTTGCCCGTGCTCGTTGGCATGGCCTGGAATCCCGACTGCCAGCCAGCGGTGCGCTGGGGCATCTTTGGCGATGGCGCTGTTGCCCTCCCCCCAGCCGTCTTGCATGATGAAGGCATGGGTGCCGAGCGGGCGTCCAGGCTCGCTGACCGTCAGCCTGGCCCGCCCAATCTCGACGCCGTTGCGGTAAACCAGCACGCGCTGGTCGGCCCCGCTCATCACGATGGACAAGGGGCCGTTCGCGGCGGCCTCGGGCTTCCAGCGAAACGCCTCGCGGGCGCTCAGGCGCGGCACATTAAGCGTCGCGCCGCTGCGGGCGTCCACCGGCGCCAGCGCGGACGGATGGACGACTTCGGCGGGTTTGTTGTAATGGTTGGCAATGACCACGGTCATGCCCATTGGCGAAACCTGGAACAGGCGGCTGGCAAATTCGGAAGGCAGGTGGACGCAGCCGTGCGAGGACGGGTAGCCGGGCAGCCCGCCGGCATGCAAAGCGACGCCGTCCCAGGTCAAGCGCTGGGTATAGGGCATCGCCGCATTGTGATACGTCTTCGAGCGGTGTTCCTTGTCTTTCTGCAAGATCATAAACACCCCGGTCGGCGTCGCATGGCCCGGCATCCCGGTGCTCGCGCTGGACACGCCGATGCGGATGCCGTTGCGATAAACATAAGCCCGCTGCTCGGGCAGGCTCACCACGACGACGACGGGGCCGGACGGCACCGCTCCGCCTTTCCAGATAAACTGCCCAGGCTTGAGCTGAGACGGCGGCGTCTCGACCGGCAGCGAGGCCTTGTCGCCCCAAAAAGGCGCGGCGAATGAGCAAGGGCTGAAGGCAAGGCTAAACAGCAAGGCGAGCAATGGGCGGAACATAGAGGGCTTCCAGGATGGCGTGAAGCTGAAATGATAAAGCGTCGGCGTTTTTTATGCCATCTGCTCGAAGAGGCGCCTTTCCCCCGTCCTCTTCGACGAATACCAAAGGGGTGTCTTCGGAGAATGGCAGGTTTTTGTACAGGCGTACCGCCGCGCATCCGCCGTGTTGGCTGATTGAACGTCTTGCTTCTGGTCGGTTTGTTTCGTCTTATTCTGCTTTTTGTTCGGCTTTGATTCGTGTTGGTTTCGATCTTCCTGCCGGTCAATGTGCGCACGTTTTACGCCACACTTTTGCCAGTCACTTTGTTCAGAATGGTGGCGACGTTCTTACGTCGCAGAAAATTCTTGGTCACTCTTCGGTCAACGTTGCGTTGCGTTACGCACACCTTGCGCTCGTCTTTTTGAATCAAGCCAGGATTCTTAATCCGTTGGCTGCGTTGACATTTAGTTGACATGGGCGAAAAAAAAGCCCTGCGCTTTCGCGCAAGGCTTTGATTTTATTGGCGGGCCATGTAGGGGTCGAACCTACGACAAACGGATTAGATTAAGAGTCCGAAAAAAAACGGGTTTTAATCTTCCAAGCCAAATTCATGAATAAGGCTTTCAAATGAAATAGCCGGTTGCGGGTCGGCCATGCTTGGACTATCCGGCCCGCTTAAGCGGTATCACTTGCGCCCCGGCCTCCAATCCGTCGAGATAATCCGCCCAGGCTTGCATCATGCGCCGGCGTTCCGGCAAGTGTTCCGCATGGTTGTACGCGCCCTTAATCTTGTTGCGTTCGGAATGGGCAAGCTGCCGCTCTATCATGTCGCTATTCCATCCCTGCTCATGTAGCAGAGTCGAAGCCATGGCGCGGAAGCCGTGGGCGGTCATCGGGCTGTCACTGTCCGGCCCGTAGCCCATACGAATTAAAGCCGCCCTGATACTCTCAGCTCGAATTCCGCCCACTCCGCTTGTGCCAGTTCGCCCGGTCGCAGAAACACTAGAGGGGCCAGCTTGAAAGCGGCCCGCACAACAAAAGTGCCGGTGTAGGCGTCGATAGCCCGCAGCAGTTCGCCCACTTCCTTGGGTTCGACCAGGGTGGCGCGGTGTTGGGTCTTGGCGGATGGCAGCGCCCCGGCCAGGTCGGTGGTCGGGTCGCGCTCGGCCCGGCCTGAAGCGACGGCGTAGCGGAACACGCGCCCGGGTCGGAACGCACGCGGATAGCCGTGTCTATCCGGCCCCGCTCAACGGTTTTGTTCAGCGCGGCCAGCAATTCACGCGCCGTAATCTCGGCAATCGGCCTTGCGCCTAGACGGTACCGCATGGGACGCCTTGAGACAACAAAAAACCCGCGAAGCCTTGTGGCTTGCGGGTTTTGGATCGTCTTGCGACGGTGTGAAACTAGAATTTGGTGCCGAGGAGAGGACTTGAACCTCCACGAGTCGCCTCACATGTACCTGAAACATGCGTGTCTACCAATTTCACCACCTCGGCTTGAGGTTCGCTGCGTTGCAGCTAGATGAGAACGCTATTATGTTGTAAAACAACCGGCCCGTCAACCGCTGGCGCGATTTTTTTTGCGTGGCAACGCTTAGGGACTCCGCGTCTGCGACTCAACGGGCCGGCTTTCACTGGCGCGCCTGCCCCGCTAGACTTCGGCGTTTGTGGCGCCGGAAAACCGCGCACGGCAGGCTTACGCCCGCCGTGTTGGCGTCCGGGGCTTTAATTTACCATTTTATGCCGCGCCAAACCGCTTCAACTGCATTATCATTGCCCCATCAAGCTTGCCATAAAAAAACCGCGACAGCGGCAACACCAAAGGACCCCCCATAGATGACATCACCTTCTAAAACGAAGGCCCGAAACTTCAAATACACCGACCCCTTCGCCGCACGCGAGGCGGAAAAATACGAACGCCCCATCCCTAGCCGCGAACTCATCCTCCAGGTATTGAAAGAACAAGGCGTGCCCTTGCGCCTGGAGGAGATTGCGCCCTTGCTGGGAGTGTTCGAGGATGAGGACATCGAATCCTTGCGCCGACGCCTGAACGCCATGGAGCGCGACGGCCAAATCCTGCGCAACCGCCGCGACCGCTATTGCCAGATCAACCAAAAGGATTTGATCGCCGGGCGGGTCATCGCCCATCCCGACGGCTTCGGCTTCCTCAGGCCCGACGAGGGCGGCGACGATTTGTTCATCCCGCCCACCGAAATGCGCCTGTTGATGCATGAAGACCGCGCCGTGGCCAGCGTGCGCGGCGTGGACCGGCGCGGCCGCCGCGAGGCCGCCGTCGTCGAGGTGCTGGAACGCAACACCGCGCATCTGGTCGGCCGGCTGTCGCGGGAGCGCAGCATCGCCAGCGTCACCGCCGACAGCAAGCACATCACCCAGGATATTTTGATCCCCGAGGAATGCCTAGGCGACGCCAAACACGGCCAGATCGTGGTCGTGGAAATCCTCGAATACCCCACCCGCCGCCGCGAGGCGATAGGCCGCATCGTCGAGGTGCTGGGCGAGCATCTGGCCCCCGGCATGGAAATCGAAGTCGCCATCCGCGCCCACGACCTGCCCAATGTCTGGCCCGTGGAGGTTGACCAGGAAATCGCCGGGCTGGGCCGGGAGGTGCCTGAGGCAGCCAAAGCCGGTCGCATCGACATCCGCGACCTGCCGCTGGTCACCATCGACGGCGAGGACGCCCGCGACTTCGACGACGCGGTGTATTGCCAAGCCACGCCCAAGGGCTGGAAGCTGTTCGTCGCCATCGCCGACGTGTCGCATTATGTACGCCCCGGCACCGCCTTGGACCGCGAGGCGCAGAAGCGCGGCACCTCGGTCTATTTCCCCGAGCGCGTCATTCCGATGCTGCCGGAAATCCTCTCCAACGGGCTGTGCTCGATCAACCCCGACGAAGACCGGCTGTGCATGGTCTGCGAGATGCTGCTGAACGCCGAAGGCAAGACCACGCGCGCCAAGTTCTACCCCGCCGTGATGCGCTCGCACGCCCGGCTGACGTACACCGAAGTCGCCAAGATCCTGATCGACCGCGACAAGAAGCTCCGCGAGCAGCGCAAGCCTTTGCTGAAACACCTGGAAAGCCTGTACGAAGTTTACAAACTGCTGCACAAAGCCCGTGAAGAGCGCGGGGCGATGGATTTCGACAGCCAGGAATCGAAAATTGTGTTTGGCGCGGATCGCAAGATCGAAAACATCGTGCCGGTGACGCGCAACGATGCCCATCGCTTGATCGAAGAATGCATGCTGGCGGCGAACACAGCCTCGGCCAAATTCCTCGCCAAGGCGAAAATCCCGCATCTGCTGCGCATCCACGACGGCCCCTCGAATGAAAAGCTGACCGACCTGAAAACCTTCCTAGGCGAAGTCGGCCTGCGCTTAGGCGGCGACGACAAGCCTTCCCCTAAAGACTATTTCGCCCTGCTGCAACAGATCAAAGGCCGCTCCGACGAGCACCTAATCCAGACTGTGCTACTGCGCTCGCTGTCGCAGGCGGTGTACAGCCCGGAAAAGAAAGGCCATTTTGGCCTGGCCTTGGAGTCTTACACCCATTTCACCTCGCCAATCCGCCGCTACCCTGATTTGCTGGTGCATCGCGGCATCAAATACGCCCTCGATGGCCGCCCGCCGGAACTGTTCGGCTACTCGCAAAACCACATGGTGCAGTTCGGCGAACACTGCTCCGCCGCCGAGCGCCGTGCCGACGACGCCACCCGCGACGTGGTCGCCTGGCTCAAGTGCGAGTACATGCAGTCCCGGCTGGGCGAGGAATTCCCCGGCGTCATCACCGCCGTGACCTCCTTCGGCTTCTTCGTGGAATTGAAAGACATCTTCGTCGAAGGCCTGGTGCATATCTCCAACCTCGACCGCGACTACTTCCACTACGACCCCATCGGCCACCGGCTGCAAGGCGAGCGCAGCGGCGTGGTCTACCGGCTCGGCGACAGCGTGCGCGTCATCATCGCCCGCGTCGACCTGGACGAGCGCAAGATGGATTTTGAACTGGTCAGCTCGGCGAAGAAATCCGCGCCTAAAGCCCAAGGCCCAGCCCAAAAAGCCCAGGACGCGAAACCTGCCGCCGACAAAACCCCCGACGGCGAGCCACGCAAACGCCGACGCAGAAGCAAGAAAAAATGAGCAATAAACGCCGCATTGTCGGGCTGCACGCCGCCCAATCCGCCCTCGAACACACCCCCGACAAGCTGACCGCCGCGTGGCTGGACGCGGGGCGGCTGGACGCCAAGCTGACCCGCGTCAAACAGCAACTCGAAGCCGCCGGGGTCAACGTCCAGCTTGCCAACCGCAAGGAACTGGAGCGCCTCGCCGAAGGCCGCAACCACCAAGGCGTCATCCTGGAAGTGGCAATGGCCCAGGAATTGGGCGAGTCGGATCTGCGCGACGCGCTGGCCAATTTGACCGGGCAAGCCTTCTTTTTGATTCTCGACCATGTGCAAGACCCGCACAACCTCGGCGCCTGCCTGCGCAGCGCCGACGCGGCGGGCGTCCACGGCGTCATAATCACCAAAGACCAGGCCGTCGGCATCACCCCGACGGTTGCCAAAGTCGCCTCCGGGGCGGCGGAGACCGTGCCTTTGTACAAAGTCACCAACCTCGCCCGCGCCTTGGGCTGGCTGAAAGACGCCGGGCTATGGATCGTCGGCGCGGCCGGCGAGGCGGAAAAGACGATTTACCAGACCGACCTGAACCTACCCTTGGGCCTAGTCATGGGCGCGGAGGAAAAAGGCATGCGGCGGCTGACCCGCGAGCATTGCGACTTTCTGGTCAAGATACCGATGCGGGGGCAGGTCGAGAGCTTGAATGTGTCGGTGGCGACGGGGGTGGTGTTGTTTGAGGCGGTGAGGCAGAGGAGCGGGGCTAAATAGACATGCCGATTATCCCTTGCTTTTTCGGCATTACTATTTGAGCCGCTTGAGCGCATATCCAGATGAGCGCATACCCGGAGCCGACAATGATTAAGCTCATCCAAGCCATTCCCCTGTCCAATTATCGTTTGAAACTGGTTTTATCCGACCATTCCTGGGGCGAGATGGACTTTGAACCGGCCTTGCGACGCACGGGAAGCCTGCTGGAACCCCCGCGCGATCCGGTTTATTTCGCCCGCTGTTTCATCGACACGGGCGCGTTATGCTGGCCGAATGGATTGGAGCTTGGTGCCGAATCCTTGCGGCAAAAGCTGCTAGACTGCGGCGCACTGCATGAGGCGGATCAAGAAGCGGCTTGAAGCGTTGGGCCATGTCCCGTGGCTTGATCAAGCATTGAAAGGTGGCCAAGCTTGGTGGAATCAAAAAACAGGTTCGCAGGGAGATATCTACTGGCGGAACGCTGCGAACCCCAATCATTATAGAGGTATCATCCATGAGGGCTTTGCGCACCATTATTATATTGGCTCTAGCATTGTTCAGCGCGTTCGCCAGCGCAAACTCATCCAGCGGCATCTGGACTAGCAATACAGACTACTATCTTGTGCTGATGGAAAAGTCGTCCACTACTGCGGTGGTCGCCCTCGCCATTTCCCATGACTATCAATCTGGCCTAGTTTTTACTGGCGTGCGTGCAAGCGACACCATCACACTGAAAACTTTGGATGGCAAGTCATCGCTAGACGTGAACTTAAATGGCTCAAGTTACAATGGCACATATGCCAGCGTGGACGGCTCCAACTTAGCGATATCAGGGCAGAAATGGCTAGACTGGAGCGGCAACCAAGGTTACTCCTTACCTTTATACGATGGCATCTGGCAGAAAATTGACGGCAGCACCCGCTATTTAGTCATTATTAGCACCGATTCAAATAGCCCAAACGGTTCTGTGGTGCTTGTGGACCTGCAACTCGGGGCATCCGGCTTGACCACAAACGTTGACGTGTCCATAGGCGTTATCATTTCGCCAGGCACTCCTGCCTACAGAATCTTCGCCGGTTCGTCACTGGTCAACGGCAAAAGTGTTTACATAGACTTCGGTATTTTAGATTACGGCAACCCGATGTATTCCTCAACGGAATCTTTTTATCTAGCTCGGCCCCAGATTTTTAGCCTCGACTGAAATTTCAGGTTCCTACGCGCTGCGTGGGAATCCAGCGGCATAGATTTAGGTTGCCAAAAAGCCTGTCCTGAGCGCCTAATCGAAGGGACGGCAACCCACAAGCTACAAAGCTGCAACCAAATTGGCATTTTCCAGGTCAAACACTCTGCATTTTGCCTTGCACCCTCCGGGCAGCCATCGGGTTTGCCCCTTTCCCCTCCAACCGTCCCAACAATCCCAAGGAAATCCGAGCCCTGCAAGGCTTTACGCCGCTCCTAAAGACGGCTGCTGGCATGCCTGCCGGGCCTTAGCCCGCCGGATGCGCATCGCCGTCCACACCTAAATAAAACGCTAAGGGCAACACCTATGAACATCAAAAAAGCAGCACTGACACTTGGGTTATTTTTGGCGCTGGCCATTCCAGCCTCCGCCTTCGCGACGGATTCGGCCGTCAACAGTCCTTTGGTCATCGCCAAGGACGAGGTAAAATGCGACAGTTGCCTGAAGAAACTGACCAATTTGTGCGACGAGGAAAACAAGCGCTGCGCGGCCAAAGACGGCGCGGCGGCTTGCCAAGCATATTACGAAAAGTGCAAAGCCAGCGTGCGCGGCCGCTGCGGCGGGCCGACCGTCTGCGATTGAGTTCACAACACTGAAAAAATATTGCTGTTCGAGGCGGCCAGGCAGTGGAGCGAAATCCGACCCCCTTTAACCACCGCGTCGAGCAGCTTCGGGACACGTTATACCGGGTCATTTACTTGTCGGACTCACCCGCCGGGCGCGGCTTCGACATCGCCCTGATCGTCTGCATTCTGACGAGTTCGACCACCGTCATCCTGGACAGCGTCGCGGAGATCAACCAGCAGTATGGCCGGCCATTGTGGCTGGCGGAATGGTTGTTCACCGCGCTGTTCACGCTGGAATACCTGCTGCGGCTGTTCTGCATCCAGCGGCCCGTCAAATATGTGTTCAGCTTTTACGGCATCATCGACCTGCTGTCGATAGCCCCCTCCTACATCAGCCTGTTCGTCACCGGCACCCACCATCTGCAAATCATCCGCATTGTCCGCGTGCTGCGGATCTTCCGGGTGTTGAAGCTAGTCCGCTTGGTCAACCAGTCCAATATGCTCGTCAACGCCTTGTTGGCGAGCCGGCTCAAAATCGCCATCTTCCTGTTCGCCATCTCCACGCTGCTGATCGTGTTCGGCACGACCATGTACCTGATCGAAGGGCCGGAAAACGGCTTCGACAATATCCCGGTCAGCATTTACTGGGCCGTGGTGACGTTGACGACGGTGGGCTTTGGCGACATCACCCCGAAGACCGACTTGGGCCGCGCCGTGTCCGCGCTGGTGATGGTGCTGGGCTACGCCATCATCGCGGTGCCCACCGGCATTTTCACCGCCGAGATGAACCAGGAGTTAAGAAAGCAGGAAGGCCGCCGCGCGGCGCGGGTTTGCCCCGCCTGCGGCAAGCGCGGCCACGAGGACGAGGCGAATTTCTGCCTGGTGTGCGGCAGCCCGCTGTCCCCAAACAGCTAGAGCCAAAGGCCACAAAGCGCCAGGCACGGCCCGCCCAACCCTGCGCACGTTTTCCTTTGCCTGGACACAATCCCATTGGTAATATCCGGTTTGCCGGGTGCCGCGCTCCGCCGCAGGCATCGCCCGCATCGGCTTGCCTTCAACTAATAACTCTTAAAAAAAAGGATCGCCCAATGAAAAAAACGTGTGTCGCCGCCGCCCTGCTGGCCGTCTTGGCCGCAGGTTGCGAACAGCAATCACCAGAAACCGTCGAAGCCGAGAAGCGCATCGCCGCTTGCCAGGAAGTCATGAAGCTATACATGACCCAAGCCACAGTCTACGAGCGCGACCGCAAGCGCCTGGTCGGCAGTTGCCACATATCCCAGAGCAAACGCACGCTGGAGCAATGGCAATGCACGTTGAAGGAAATGCAAACCGGGGAGAAGTTTAAAAACTCATCGGACAAATGCGGGGCAAAAGACTCCACACCCCCGACTTAAAGCCGCTCCGCCGCTTCCAGCCTTTTATTTTAGTTTTCCCGCCGCCCGCGCAAGGCAAGCCGGCTCGGTGTTCAACACCGAGCCGGTCTTGGCGGCCTCAATCGCTAATATCGACAATCCGCGCCGCCAACTCCCCGCCGCCGCCGACCTCGACCAGCCCCAGGCAAATCGGCAAGGAAAACCGCCTAGGCCCGGCACTGCCGGGATTGAAGTACAGCACGCCGTCGCGGTGGGCAATGCTGGGCTGGTGCGAATGACCATACACCACCGCGCTGAAACCGGCGGTCTTCAGATCCAAATCCAGCTCGGCCAGATTGTGCAGCACGTAAAACCAATGCCCGGCGAATTCCACCGCCTCCGTGGCCGGAAGGCTAGCCGTCGCGCCGCCACGGTCCACGTTGCCGCGCACCGCCACCACCGGCGCGATGTCGGCCAACTTCTCCAGCACCTCTGGCTTGCCGACATCGCCGCCATGCAAAATCAGCCCGCAGCCTTCCAGCAAGGCCAAGGCTTGGGGCCGTAACAGGCCGTGGGTGTCGGCGATGATGCCGATGCGCCTAGCCGGGGAAGACATCACCGGGAGCGAAGTTATCTTCAGCCGAAGTGGCAGACGTAATCCAGCAACTCCACCGTCTCGATGTCAAAGCGGCTATTGCCGGGCACGCTGAACGACTCGCCCGCCGCGTAGACCTTCCATTCCTCCTCGCCGTCCAAGCGGACTTTGCACACGCCGCCTGTGATTTCCATGATTTCCGGCGCGCCCGTGTTAAACACCAGGGTGGACGGGAAAATCACGCCCACCGTCTTGCGTGTGCCGTCCGGAAACAGCACGGTGTGGCTGACGCATTGGCCATCGAAGTAGACATTGGATTTCTTGATGACGCTGACCTGGTCGAATTGAGACATGGGAAACCTTGGATTGAATAGGTGTGAAAAGAGGGCGTAATTATACATCGGCCAACCGGCGCGCCGGTGCCGTTTCACTTGCCTGCCACGATGAAACATGCGATACAACAGCCATCCCGACAGCAGCAGGCAGCACACAACGCCATGAGCCCCTCCTCGCCTTTTTTAAACCGCTGGCTAAGCCAGGTCGGGCCCAACGTCGCGCTGGAAGCCCTGGCGGAACTGCTGGATGGCGGCGCCCTCTATGTCGTGGACAGCCAAGGCCAAGTGCTATTCTGGAGTCTGGGCGCGCAGCGGCTGCTCGGCTTTTCCCACGACGATGTGCTTGGCAAGCCCTGCCGGCTAGCGATCCGCTGCGCCGACGGCCGCCCCTTTTGCTGCGTGTCCGAGCAAGGCCGCATCAAAGACGCCGCCGTCGAACTGGAACGCGCCGACGGCGGCAAAGTGCGCGTACGGCGCAACGCCCGCGCGTTTTTCGACGCCGCCGGTGTTTTCGCCGGCGCTTTGGAAGTGCTATGGCCGGAAGCCGCCCTCGCCCTGCCGTTAAGCTTGCAAGCCGAGGAGGAAACGGAAGAATTCCATGGGCTAGTCACCCGCGACCCGGCCATGAAACAAGCCTGCCGCATCATCCGCAACGTCGCCGAGACCGAAGCCACGGTGTTGATCCGGGGCGAAACCGGCGTCGGCAAAGAACTCGCCGCCCAAGCCGTCCACCGCGAAAGCCACCGCCGCGAACGGCCCTTTCTCGCCATCAACTGCGCCGCCTTGACGCCTAGCCTGCTGGAGAGCGAATTGTTCGGCCATGTGCGCGGCGCGTTCACGGGCGCGGTCAAAGACCATGCCGGCCTGTTCCAACGCGCCGACGGCGGCACCCTGTTCCTTGACGAAGTGGCGGAATTGCCGCTGGAATTGCAAGCAAAACTGCTGCGCGTGCTGCAAGAGCGCAGTTTCACGGCGGTGGGCGGCGACCGCGCCGTCAACATCGACGTGCGCATCGTCGCCGCCACCCACCGCTCGCTGCGCGAACAAGTCAAGGAAGGCAAATTCCGCGAAGACTTGATGTACCGGCTGCGCGTCGTGCCGGTTTTCCTGCCGCCGTTGCGCGAACGCCGGCTGGACGTGAACCTCCTGCTATGGCGGCTGATCGACCGCCACAACGCCCGAGGCACGCGCAAGTTGCTGCGGGTCGAAGCCGAGGCCATGCGCGCCCTGCTCGACCACGCCTGGCCCGGCAATGTGCGGGAATTGCAAAACGTTGTCGAATACGCATTCGCCGTCGGACGCGGCGAAGCTTTGCGATTGGAGGATCTGCCGCCGGAATTCCGCGAAGTCCGCGCCGAGCCTAGCGTCTTCGCCGCGCCGCCGGTGCCAGCGTTGGACGAAGCCACGCGCATCCGCGACGCGCTGGACTGGGCCGGCGGCAAGATCGACCCCGCAGCCAAACGGCTGGGCATGAGCCGGGCGACGTTTTGGCGCAAGCGCAAGCAATATGGCTTATGATCAAGCGGGACTTGGCAAACACCCGCTGGATTCTTGCTATCGTCACGACGCCGCGTGGCCCTATTCCAGGCCGTCTCTACAGCGATTCCCATTTTTGCTATAGTCTTCCCGGCACGCTTGAAACAGCGCAAGCCAGCCAAGCGTTCGATGCATAAGCTTTTGTCCGTATAACCCCTAGAAGCCGGAGCCTAGCATGCCTAACGACATACCTAAGCCAAACCCTCCCGCGACAGCGCAATGGACGGCCCCCATCGAACACCGCCGCGAACGGGCCGATTATTATTTCCAGAACATTTTGGAAGGCCAGCGCGACTGGTATTCCAACAAGGCGGGCAGGCAAAAGTACCTGCACCTAGGCTTTGCCATTGCCGTCATCGTGCTTGGCGCGCTGATTTCCTGCCTGCAAGTGGTGGACGCCCCGCATTGGGTTCCTGGCCTCACCGCGCTGATGGGCGCAGCCGTCACCATCATCCGCGCCATCGACACACTGATCCGCCCTGGCGAGACCTGGCTGGCCTACCGGAAGGCTTCTGAAAACATGAAGCGGGAATACCGCCTCTATCTCAACAACGCCGACGTTTACAACGAGGCGGCCGACGAAGAATCCGCCTACCGGCTATTGGTGACCCGCGTGGAAACCGCCATCGCCGAAGAACAGCAACTGTTCTGGCAATTTCACGACAAGGCGCCGCAAGCCAAAACGGAGCCAGACGGCCACACTTGAGCGGCGTGGCGTGCCTGCTGGCCGATTCGGCTATAATGCCGCCTTTTTCAGCACGCAAATCCGCAGGCACATCATGTCCACAAGCACTGTCAAAAAAGTCGCCCTCGCCTACTCCGGCGGACTCGACACCTCCGTCATCCTCAAATGGCTGCAAGAGACCTACGGCTGCGAAGTCGTCACCTTCACCGCCGACATCGGCCAGGGCGAGGAGGTCGAGCCGGCCCGCGCCAAGGCGAAGGCCATGGGCATCAAAGAAATCTACATCAACGACCTGACTGAAGAATTCGTCCGCGATTTTGTCTTCCCGATGTTCCGCGCCAACACGATTTACGAAGGCGAATACCTGCTCGGCACGTCGATTGCCCGCCCGCTGATCGCCAAGCGACTGATTGAAATCGTCAACGAAACCGGCTGCGACGCGATCTGCCACGGCGCGACCGGCAAGGGCAACGACCAAGTGCGCTTCGAGCTGGGCGCGTATGCGCTGAAGCCCGACATCAAAGTCATCGCCCCCTGGCGCGAGTGGGATCTGACCTCCCGCGAAACGCTGATGGCCTATGCGGAAAAGCACGCCATCCCCATCGAATTGAAAGTCGGCAAATCTTCGCCCTACTCCATGGACGCCAACCTGCTGCACATCTCCTACGAAGGCCGCGTGCTCGAAGACCCGTGGACTGAAGCCGAAGAAGACATGTGGCGCTGGACGGTCTCCCCCGAAGCCGCCCCGGACAAAGCCACTTATGTGGAGCTCGGCTACGAACAAGGCGACATCGTTAGCATTGACGGCGAGCGCTTAAGCCCTGCCGCTGTGTTGAAAAAGCTGAACGAACTGGGCGGGGCGAACGGCGTGGGCCGTTTGGACATTGTCGAAAACCGCTATGTCGGCATGAAGTCGCGTGGCTGCTACGAAACCCCCGGCGGCACCATTATGTTGAAAGCCCACCGCGCCATCGAATCGCTGACGCTGGACCGCGAAGTCGCCCATCTAAAAGACGAGCTCATGCCCCGCTACGCCAGCCTGATCTACAACGGCTACTGGTGGAGCCCCGAGCGCCTGCTGCTGCAAGGGCTCATCGACGCTTCCCAGGCCACGGTGAACGGCGCGGTGCGCGTCAAACTGTACAAAGGCTCGGTCAGCGTCGTCGGCCGCAAATCCGAAAGCAACAGCCTGTTCGACATGAACATCGCCACCTTCGAGGACGACAAAGGCGCCTACAATCAGAAAGACGCCGAAGGCTTCATTAAGTTGAACGCTTTGCGGATGCGGATTGCGGCGAAGAAAGGGATTAAGTTTACCGGTTAATTGCTCTCGCTCCCGCGCAGCCCAGCTTAGGCGCGTACGATAAAGCCTGGCAAAACCGGCAATTTCGCATCGCGCCTTACTTGGTTACTGGATTGATACGCCTCACAGGCGCGGCGCGCCGCCGCGCCGCCCCATCCCCGCCACCAACAACGCAGCCAAGCCCATGCCGCCGCTGAGGACGTAAAGCCCGGCGTCCATGTCACCGGTATTCTGGCGCACCCAGCCGAGGATGACCGGGCCAAAATATCCGCCCAGACTGCCTACACAATTGATTAAGGCAATGCCGCCGGCCGCCGCCCGCCCAGTCAGGAAGGCGGTGGGCAAAGACCAGAAAATCGACAAGGCCGCCAAGAAGCCCGACGTCGCCACACCCAAAGCCGCAATCGACCCAACAGGCGAGCCGCGCAGCAAGACGAGCGAGACCAAACCCAGCCCGCCGACCACCGCGCTGCCGGCAATATGCCAGCGGCGTTCATGGCGCAAGTCGGAGCTGTGCGCCACCGCCACCATGGCCAGCGCCGCCAGCAAATAAGGCAGCGCCGACAGCCAGCCGGTGACCATCAGCCCGCCTTGCTTGAGGTCGTTGACGATCTGCGGCAGCCAAAAGGAAATCCCGTACATCCCCAGCGCCAGGCAAAAATACACCAGGGCCAGCAACCAAACCCGCCCGGAAAACAAGGCTTGCCGCAAGGTGCCATGGCCGTGGGCGGCCTCGCCCGCCCGTTGATCCTCTGCCAGGCGGCGCAGCAGCAATTGCCGCTCGGCCTCGCTCAACCAAGCTGATTGGGCCGGGCCGTCGTCGAGGTAGGCCTGGGTGATAAAACCCAGCAGCACGGCGGGCGCGCCTTCCAGCAAAAACAGCCATTGCCAGCCTCGCAACCCCAGCCAACCGTCCAGCCCAGCCATGATCCAGCCGGAGACGGGGCCGCCGACCACGCCGGCAATGGCTATCGCCGTCATGAACGAAGCGGTGGTCTTGGCCCTGCGCCGAGCCGGGAACCAATAGGTCAAATACAGGATGATGCCAGGGAAAAAGCCCGCCTCGCCCACCCCCAGCAAGAAGCGCAGCAGGTAAAACGAGCGCGCCGAGTCCACCCACAGCATGCCGGCCGAAATCAGCCCCCACAGCAGTAGAATCCGGGAAATCCAGCGTTTCGCGCCGACCCGGTGGAGTATAATATTGCTCGGCACCTCGAACAGAAAATAGCCGAGGAAAAAGATACCCGCGCCAAAACCGTAAACCGCCTCGTCAAACCCCAAATCGCCGCTCATTTGTAATTTGGCAAAACCGACATTGACCCGGTCGATGAACGCCACCAAATACAATAAAAACAGAAAAGGAATCAAGCGGCGGGCGACTTTGCGGTAAACAGCGGACTCGGCGTCCGGCGCGATGATATGCAGCGGTTTTTTGTCGTGGGTCGTCATAGGATTGGCAAAATTCAAACAAGCTTGGCGAGACTTTAACACCGACAGGAAACGCCCGTGGAACAATTTTACCACCGATTCTTTGACGCTTTGCCCATCCGCTCCGTCGCCAGCGACGAGGATTTGCATCTGCTGAATCCGCAGGAACTACGCCTGGTCAGGCAAACCGAGCGCTGGGCCTTAGTCGCCGCCGTGTTGATTGAGCTGGCCGCCTATCTCATCATTTTTATGCCGATATACGAATTTCCCGGCATTTTTGACACGGCCACGGTGCGTTTGGGTGGGCCGTTTGTCACGGCCGGGGAGTTCCACTGGCTGCGCGACGGCTGGATGCTGCTAGTGACCTTGATCGAGTTGTATGTGCTGCTGTTGCTGAACTTGGCGGCGGTGCATGGCATCAGCGTGGCGACCGGCTATATTCGCCGCGACAACAAAGCCGGGGAAACTGGCGCACTGATTCGGATCGCTTTGGAAAGCCGCTTTATGGAACTCCAGCAATTCGGCATCGACCCGTTTGAGCGGATGCACCCTTGGGTTTTGTTTCTGTATCTGGCCTTTAACCGCTTAAAAGGCTTGCTCGGCAGCGTGATTATACGCGCTGTATTGGCCAATGTGTTTGGGCGGGAAATGCTGCGGGTTTATTTGGACTTTTCCGGGATGCCCCTGTACATGGCGATTAACGCTTATACCACCTATGCCATCCTGCGCAATGCGCGGGTAGTGGTCATGGGGCAAACCTCCATCGAGATTGTGCGGCAGCAATTGCCCGCGCTTACGGCGACAGGCTGGGAAGCCGGCTTGATTTATGACACCCTGCAATTTATCGCGGTGAACAAAGGCGACTTCCATGCCAACCATTATCATTTAAGCAAAGCGATCATCGAACATTTCTCAATTGCGTTGGAGGCGGCGCATGCTCTGCCGCCGGACTATCTGGACAAACTCAAAACCGCGCGCCAGCCGGTGGCCGATGTTTGCAGGCTGATCATCGTGCTGGGCTTTCTGCTCGACGGCACGCTGTCCAGGCGCGAACGCCGCCAACTCGCCCGCTTAAACCAGCAAGGAATATTGCGCCTGGACTATGCGGAACTGGAGGCTTACCGGCGGGCGTTTGTCGACGGACAAGGGCTGGACGGAATCACCGGCCATGTGCTGCGCAGTATTTAATCCCCATCATTCTTAACACTGAGGACAGGCGACATGGCCGAAGACGATGAACTATATGCGCTTGCCGGGCGGGTCGGCGCGGTGTTGCGCGAGCGCGGCCAAAGACTGGCGGCGGCGGAGTCTTGCACCGGCGGTTGGGTATGCCAGGCCGTGACCGACATCGCGGGCAGCTCGGCCTGGTTCGACCGGGGCTTCGTGACTTACACCAACGCGGCCAAGCAAGCCTTGCTGGGCGTACCGGCCGCCGTGCTGGCCGGCCAGGGCGCGGTCAGCGAGGCGACGGTGCGGGCCATGGTGGCCGGGGTTTTGCGCAACAGCGAGGCGGATTGCGCCTTGGCGGTCAGCGGCATTGCCGGACCGACCGGCGCGACGGCGGCCAAGCCGGTGGGCACGGTGTGGTTCGCCTGGCAAACCCGCGACGGCGCCTGCCTCACCCGGCGCGAGCAGTTCGACGGCGACCGCCGCGCGGTACGCAGGCAGGCGGTCGCCGCCGCGCTGCAAGGCGTTCTGGCGCTGTATGGCGCGACGCCATGAATCTGTCGTCTTTGCCGCTGCAAAAGCGTTTGTTTTTCGCGCTATGGCCGGAGGCGGCCGTCCGTGTAGCGCTGGCGGCGACGCGGCAGCGCTTTAAACCGAAGCTTCCCGCCCGCTGGATCAGACCAGACCATCTGCACATCACCCTGGCTTTCCTGGGCGAAGTGGAGACGGGAAGGTTGGCGGCGGCACAAGCGGCGGCGGCTTCAGTCCGCGCCGAGGCGGTCGAACTGGTGCTAGATCGCGTCGAGTATTGGCGCAAACCGCAAATCCTTTGCCTGACGCCTGCGGCGGCTTGCCCGGCGCTGGAGCGGCTCGCCGCCGGCCTGGCCGGCCAGCTTCAAGCCGCAGGCTTCAAACTGGACAAGCGCCCTTTCCGCGCCCACCTGAGCCTGGCCCGCGACGCGGCTTGCCCGCCCGATGAAGTCCGGCTGGAGTCGGCTATCGTCTGGCGGTCTGATGCCTTCAGTCTGGTGGAATCCCGCCAGGACAAACGAGGCGCCTGTTACACGCCGCTCCAGTCTTGGCCCTTGCTCGCCGCCCGTCAGGCGGGGGAATCGCGCTGACAAACCGCTCCCGCGACAGCAGGGCTAAACATCGCGCAGCCTGGGCGTTTCATGCTCGCGGCAAATCTTGTCAATATCCGCCGCCAGCAGAATTTCGCCGGTCAAGCCACATCGCCGCGCACCGCCCTCCGCCACCTGGTGATACCGGCAGGTCTGGCAGGCGCCAAACGTGCGCAACTGGTTGGCGCGCTGCATGGCCCGCAGAACCCGCTCCAGCGCATCCAAAATGAAATCTTGTTCGGCCTCCGGGGCCTGCGCCATCGCCGCTTGCAGAATCGCAGGCGGAATCAGTTCGCCGACCACCGCCGCGCCGCGCTCGGTCACTTTCAGATGCACGACCCGCCGGTCTTTCAAGTCGGGCAGTTTTTCGATGAAGCCGACGTTTTCCAAAACGCCCAAGGTCTGCGACACCGTGCCCTTGGTCAGGCCAAGATAGTCGGCGACCGCCGCCGGCGTGTTGCTGTAGCGGTTGCAACTGCTCAGATAATGCAAAGCCTCCATTTGCACTGGCTGCAAGCCCTTCCCCACGCCGGCCTTGCGGGTGTCAGTCCGCAGCAGATTGGCGATGCGCTCCAGGTATTCGTAGATTTTTTCCGTTTTCATGCCATCATGGTATCGGATCAAAACGGCATTGACAAGAAAGACGGTTTGCTGTATTTTGGCGCATAGTTTCGATACGAAACTTTATAATGTCCGACCCATCCTCCTTAGGACGCAAGGGGCAGACTCGCCGAAGCGGCGAGCCCGCCCCTTCTTTTTTTGCCAGGCATTCTAAATGCGTAAAACCACGCGCTCGGCTTAAGGAACCCTGGCGGCCCAAACCGCGTCATAGCAGGCGGAGGTGTGAAAAAAAAACACCCGCAACCCAACCAGCGACCACACTCAATCCACCACAGGAAAACCCAACTATGTCTCGGAAATTCACAGGTTTATTGATCGTCATGGGGCTGCTGCAAGGCAACTTCGCCTGGGCGGCCAACGCGGACGCGGGCAAAGCCGCCTCCGCCGTCTGCGCCGCCTGCCATGGTGCCAAAGGGATCAGCGCGACGGGTGCCTTCCCCAACCTGGCCGGCCAGAAGGCGGACTACCTGGCCGCGCAGTTGAAGGCGTTCCGTGCCAAAACCCGCGTCAACCCGGTCATGGCCCCCATGGCAGCCAGTCTGAAAGACGAAGACATCGACAATCTGGCAGCTTACTACGCCAGCCTCAAAGCCTGCGAATAAACCCCACCGCCGCGACCATCCACGGATGGCATCCCGGCAAGGGATGCCATCTTTCGCCGCCTTCTCAGTTCGGCCCCAAAGCCTCGCGGAAAAACTCAGGCGCGACAAACGCCGCCCGATGGATGTCGGCGTTGTAATAGCGCGTCGCAAACGGCTGGTCGCGGGCGTCTTGTTCGCGGAACGCGGTCAAATCGCCCTTCCCCGCCAAGGTGCCGCTCCACCAGCCGGACGGATAGATGAACTGCGGGAAGAACAAGCTGCGGGTATGGGAGAAGCCCGCCGCCTTCATCGTCTGGTGCATGGTCTCGATCAAATCCAGATGGAACAGCGGCGACTCGCTTTGCTGGATGAGGATGCCGTCCGGGCGCAGGCAGCGCAGGCACTGCCGGTAAAACGCCTCGTTAAACAAGCCCTCCGCCGGCCCGACCGGATCGGTGCTGTCGACGATGATGATGTCCACGGAGCCGTCCGCAGCGTCCTTGACCCACTGGATGCCGTCGATGAACAAAAGCTGCGCCCGGGGGTCGTTGTTGGACGCGCACAGTTCCGGGAAATACTGCTCCGCCAGCCGCGTCACACCCTCGTCAATCTCAATCTGCACCGCGCTTTCCACTTCCGGATGCTTCAGCACTTCCTTCAAACTCCCGCAATCGCCGCCGCCGATGACCCAAACCGTCTTAGGGGCCGGGTGGGTGTACAGCACCGGGTGGGTCATCATCTCGTGGTAGAGAAAATTATCGAAGGTGCTGACCATGGTGCAACCATCGATCACCATCAATTTGCCGAAGCTTGCGGTGTCGTAAATTTCGATCTTCTGGAACGGCGTCTGCTCCTCGTGCAGCTTGGCTTTCACCTCGATGGCCAGGGCGCTGCCGTGTTTAGGATAGACTTCAGTGAACCATTTGTTCTCATTCAGCATTTTTTGAGCCTTTCATTGGAAAAATCGGACGATTTTCCACATAATTTAATGTTCTAATCCACACCTGCCGCGTCCACCGGGCAAAACCCAGCGCCAGACGGGGCGGCGGGCGAAACTTCCCGCGCTTGAGGAATTAAGGGCGATGAGGATAGCAACGCAAGGCATTGCCGTCGAGTTTTTCATATCCCCCCGAGCAGGCGGGACGATTCAAGACAACACAGGGGCAACGATGACAAACCAGGCTTGGGACATTCAAAGCGCACGCGAAACCTACGCCATCGAACACTGGGGCGACGGTTACTTCGACATCAACGAACGCGGCCATGTCGTGGCCTATCCCCGGCGCGACGCGGGCCTGGGCGAGGTGGATTTGTGCGAGGTCGCCGCCAAGATCCGCCACGAGGGGCTGTCTTTGCCGATTCTGCTGCGCTTCACCGACATTCTGCGCAACCGCGTGCAGTTGCTGCACCAGGCTTTCGCCAAGGCCATCGCGGAAATGGACTATAGCGGCGCTTACACGCCGGTCTACCCGATCAAAGTCAACCAGGAGCGCGGCGTCATCGAAGCCATCCAGGACAGCGGGCAGGCGACGGTCGGCCTGGAAGCGGGCAGCAAGCCGGAACTGCTCGCCATCCTCGCGCTGGCCAAAAAAGGCCCGATCATCTGCAACGGCTACAAAGACCGCGACTACATCCGCCTGGCGCTGATCGGCGTCAAGCTCGGCCTGGACGTGTTCATCGTCATCGAAAAACCCGCCGAACTGGCGCTGGTCATCAGCGAGGCCAAGAATCTCGGCGTGGCGCCGCAACTGGGCGTGCGCGTCCGGCTGTCTTCGATCAGCGCCGGCAAATGGCAAAACAGCGGCGGCGAAAAATCCAAGTTCGGCCTCAACGCCAGCGAGATCCTGCGCCTGGTCGACGGGCTGGAGGCGGCCTCAGGCCTAGGCTGGCTCAAACTCATCCATTTCCACATGGGCTCGCAAGTCGCCAACATCAACGACGTGAAGACCGCGCTGCGCGAGGCGGGCCGCTATTACGCCGAGTTGCGCCGGCTGGGCGCGCCGATTTCCCATTTCGACGTGGGCGGCGGCTTAGGGATAGATTACGAAGGCACCCACTCCAGCAGCGACTGCTCGGTCAACTACAACATCGACGAATACGCCCACGGCATCGTCCGCGCCTTCAGCGAAATCTGCGCGGAGTACGGCCTGCCCCATCCTAACCTGATCACCGAGTCTGGCCGGGCCATGAGCGCCCACCACGCCGTGCTCATCACCAATATCATCAACGTCGAGTCGGTCGCCGAGGACCTGCCCGAGCCCACTCAATCGGAGGCGCAGCCGCTGCAAGACCTGTGCGCGGCGCTGCGCCGCGTCGGCAAGGAGCCGCCGCTGGCCTTGTACCTAGACGCCCAGTTCGACCTGTCCGAGGCGCGGGCCTTGTACGTGCGCGGCAAACTGAGCCTGGAAGAGCTGGCCGAGGCCGAGCGCCTCAACGCCGCCCTCTGCCACATCGTGCGACGGCGGCTGGACATCCGGCTGCGCGCCCACCGCGAAGTGCTGGACGAACTCAACGAGCGGCTCGCGGACAAGGTGTTCTGCAACTTCTCGGTGTTCCAGTCCATGCCCGACGCCTGGGCCATCGAGCAGATTTTCCCGATCATGCCTTTGCAGCGGCTGGACGAGGAGCCGACCCGCCGCGCCATTTTGCAGGATCTGACCTGCGACTCCGACGGCCAGGTCAACGCCTACCTGGATCGGCAAAGCATCGAAACCACGATGCCGCTGCATCAAGTCGCGGCGGGCGAAGGCTATTTGCTGGGCGCGTTCCTAGTCGGCGCGTACCAGGAAATCCTAGGCGACATGCACAATCTGTTCGGCGACACCAATTCCGTCAACGTCGAGTTGGACGCCGCCGGCGGCTACCGCCTGGTACAGCCCAAGCGCGGCGACGGCGTCGACGACCTGCTGCGCTATGTCCACATCGAGCCGGAAGAGTTGGAGCGCGCCTACCGCAGGAAACTGCTGGACGCCGAGCTCGCCCCCGAGCAGCGCAAATTGTTTGAGAGCGAGTTGATTGCAGGCTTGAGTGCTTATACTTATCTTGAAGAATAATAGGCTACCATTTTGGTTCCCAAGTTAGTGCTTGGGAACCAGCCTTTGGAAGCTCAGACTTTTGGAGTTTACTTAATGCCAAAACATGCCAAAACGTTCAAATACTTTTCAACGTCTAGTTACTTTGATTCATGAGCGACTAAATAAGGGCTGAAAAGTGACTGAATCCAAGGAATTTCCTGACGTTATAACGGGAGAATTAAGAGAGGTTTATATTGCAATAGAGCCTAAAGCTTTTGGCTGTTATCTGGTTATTTCCATAGAATGCCGAGATCATCGACGCCGAGCAGATGTGACATGAGTCGAATCAATAGCAAAAAAGCGGTATGTTGGAGATTTTAATCGAAGAACAACCTAACATTTTACCAATAACCACTACTCAATTCACTCGAATAAATCTAAAAATGATTAGGGAAATAAAATTGCCGCCGACAAATTTACCCTACGAACATTCAACTTTAACGGTGAACGTCTATGAATACCCAACTACTTTCTGAGGCAACAAAGCTTGCCTTGGATGAACGTATTGAACTGGTCGAAGCCATCTGGGACTCCTTGGTGCCGGAAGCTCAAGATATGCCCTTGCCAGAGTCGCATCGACGCCTGCTCGATGAGCGGCTTGCCCAATTTGTAGCCAATCCTTCAGCGGGCAGTTTGTGGGAAGAAGTGCAGACGCGATTGGAGTCACTAGATTGAAAGTCATTGTCACACCTGAGGCAGAGAGCGATATTGCCATGGCTCAACAGTGGTACGAAAGCGAGCATAAAGGCTTAGGAAAACAGTTTCAAGCGGAGACGGGGCATTCCATCGAACGCATCCGTGATAATCCCTGCGCGTATGTCGAAACCTATGGACACATACGTCGTGTGTTGCTTAATCGCTTTCCGTTGGCGCTTTACTATGTGCTGTTTGAAGAGAGCGTTATCGTTCTGGCTTGCATACATGCCCGCCGCTCGCCGGACTTCATCAAAAGCCGACTCAACATCAATTGACTGTCAATCACGAGGACTGCATCATGAAAGCAGGATTCATCGGCTTGGGGGCCATGGGCGCGAACATGGCCCGCAACGTGGCGCAAGCAGGCTTGCTGGAAGCCGTATGGAACCGCACGCCGCAAGTCGCGGAAAACCTGGCGGCGGAACTGGGCGTGGCCAGCGCGACTTCGCCCGCCTACTTGGCACTGCAAGTGGACGTGGTGCTGATCTGCGTCAGCGACGACGCCGCCTTGCTGGCCGTGGTCGAAGCGCTGTTGCCGGGCCTAGGCGCCGGCGTCACCGTCGTCGACCATTCCACCGTCTCCGCCGACACCGCCCGCAAAGCCGCCGCAAAAATCAAAAGCCTCGGCGCCGAGTTTCTCGACGCCCCGGTGTCCGGCGGCCTGGAAGGCGCGAAAAACGGCAGCTTGTCGATGATGGTCGGCGGTCCGGCGAAAAGCCTGGAGAACATCCGCCCGATCCTAGACACCATGGCCCGGCGCGTCGTCCACATCGGCCAAGTCGGCGCGGGCCAGGCCACCAAGGCGGTCAACCAAGTCATGTGCGCCGGCATCAACCAAGCCGTCACCGAGGCGCTGGCCTTCGGCGCGGCGCAAGGCATCAACCTGGACAAAGCCATCCAGGCCATCGTCGGCGGAGCCGCCGGCAACTGGTTCCTGGACAAGCGCGGGCGCAGCATGATACATGGAAGCTTCGCCCCCGGCTTCAAGCTGGCCTTGCACCACAAAGATTTGCAAATCTGCCTGGACATGGCCACCAAGCTAGGCGTGTTTCTGCCCGTCGCCGAAATCACCCTCGCCGACTACGCCGAACTCATGCGGCAAGGCCACGGCGAGGAAGACATTTCGGCGCTCTACCGGCTCAAGCGGCCGCAAGAGTAGACAGGGACACAAACCGGTATCTTGTGACATGAACGTGGCAATCCATCAAATCTACTTTGCCGAGGCCCAAGCAAGCGCCCTGGAACCGGCGTTCACGCCGCTGCCCAACCTGGAAAACCCCTTCCCCGAGCGCCGGGAATTCCATCTGTTTGAACAGTTTTACCACAATAAAAGCCATGCGCTGGCTGATTTGAGCGGGCTGGTCTCGCATAAATTCAGGCAAAAAACCCATCTGCGCGGCGAGGATTTCATTGCCTGGATCAACGCCAACCCCGGCTACGACGCCTATTTCATCAACCCCTTCCCGCACACGGTGTACTGGTTTTTCAACCTCTGGGAGCAAGGCGAGAAATCCCATCGCGGGATTATGAGGCTGGCGCAAGAAGTATTCGACGCCCTAGGCTACCCGATCCAGTTGAAAACCTTTCCGCGCACCGACCGGCAAACGACTTGCTTCTCCAATTTCTGGGTGGCGACGCCGCAATTTTGGGATGAATTCATGGCCTTCGCCCTGCCGGTATACCGTTACATGCTCGACGAAAGCCGCGCCGCGCGTTTTTTCCAACCCACCTACCACGACAGCGACGCGGAAATATTTCCGTTTATCATCGAGCGGCTGTTCACCACATTCATTATCACCCGCCCAGGGTATAAGGTACTCGCCTTCCCCCATCCGCCCGGCTGGGCGAAAAAAACGACGAAGCGGCTGGTGCCGGTCATCGACGTGTTGGACCAAATCCCCTGGCTGAAGAATTCGCCGCTGTTCCGCTTGGGCATGGGGATGTTGTCCAACGCCACTTATGCCAAAAACCGGACGCGGCTGTTTAACCGGGCGCAATCCACGTCGCCGTGAAGCCGCCCGTCGGCGATGCTTACTTGTATTTGAGCTTAAAGCACAAAATCGTGAACGCCAGCGCGAACGTCACCGCGTTGGCGGCGATAATTGGAAAATTGTCGATGGCTATGCCATACGCCAGCCACAGGAACACGCCCAGCGTGAAAATCACATACATCCACAAGGAAATGCCGGACGTGTCCTTGGTTTTGATCGTCCTCCACGCCTGCGGCACAAAGGCGCCTGTCGTGCAAAGAGCGGCCGCAAGGCCGACGAATTCAGTCATCAAATCTTCTCCTGCTGGTTTTTTGAGATTATTTTTCGCGCCCAGGCGGCACATGAAAGCCGTAGGGCGGGTTGAAACCCGCCCTACGCTGGCTGGAATGATTGATTCGTCAGGCCAGTTTGTTAATTGGACATGTCGGGGTTCGCAAGATCACCCCAACCTACGCGGGCTTTAAGGATTCCAGCAATTTGCGGGTTGATCGCTGATTCTCACCCAGAAGTGCTGGTCATTCCGTACATTTCCGTAAGCGCGAAAACCCCATCCCCCTACCCGGTTATCATGAAACTCGGCCATTTTCCAGCCTGCGCCAAACGTGGCCTGGCAAAATTGATCGCCTGCCGTTGGGCTAGAAAGCGCAATACCTTGAATTGGCATGGTTGTGGCGATGTGCCCGGCCGCCCAGCCATCATAAAATTCCGACGGCCATGCGGTATAAGTGGGACGTTTTGAGTTATCCACCTTCAAACAGAGCACGGGACGACTGAGCTTGCAACTAGTTTCGCCTTGATAGGCGTTGCAACCATCCGCTGCGCCATTGTTGCAATTAACTTGGTCAACACCCAGCGTACTGTCGTGGGAGAGGAGCGTCCACGTCATTCCATTGCCGCCAGCGGCATGGACTAATGGACTGACTAAAAAGGCCAGTAAAAAAAAGTGGGGGGTTCGCATTGTTTTCTCCTAACATTAGAGGCGCAACTCCGGTTGAAAATACAAAGCATCGCTTGCGCCCTATCCGAATGCTTTGTATATAATCAGGACTGTAGATATAAGGGCGGGTTGCGGGCGAGCGGCGCACTGGTTTCGCCAAAGCCGCCGCGCACACCTAGCCCGCTCTACGCGGACTTCCAAGCTTGCGACACGAAAGCGCCCGTCGTGCAAAGGGTGGCCGCAAAGCCGACGATTTCGATCATCTCCCATTCCCTGCGCTCCGTCTAGGCCACGCTGGTTGGACAGGCCGCTTAACCGGCCTGTATTTTCCGCCCATAAAACTTAAGTGAAACTTAAGTGGGCAGGGCGGCTTTGCCGGCGCAGCGGGAATCGGCGACAATGGGCCTGCGCTCCACAACAAGCGCTTTCCGCCTCTTTCAGCATCCATCCATTCCGCGAACCTTAGCCATCATGCGACCACCCTACCCTGCGTCCTCCGTCGCCGCCGTCGCGGCGCGCTTGGAACGCCTGCCTTTGTCGGGCTTCCACCGCCGCTTCATCACCCTCATCAGTTTAGGCGGCTGGTTCGACTTTTTCGACATTTTCATGATGGCCTACCTGGGCGCGGCGCTGCAACAGTCCGGCTTCATGAGCCGCGAGGAATTCGGGCTGACGCTGGCGGCCGGCTTTGTCGGCATGTTCTTCGGCACCGTGCTGTTCGGCATGGGCAGCGACCGCTTCGGGCGGCGCACGGCGTTCATTTTCATGCTGCTGATTTACTCGCTGTTCACGCTGCTCGGCGCGTTCGCGCCCGACGCGCACTGGCTGATGGCGGCGCGGCTGCTGGCCGGGGTCGGCATCGGCGCGGAGCTGGTGGTCATCGACACCTATGTCACCGAGATGATGCCCAGCCGGGTGCGCGGGCGTTATGTGGCGATCACCCAGGTGGCGGGGTTCACCGCGATCCCGGCGGTGGCTTTCCTGTCGCGCTGGCTGGTGCCTACGCATTGGCAATTGGACGGCTGGCGCTGGGTCATGATTATCGGCGCGGCCGGCGCGGTGCTGGTGTGGTGGCTGCGCCGCGCCCTGCCGGAATCGCCGCGCTGGCTGGAGTCCCAGGGCCGCCACGCGCAAGCGGAAGCCATCATGTCCGCCATCGAAGCCGAAGTCGAACGGGACACCGGGCCGCTACCCAAGCCCGCCGCCGCGCCGCCATTGCCCACGGCGACGCCCCGCGTCGCCGAGCTGCTGCGCCCGGCTTATCGCAACCGCACCTTGCTGCTGCTGGGCTTCCACCTGCTGCAAACCATCGGCATCTACGGCTTCGCCAACTGGGCGCCGACCTTCCTGCTGTCGCAAGGCAAGACGCTGGGGCAGTCGCTGGAATACGGCTTGTGGATCGCGCTGGTCAGCCCGGTGGGGCCGGTGCTGGGGCTGTTGACCACCGAGCGCTTCCAGCGCCGCAGCGCGCTGGTCGCGCTGCCTTTGCTGATGGCCGCCATCGGCTTCCTGTTTCCTCTAGCCGAGTCCGGCCTGGAAATCGTCGGCGTCGGCGCGGCGATCACCATTTTCAGCTACTGGTTTTCGGCGGTGCTGCATGCCTACCAGGCGGAATTGTTCCCGACCCGGCTGCGCGCCACCGGCGTCGGCTTCACGTACAGCCTGAGCCGCTTGAGCGCGGCGTTTTCCTCGGTGCTGATCGGCGCCTTGCTGTCCCACGGCGTGATGGCGGTGTTCGTGTTCACTGGCGCGGCGATGGTGCTGTGCGCCTTGCTGGTGGCGGCGCTGGGGCCTGAGACCAACGCCGTGGTGCTGGAGGAGCTGTCCGGCTAAACGGCCCATTATCAGCGAACACCTAGGCCAGCAGGCAAGGCGCAGGATGATAAAGAAACGCGGCCATTTGGCCGCGTTTCTGATGGATTAAAGCCTATGCACGCGCCTTGGCGAAACGCCGCTTGAGCGCCAAGATGGATACGCCCAAGCCAAACAACAAGCCGGTGCCCGGCTCCGGGACTTCGGATTCCGTCAGCCGGATATCATTGCCCGCCGCGCCGCCGTCGGCATTGTAGGCATAGTTAATAGAGAACCGATAGCTATGGCCGCCATAACTGGCAAAGACAAAATGGCCCTGATTGAACAAGCCGCCAATCAAATCGCTGCCATCGTTGGCAAGGATATCGAACGTTTGGCCCAGCGTAGGCGCGGACAGCAAGCTAATCAACAAGTCGGAATGATCCAAGGCGACCGAGCCGCTGACATTGAGCAAATCGGCGAGCCCATGGCCCTGCGAGTTAGTCGGATCAAGGTCAATGCTGAATGCGCTGCCGGCGCTCAACACCGTGCTGCCCACGCCCAGCGTGCCGATGCCGCCGACGCCGGGTGCCAGGGTGGCGCCTAGATCCAAAGTCAACGGCCCGGTAATCAGCCCTGTGCCGCCGAAAATCGCCCCCGACTTGACGTCCACCGCGCCGCTGCCGGTGGCCGAACCCGTGCCGTTAGCCACCAGCAGCGCGCCGCTGTTGACCGTCGTCGCGCCCGTGTACGTGCTGGCCCCGGACAGTGCCGTGGTGCCGCCGTTCACCTGGACATTGGCGAAATTGGACAAGCTACCCGCGTAGGCGAAACTGTTGCCGGTGCCGATGTTGAAGTTCAAGGCGTTGCTGCCGCCGACGCCGCCGGACACATCGCCCTGGATGGAAGCCGCGCCGCCTTGGATCGTCAGCGTGTTGTTGCCGGCCCCCATGTCGATGGCCTTGCCGCTGCTAGAGCCGTTGACGGTGCCAGCGTTGTTGATTGTGTCGTTGTCCGCGCCGGTGCGGATGGCCGCGTTGGCCGTGCCGCCGCCTTGGACGATGGCGCCAGCCTGGTTGTTAATAGTGACCGTGAAGCCGCTCGCCGGACCGTCGACGGCGATGCCGGAATCACTGTCGCCCCGAATCAAGCCACCGGCTTGGTTAATGACCGTGGCGTTGCCGTAAATGGCCTCGCGTGTCCCGGCAAGCGGCCCCGTGGTGATGTCATTGCCCAACAGAGAAATGCCCCGGCCGACCGCGTTGGTGTTGCCTGCGGCGACGAGTCCTTCGATGGTGCCCGAGTTGGTGATCGTGCCGCCGCCGACAGTAATGCCTTCACTCTGCGCAGGCGCGCCAGCCACGGCGCTGAAAGCGTTGATCGAGCGGATGACGCCGGTGTTGGTGATGTTCACCAGGCCGTCCACGTCCACGCCGTCGCCATCGCCGGTGACACCCTTGCCGGTAATCGTTCCATGATTGACGACGGTCACGACCTCGTTGCCGTTGAGGCCGTCGATGTTGATGCCTGAGCCATTGTCGCCCTTAATCGTGCCGCCTAGATTGTTGGTCACGCTCATCGCATAGGCACCGGCATTGACGGTGATGTCGGTGTTACCGCCGGTGATGCCGTGGCGGGCGCCTTCAATCGTGCCCGTGCCGGCGCCGGTTTCACCGTTGAACGCGTTGGCGTTGACGATAGTGATGCCGGAATTGGTCTGCGCATCAACGCCGTCGCTGCTGCTGCCGGTGCTGGTGGTGGATTTGATTTGGCCGTCGTTGTTGACCAAGCCGTTCACGCCAGGCCGCACGGCGTCCGCTTCGGTGGCGCTGATGAGCCCGGTGGAATAGTTGTTCAGCGTGTTGCTTCCGCTGGCCGTGTTCAGCCCGCTCCAATCAACGGCTTGATTCCCGCCGCCTGAAGCGTTCTGCGAATTGAGCGTGCCGTAGTTGTTGAGGGTGACGGTGCTGCCCGCCACTTTCATCTGAATGACATCCGCGTCCGCCGTCTGGATCAACGCGGTCGAATTGGTGGCGCTGCCATTGTTGACCGTGAGCGTCAGGCCGCCAGTGTTGTCGCGAATCGCGCGGCTGTTGCCCGCGTTGCCGCCCGTGAGAACACTGGTCTGCTGGATCGTGCCGTTGTTGGTGAGGGTGGCACTGCCTGTGACGGTGATCGCCACATTATTGCCCGTCACTGTCAATGAGCCGCTGGACGTGACGGTGCCGGTGTCACCGGCCGCCAGCGTCTGCTTCGTGGTCGAAGAATTGTTAATGGTAAACGACGTGGCGGAAGCGGTATCCACTACGGCCAGCGAACAGAAAGAAAGCAGAACCGAGGGAACAATCGCTCGGCGACGCGGGTAGGAAGCAGGACGACCCATAGAATTGCGCATGTTTGACAAGTTTCCTAAGTTAGTTTTCATTCATTGGGCTTGGGCCGGTCAAGAAATCGTCACGAAAACTTCACTTTAATGTCATCAAATCGTCATTTATACCAATCATATAAAATCCAATTCAGCATGACGCCCTCTCCCGCCAAAAGCATAAACTCAGAATAAAACTCCGTCAAATCTTTGCGCAAATTGAAATCAAAGAAATACTGTTTATTGGCGAGACATGTCACCGTGCGGTATTCAGTATTGTAGAGACCGAAACCTTTATACAGCGCATCGTGGAAACTGCCCGGCCGATACCCCATATCCCGCGCCAAACCAATGGCCGCATGGACGCCGACATAATAGGCATGACTGCTGCTATCCAGGATTATAAAGCGGGCAGCGTTTCAATGTCGCCCGCCGACCGGCCGCCAAGATTACGCCGGGTAAGGGAATTTTAGAAGTTCCTAACCTAGCGACACCAGACAAGCCGACGCGGACACGCGCATTTTGTGCCATGCCGCCGAAGCCACTAACCCCGCCCCGCCATTGTCAGTTTCACGACAATCCAGCCGCCTGGCTTTGTTGGGCTTGCTACAGCCAAGCAGCGTAAATCTTCTTAATAGTCATAAACTTAGAACTGGCATGGCGAGTGCTAGACATCCCGCAAAGAAACCCTTTTTTTACTGACCCAAGCGGGAGACAGTGCCATGGCTTTGAAAATCATCGAATCCTGCGTCAATTGTTGGGCTTGCCTGCCGGTTTGTCCGAGCGAGGCGATCTACGAAGCCAAACCGCATTTCCTGATCGACCCGAAAAAATGCACCGAGTGCGAGGGCGCCCACGCCGACCCGCAATGCGCTTCCATCTGCCCGATTGAAGGCGCGATTCTCGACGCCTTCGGCGAAGCGCTGAATCCGCCGGGCTCGCTGACCGGCATCCCGCCGGAGCGTATGGCGCAGGCAATGGCGGAATTGCAGGCGCACTGAGGCCATGGCCACCGTGCTGTTCTGGGAAAAGCCCGGCTGCGTCAATAACACGCGGCAGAAGAAGCTGCTGCGCGAGGCCGGGCACGAGGTGGTCGAACACAACCTCCTGACCGAACCTTGGCAGGCCGCGCGCTTGCGGCGCTTTTTCGGCGGCCTGCCGGTGGCGGCCTGGTTCAATGGCGCCGCCCCGGCAGTGAAACAAGGCCTGGTCTTGCCCGAAGCCTTAAACGAAGAGCAAGCCCTGCGCTTGATGCTGGCCGACCCGCTGCTGATCCGCAGGCCCTTGATGCAGGTCGGCGAGCGTTGCGAGGCCGGTTTCGACCCGGCGCGGGTGGATGCGTGGATCGGCCTTCAAGCCCAAGCCGCGCAGGCGGAAGATTTGGAAACTTGCCCGCGCAGCCTGGCCGGAACTTCGCCATGAAAACGGATAACGTCGAAATCGCCGTCTCCAGCAAGCAAGCCGTTGAGCTTTCGCCTAGGGTTCACTGGATCGGCGCGCTGGACCCCACCCTGCGCAATTTCGACATCATCCTGAAAACCGCCAACGGCACCAGCTACAACGCCTACGTGGTGCGCGGCAGCGAGGGCGTGGCGGTGATCGACACCGTGAAGGAGCAGTTCGCCGCCGATTTTTTCAGCCGGCTGGAGCAAGTGGCCGCTTACGAGGAAATCAAGGCGATTGTTCTGAACCATCTGGAACCCGACCACACCGGTGCCTTGCCGGAATTGATGGCGCGCTGCCCCAACGCCAGGCTGTACATTTCCTTCAAGGCGCAGATGATGCTGAAGGCTTTGTTGAAGCGGGAAAGCATGGAATTCACGCCGGTGAACACCGGCTATACCATCGACCTGGGCGACCGCAGCCTGGAGTTTCTGCACACGCCTTACCTGCACTGGCCGGACACCCAATGCACGTATTTGCGCGAAGAGAAGCTGCTGTTCTCCGGCGACGTGTTCGGCTGCCATTTTTGCGACCCCCGGCTATTCAACGACAAGGTGGGCGATTTCCGCTTCTCGTTTGAATATTACTACGCCCACATCATGCGGCCTTTCAAAGAGTACGTGGTGGGCGCGCTGGAATTGATCGAGCCTTTGGAAGTGCAGT